>WBZX01000942.1_pt1 | contig 23693 bp, 14 predicted proteins | sample 5204211 | NCBI WGS metagenome assembly WBZX01 (sample SAMN12344362, study PRJNA552823) | activated sludge metagenome | biome: Activated sludge suspended growth; feature: Nitrification reactor; material: Wastewater; isolation source: activated sludge from nitrification reactor of wastewater... | reverse complement strand
CGCCACCTTCTTCACGGCGACGCTCGGGTGGACGCTGTCCCGTCGATTCCACCGGACGAGGCCCACGACGCGCATCCCCCGGCTCGGCCTTCGGCGGCTCGCTGGCACCTTTGATCGTCAGTCCGATTCGCATCCGATCCAGCTCGACCTTGAGCACCTTCACCTTGACGCGATCGCCCACCTTCACCGCTTCCGCCGGATCTTTGATGAACCGATGCGACAGTTCCGAGATGTGAACCAAGCCGTCTTGATGCACACCGACATCGACGAACGCGCCGAAGTTGGTCACGTTGGTGACGACGCCGTTTAGGATCATGCCCTCTTTGAGGTGCGAGACTTCGGTGACGTCGGGATTGAAGCCGACTTCCTCGAACTCTTGACGAGGATCGCGACCCGGCTTTTCCAGCTCGGCCAAGATGTCGCGCAGCGTCGGTTCACCACGTCGCTCGTCAATGTAGCGCGTGATCTGAACGTTTTGGATGAGCTCACTGTTGCCCACAAGCTCACGCACCGAGACGCCCAGATCTTGCGCCATGCGCTCGACGACATCGTAGCTTTCGGGGTGAACTGCCGACGAATCGAGCGGACTTTCGGGATTTTCACGAATCCGCAAAAAGCCTGCGGCCTGCTCAAACGCCTTCGGACCCATGCGCGGCACTTCAAGCAGCTGACGACGCGAATGAAACGGTCCGTGCTGGCTGCGATAGTTCGCAATGTTCTGCGCCAGCGTCTCACCCACACCGGCCACGTACTGAAGCAGCTTCGGCGACGCAGTGTTCACATCGACACCGACGTTGTTCACGCACGACTCGACCACCTGATCGAGCTGCTTTTTGAGCGTCGGCTGATGCACATCATGCTGATACTGACCGACGCCAATCGACTTTGGCTCGATCTTCACAAGCTCGGCCAGCGGATCTTGCAGTCGTCGACCAATCGAGGCCGCACTGCGCACCGTCGGATCGTGCGTCGGAAACTCTTGGCGACCAATCTCGCTCGTCGAATAGACCGAAGCACCGGCTTCACTGACGACGATGATCTTGATACCGGGAAGCTTGCCCGCCGCTGCGAGCTTTCGCACAAAGCCTTCGGTTTCTCGACTCGCGGTGCCGTTGCCAATCGCGATCGCTTCGACTTTGTGCTCGCGCGCTAGATCGTCCAGACGCTCTGCCGCTTCGATCCGTCGCGACTCGCTCATCGTGGCGAAGATCACGTCGTGGGCCAGCAGATCGCCTTTTCCATCGACCACCGCGAGCTTACAGCCCGTTCGATAGCCCGGATCGAGCGCCAGCACCCGCTTTCCACCCAGCGGGGCCTGAAGCAGCAAGTGACGAAGGTTTTCCGCAAAGACGCGAATCGCCTCGGCATCGGCCCGCTCACGCAGCGCCAGACGCACATCGACTTCCACCGCAGGCTTGAGCAGCCGATCCCACGAGTCTTCAAGCGCCAGCCGAAGCTGTGCTTTTAGCGGACTCGTCAGACTGCGCACCACCTGCTGGCTGATCACGCCGCTCGCTTTGTCTCCATCGAGTTCGAGCGTAACGCGCAGCACGCCTTCTTTTTCACCACGACGCAGCGCCAGCATTCGGTGCGAAGGAATCGTCTTGGCGCTTTCCTCGTACTCGAAGTAGTCGGAAAACTTCAGCGCCGGATCGTCCTTTTTGTCCGTCTTCGGCTGCGCTTTGACTTCGCCAGGAGCGCGCTCGTTGCCAGGCTCGGGCGCTTCGTCGCCTTCTTCCTTGCGCTTGATCAGCCGAGACTTGAGCGTTCCCGTCTCAATCGCAAAGGTTCGCAGCGCGGCACGAACACCTGCATCGTCGGAGATCTGCTCTGCGACGATATCGCGCGCGCCAGCAAGCACCGATGCGGTGTCGGGCAGGCTGTTTTCCGCATTGATATACGGTGCAGCCAGCTCATCAAGCGACGGGGCCGAGTCCGGCTGCGACCAAATCAGCTGCGCCAGCGGCTCCAGGCCTCGCTCGCGAGCAATCGTCGCCCGGGTTCGCCGCTTCGGCTTAAACGGCAGGTACAAGTCTTCCAGTTCCGTGCGCGACAGCGTCTTTACAATCCGCTGCTTGAGCAGGTCGGTCAGCTTGCCCTGCTTGTGAATCTCGGTGAGAACCGCAGCTTTGCGCGTCACCAACTCGGTGAGATACGCGCCACGCTCGGAAATCGTCAAGATTTCGACTTCACCTAGGCCGTCCGTGGCTTCCTTACGGTAGCGAGCAATGAACGGCAGCGTCGCACCTTCATCGAGAAGTGCGAGCGTTCGTTCAACCTGCTGGGGTCGCAGGCTTAGCTCCGCCGCAATCACCGCAGCGCGGTCGATCTGGACGTTCCAGGTCGGCGTCGGCTGAGCGGACTCGGTGGCAGGCTTGGTCGATGGCTGAGGAGACGGTGTCAACGAAGGGTCATGCGGGTCGTGCATAACAAGCTCTCATACGAACGATGCTTCTCGTACAACGGATGCCCGTCGGAGATCAAGCCCGAACCGCTCAACCCCAGGCTTTTCCGTACCGCAAGTGAGTGGACCCAGGCAGCCAAGGTTTACCGTCCCACAGCGACCCACCCGCAGCCCGTCCGTCCGACTGACACAGTCCTCTTGTGAGGAGTGGCCAATCGGCGGTAACTTAATAAGACCATGGCCCGATTTAGGCTGCGCATGCGCAACATGGAGATCAACTTGCCCATGGGCGAGATCATCATTGGTCGCGGCCCAGAGTGTTATCTGCGAGTTGATGAACCCATGGTGTCGCGACGGCACGCTCGCTTGCGGGTGAGCCAGACCAGCGTGACGCTGGAAGACCTGGGAAGCCGCAATGGCTCACGCGTCAACGGTATCAACGCCACGTCCGTCGTGGCCTTAAATCCGGGCGATATCCTCGGAATCGGGACGCAGCAGTTTACGCTCGATCGAGAAGATGATCCGTCGCCACACAGGCCGACGGTGACGCACATGCCCGACTGGACGCAAAAGTCCGGTAGCACAGCGGTTAGCGTCTCGCAGAGCTTTAGCGATGTGAATGTGTCGCCCGTGTCGGTGGGTCCGCCGCCAGCGCCCGTGACACCGCCGCCACCGCCGCTGAGCCCGCCGCCGCTGCCGAGCCCAGGAAGCACCATCAGCAATCCAGCGCCTGCGTCGAGCAGTGTGTCGATGCCAGGTGGCCTGCTCGATCATCCGCCGACCCCGATTGCAGACGGACAGACGCATGTTGCGGGCGATCCCGATGCGCTCGAGACCGCTGGAGGCAGCAACCGAGGCTCGGCCTATCGACTGTTCTGGGGCCTGTCCGACAAGGTCTTGGCAATGGGCCGCATTGAAGACGCCGAGCGCATGATGGGACCGCGCCTGGCTGAGATGCGCTCGCGGGCCGAAGGTGGCGACATTCCCGAAGAGCTGATCATCGTCGAAGCCCTGCGTCGTGCGCTGCGCCTGGCCGGAGCCACCAAAAAGGATCAGTGGTTTGCCTGGGTGTTTGACTACGCGCGGGTCTGCCGGTTCAAGATGCCGACGGCTCTGCTCGATGAGATCTATGCCCAAGTGTTCGCGTGTCGCCCGGCAGTCGGTGCGCGAATCGTGGCATATGCAACGACCATCGACGACGACACCATCGCTGTCCGACTGGCTACGCTACGTCGCCTATGCCGAGAGTAATGGCAGAAGTGACCGGCCAAGACAAAGGCAGCGATTGTAATTCAGCTTCCCGGAAAATATAGTAATCCCATGGCATTAGTCGCCACATCCGCGCTCGAGCCCTCTATAGAGTCCGCTGAAACCCCGAGGACATCGTTTCGTGCTGCCGGCTTATTTCGGCGAGCCATTGCAACGGTGCTGGACCTCACACTGCTGACGCCGCTTCTGCTGCTGTCGTTTTACGGCCTGCGCGCGGCGCTGCATCAGCCAGTCCCGAGACTGGGCGAGCTGAGCCCGGATGTCATGCTGGCCAACTTGTTCGACGGCAGCATGACCAATGAAGCGCTGCTCGGCATGGGCTTGGCGGTCGCGTTTCTGTACTTTTGGTCGTTTTACGCGCTGTCGGGACAGACTCCCGGCAAGCGCCTTACCCGAATCCTGGTCGTGGATGTCTACGGAGACAAGCCGTCGGTGCTGCGCGCCTTTGCCCGAACCGTTGGCTATGGAATTGCCGTGCTGCCGTTTTCTCTCGGGGTGCTGTGGATCGGCTTTGATCGAGAAAAGCGCGGCCTTCACGACTGGCTGGCTGGAACCTACGCGGTGCTGAAGCCATGAGCAAACGTCTCTCGTCGTTGCTGGTTGAAGACGGTCGCGTCTCTTCTCAGCGCATCACCGATGCCTTCGAGCGCCAAGCCATCAACGGCGGCTGTCTCGATACCAGCTTGCTCGACCTCAAAGCGATTGATGAGGATCTCCTCATTCAGTACTTAAAGCGAGCGGCCCAGCTTCCGGCGCTGCCGCACGGCCTGCACGCCACCGAGCGCCCACTGCCCGAGGTCCTGGAAGTCTTCACGCGCGAAGTCGCCGAGCAGTATCACGCCGTGCCGACGAGGCTGCTGCCCGGCGGTGTGCTGCAAGTGCTGGTGACGATCGAAGTCGATGTCGCCACCCTGGATGCGCTGGCGCACGTCGTCCGTCAGCGAATCGAGCCGTGGATTGTCTTTGAGTTCCGCTTCCTCGAAGCCCTGGAGCTGGTCTACGGCGGCGCTAGCCCGTCGGGACGCATCGGTCGGCTGATCAAGCGCAGTCAGCAGCTTCACGAAAGCAAAGGCTGGCCCGCGCCGATCACCGTGGACCCGATTCCGCGCTTTGGCAGCCTCGACTCGCTGCGCCTGGTGCCGCCGCCGCCCAAAGCCCCGGCCCCGGTGGTTGTCGAAGTACCGGCGGCTACTCCTGAAGTACCGGCGGCTACTCCTGAAGTACCCGTGGTTACTCCTGAAGTACCCGTGGTTACTCCTGAAGTACCCGTGGCTACTCCTGAAGTACCCGTGGCTACTCCTGAAGTACCCGTGGCTACTCCAAGTGTTCCGGCGGAGACTCCAAGTGTTCCGGCGGAGACTCCAAGTGTTCCGGCGGAGACTCCAAGTGTTCCGGCGGAGACTCCAAGTGTTCCGGTGGAGACTCCAAGTGTTCCGGCGGAGACTCCAAGTGTTCCGGTGGAGACTCCAAGTGTTCCGGCGGAGACTCCAAGTGTTCCGGCGGAGACTCCAAGTGTTCCGGTGGAGACTCCAAGTGTTCCGGTGGAGACTCCAAGTGTTCCGGCGGAGACTCCGACGGCCCCGGTGCAGCCGATGGCAGTGCCCGAGGCGCGCGACACCGTCGAAGTGCCCGCCCTTGTCGACGCAGGGACAGCCAGCCAGCCGCCGGTCGATTCCCGCGAGGCCGATGCCGTCCCGGTCGTTCGCGACACGGTCAAGATTCCCGCCATCGGAACCGACATGACGATGGACGACTGGCTGTCCGCCGACGATTGGCTGTCTGCCGCGAGCAGCGCCGAGAGCAAGCGGACTCCGAGCGGAAAAGTCGCGGCTCTCCCAGCGCAGCCGACCCCAGAGGCCGCCACCAAGCCCACCGTCACAGTCCCAGCCATCATCGAGCCGGTGGTCGAAGCCAAGCCCGCTCCGGTCGTCGAGGCTAAGCCAGAACCCGTCGTCGAGGCTAAGCCAGAACCCGTGGCCGATGTCAAGCCTGCGCCCGTCGTCGAGGCAAAGCCGGAACCCGTGGCCGATGTCAAGCCTGCTCCGGTCGTCGAGGCAAAGCCTGCGCCCGTCGTCGAAGCAAAGCCTGCTCCGGTCGTCGAGGCAAAGCCTGCGCCCGTCGCGACAGGTGGCAAGCGCAAGAACAAGCGCGGTCGAGAGATCACACTCGCGGCCAATGCGCCCACGCTGGCCAAGCCGCAGCCGCAGGTCAAGGTGCAGCCGCAGCCGCAAGCCAAGCCGCAGCCGCAAGCCAAGGCCCAACCGACGAGCCAAGCCAAGGCGCAGCCCACGACCCCCGCCAAGCCAGAAGCAAAGCCAGTTGTTTCCGAGGCAAAGCCGGTTGTTTCCGAGGCAAAGCCCGCTCCGGTCGCGAAGCCAGAGGCAAAGCCGGTTGTTTCAGAGGCAAAGCCCGCTCCGGTCGCCAAGCCAGAAGCAAAGCCGGTTGTTTCCGAGGCAAAGCCGGTTGTTTCAGAGGCAAAGCCCGCTCCGGTCGCCAAGCCAGAAGCAAAGCCGGTTGTTTCCGAAGCCAAGCCGGTTGTTTCCGAAGCAAAGCCCGCTCCGGTCGCGAAGCCAGAGGCAAAGCCGGTTGTTTCAGAGGCAAAGCCGGTTGTTTCCGAAGCCAAGCCAGAGGCCAAGCCGGCGGCGGTGCCCGAAGCGGTTCCCGAGGCTGTGTTCAGTGGTCGCTTGGGCGAGCCGCTGCCTCGTGAGGCCGATCTGTGGGCCAATGCGAGCAGTGAGCCGCCGCCCGCTTCGTCGGTATCGCCCATTCCGTATGGCGGTCCGGTGCCGCGCATTGCACTCGGCCTGGCCGACGACAGCGCGCGTCCGCTGTCGTTTGAAGCGGTGGCCGAAGTGCTCGAATCGGCGTCGGAGCGCGAGGATGTCTACGCCGCGCTGCTGCGAGGCGCCCGGTCGCGTGCTGCATTTGCTGCGCTGTTTACCCGTCACGGTGACGTCGCATTTGGACGCATGGCGCTCGACGAAGACTTCGCTGAGCGTGCGCACCTGGAAAAGCTGGCGATTGCGCTCGACAAGCCGTCGCCGTTTGCTCGCGCGCTGTCGTCGGGGGAGCCGCAGGCCGCGCAGATTGCCAAGGGTGAGCCGGGAGCCGATGCGCTGGCTGCACTGGATCGTCCGCTCTCGGTAGATGCGCTGATTGTGCCGATTCAGGTACGCGGCAAGGCCGTGGCGCTGCTGTACGTGGAAGATGAAGGCAGCGCGCTCGATGAATCGGTGGCCAAAGAGCTTCAGACGGCGGCAGCGCAAGCCGGTCAAGCCTGGGCGCGGGTTCAAGCGGAAGACACCGTCTCAAGCTTTGCCAAGCCACCGGAAGCGGTCGGCGCAGAGCAGACGGGAACCACGACGACGGCTTATCGAGCACCGACGCCTGCGGCGAAGGCTGAACCGGCTCCTGTCGCCAAGGCTGAACCGGCTCCGGCTCCCAAGGCTGAACCGGCTCCTGTCGCCAAGGCTGAACCGGCTCCGGCTCCCAAGGCTGCGGCCAATGTTCCGACGGCGACCAGTGAGCAGCCAACGACGCCCATCAAGCTGAAAAAGGGCAAGAGCGGCGACTCTCCCAAGCCGGGCGCAAAGAGTGGTGACTCTCCCAAGCCGGGCGCAAAGAGCGGCGACTCTCCCAAGCCGGGCGCAAAGAGTGGTGATTCTCCCAAGACGACCGGGAAGCACAGCGGCGCGCACAAAGCGACTGAGCCGTCGGCACCGAAGCTGGACCTGGCCAAAGCGGGCAGCAGCCCGATCGAGCTGATCGACAAAGCAGCCAGTGGGGATGAAGAGGCCTTTGCCAAGCTGCGGGCCGCTGGTGAGTCGGGCGCGCGTGCGGTGGTCTTGGCCCTGCCCGGTCCGAGCAAAGGCGGCGATCGTCGCGCCGTGGGTGATCCGCAGCTTCCCTCGATCGAAGGACCGCTGTTTTCGCTGCTGCTGCGTCTGGGTGATGTCGCGATCTCGCCGCTGCTCGAGCGAATCTCGAATCCGCAGACCTCGCCGGAGCTACGGGGACAGCTGGTGCTGGTGCTGGCTGAAGCGCCATCGCCGTCCGCGCTATCGGTGCTGGGAGAGCTGCTGCTCGATCGAAGTGAGCCGGTGCGAACAGCGGCGCTGTCGGTGCTGCGATCGTTCCCACCGAGCAGCTCGCTGCGGGCGCTGTCGAAGTCGCTGCACGATCAGCTCGACAAGAGCGAAGAGCGGCGGTCGTGCTACGCCATTGACGCGCTGTGTGAGCTACGCGACGCGTCGATCGTTCCGCAGCTTATCTCGATGCTGGAAGATGCCGATCCGGCGGTAAGCGAAGCGGCACGACGAGGCCTTGTGACGCTGACCAAGCAGGACTTTGGCGACAGCGGCTGGCGCTGGAAGTCGTGGTGGCAAAAAAATGGGCCCAAGGCGCGGCTGAGCTGGCTGCTCGCGGGACTTTCGCATGGAGACGCACTGATTCGCTCGTCGGCGTTCGATGAGCTTTCGACGATGTCAGGCGACATTGCGGGCTATCGCTATGACGACCCGAAGCGAGAGCGAGAGCTGGCTCGCAAGCGCTGGGCTGAGTGGTGGCAGCGTCGCGGTTATCAGGTCGAGTAGCGCGGACACCCGCCCGGACGTCCGCGGACAGCGCAAGCGCCGACGACTCCACTTCAGCATCAGCACATCACCGTCGGATGGTTCCTTCTTTGATTCTTGGCACGCCAGCTGCACAACGACAGGCTGTAACGAGCCGACAATCCAAGGAGGTGTCCGATGGCGATTCTGATCGATTTTGTCCGTGAAGCAGGCTGGCCCATCTTCCCAACGCTGGCCTTTGGCGTAGCGGCCCTGGTGGGGTCGATCAAGCTGATCGAAAAACCAACAGAGCAGCTCGCGCAGCTGGTGCGAAACCTGAGCGTGCTGACGCTGCTGATGGGATTGTTTGGAACGATTGTGGGGCTTCAGACCACGGTGCGCGCCGTCGAAAGCGTCGAGCCCGCGATGCGCTGGATCTTCGTGATTGGACTGCGCGAGACGCTCAACAACCTCGATGCGGCGCTGCTGGTGCTGCTTCCGACGGTGATTTGCTACACCGCCGGGACGTTCAAGCTCAAGCAGCTTGCACCGTAAGCGTCCCGAAAGCGCTTTCTACGGCGTCGGCTGCCGAGGCACTCGAATGCCGATGAAGCTCAGGCACATCTCGTCTTCCGTTCCTTCGCCCCACGTCACATCGCGCGGCGTCTGCTTCACTCCACCAATCACCGGCTGATTGTCCGCAGAGTTGTTGTAGTGGCACTCGAGCGACAGGATCTGATCGCTCTTGGCGACGAACGGCTCTTGCAGCAGATACGACTGCTGCCAGTGGAACTTCCACTTGGGAATGTGAACCAGCGGCTGGTTGCCGACCATCGTCGTAATCTGCGTCCCGAGCAGGTGCATGTGCGGCGTCACCGACTGGATCGTGAGCTCATTGCCGGGCAGCTTCAGCTGCTTTATCACCAAGCCCACCGGCACCGAGATGTACTGCACCGCGTCGGCGTCTCCCGCTGGGATCTTCAGCTGATCGGGGTTCGCAAACGGCAGCGAGTAGACCAAATACTGCGGCGGCGTCTTGGTGATCTCTAGCTCTGCGACGGTGCGATCGCCTTTTCCGTTGTCGTTGTGGACGTTGTAGTGAACCTGCATCACGAAGATCGAGCCCTTCTTGACGGGCATGCCATCGCTCTCAGGGAGACGAACGCCGACGCCACCGGGCGCCCAGCCAATCAAAAACGACGCGTTGTTTGTGCCAGGTCCGCCAAGGCAGGTGTAGCCAGGGCCCGCTTCGTCGGTGTCTTTCTTCTTAACCGCTGCTGCGTTCGCTGGTGGGACGACAAATACGATGACGTGGTGATCGATCGCGTCGTTGCCGGGCTTGACGATGCCCGCGCGGACCCACGCATCTTCAGGCATCCCGCCCGTGCCGCTCGGGTTGGGATCGATGACAAAGCAGCGATAGTCGTCGCTCAGCTTCTTGTTGGGCTGATAGGTCAGCCCCATGTCGATCTTGAAATCCGCGCGCGGCGGCTGCGGCACTTCCGGCGGAGCAATCACCACACGAGGCTTGGCGTTCGGGTCGCCTTCTTGCGCTCCGTCTTTCACCCAATCGAGCAGGATCTGCTTGTCTTGCGGTGCCATCTGTCGCGAGTAGCGCAGCGGCAGGCTCTCACCTGCGGGCGGCCACGGCGGCATGTCCCCCGAATCGACCTGGCTCTTGATGAGCGAGCTATACGTCTTCGCCGCCGAATACGACGCGAGCGAAAAGTGTCCGATGCCGCCTTCGCTGTGACAGCCATTGCAGTAGCGATCGAGGATCGGCTTGGCGTCTTGGTGGTAGTCGCGAACCATGGAAGGCTGCTGCTGCTGCGCTGGTTCCTCTTTGGGCGAGCAGCCCGAAAGCAGCGACAGAATCAGCGGAAACAGCGTCGGGGAAAGAGCGGACAGTCGCATCAAGAGCCTCCGATTCCAGCTAGGGTGTGCGGAAGCTTCGTATCTTAGCGCAGGGATGGAACTGAACCAGCGAGGGAATCTCACAAGGTGCGCGCAGCGACGCCACTTGCAGCAGGCCACCGGCTTGGACTGGTTGTAGTCGGTCGAAACCAGCGCTCCATGGGTCGTCACATTCTATGGATCGACGACGAAACGAGCGTCCATGGAGGACGACGCTTCCCCTGTTGGCGGAATCAGTAGCCTTGGTAGTAGCCAGCGTGCGACGGAAGTTGTCCGCAGGTCACACGCATCCGCGACGGAGTATAGATGCCGAGCGTGACCCACGACACCAGCGCGTTGCCGAAGCTGCGGTCGGTGGTGACGCGGGTGACGGGACGACCATCACAGACGGCTCCGGTGTCGATGGTGTCGCCGACTGCGCCCCAAAAGAAGCCGTTGGTCCACAGCGTCTTGGTCTCGGCAACCGCCATCGGATAGTTCGGAATGATCGCCGTGGTCCGAAAGCAGCCCGCGCCAAACAGGAGCACAGCGGCCAACGCAGGAATCTGAATCGCAGTCACAAGCGAACGAAGGGTAACGCTACGCATGACGGCACCTCGTGCAGGGTCTTGGGGTTAGGGAAGCAGCCGTGGCTGCGTCACTGGGTCAAACACCGCGACCTGCGCGATCTGTCACCGGCTGTGGCGATTTTTTTGAGGAAGGAAGGAAGGAAGGAAGGAAGGAAGTGCGCTGACCGGATGCAGCCAGCGCGAGGAAGGCAAAGCGACGCGGCTTATCGGAAGTCGGTGCGCGGATAGACGACGGTGGACAGGGTGCTGGTGAGGCTCGACCCGGTCACGGCGCGGATGCCAGCGTCGGTGATCGCGTAGACATAGTCAGTGCCCATGTCGGTGGCCATCACGCTGCGACGGATCCACGGGCTGTAGTACCAAGCCCACGACGGCGTTCCGGCGGACACGTAGACATCCTTCATCGACACCGAGCCACGCAGCTTGAAGCCGGTTGCTGCATCGACGTCGAAGACCTTCAGCTCACTGCGGAAGGTACCCCACGGGTCGGTGCCCGAGCTGACGTAATCCGAAAACGGAATCGCCAGCATCTTGCGCTCGGGGAAGTAGTTGAACGCTTTGTGCTCGCTCTGCGCTTCCGACCAGCCGTACGACGAACCGACGATCTGGGTGAAGGTCTGCTTCGGCGCGGCGAAGTTGCTCACGTCAAACAGGCTCAGCTGGAGATTGCGCGGACCCGTTCCCGTCTCCGGCATGTAGACGCCGATGGTCAGCAGCGTGTTTGCATCGATCGGGTGAATGTAGGTCGAAAAGCCGGGGATCTTCAGCTCGCCGACTTTGCGCGGAGCCGCTGGGTTCGACAGGTCGAAGGTGTAGAGCGGATCGACCTGACGGAACGTGACGACGAAGCCCTTGTCACCGATGAAGCGCGAGCTGAAGATGCGCTCACCCTTGGCCAGTTCCTCGCTTTGACCCGTAAGCTTGAGCTTGCCACCGTCCTGACCGAGCACCGTCACGCGGTTGGTGGTCTGGATCATGCCCCAGAAGTTGCGCGGATCCTTGGGGTCTTGGACACGCTCAGAGATGGTCGTGGCGACGCGGAAGTAGCCCTTGTCTTCGTCCATCGAGAACTGATCGACGATGTGACCATCGACGCCACCGGCTGCGACAAAGCGCGCCTTGTTGATATCGGTCAGATCGAACTTGAACAGGTACGTCCAGTCGCGCTGGTTAAAGCGAGGCCACCACCACCAATGACGGTTGGTGACGTAGAGCGAGTCTTTGCTCGCGTAGATTTCGCCCACCTCGCCGAGGATCGACGAGCGCTGCGGTGCGGCATCCGGTGCGTCGAGGTTGATCGTCGCGACCGTCGTGATGCCCAGGTGCGTCGGGGCGTTGTGCTTGGCAAAGTCCGCGCAGTTGTACGGCAGCGTCTTGACCGTTCCGTCTGCCAGCTTCACCTTCTGCGCCGGCAGCCACTTGTCGATGGTCTGCTTGCGGATGAGCGTCTCGTTGTCATCCTTGAGCCGATCGATCGATGCATTCCACGCGCGCCAGTCGTTGTAATCGACGGTGCCGTAGTCGGGATACAGACGAACGGTCGACGGCCAGCGGAAGTGATCCGACAGCACCAAGCGCACCGAGCTACCGACGCGACGCGAGTTGGCGTAGTTGCCGGGCAGGTAGTACTCGTTTTGCACCTTGAGCTTGGTCAGATCCGTGACATCGAGGACCGTGACCTTGGTGTTGTTGCCGTACCAGCCGCCGCAGCTTCCCGGCGCGCAGGCTGCATCCGCGACGCCGCCGCGACCGCCGTACCAGTCTTCAATCAGCCCGTCGTAGGCCGTGTAAATCGACGAAAAGACCACCACGCGGTTCTTTTCATCGAGATACATCTGCGTCGGATAGCCTTCGATGTTGACCGAAGACTGAATCTGCATCGCGTTGGCCGGCCAGCTCTTCACCGCGTACAGCTTCTGACCGACGATCTGGAAGATCCGCGTGCCGTCGTTCTTCACAAAGTCCGCTTCATCGACGCCGGAGACCTGGGTGTTGGTCTTGGTGTACGCGCTCGGACCCGAGGCTTTGTTCTCTGCCGAACCAGCCGCCGGAGCAGCCGCCGAGTCCGCCACGCTCCCGGTTGCCCGACCGAAGATGTCGATGCTGCTGCCGCTACGCTTTTGCGCATCCAGCTGCGTCCGCATCTCGAAGACCGCTTGATCTTCGATGTACTGCTCTAGGTCGCTGCAGCTTCCGAAGTTGGCGAGCTGAAGCTCGGCCTGGATGCCAGCAGGCTCGGCCATCTCCGAGTCACTGCAAGCCGTTACCGCACCCAAGAGAACCAAAGGAAACAGGGACAAGCGCCGCTTCATGACTACTCTCCTCATCCAATCGCTAAGAGACAACCGGCCTCAGCGTGTCTGCGATCCGGTCGAAGTGTCTTTCTGCATCAAAGGACATAGCGAAGGCTGTGCCAGCTCTGTTGCAAGCAGCCTCTGAGCGACGGAAAGAGCGAACCTTTCAAGCCGTCCGACTGGACCCCAAAGCTCAGTTTTTTGATGCGCCCGGAACCTCGAAATTCTGAGAGCCTTCAGCTTGTCGAGACTCGACCTTACAAAACAGCACGCCGTGCTGAAGCGTCACCGACACCGCGCTGCCGACATCAACCGTCTCAGCATCGGTCAGCACGCGCCCCGCTTGGTCTTTGGCCACCGCATACCCGCGCGTCAACACCTTGAGCGGAGACAGCGCTTCCAGCTTTCCCATCGCCGCATACAGCGTCTGACGCTTGGACCCAATCAGCTGAACCAGCGCTTTGCGAAGCCGCTCGTCCTCTTCGCCCGCCACCGAATCGAGCGCCCGTCGCCGGTCCGCAAGCTGCTTGTCCATCGCTTGCAGCAGTCGTCCGTGTAGCTTGTCGAGCGACGCTTCGTCTCGTCGCAGCTGCGCCTGCGGATGTCGCGCTTGGAGCCGCTGCCCAAGCTGGTCGAGCTGCCGACGTCGCAGCCCAAGCTGACGTTCCAGCGCCACCTGCGCCCGTCCGAGCGAGCCATCAAGCTGCTGCCGTGCTCCATCGACCAGCCGTCGCCCTGCTTGCCACAGACGCTTGCGCAGCTCCCCAAGATCACGGGCCAGCCGCGCGTATTCCGGCACACACAGCTCCGCCGCTGCCGATGGAGTCGGCGCTCGCACATCGGCGACAAAGTCCGCGATCGTGAAGTCGACTTCGTGACCCACCGCCGAGACAACCGGCACGGGACAGCGATGGATCGCGCGCGCCACTTGTTCGTCGTTAAAGCACCACAGATCCGCGACGGAACCGCCACCACGACCGACGATCAGCACATCGACGAGCGGCGCCAGCCGATCAATCGCTTGCACAATCTGCGGCGGAGCCGACGGACCTTGCACCGCACAGTTTGCGACCAGGATCTGCACGCGACCGCGACGGGTTGCCACCTTCAAAATGTCTTGCAGCGCCGCACCGCTCTGCGATGTCGCCACACCAATCACTCGAGGAAATCGCGGCAGCGGACGCTTTCTCGCCGCATCAAACAGCCCTTCGCGCGCCAGCCGCGCCTTCATTTCCTCGAACTGCTGAAGCAGCTCCCCTTCGCCCGACAGCAGCACTTCTTCGATGTAGAGCTGAAAGCGACCCTGTTCCTTATATATGGTCAGCCGCCCGCGCACCTTGACCTTGAGCCCATCTCGCAGCGGAAACGACAGCGCTTGCGCCACTTGCCGACGCAGCATTGCTTCGACTCGCGCACCACTGTCTTTGAGCGCCAGGTAACAGTTTCCCGACACTTGATGACGCTTAAAGCCTTCGATTTCGCCTTCGATCCACACGCTGGAAAAGTTGTCATCGAGCAGCTTCGCCGCCCGACCGACGATGTCGCTGACCTTGTAGACGGTGGTATTGCTGATGCGCTCAGCGACGGGACGTTCGGGCTCTAGCCGTCGCACCGTCAGCGGTGGCAGTGGTGGCGAAGGCGGCGACGGTCGCGGATCACTCGCGGGCTCGGGACGACGCACGACCGGACGCGGCGCGGTCGAAAACCCAAAGCTCGCTTGCGGACTTTCCATCGGTGCTTTGCGTGGACCGTCTTTGGAATCGCCACTTCCTGCTGCCATCTGACTCGGCTCCTACGTCTGAGAAGGTCTGACGCCCTGTTCACCAAGCAGCGCCGCTTCGACAAAGTCCAGTCGGTCACTGCCGACAAACAGCTCATCCCCGACGACAAAGCTCGGGGTCTGAAACACACCTTGCGCAAGCGCCTGCTCTGTATTGCGCAGCAGCACCGTCGCGACATCGGGCAGCGCGCAGCCGTGGAGAAGCTCATCCGCCGGAAGCGCCAGCCCAATCAGCAGCCGTCGCAGCGCTTCATGATCGAGCAGATCCAAGTCTTTGGCCCAGTACGCCGACAGAAGCTCCGTCACCAGACGCTGATGCTCGGACTCGCTGCGCTCCGCCACTTGCACGCACAGCCGCAGCGCCAAGATCGTGTTCATCGGAAACCGCGACGGAAAGTGCAGCGGAACCCGAAGCCGTCGAGCCCAGCGCTGAAGATCCGTCTGCAAATAGCGAAGTCTCGTCGGATGCAAAGGAGAACCACAATCAGCCGCCGCATGCAGACGACCCGACACCACCGGCACAAACTGAACGGACGCTCGACAGCGAGCAAGCAGCGACGGAAGCTGATTCACCGCCAAATAGCAGTACGGACTGCCAAGGTCATAATAAAACGTCAGCGACTTTCCGACGGAAACGGGCGATGACTCGACGGCACTCACCGAATTACTGGAGCCACTGGAGCTTCCGTCGCCAAGCTGACGACGCACCAGCGCTTGCACATCGGCTTGCACCGCGCGCAGACGAAGCTCGCTTTCCGCCTCGAAGCGCAGGCTGATAGCAGGCTGGGTGTTGCTGGCACGAACCAGCGCCCACGCATCCGGCCACGTCACCCGAACACCATCGAGTTCCATCACATCCGCGCCTTGCGTGTGCCGAAGCGCTTCCGCCACCTTCTTCACCACCGAAAACTTCTGCTCGTCGGGAACTGCAATGCGAATCTCTGGCGTGTTGTAAAGCTGCGGCAAGCCGTCGACGAGCTGTTCCAGCGGCACCGACGAATGAGACAGCAGCTCCAGCAGCCGCGCCGCCGCATAGATCGCGTCATCAAAGCCCAGATAACGATGCGCAAAGAACAAGTGCCCGGACATCTCACCGCCGAGCACCGCCCCCGTTTGACGCATCTTTTCTTTGATCAGCGAGTGCCCGACGCGCCACATCACGGCTTGACCGCCCGCGCGCTGAATCTCGTCGAGAACTGCGCGGCTGCACTTCACTTCACAGACGAACGTTGCGCCCGGCTGCTCCGCCAAGATCGCGCGCGCAAACAGGATCATCAGCTGATCGCCCCACAGGATGCGTCCGCGACGATCCACCGCCGTCAAGCGATCTGCATCTCCGTCGAGCGCAATGCCAATCTCCGCACCGCTGCGACGCACCGCATCTTGAAGCTCGCGCAGGTTTTCGGGCACCGTCGGGTCCGGCAGATGCAGCGGAAAGCGACCGTCCATCTCACACGCGATGCCTTGCGTCGGAAAGCCAAGCTGCGCAAACAGCGGCAGCGCAACCGGACCACCCGTTCCATTTCCCGCGTCGAGCACCACCGGAAAGCGCCGCGTTCCAAGCTGAAGCCGCGACTGCACAAACGCCAGATAGTCCGCGCTGACATCTTGCAGACGGTGAGATCCCAGTCCGTGACGGAACGCTCCGGTTGTCACAATGTCGCGCAGACGATCCAGCTGACTGCGATCGAGGCTCCGTCGCTGACTGATGATCTTGAAGCCGTTGTCACTCGCGGGATTGTGGCTGCCAGTGATCTCCACACCGCCATCGACGGGAAGCGTCATCGCGGCGTAATACAGCACCGGCGAGGGAACCACCCCCAAGTCAATGACCGACACCCCGCTCGCCAGCAGTCCCGAAAGAAGCGCGGCATGAATCCTCGGCGAGTGCAGACGACAGTCTCGCCCGATCACCAGCGACATCCCGCCACTGTCTTGAATCAGCGTTCCAATGCCTTGTCCGATGGCTTGCACCACATCGTCGGTCAAGTCGCGGTCGGCGACCCCTCGGATGTCGTACTCGCGGAACATCAGCGGGTTCATAGAAACCGCGTCCGCCCTTCTTTCTGAAGCTGACTGACCACGTCTTTGACCTGCTGCGCTTTGCTTCTGGGCATCACCAGCACCGAATCGTCGGTGGTTGCGACAATCAAGTCGCGCACTCCGACGAGCGCGAGCAGTCGCTTGCCGTCGTTCCACACCAGGTTGTCATGCGAATCCAAGATCACTGGCGACGGAGTCTCTGAGCTGCTGACAAACACATGATTGTTGCCAGCGTCGGCAGGATGCAGCGCTTCCAGTGCCGCAAACGATCCCACATCATTCCAGCCAAAGTCGCCGGGCAGCACGCGAATCGCTCGCGACGCACCCGCCGTCCCCAGCCCCAGCCGTTCCATTACCGCGTAGTCGATCGAAATCGCGGGCGCTTCGGGATACAGCGCCGCCGTTCTCTCGGGATGTTCGCCCAGCTCATCGAGAATCGTCGACAGCGCCGGAAGCTGCTGCCGAAGCTCGTCGAGAATCCGCTTCGCAGGAAAGAAAAACGTCCCCGAGTTCCACAGATATCGTCCCGACTGAAGGTATTCCTCGGCGCGCTGTCGATTGGGCTTTTCCACAAACGCCGCCGCAAGCTGCACGCCCGACGACTCTGGACCCAGCTCGATGTAGCCGTAGCCAGTCTCGGGATGCGTGGGACGAATGCCCAGCGTCACGACGTGTCCTTGCCGGGCCACCGCGAGCGCCGACGACAGCGTCTGCCGAAACCCTTCTTCATTGGCGACGTAATGGTCCGACGGAAGAATCGCCATCACCGCCTGCGGATCACGCTGCCACAGCACCTGCGCAGCCAGACCAATGCACGGCGCGGTGTTGCGGCCAGTCGGCTCCACCAAGATGTTGTCGATGGGCAGCATCGGCAGACAGCGCCGCAGCTCGGGCACTTGCTCCGCCGTCGTAACGACCAAGGTTCGCTCGATCGGGACCACGCCGGTGGTCCGTCGTGCCGTCGCGCCAATCAGCGTCTCTCCGCCGGGCAACATCGGCAAAAACTGCTTGGGACGGCTGCGACGACTATGAGGCCACAGCCTCGTCCCACCACCGCCCGCCAGGATCACAACATAGGAATGATCATCCGTCATCAGCGTACTCCTTCGCGACGAGCGCGAAGCCCAAACGTCGAAAGCCCCAGGAGGATACACGCTCCCCCTAGGGCTTCAACAGCAAGCCGGATCGCATCCATCGAAGACGCGCTCACGGCTGCTTCTTCCGACTGAGTCGACTAGAACTTGGCCGTCACGCCGGTGAAGCCAATGCCGACCGACATGCCGTTGTACTTCTTGCCGCCCGCGACCGGTGCCCAGTTGCCGTTGTCGTCGAACGCTTGCACATCCGAGTTCAGCACGCCACCGACCGCCGAGTTCTTGACCTCTTCGGGGAGGATCTTGCAGGTCGCCGCGTTGGTCTTGCAGCAGTCCTTGGCCACCATGCACTTGGTCTTGGTGACGGGATCGCTCTGGTTTTCAAACAGACCAATGATCGTCTTGGCGGTGTCGCCCATCGGATCCTTGTTGATCATGTCCGACAGCAGCGTCGCCACGAGCGGAACAATCTTGGTATCGATGTCCTTTTGCGCCAGCACACCGTGCAGCACGCCATCCTTCACACGAAGCACGCTGCCATCTTTGACCACCGTGCCTTCGATGTGCGCGCCACGCAGTGCCAGCGGAAGCTCCATCCCACCACCGAGAGGCAGACGGATTTCGATCTTCTGCTCATTGGCCGGCTTCTGATCCTTCGACGCCAGCGTGCTCAGCTTGCCGCCATCGATCTTGCCGTACAGCGTCACCGGAACGATGTCCGTCGCAGCCGTAAACGTATCGGAGCCATCAAACTTTGGCGCCGGAGCCATCGCTGCCGGAGCCTTCGCAAGGCCCATCGTCACCGACACGCAGTCCGCCTTGGTCACATCCGGCGTCTTCACCGTCATCAGCACGATCGCCTCACCCGCAGTCACCGCCTTGTTCACCGAGCCCTGAATATCCAGGCCCGACAGCGCGATGGTGTTGATCAGGTTCTTGAGCTGGTTTTCCTGACGCAGGTCGCCGTCAAAGTCATACACGTAGGTTTTGTTGCCACTGACACCCGGCAGCTTGAGCGCATCCGTCGCAGCCTTGTTGTCGGTTCCAGTGACCATCGAAGAGGTACAGACCGGAGCCATCATCTGGTTCGGGTCCATGGTTTCGTCGCTGCCACCGCAGCCAGCGCCCAGCGCCAACAGTGCGAGACCACAGCTTGCTCCCAGAAACAGTCCTCGGACGTGGGTGAATCGAGCCATAACCAAGACCTCCGATAGTTGTTCGACTTTTTCCGCACCCACTCGGGCACGCAAGGCTCCGTTCATAGCGAAACTGTCCCTGGTGGTGCAAGAGGCAATGTGAGCAGGTGTAGCGGACTTCCCTCCGTCGGAAAGGCCCCGAAATTGCGACGCGCGAGCAATTGACCCGGTCAAAGCGATAGCGGTAAGCTCTCTTGGGGTTGTCTTTTCATGTCGCTAGCTTCATCTGCGCAGGGCGCTTATCGCTGGACCGGGTCACTCAAGGAAACAAGCATTCGGCAGCTGTACGAGCGCTGTCAGCGCATCCGGCTCACCGGCAACATGCGGCTTCAGCAAGGTGAACAAGCGCTGGATTTGACCTGGATCGGTGGCGAACCGATCGAAAACGAAGGCGATCAGGGCACGCGGTCGCTGCCGCTGTGGACGAACGGCGAGTTCATTGTCGAGCAGCGCATTCCCGACTGGAAAGGTCGGCTGACGCACGGCATTGAGCTGACCGGATCGCTCCGCGCGGGACAGGTGACAGCCATCTACAAGCTGTGCGCCGACAACCAGCTCTCATCCGACGTCGAGCTACTTCGTTCGACGGGAGAGGTTGCGCAGGTTCGCTTCACGCTCGGCAAGGCAGAAAGCGCTGTCATCGCCGGTCAGAGCGAGAGCGCCATCGCCGCCATGTCCAAGCTCAACGGCTGGACGGATGGAACCTTCCGCATTGTGATGCGTCCCGCGTTTGGCGAAGAAAAAGCAGCCGAAGCGCCCGTGTTCAAAGGACAGTCCGACGGACAGTTTGACGTAACCGGCGCTGCGGATGTGTCCAAGAACGCGGACTGGCCAACGGGAGCAAACAAAGCGCCCTCGAATCCACCGCGCGCGGCAGCCTCGTCATCGGCCACCACGCCAGCCCAAAGCGCAAGCGCACCGAATCCTCCCAAAGCGGCCAATCCGGCGGCTTCGTCGGGCTCTGCTTCCGCCATTCCGCCACGACTCGCACAGACGCTGATCAAAGCGCCCGCACCGGCTGGGCTGGTGCTCCCGAGCGCCGCAGCGACAGTACCGATGTCCACGGCCAGCAAAGAACAGATCGCCGCAGCCCAAGGATCCGGCAACAAGAGCAAGGTGATCGTCATCGTCTCGCTCATTGTCATCATGCTGTGCCTGGGCGGAATTGCCGCAGCGGTCCTGCTTCGCTAAGTCCGCCACGTTTTCTCACGCAACGTCAGCTCTAGGCGCAATTTCAAGATTTCGGGATAGACTGCGCCCGAAATGAGCCTTGATTCGCCATCGACTTCCCCTCTCTCGGATTCCCCTGCCCTCGCTGACGCGCCGATCGAGCTGCGCAATCAGACCTATGACGATCTGACCGAGCTTATGCAAAAGCTCGGTGAAAAGCGCTATCGCGGCGAGCAGCTGTTCCGCTGGGTTCACGCGCGAGGCGTCACCGACCTGGATCAAATGACCGATGTCAGCCGCAAGCTGCGAGAGCGCCTGCGCGCTGAAAACCTGGTTCGCGTCGCCGAGCTGTCCATCGACAAAGTGCAGCTCTCGGTCGATGGAACGCGCAAGCTGCGGCTCAAGACCGCAGACGATCGCCTGATCGAAAGCGTGCTGATTCCCGACGATGATGCCCGCGATGTGATGTCCGGCATGGCATCCAGCGAAAAGGGCCCGGATGCGTACGATGACGACGAAGACGAGCCAAGCTGGGAACGCAAAAAGCTGACGCAGTGTGTGTCCTCGCAGGTTGGCTGTGCGATCGACTGTGACTTCTGTGCGACGGCAAAGCTTGGCTTTGGTCGCAACCTGTCCGCCGGTGAAATCGTCAGCCAGGTCTATCAAGCCGAAGCGCTGCTGCGCTCGCTTCCATCTGACGATCCGACGCGCATTGCTGGCGGTGATCAGGTGACGAACCTGGTCTTTATGGGAATGGGCGAGCCGCTGCACAACTTCGACAACCTGACCAAAGCGCTGAAGATCCTGCTGCATCCGCTCGGACGAGGCTTTTCGCGTCGGCGCATCACGGTGTCTACGTCGGGACTTGTTCCGGCGATTGAAAAGCTGGCGCAGGAAGGTCTGCCGGTGAACCTGGCGGTGTCGCTCAATGCGACGACGGATGAAGTGCGCGATGTGATCATGCCCATCAACAAGCGCTATCCGCTCAAGATGCTGCTCAGTGCGCTGCGACGGTTTCCGCTGGAGCGACGACAGCGCATCACGATGGAATACGTGCTGCTCGGCGGCGTAAACGACACGCTCGACGATGCGCGACGGCTGCCTGAGCTTCTGCGTGGCATTCCCTGCAAGCTCAACCTGATTCCGTGGAATCCGCATCCGCAAGCGCCGTACAAGCGACCGGAACGCAGCGCGGTGCTCGCCTTCCAAGCCGAGTGCATGAAGCTTGGCTTTACGACCTATACGCGCAAGACCCGAGGCATCGACATCGACGCCGCATGTGGTCAGCTTGCGGCGGAAAACGATCCGCGCGCTGGACGACAAAAGCCCAATCGCTTGCCGGTTCTCGGATAAGCAGCGTCCACAGACTTCCTTCGCAATAAGAGGACTTTTCCATGCCTCTTATTTCAATATGAAGCAGATGAAATGCCTCTTTTTCGTCGCATTGTGCGCATCCGCACATCAGACGGAGAAGGAGTGCGTTACTGCTCATTGCGTCCCACTCATCCGCTTGTTACAAGTAGCCGCTTTTGCAAGGAGCCCCGACATGAGTTCCGTATCCACCAGCGGCACGTCCGCAGGAAAAGTCCTTTTGACCGGTGCCAGCGGCCACTTGGGAGCCAACCTCCTTCGCCGTCTCGTCACCGAGGGTTATCAAGTCCGCGTCCTGATTCGTCCCGGCAGCGACAACGCAGCCATCGACGGTGTGGACTGTGAGCGAATCTACGGCGATCTCCGCGATGCAGAGTCCGTCGATCGTGCGGTCAACGGCTGCCGACGCATCTTCCACGCCGCCGCCAAGGTATCGACGATCTTTGGCAACGCCGCCCACAAGCGCGAAATCTACGACTGCAACGTCATCGGCACGCGCAACATCCTCGCGGCGGCCAAGAAGTTCGACGTCGAGCGCACCTGCGTCACCGGCAGCTTCAGCGCCGTCGGCTATAACCACGACAATCCGTCGCTGCCGAGCACCGAAGAGATGCGCATCTATCCGTTTGAGCGGATGATGCCGTACGAAGCGTCGAAGACCTTCGTCGAGCTAGAGTGTCTGAGCGCCGCCAACCGTGGCGTCGATGTGGTGATTGCCACGTCGTGCGCGATCTTGGGACCACACGACTACAAGCCGTCACGGATGGGCCGCGCGCTGTGTGACTTTGCGAACGGAAAGCTGCACGCCTACGTCGAAGGCGGCTTCGAGTTCGTTTCCGTCGATGATCTCGTCGAAGGACACATCCTGACGATGAACAAGGGTCGTCGCGGTGAAAAGTATGTCTTTTCGACGGAGTTTCTGAGCCTGCCCGAGATGATGCAGCTGTGGGAGCGCATCACGGGTCGTCCGGGGCCGCGTCTGAGAGTGCCCATCACGCTGATGGGTGCCGTCGCTGAAGTGGTCAGTCCGATTCTGTCGTATGTGGCACCGAGCTTCCCGCAGCGACTGACGCCGGGAGCGGTTCGTCTGCTTGCACTCAACCGTCACGCCGACCTCACCAAAGCCAAGACCGAGCTTGGGTATCAGCCCACGTCGGTGGAGCGCGCTTGCCGCGATGCGTACGAGTTCTTCGTGAAGCGCGGCGCCATTCACACTCCTCTCACGTCTTAGGAGTTTCCCATGATTCGCTTCGACACACGTCCCAACCCCAGCGGGGCTCCTGGCTTTCTGGAAGCCAAGAACCGCCGCCAAAAAGTCCGCGCCGCCGGACTGCATCCCGATTACTGGTATCCGGTCGAACAGTCGAAAAACCTCAAGCCCGGCGAAGTCAAAGAGACCAAGTTTTGGGGTCGCTCGATTGCGGTGTATCGCGATCACAGCGGCAAGGTTCAAGCGATTGAAGATCGCTGCGCGCACCGTCAGCTCAAGCTGTCAATGGGCGAGGTCAAGGGCTGCAACCTCGTCTGCATGTATCACGGCTGGGAGTTCGGCTGCGACGGCAAGCTCGTGTCGGTTCCGCACGATCTGTTTGGCAAGCCGTTCCCGCACATCCGCGTCGGAGCCTTTCCGGTTCAAGAGCGCTACGGACTCATCTGGGTGTTCCCTGGAAATCCCGAGATGAAGGACGTTCACAAGATTCCCGAGATCCCGGAGCTAGAAGGTCCGAATCCGTGGGGCGTGGTGTCGATCGATGCGACGTGGAAAGCGCATCACTCGATGATCATCGACAACGTCAGCGACTTCACCCACGCGTATCTGCACCGCAAGTTCCGTCCGTTTTCCGATGCCAAGCTCACCAAGCTCGAACCCGTCGGAGACAAGGTCTACGTCAGCTACGACACCAAGGTCGGCGGCGGACGGATTTCCGGCATGTTCGTGGATCGCAAGGGCATCAACACCGACCACATGGATCTCTGCTACGAGTATCCGTTTCAGTGGTCGAACACCGACGGCAAGATCAAGCATCACCTGTTCGTTC
>WBZX01000856.1_pt2 | contig 23695 bp, 19 predicted proteins | sample 5204211 | NCBI WGS metagenome assembly WBZX01 (sample SAMN12344362, study PRJNA552823) | activated sludge metagenome | biome: Activated sludge suspended growth; feature: Nitrification reactor; material: Wastewater; isolation source: activated sludge from nitrification reactor of wastewater... | reverse complement strand
TGCCCAGCACCGTGATGAGGTGGCTCTGCGCGCCGCACATCGCCGGGATCTCGGTGCCGTCCTGCTCGAGCCGCAGCTCGAACTCGGGCACGTCGGCGAATCCGCACGCAGGCGCGCCGGTGCTCTCGCCGGTGTCTGCGGTCGCGCGCGTGGTGCTGCCACCGCTCTCGCCCGAGCTGGCACCACCGCTGCCGCCGTCGCTGCCGCTGCCATCGAGCCCGAACTCGGGGTTCGAGACCGTGCACGCGACAAGCCCGAGGGCTGCGAGTCCGAGACGCCGCACTCCGCCATGATAGCGGATCCGCTCTGGCTTTCGCTCGGCGTCACGCGCGACCGAACTTGTCGGCACAGCGTGTGAGGACCCGTGCGGCCGCGTCGATGCGCGGTAGCTCGTCGAGGCTCGGCAGCGGAGCCATCAGCGCCTGCGACTGGCATGCGGCGACGGTGACGTGACCCTGCGTGACGCAGGCTGCACGACGTTCTGCGAGTTTCTTGCGACGACCATCGAACCACTCGAGCGCGTCCTTCTCGGGCCCGCGCTTCATGAACTCGTCGTAGGCATTCACCACGGCGTCGCAGGCTGCGGCGACGTCGGCGGGCAACGGGGTCGGCAGCGTCGCGGCGGCGTCGATCTCGGCGTCGCGGCGGGCATCGACCGCCTGTTCGGCCTTGGCCGCTTCGTCCCGACGCGCGCGCTCCTTGGCATCGAGCGCCTCACGTTGCTGTTGGTCCTTGCCTTCGATCTGCACCGCCTTCGCGATCGACTCCTCGACCGACGGTGCCGGCGGGCCGTCGCCGCCACACGCGGATGCGAAGGCGACGGCGAGCTGCAGGGTGCGAGTCCATGACGACGTGACGATGCGCGGTTGGATGCGAGCGAACATGGGTCCTACCTGGCCGCACACAGGCTACCCGACCTAGGGAGGTTCGCACGAGCACCGGCCCGATCGCGGCCCGAACGCGACCCGTCGCGGGCCGCGGGTCGCAGCCCACGCGATCCAACCAACTCGAACGCGCTCGCGTCGCGTGCTCAGTCGGCAGCGGCGCTGCGTCGGCACCGGCGCGTGACGCCACGGCACGACGCACGCGAAGCGCGATGGCTTTCGTTGCGTCACCCCGCAACGAGTTCAGTGCTTGGGGGCACGCGCCCACACGCGAACGCGAAACACCGCGTTCGATCCACCACGATCGTCGCTTCCTCGACAACCTCGGTGGTGTAGAGTCGGATCCACTGCCATGCATCGAAAGCTCGCTTCACTTCGGGTGCTCGCGTCGGTCTCGCTGATGGTCGTGTTGCCTGCGGGCTGCAAGGACGACGCGGCGGCGAAGGGCGACTTGATCACCCGCGCGACGATCGGCCCCGACGGCGGCACGCTCGCCGGCGGCGGCGTGGAGCTGGTGATCCCGGCGGGCGCGCTCACGGCCGAGACCGACATCGAGCTGCTGACCTCGGCGCGCGACCTCTCGGCCCGCGACTTCGTGCAGCAGGGCGGGGCGATGGAGCTCATCCCCGAGGGCCTGGGCCTGCGACTGCCGGCCGAGCTGAAGTTCACGGGTGGGTCCGACGACAGCGTCGCGCTGTTCGTGCAAGACGGCCTCACGGTGGCGGGCGCCGGTGCCAGCACGTGGGTGAACGAGCTCGGCGTCATCGCGCTCGCCAGCGAGGGCATGCGCATGACGGAGATGTTCGAGCCCATGCTGGGCTCGTCGCCGACGCAGCCCGGGATGACCTTCCGCGACGTCGCCCACTTCCGCGTCGGGCTCACCAACACGCCGCGCTTCAACGTCGCGTTGTCGATCTACGACTTCGGCCAGGCCTACGACAAGGCGCTCAACGGCACCGGCGAGGGCGACTGTGGCTTCGAGCTGGGCGGCGTCCAGGGCGGATCGTTGTCGGCCGGCTGCTCCGATGGGCCGCTGACTGCGAAGGTCGGCGTCACCAGTGCGGAGATCGAGTTCGACGTCACGCCGTTCCAGTCGGGCAAGCTCGAGACGCCGGTGGTGGTCGGCGTGATCGGTGGATCCGACGAGCTCGCGTATCAGCTCGGGTTCCTCTCGTTCGACACCAGCCCCTGCTACGCCGAGACCTGCTCGGACTACGGCACCTGCGAAGTGCAGGGCGACGCGGCGGTGTGCAACTGCATGGAGGGCTTCGCCCCCGGTGAAGATCTCTCGTGCGTGTGCGTGCCCGACTGCGCCGGCCGCCAGTGCGGCGGCGACGGCTGCGGCGGCACCTGTGCGCCGGGCTGTGGCGACAACGAGTTCTGCGACGACGGCTCCGGTCAGTGCCAGCCCGACGGTAGCGATACCGGCACCACCGATCCCGGCACCACCGATCCGACCGACGCGAGCACCACCGATCCCGGTTCGACGAGCGACCCGAGCGGTGGCTCGAGCGGTGGTTCGAGCGGCGGCATGGGTACCAGCACGACGATGTAGCCGCGCGCGCGCCGAAGCTCGCGGCATCGCCCCGTGCGGACGCATCACGCGTGCCCGCAACGTGTCGACGTGTACACGCGCGGCAGCGGTGCGATCGCGGGTCACGGGCGCGGCCCTGCTGTGGGCACGGGTGCGACGGATACGGGCGACGCGGGCGTGTGCAATGCGCATCCACGTCGAGCCGCGCAGCGATCGCGCCGGCGCGAGCAGAAAACTGCGGCGCGACCGCGGCACGGCAACGCGTGATCGCGCGGGGGCGAGACACCGCAGCGATCGTGGAGCCTGCCCACGGCGCCGATGTAGGGGCGCTGCGATCGGGCAACCTCGCATTCCCAAGCGACACCAAGGACGAGGCCGGATCGCCGTGTCCGACGCCGATGTGACAGTGTGGGGCCTCCGAGCGACACCCATCCGACGCCGGTGCGTGGTCACGAAAAGACGCGGTCGCGTGGGTGTCGAAGGCCCCAGACGCCGCGGGCGAACCTTGCGTGAAACGACGAATTCACCGGGCTACGATCGCGTTCTCGAAAACTCGTGCTTGCGTCCCTCACCGCGATCCGCATACGATGCGATCGCGGCGTGGGAGCGTGATCCCAACCGCCAACAACTTTCAGTGGGTCGGGCGATCAGCGAGGGGAGCAAGACGATGCGAGCGCGTTCAGCAAGCAAGACGCTCGGGCTAGGCGTAGCGGCGGGGCTACTGTCGGCCTTCACACTCAACGCCTGCAACGAAGCAGGAACCACCGAAGACCAGTGCGTCTCCAACGAAGACTACTTCAAGGAGAAAGTCTGGTCGAACATCCTGGGGACGACCTGCATCAAGTGTCACAGCGACACCGGTGCGGCGAAGGACTCCAGCTTCATCCTCCGCGACGCCAAGTGGGGCCCGGACTACCTCGAGAACAATCTCAAGGTGTTCGAGTCGATGGCGAAGCTGCAGTATGAAGGCACGCCGTGGATCTTGGTGAAGCCCTCGATGGACAAGGGCATCACCCACGGCGGTGCGATGCAGCTCGACAAGGGTAGCGAGCAGTACAAGGCGTTCCAGGGCATGATCGACCGCCTGGAGAACCCGGTCACCTGCGCCGACGACGGCGAGGAAGAGGCCGAGTTCTTCTCGGGCGTCGAGCTGCTCGACGAGGTCGCGACCCTGCGCAAGGCCTCGCTCTCCATCGCCGGTCGCCTGCCGACCCCCGAGGAGGAGCAGCGTGTCCGCGACGGTGGCTTCGAGGCGCTCGACGGCGTGCTCGACGACATGATGACCGAGGACGCGTTCTACGACCGGCTCAAGGAGATCTACAACGATCACTTCCTGACCGATCGCTACTACCCGAACACCATGGCGCTCGACCTGCTCGAAGCGCAGAACATGGACGACAACGAGATCTACCCGTACGTCCGCTGGTACGAGAACGAGCCCGACGCCGACACGCTGGGCCGCTTCAGCAACCAGGCCGTCGCCCGCGAGGCGCTCGAGCTGGTCGCGTACGTGGTGCGCAACAACAAGCCGTTCACCGAGATCCTCACCGCCGACTACACGATGGTGAACCCGTACTCGGCCAAGGTGTACGGCCTGCAGGGCGTGCAGTTCCAGGATCCGAGCAACTACACCGAGTTCGCGCCGGCCAAGATCCCGGGCATCCCGCACGCGGGTGTGATGACCACGACGGTCTTCCTGAACCGGTTCCCGACCACGGAGACGAACCGCAATCGTCACCGTTCGCGCATCTTCTACAAGTACTTCCTGGCCACCGACGTCCTCAAGCTCGGCGAGCGCCCGGTGCAGTCATCGGCGATTCTCGGGGTCGCGCCCTGGCTCAACAACTCGGCGTGCAGCGTCTGCCACGAGCAGGTGGATCCGGTCGCGGGCGCATTCCAGAACTTCGGGCCCATGGGTGAGTACCAGCCGCCCGAGATGGGCTGGTTCGGCGACATGAAGGCGCCGGGCTACGGCGATGTCGTGATGCCGCCCGAGGAGTACCCGCGCGCGCTCAACTGGCTCGCAGCTCAGGCCGCGCAGGATCGCCGATTCGCCGTGTCGGCCATCGACGTGCTGTACCACGGTCTGTCGGGCGATGACCCGCTCGAGGCGCCTTCGGATCCGTCCGAGGAGGGCTATCTCGAGGGCATCCGTGCCGCCGACATGCAGGCGAAGACCTTCGATGGCATCGCGCAGAAGTTCATCGACAGCAACTACAACCTGAAGACGGTCGTCAAGGAGCTGGTCAAGACCCCGTACTACCGCGCCTACAACGCGGAGGGGCTCGACGAGACCCGCGAGACCGAGCTCAGCAAGCTCGGCACCGGTCGCCTGCTCATCCCCGAGCAGCTCAACCGCAAGATCGAGGCGGTCACGGGCCAGCCGTGGCGCGTCAGTGCCGAGGACACCGACCTGCTGCTCGATGACGATCAGTACAAGATCTTCTACGGCGGCATCGACTCCGACACGGTGGTCGAGCGCATCACCACGCCCAACGGCATCATCGCCAACACGGCGAAGCGCATGGGCAACGAGATCGCGTGCTGGTCGACTGCGGCCGACTTCACGCGCGCCCCGGGTGACCGGCGCCTGTTCCCGTACGTCGACCCCAGCTTCGAGCCCGAGGACGGCAACGGCTTCGAGGTTCCCGCTGCGGCCTCGTCGATCCGCGCCAACATGCAGTACCTGCATGCCAAGCTGCTCGGCGAGTACCTCGACCAGAACGACCCCGAGATCAACCGCACCTACGAGCTGTTCTTGAAGGTGTGGAAGGAGGGTCAGCGGGGCATGGCCACGACCATCGTCGACGAGAACGGCAACGAGGTGCCGGAGTACGGTCCGCAGCTGCCCGGCCAGTGCCAGGCGACCGCCGACTTCTGGTCCGGAGCGCCGCTCAACGAGCGGTCGATCACGGAAGACCGCAACTACACGATCCGCGCGTGGATGGCTGTCGTCAGCTACCTGCTCTCGGACTACCGGTTCCTGCACGAGTAAAGAAAGAAGGAGGACGAACAGCCATGGATCGCCGCGATTTCCTCAAGCTTGCCTCGTGCACGGGTCTCACCCTCGTCGCCCCCTCCGCCTTCGGCGGCCGCGGGTTGGCGGACAAACCCCGCACGTCGTTCGAACCCTACCTGGGCAACCTGTTCGTCAGCGTGAACGCTGGCGGCGGTTGGGACCCGACCAGCCTCTGCGACCCCAAGGGCGCCAAGAGCGAGTCGGATCCGAACCCGATGAACGGCTCGTACCTCACCGAAGAGATCGAGCAGATCGGCAACATCCGCTACGCGCCGTTGCCGTACGCATCGCTGTTCAACGACACGGCGATGAACCTGGGCCTGACGTACTCGATGAAGACCTTCTTCGAGAAGTACTACCAGCGCCTGCTCGTGGTGAACGGCATCGACGTCGAGACCAACGGTCACGACACCGGCAGCCGCAACACCTGGTCCGGTCGACTGGGTGAGGGCTTCCCGGCGATCTCGGCCTTCATTGCCGGCGCGTTCGGCAGGGAGCTGCCGATGTCGTTCATGAGCTTCGGCGGCTACGCCGAGACCGCCGGTGTGTCGCCCCGCGTTCGCGCGGCCGGCAACGCCATCAACGTGCTCGGACGTCTGGCCTACCCATCGCGCATCGACCCGAACAACGAGCAGTCGGGCTTCCACAATGACGCCGTCCAGACGCTCATCGACGAGGCCCAGGCCGGTCGCGACCAGGCCCTCGCCGCCAACCAAGGGCTGCCGAAGATTCGCAACGCCATCAACGCGTTGTTCATCGCGCGCAGCGGCAGCAACGAGCTCAAGCGCCTGCAGGAGTACCTGCCGGAGCAGCTCGAGCAGGGTCTGCGCGGTCAGGCGCAGCTGGCGATCGCGGCCTACCGCGCCGGCATCTGCGTGTCGGCCAACCTCGACGTCGGCGGGTTCGACACCCACGGCGACCACGATGCCAGCCACATTCCACGGCTGCTCGACATGCTCGATGGCGTCGACTTCCTCATGGAGGAGGCCGAGCGCCAGGGGGTCGGCGACAAGGTCGTGGTCGCGATGGGCTCGGACTTCGGTCGCACGCCGTACTACAACGGCGGCATGGGCAAGGACCACTGGAACGTGACCTCGATGATGTTCATGGGTCCGAACATCCAGGGCAACCGGGTCGTTGGCGCGAGCAACGAGGAGCACAGCGCGATCGGTGTCACCACGTCGCTGACGCCGGACAACGCCGAGGCCGCGCGCCGCATCCATCCGTCGGACATCCACCACGGCTTGCGCGCCATCTACGGGCTCGCGGACAGCGAGCTCGCCGCGATGTTCCCGCTCGAGCTGAAGGGCGATCCGCTGCCGATCTTCGGCTGAGCCTCACCACGGGGTTCGAGGTCGACGGGCGTCCGGGGCAACCGGGCGCCCGTTTTGTCTTTGGTTCGCAGCGCGGTCGACCGCTCGCGTTATCATCCCGCGAGACCCGCGTACGCGTCGCGTCGTGCGCACCGACCACGACCCGATGGGCTTCTTCTTTCTCTTCGTCGCCGCCTGCGCGGGCTACGGTCTGTTCCGGGTGTTCCGCTCGAGCGCCCGCGATCGCAAGTACCTCGCCGATGCCCGCGAGGAGCTGCCGCTGCAGCTCGATCACCTCGGCCAGTCGCTGCGCGCGCTCGTGCGAGAGACGAGGTCGCTTCGCATCAGCCTCGAGTCGCCGGTGCGTGACGTTGCCGAGCTGCGCATGGGGCAGCTCAACGCCACCGCCGAGGACCTCGACGGCTTCGACACCATGCTGATGAACGTCAGCCGAGCGATCGCGGACTGGTTGGTCGCCATCGACCGGCTCGGCGAGGCCGACCGCGCGACCCTCCACGACGTCGGCGCCAACCCCGACCCGATCCGCAACGCGCTGGCCGCCGAGGGCTACGCGTTCGAGCGGCGTCACATCCAGCGCGACGGTGGGCCACCCCTCGACGAGCGCCTCAGGGCCATCATGGCCGAGCTCGACAAGTTCGAGCAGGCGCTGCAGACCTCGCAACGCGTGTATCGGTGAGTGCTGCGCCGGGGTCGCTTGGCGTCGACGCCGGCGGTTCTTCGTGTGACATCCGCCGCGTCGGAGTCCGACGGTGAAGTGACCGACGCCACGCCCGTTGCGAGCCCCCGCGCTGCAACCTGCGTCGGCGTGCAGCGGATCGTTGCAGCTCGCGACAGCGATGGCGGGGTGTCGCGTGGTCCCTCGAACTGGGCGAAAAATGTCGGATCGCCAGCTACCCGCGCTATCGTGCCCATCCATCGCATCCATCGCGCGGCCCGTGCGAGCCGGCCTGGTCTGGCACGGGCCTCGCTATCCGATACCCATTGACTACGCCGAAGACCGGCCGCGTCAGAGCCCGAGCGCCATGACACCGCTGACCATTTCCATCCTGTTGCTCGTGTGCGCCTTCGTCATCACCGTCGCGTACGTCGCGGTGGACGAGCACAGCTAGCGGGGCGCCACGGCCGAGGGCGCCGCCGGCGTCCGCGGGTTCACAGGACGCCGAGCTGGCGGCCGACCTCGGCAAAGGCGGCGATGGCACGATCGACGTCCGCGGGGCTGTGGGCCGCAGATAGTTGGACCCGGATGCGAGCCTGGCCCTTGGGCACGACGGGGTAGCTGAAGCCGATGACGTAGATGCCTTGCTCGAGCAGGCGCGCGGCGAAGTCGACCGCCAGGCGTGCCTCGCCCAGCATGATGGGCACGATGGGGTGCACGCCGGGGCGGATCGCGAAGCCCGCGGTCGCCATGCCGCTGCGGAAGCGCTGGGTGTTCTGCTCCAGCTTGTCGCGCAGCTCGGTCGAGGCCGTGAGCAGCTCCAGCACTGCGAGGCTACCGGCGACGATCGGTGGCGCGAGCGTGTTGCTGAACAGGTACGGTCGCGAGCGGTTGCGCAGCAGGTCGACGAGCTCGCGACGGCCGCTGGTGAAGCCGCCCGACGCGCCGCCGAGGGCCTTACCCAGCGTCGAGGTGATCACGTCGACGCGGGCCATGACGTCGTTGTGCTCGTGGGTGCCGCGGCCGGTCTTGCCGACGAAGCCGGTCGCGTGGCTATCGTCGACCATCACCATCGCACCGTAGCGCTCGGCCAGATCGCAGATTTCCCGCAGCCGCGCGATGTCGCCGTCCATGCTGAAGACGCCATCGGTCGCGATCATGCGCACGCGCGCGCCCTGGGTCTCGCGCAGCATGCCCTCGAGCTGGTCGAGATCGTCGTGGCGATAGCGGTGTCGCTGCGCCTTGCACAGGCGGATGCCGTCGATGATCGAAGCGTGGTTGAGCTCATCGGAGATGATGGCGTCCTCGGCCCCGAGCAGGGTCTCGAACACGCCACCGTTGGCGTCGAAGCACGAGCTGTAGAGGATCGAGTCCTCGGTGCCGAGGAAGCTCGCGATCGCCTGCTCGAGCTGACGGTGCCGATCCTGCGTGCCGCAGATGAAGCGTACGCTCGACAGTCCGTAGCCGCGCTCATCGAGCGCGACGCGGGCGGCCTCGATCACCCGCGGGTGGCTCGACAGGCCCAGGTAGTTGTTGGCGCAGAAGTTGAGGACCTCGCGGCCACCCACGCGGATCGTCGCGCCCTGGGGCGACTCGATCACGCGCTCGTGCTTGTACAACCCGGCGTCCCGGATCTCCTGCAGGATGGCCGCGTAGTGGTCCTTCGCCTGTTCGAACATGCGGCGATGTTAGCCGCCTCGTAGCCCGGTCTGGATGCGGCCGACCGTGCGATCGCTCCGATTGGTCCAGTACAGCGTCGCGTCGTCGAAATCGCCGCGACCGTAGCGCAGCCCGACGAAGCTCGAGTCGGTGGTCCCGACGTCGCTGAACGACCGCGTGATTTCGGTCGCGCCGTCGACCACGTAGTGGGCGACGTGGGCCGCGCGGGCGCCGGGCACCCCGATCCACAGGTTGCCGCCCTCGTCGAAGGCGAGCCCACCGACCTCCTGCAGCGGATCCATGGTGTCGCCGACGTCGACGTAGAGGCTCGGCTCGGCGGCGGTGCCGTCCTGCAGCACGCCGACGCGCCACACCTGCCCCACCGTGCCGACGTACAAGACGTTGGCGTCGGGCCCGAAGCTGAGCGTGGCTGGTCCCACCACCGCCTCGGTCAACACGCGCGCGACACCGTCGTCGACCGAGTAGTAGATGATCTGATTGCTGTCGCGGTTGACCATGAAAAGGTCACCGCCGCCGTCCGGGAGCACGCTGCTCACGGGCCCCAGGGGACCGCCGCCCTCGAGCGCGTCGACGATGAGGTTGGTCTGATCGTTGGCCGGGTTGTACGCCGAGATCGACTGCGCGGTGGCATCGCCGAGGTAGAGCACGTCGATGTTGTCGTCCTGATCGGCGATGTAGAAGTCGCCCAGGCGCATGCTCGAGGGGGCGCCCGCGATGTCGTAGCGGTTCTGGAACATCCCCTCGGGATCGAACCGCGACAAGAAGCCCTCGCTCGACGCGACCCACAGGTTGCCCGCGCCGTCGAAGTCGAGCGCGACGGAGGTGCCGAGCTGCTCGGGATCGGCGATGCCGACCAGGAAGTCCTCGAACGTCGGCTCGAGGACCGTGATGTTGTAGTCAAAGGTTGCTTCGATCGTGTTTCGCGTGGCGGTGATGCGCAGGCCGATCACGTCGCCCGGATTCGCATCGGCGGGGATCGGCACCTGGATGTTCGCGCCGTCGCCGAGGATCTCGGTGCTCGGGCCCGAGACCTGCGACCAGGTGTACTCGTCGGCGTTCACGTCGACCTGCACGGGCACCACCAGGCCCGCGAGCACGGCGCGGTCGTCCTGGTCGGGATCGAAGGTGGGGCCCGGCTTGCATTCGTTCTCGATGCACTGGAGCGTGCCCTGGCACTCGACCCCATCGAGGCAGGGGCAGTCCTCGCTGCCTTCGATGCACGAAGGATCGGTGGTGTTCGAGCTCGTCGCGGAGGTCGTGGTCGTCAGCGACGTGCTGGCCGACGAGCTGCTCCCGCTGGAATCGGCGCCCCCGTCATCGCCTTGCTCGCCGTCCTTGCCGCACGCGACGACGGTGACCAGACCACAGGACAACAGCAGCAGGCGCGAACGATGCAATCGCGAGGTCATCATGGTTTCGATCCCAGAACCCATCGTACACGCCGGTGCGCGGGCTCGGAAGGCCGAGCGCGCGGGCGCGCAGGCCGATCGTCAGTGCGGGGCGAGGGTCAGCGCATCGGGTGCGGCCGCCAGTAGCTCGCGCACGCGCGGAACCAGGTCACGCGTCATGGCATCGAGGTCGAATGCGGCCTTCCACCCCCAGTCGGCGTGCGCGTTGCTGTCGTCGAGCGCGCGCGGCCACGAGTCGAGGATGGCCTGCCGCTTCGGATCCGACGCGAACGTGATCTTCACCCCGGGGATCTGCGTGGCCACGCTTGCCGCGATCTCGCTCGCCGGCGGGCTGAACGCGGCGATGTTGTAGATGCTGCGGCGCAGTCCCTGCTTGGGCGCGTCGGCGAGCTCGATCAGCGCACGGATGCCGTCGGGCATGTACATCAGGGGGATGCGGGTGTCGGCGCGACAGAAGGCCTCGTAGGAACCCACGCGCACGCCGTCGGTGTACATGAACAACGCGTAGTCGCTGGTACCGCCGCCGGGCAGACTCGCGCCGATGAGCCCGGGGAATCGCACGCCCCGGAAGTCGAGCCCGAAGCGTCGTTGGTAGTACTCGCCGAGGAGCTCACCGGCGACCTTCGTGACGCCGTACATGGTCGTCGGGCGCAGTGGCACGTCGTCACCCACGAGGTCGGGCAGGCCGGGGCCGAACACCGCGATGGTGCTGGTGAAGACGAGCTGCGGGATGCCGTGGATGCGGCACGCCTCGAGCAGGTTGTAGGTCCCGGTCTGGTTGACGGCGTAGGTCGTCTGGGGAATCTGCTCGCCGCGCGCGCTGAGGATCGCCGCGAGATGGTAGACGCGCTGCGGCTGTAGCTCGCCGAGCAAGCGCGCCACGCCGTCGGCGTCGGTGACGTCGAGACGGTGCCACGGCACCGCCTCGGGCAGGCGTGCCGGTCGCTCGGCGACGTCGCTGCCGTGCACCTCGTGCCCGCGCTCGCGCAGCGCGAGGATGAGGTCCGATCCGATCTGCCCGCCCGCCCCGGTGACGAAGATGCGCATGTTCGCCGGCGAGACTAGCAAGCGGAACGCCCGCTGGCGCAGGCGCCCAAAGGCCACGTCGCGTGACGCACCGCGCGTGCCGACCCCGCGGCGTGGCCGCGGCCGCGCCAACGCCTCACACGCGAAAGAACGCGTTGCGGTCGGGGCCCTGGTAGGCGCGGTAGTCGATGGGCCAAGGCGTGACCCTGGTCTCGCCCGCCGTGCGCGTGATCGAGACCGCCATCGGTCGTACGTCGCGGTAGTTGCTGTCCTCGGGCAGGTCGTCGTTGGCGACGCCGCCGGCCGAGAACACCGTCAACAGGCGGGTGCTGTCGTTGGGGTAGTGATCGCGGAAGCCCGCGTTGACCTTCTCGTGTCCGCGTACGAGCAGCGCGCAGCCGATCTTCGCCATGAAGTCGCGGAACTGCAGCCGCCCGAACGCGAAGCGCGCGCTGGCGCCCTGCAGCTCGTCGGGCACGCGATCGGCTCGGCTCGGATCGCTCCACAGCATCTGGAAGCGCAGATCGGGGTCGTTGAAGGCCGAGAGGTCGCGCCAGCGATCCCGCAGCGCGGCGTCGCGCGGGATCCCGCCGTGCACGAACATGAGGTTGTCGAACAGCAGCGTGTTGGGGATCTGCTCGAAGAACCGCAGGTAGCGGTGGAACACCTCGTCGGGCACCAGCGGCTGCAGCGAGCTGATGGTGTCCGAGGGCTTGACCCCACCGTACACACGGCCTTGGTACTCGATGTAATATTCGTGGTTGCCGCGCAACACGAACACGTGCTCGGGTACCGTCAGGTAGAGCTTGAGCACCGCTCGCAGCACGCCGTTGAGCGAGAAGCGACCGCGGTCGATGTAGTCGCCCAGCAGCACCAGCCGCACGTCGGGGTTGTTCTTGGGGTCGGCGCGGTAGGCTTTCACCTTCTCCATGAAGCGCGACTGCATCACCGCCGCCTTGAGGCAGCTGTAGCAGCCGTGGAGATCGCCCAGCACGATGAGCTCGTAGTCATGGTCGGGGCGCGGCACCACGTGGGTGTGGCCGTCGAGGAACTCTTCGCCGGTCAGCTCCTGGACCCGCTGCTTGCCGGTGAGCCGGCCCTGGCCGGCGGCCCGCAGCGCCTCCCACTTGGCCTCCGCCTGGTCGAGCACGCCGACGTCGACGGCGATCTGCGCGCGGATGACCTCGGGATCGTGCGAGTAGTGATGCTCGAAGCCCTGGAAGAACGGGTGATCGGCGGTCGCGGTCGGCAGCTCGACCGGCCGCTCGATCGCGACCTTGTCGACCACGTCGACCGCGGTGTCCGGCAGCTCCGGCTGGCCGAGCAGCGACGCGAGATCGTTGCGGAACTCGACCTCCAGCGGGTGGACGACGCCGTCCGCGTGGATGAACTCGTCGACCATGCCCATGAGCGCTTCGCGGTTGACCGGCGAGAGCGTCCGAAACAGCTCGAAGCAGCGCAGCTTGAGCTTCGTGAGCACGAAGCCCTTGCTGTCCTCGCCGTCGGCCACGACCTCAGACATCAGTGACCGCACCTCGTAGTCGACCTGCTGGAACAGCTCGAGGTAGTGCTCGTGCTGGCGCTCGATCTGTTCGAAGCGCAGCTCGGGATCGAGCTGGCCCTGGGCGTCGACGCGCGCGGTCACCAGCCGTCGGAGCAGCTGCCGAACGAATGACTTCTCGGTCAGATCGAAGTCGTCGTCGATGTAGCCGCACGTCGTGAGGTAGAACAGCACCGCTTCGATCTGCTGCTCTGCGACCTCGGGGTCATCGCTCAGTTGGATCATCGTCCGCCTGGAAGAGGCGCCCTTTGTCGGCGCCAGGGTTCGAGAGTGCCGTCGCGGTAGTCTATCAGGGCACGCCAGGGACGGCCGGCTCGGGGCTCCCGCGCACGCGTGCGGTGCCGTCCCGCACTCCGCGCGCGCTGTGAAATCGGCCGCCCCGCCGGGCTCGCCGACCCGACGCTGCCAGTGGTGGCTGCACGGCATTTCCGGTAGCCTGCCTGCAGTGCGCGCAAGGGCGTACCAGATCCCATCCGAGGTCTATCGCGAGCTCGAGGCCCAGATCCTCGAACAGCTCCGGGACGGCGATCTGGTGCAGCTGCGCCACCTTCTCGGCGACCACGACCTCGAGATCGAGCTGCTCAGTGGCGAATGGCGCGTGATGATGTACGAGCTCTCGGACTACTACCAGGTCATCGACCTGCAGCGACGACTCGCGCGCATGGTCGTGGGCCCCGACGAGCTCGCGGATTTCGTGGATGCGCTGCGGGACCCGGGGCGGCTCGAACGGTGGCGGCCGATCTCGTTCGGGCTCGCGGACCTCGCCGATGCGCTGCCCGCCGGTACCGACCTGGTCGGACTCGTGATCACCGAAGAGGCCGACGACTGGCTGTGGGCCGAGCCGGTCTACGAGATCGTCGCGATCCGGCCGGAGGTGTTCGCGTTGCTCGAGCCGCACATGCGTGCGCTGCTGTTGAGTGGCGACCATGCAGCGCTCGCGCGTCTTGCCGAGGACCACGCCGAGGGTTGCGTGGAGTTCTCGCCCGAGCAGTGGCGCGTGCTGCTGCGTCACACCCGGGAGCGTGCGCCCGAGCTGATGTCGGTGTTCGAGGCCAAGCTGGCCGGCCCCAAAGACTACGTGACGATTCGCGAGGCGCTCGAGCTGGTCGCCGATCCGCGCTTCCAGCCCAGCCTCGACGCGTGGCTCCGCGTGCACGCGTCGATCGCCGAGTACGCGCTGTACTTCCGCGACGCGAGCCTCGAGCGGCGCGAGTTCGACGGCTCGGGCCTGCATCAGCTGCCGACGCGCAGCACCCAGCCGCTGCGCATCATCCCGCCCGAGGAGCGCGCCGGTAGCGTCGGCGAGCAGCTCGCGGTCACCGGCAAGACGCTCCCGCTGGTGCCGGTCGGGGGCGATCGCAGCGACGAAGGCTCGTCGGGCTCCTGAGGCGCTGCGGGTGTTAGGCCCAGTGCAGCTCGGGCAGCGCGTCGACCGTGCGGTAGCGACGCTTGTCGTCGAGCTCGACGCGAGCGGCGGCGATCTCGGCATCGTGGGTGAAGAACACCCAGCCGTGCTCCACTCGGATCTGCTCGAGTAGCGCCTGCTTCTCGTCGATGAGCAGCTCGGGGTAGCGGTCGTAGCCCATCGTGATCGGTAGGTGCACCCACGGCGCGCCGGGCACGAGGTCGCCCATGAACGTGATCGGGCCGTGCGGGGTTGCGACGCGCGTCAGCAGCAGGCCCGGGGTGTGGCCATGCGAGATGCTGAAGCTGTAGTCGTCGCCGAGCACCCGTGAGTGCTCGCCTTCGACGATCTCGAGCCGCCCGGTCGCCTCGAGCAGCGGCTGCAGCTCAGGGATGAACGACGCACGATCGCGGGCGTGCGGCGCGTTGGCGCGGGCCCACGCCTCGCGGCCGACGACGACCTGTGCGCGGTCGAACACCAGCTCGGGCTGGCCACCGTCGCGCCACGGTGCCAGCAGGCCGCCGGCATGATCGAAGTGCAGGTGCGACAGCACGATGACGTCGACATCGGAGGGCGAGAGGCCGAGCGTGGCCAGTGAGTCGAGCAGCACGTGGTGATCTTCGACCACGCCGAATCGCTCGCGCAGCGCGGGCTCGAAGAACGCGCCGATGCCGGTCTCGAGCAGGACGTTGCGCCCGTTCTCGCGCACCAGCATCGCGCGACAGGCCAGCGCGATGCGGTTGCGCTCGTCGGCCGGGCACCACCTCGACCACACCGCCTTGGGTGCGTTGCCGAACATGGCGCCGCCGTCGAGCTTTTGCGTGTTGCCTTGGACGCTGTCGACTCGCATGCGGCGACAGGGATAGCACCTTCGTCGCTGGCGGTCGAAGTCGCCCCGGTCACGGCGCCGATTCGGAGCGCGAATCGAGCGCGCTCAGGGCAGGTCGGCACCCGCGGCATCGGCGGTGCCCTCGACGTTCGGCCGCGCGTCGCCGTGGAAATCGACCGACGGATCGCCGGCGAGCCATACCGCAGCGGTCAGCAGCTCGTCGGGTGCCGATGCCGTGAGCGAGAGGTCGCCGCCGCCGTAGTTCGCGAACCACGCGGTGCTGAACGCCGGCAGCTCGACGTTCGCGGTGCCATCGAGCGTCTCGGGGGCCGCCGAGGTCTCGAAGGTCGCACCATCGCAGCTCACCGCCGGGCTCGACTGGCTGCGGACCAGGAACGAGTTGCGCACGTTGGTCGTGAAGGCGCCCTCGCAGTAGAGCGCGTTGGCGTTCATCGCTCCGAGCGTCGAGTACACCACGTCGAGCGTGCTGTCGGACACGACGACGCCGGCGGTGGTGAAGCCGCTCATGACGAACGAGCTGCGGATCTGCCCGGTCGCGCCACCGACAAACGCCACCGCGCCGTGGTCGTTGGTGAAGAACTGCATGCGATCGAGATAGAGCGCGGCGCCATCGGCCTGCAGCGCCTCGAGGCCGCTGTTCAGGTTGAGGGTGACGCGCAGCGACTGGAGGTACGCCTCGGCGCCGTTGTCGACCACCAGGTGCGCGGTGCCTTGGTTGTCGACCCACGTGACTTGGGCGTCGTCGTCGGCCGCGAGGATGGCGACCTGGCGGTCGCCGGTGACGAGGATGCTGGGCTCGTTGTACGAGCCGGCGTCGACGAGCAGCACCGCCTCCTCGCCGTCCATCACGGACGCCACCGCCGATGCGATCGTCGTGAAGGTCTGCGTCGGTCCCACGTGGATCACACTGGTGGGCGCGAAGCAGGCACCGGTGTAGATGTGGCACGCGGCCCCTGGGCACTGCTCGTGGAAGGTGCAGCCCACGCACGAGCCGATGTCGGTATCGCACAGCGGCACGGTGCCCTCGCAGGCGTTGGTGTTGGTGGCCGAGCACTCGACGCAGTGCCCGCTGTCATCGCACGCGGGCACGTTGGCGTTCTTCTCCTCGCATTGTTGGTCGCTCGAGCAGCCGACGCAGCTCCCGTCGACGCAGACCGGGCTGTCGGGGTCGTTGCAGTCGATCGACGAGTCGCACTCGGCTTGGGAGGTGGTGCTCGACGACGTCTCGGTGGGATCGGTCTCGCCCATCGTCGTCGTCGTCGTCATCGTGGTGGTCACGGTGGGATCGGTGGTCGAGCTGTCGGCCTGCGACGTGGTGCTCGCGGAGGTCGAAACCGTGGTCGTGTTCGCACCGCTCGAACCGCCGCTGCTGCTCGAGCCCTCGGTGTCCTGCACGACGTCTTCGGCGACTGGGCAGCCGGCGAGACAGACCAAGATCGCGACCGAGGCGGGCGACGAAACGTTCATGCGCATCTACGAGCTCCTGCGGGTAGGCCCAGGATTGTAACGCACCCCCCGTGCGAGCGGTCGACCCCCGAACGCGAACTTTCGTGCGCCACTTCCTCGCGAGGCTGCGTCGTGGGGACCTGCATGCGATCGCCCATCTGGCCAACTCCCAGCGCGCCCTCCCTTTGGTTCCGCCTCGTGCCCGTCGTGGTCGCGGCCCTGTCCGCCGCGGCGTGCACGACCGACGAGGGCGACGACGACGGCGGCGACAGCGGTGGCGATGCATCGGGCCAGAGTTCCGTCACCCTCGGCAGCGCCAGCCAAGGTCCCACCGGCGACGGCTCGGCGAGCCAGGGCTCTGCGAGCGACGGCTCGGCGAGCCAAGGTTCCACGAGCGACGCGTCGGCGAGCCAAGGCTCCGCGAGTGATGCCTCGGCCGGTGAAGCCTCCGCGAGCGATGGCTCGGCGAGCCAGGGCTCCGCGAGCGACGCGTCCGCGAGCGCCGGCGATTCCGCCGGCACCTCGGTGGTCGACGCCTGCGATCATGCTGTCACGGGCAGCGACGACGTGCAGGCCTGCATCGACGCCGCGAATGCAGCCCTCGGCGACGCCGTCGCCCTCGTCGACCATTGCTACGACGCGGTGACGGGAGACGAAGACGTGCTCGCGTGCATCGCAGCCGCCGCGCCCGCGGCATGGGACGCCAGCGAGTTGCCGAGCGAGTGCTACGACGCGGTGACGGGGGACGAAGACGTGCTCGCCTGCATCGTCAGCGCCGCGCGACCCGGCTGGACCGCCGTCGCACTCCCGGGCGCCTGCTACGACGCGGTGACGGGGGACGAAGACGTGCTCGCTTGCATCGACGCGGCGTCCTACGCGATCGCCGATGGCGTGGGGCTCGTGCTCGACTGCGACGACGCCTTCGTCTCGGACGAGGACGTGCTCACCTGCGTCGGGAGTGGGTGATCGGTGACGTAGCCGGCGTCCGTGCGCCCGGCGCTGAAGTCGGTGAACTGCACGACCAACGCCGGATACCCCAGCTCGCGGCCGACCTCGTGCTCGTGCGTCTGCCACACCACCAACTCGCGGACCGCGACGTCGCCCTTTGCAGCCTTGGTGTAGACCTCGCGACCGATGATCTCGCTGGGCGGCAGCTGCACCAGATCGGCGTGGCGATCTCGCGCTGAACGCGGGTGCCTCCAGCGTACGGGAAGCCGCAGGCGACCGCGCACCACCTCCGACCGTTCGACCGCTTGACCATGCCCTGCCCATCGCGCGGGCCCGAAGGTCGCTACGGGGCGAGTGGCTCGCATCTGACGCGCTCACGAGTTGCACGAGACCCGACGCGTCACGCGGCACGGTCGGCAGTCTCGCCGACGACGGTACCCATGACCCCGCTGCTGTTCTCGACGCTGTCGTTGTGGGCTGTCGTCGTCGCCCCGATCGGTGCCTCCGAGCCGTTCTGACGACGATCTGGCCCCCCGCGCAATCGAGTGGGCGTCGGCTGCATCGATCCCTGCATGACCAGCTCCACCCTCCCGCCAGGCCGCGGACCCATCGCCACGTTCCTCCGCGCCACCGCGTTCGCCGGCCTCGCCATCGGGCCGATGGGGGCGCAGTGCGACACCGGCAGGAACGTCGAAGACGACGAGATCGGCAGCAACTCGGATCCCGCGACGACGATGGGATCCGAGCCCACGTCGGGTGTGCCGACGTCGACCGGCGACGATCCCCCGCCGCCGACGACGTCGCCGACCACCACGACCGCGCCCGATCCCGACACGACCGAGGGCGATCCGACCACCGGCGGCACGTCGAGCGGCTGCCTCGCGTCCGGATCCTACGTCGTCTCGCTCACCGGCCTGGACGATCCCCACGGGCACTTGCCGTTCCTCAAGCTGTTCTACGAACCCGACGCCCCCGAGCAGACCGTCGACGAAGGGGCCGAGTTCTTCGTGCTGGGCGAGGTGGTCACCCTCAGCTTCAGCGTGCGCGGGAGCTCGCGGTTCGAGGGGCACGACGGGCTTGCCGACCTGGCCGGCACGATCGACGGCGAGTGCAACGTCGCCATCTCGACGTCGGCACCGTTCGTCGCCGGCGGTTCGCCGTTCGGCACGATCGACGTCGCGTTCAGCGGGGTCATGGGTGACGTCGCCGCGGGCGAGTCCGCGGGCGGGACCCTCACCTTGCAGGGCGGCAACATCCCCGAAGGTCCGATCTCGTACACGATCACCTTCGAGTGACGGTGCCGTGGTGGATCGCTACGGAGTCTCGCCCGGAGCGCGCGCTGGTGGGGCGGCGCCGCACTCGTCGCTGGCGCGCTGGCTGTTCGCGCCGGTCGACGTCGCACCGCAGGTGCTGACGCGGATCGTCTTCGGCGTGCTGATGGTGGTCGACCTGGCGACCAGCCTCGCGGGCGACGGGATCACGGCGCGCTACGTCGAGCCCGACTTCTGGTTCACGTTCCCCGGCTTCGCGTGGGTGCGACCGCTGCCGGGTGCCGGCATGAGTTGGCTGTTCGTGGCGCTGGTCGCCTTCGCCGCGATGATCGCCGTGGGGCTCTTCTACCGTGTCGCCGCGATCGGCTTCGCGCTCGGCACGACGTGGATCTTCCTCGTCGACCAGACCCACTACCTCAACCATCACTACCTCATCTGCCTGCTCGCGCTCCTGCTCGCGGTCGCGCCGGCCCACGCCGCGGGCTCGGTCGACGCGTGGCGGCGCGGCTGCGCGCGGCCGCGGGTCGCCGCGTGGTCGCTGCGCCTGCTGCAAGTCCAGGTCGCGATCGTGTACCTCTACGCTGGGGTCGCCAAGCTCGACGCCGACTGGCTGGACGGCGCGTTCGCGGAGCTGTGCTTCGCCCAGGTGCCGCTCCTCGCACCGCATGCCGACGACGAGCTGCTCACGCGCGCCTTCGCCGTCGCGGGTCTTCTCTTCGATCTGCTGGTGGTCCCAGCGCTGCTGTGGCGCCGCACCCGATGGTGGGCCACCGGCGCCGCCGTGCTCTTCCACGGCATCAACAGCCAGCTGTTCGCGATCGGCGTGTTCCCCTGGCTGATGCTCGGCATGTTGCCGCTGCTGTGGCCACCGACGGTCGCGCGGTCGATCCTCGTGCGTGCGCGGGTGCTCCATGCCGCCGCGAGCGAGCCTGCGGTCGCGCCGACGCGATGTCACGCCGCCGCGATCACGGCCGCCTGCGCTGCGTACGTGACGATCCAAGTCGTGGTGCCGCTGCGCCACTTCGCCTACCCCGGCGCCGTGAGCTGGACCGAACAGGGGCACATGTTCGCGTGGCACATGATGCTCCGGGACAAGCGGGGCACGGTGCACTTCGAGCTGCGGGACCCGACCTCGGGGCACACATGGCTCGTCGATCCGCGGCAGCACCTCACCGCGCGGCAGGTGCACAAGATGGCCGCGCGGCCGGAGCTGATCCGCCAGTTCGCCGGAGAGCTCGCGCGACGGCACCAAGCGACGCATGGCGTCCGCGTCGAGGTGCGCGCGCGGACATCGGTGAGACTCAACCGGCGCGTCGCCCAGCCGCTGGTCGATCCGACCGTCGACCTCGCCAACGTACCGTTCTCGTTCGCGCCGGCACCGTGGATCGTGCCGCTGGCGCCGGGCTGGCGCGCGCCGCGGTGAGGCCGATCGCCGATCGCGTCGAGCCCGAGCGGCTGTGTCGGTACGGACCCCAGATTGCTGAGTCCGAGACGACGCGCCGGAGCTGCGTGTGATCGACGGAATCATCGCTCCGAAGGATCGAGTGGCAAGGTGGCGGCCCCGGTCGCTTCCCCTGGTTCTCGCTCGTCACTTCTGAACCCGCATACCGGGAGGTGGACGAAGAAGACGTAGCAAAGATAGGCGATCAACCAGATCTGCCACGGCGAGAAGAACCAGAGCCACGCCTTCGTCCCACGCCAGCCGAGTTCATCGTACTCGCCGCCGTGGAGCACAGCCGCGAGTCGACCTCGCGAGTGTTTCGGTGGAATCACGATCCGCACGCTGCTGCCGGCGTCGCCATCGGGTTCGATCGTATCACGCCGCATCGGGTCGCCCGCCTCTGCGATCCGCGCAAAGGTTCCGACGATGAACAGACGGTCACCGGCGAACACGACCGCCTCCTGCTCCGCATCGCCGGAAAGGGAATTGCAGTCACCGCCTTTCCTGCCAGTTCGCGCGAACCACTCGCTGGGCAGCGAACCCTCCTTTCGGTGCTTGCCATCGACACCGAGCAGCGTAGCTGGCAGCTCGAGCGTCACCTCTTCACCTGACGCCAGCCGAACTCGAATCCAATCGGGCCAGTCCCCCGTTGCCCGAAAACGAGTAAACTCCGCGCTCTCGTCTCGCAGTCGGTTGAGCTGCCACGCGATGCACGGAACGCGAGTAATCGGCGACGTGCACTCGGTCGCCGCGCCGACGACAACGCACTCGAGCGTGCCGTACCCGGATGGCACGGTCTCCTGCGGCCGCGGCGCGCGGAGAAACGGCATCTCGCTCCGCACCCAGTGGTAGCCGAACGCCACGAAGCTGCCGACACCCACGACGACCAGCGTCACGACGTTCCGAGTGATCTCTGCTGATGCCTCGTCCATGGTTGCCCCTTTTGCCTGCAGATCAGGATAGGTCAGAGCTTCACTGGCGGTCGCGTGCTGCCGCGCAGGGTTTCCGGGACGCCCGCTTCGGCGACCTCGAACTCATCGACCCCAAAGAGCTTCGCGATCTCGCCCCTTACGAGTCCCATTCGCAGCGCCGCATGGAACGTCGGCGGCTCTGAGTCTTCCCAGCGTCCGCGCCTACCGATACGCGAATCGGCTGTCCAGAGCCCAGCCACCGGCACAAGCTCGACATTCAGGGTTCGCGAAGGCAGCCTTTTCATCGCCGAGCGAAGCTCCCGTTCGAACTCCGAGAACGCGCCCCCGGGCTCCAGCATCAACTCGAACGCTCCGGGCAACAAGACCGCAACCCCGACCTCGCGGGCCTCCACGGGCGGAACCAACGACCAAACCATCGCCGCAACACCAAGCAGCGTACCCGCGAAGCCTAGCCAGCCAGCAACAATGCGGATCGACAACAAGTGCTTTGCTAGCGAAGGCCGTGTGCTGTCAGCAAGCACCGAGAACGCGTATCCCTCGATACGAAGCACACCCCCACCGAATGACAACGCGTTTGCAAGCTTGGGATCCTGTGCAAAAGCGATACCGGAGGCAACAGTCCCAAGAATCACCGAGAGCCGGCCAATCGTGTTCGCAAGGAACTTTGTGTCGGCCAGAGTTGCCCCCGGATCAAAGTACTCACCCACGGCAACGACGATGTGGCCATAGGACTCAACCGCGCCAACCAGCGCCGATGCAATCACAAACCCCCGCTGAGTCGCCTCCATCTCGTCATCGACCATTGCGCTCCAGATCGCTCCACAGTACGCAAGGATGCTAACTCCTTGTAGCACCGGAACTCGAGCAAACTGCTCTTTAAGCTTGAGGCCTTTGATAAGTTCCGCCCGAGCCGCGACCGCCTCGGCCGAGTCAGCCCCTTTCAGACCTTCAAACGCGGCGAAGAGTCTTCCGACATCCAGTCTGCCGCCAACCAGGATGCGCGCGTTGCCTGGATCCGGCACACCAAGGCTTGCCACGTACCGCAGCACGAGTGCCGCGAGCCGACTACCCGTCGACCGAGGATTGCCGGACAGCCCGTCCCAGACCAGCAGCAATGTTCCCTCGTTGAGAGCGTTCGAGATGATGGACGGTCCCGCGCGATAGTACTTCCCCGCCTTGGCAAGCATCTCGACCGCGCTGACGCGTTTCGGGGACCCAATGTGTCGCTGTACTTCGGCGAACGTGCGCTCCCATCCGTGTTCTAATTCCTCCCGGAACTCGGCGTCATCCAGTCCGGCAACGACCTCGGAGAATCCATAAGGCGGATTGCTACTCGCCGCACCGAAAGCCGGCCACACGTGATCGCGCAAGACAACATCGAGTCGCACGGACATTGCAAGGCACTCGCAGGCATACCGCAGAGCACTGCCAAACTCCTCTGCGATGTCTCCGTCGACGCTCAAAGGATCGAACGCCAGCTTCTCCGCTGCCTCCACAAGACCGGGGTCATCCAATGCCTCGAGCACTGCGTCGGCGAGTGCCTCCTCGCCGCGATGCGCGTCTTGCACGACGTCCGCATATGCACCGTTGAGAGTCGCCCGGAACTCGGCGACCTGCCCGGCACGCAACTCCGCCTCTTCGCGCTCCTCGGGTCGCCGCGCAGCGTGCTGGTAGGCACGCTCGAGCAGCTTGCAGAGCCCGTCCACGCGATGGTACGCCGCGATCGATTTGGCGTAGCCCCGCCATCGCCGCTCACGGGCGCCGATCGCCTTGCGTAGAGCATCGACACGCTCGGCGAGTTCGTCCAGCGCCTCACGGGGAAACTCGAAGCGCTCGGCGCTGACGGTCATGCACGACGCCGACTCCCCATGCGTGAGCCCGCACATCTGCCCGAGCAGGGTGCCGGAGAAGGGAACGATGAAGTCTTGCTTCGGCAACGACCACGTGGGGAACGGCGCGTTGAAGACGGCGCCCTCGAGCAAGAGGTCGACCTGTTGCTCCGGGGTCAGCTCCGCCGCAGCCGCCATCGGAAGTTCCTCGAAGGTGCCATCCGAGAGCTGTCGCAGGACTGTAGCATTCCAGTCCGCCCGCTTGGCGTCGTACATCGCGGCGAGGAACGCTTCGTTCCCAGGCGCGTTGAGCGACGTCCACTGCTCGTCGGTTCGCAGACCGAGCTTGTCTTGCAGCCACGCGGGTGTGAGCGGCGAGACGTCGACGTTCTGCAAGTGGAGCACGATCGTGCTCTCCGTTAGCTTGGTGCCGATCTCTGATACTTGCATGCCGTCTCACTTTGCGGGCCG
>WBZX01000941.1_pt1 | contig 23726 bp, 27 predicted proteins | sample 5204211 | NCBI WGS metagenome assembly WBZX01 (sample SAMN12344362, study PRJNA552823) | activated sludge metagenome | biome: Activated sludge suspended growth; feature: Nitrification reactor; material: Wastewater; isolation source: activated sludge from nitrification reactor of wastewater... | reverse complement strand
AAGGTGGCGTCGTCGTACCACGCGTCGTTCAACCCGCACGCGATGCTGCCCGAGCGGGTGACCGTCGAGCAGGTGCTCGACCAGCCGCCGATCGCCGATCCCCTGCACCGCATGGACTGCTGCGTCGTCACCGACGGCGGCGGGGCGCTGATCGTCACCCGTCCCGAGATCGCGAAGAGCCTGAAGCGTCCGCTCGTGAAGGTGCTGGGCACCGGCGAGGCGCCCAAGGGCCAGATGGGCGGCAAGGTCGACCTCACGTACAGCGGCGCGCGCTGGGCCGGCCCGGCGGCATTCGCCGAGGCGAAGGTCACGCCCAAGGACATCAGTACGCGTCGATCTACGACAGCTTCACCATCACGGTGCTGATGCAGCTCGAAGATCTCGGCTTCTGCGAGAAGGGCCAGGGCGGCCGCTTCGTGGCCGACGGCAATCTGATCTCGGGCATCGGTAAGCTGCCGTTCAACACCGACGGCGGCGGGCTCTGCTCCAACCATCCGGCCAACCGCGGCGGCCTCACCAAGGTGCTCGAAGCGGTGCGCCAGCTCCGCGGCGAAGCGCACCCCAAGGTGCAGGTGAAGAACTGCGATCTCGCCATCGCGCACGGCACCGGCGGTTCGCTCGGCCTGCGCCACGGCAGCGCCACCGTCATTCTGGAAAGGGAGTAAGTCATGGCTGACACCAAAGAGCGCAAGTTGCCGGCCCCGGCGGTCAGCTCCGAGACGCAGGCCTATTGGGATGCGGCAGGCAAGGGCAAGCTGCTGGTGAAGAAGTGCACGGCCTGCGGCCAGGCACATCATTATCCGCGGGCGCTCTGCCCGTTCTGCTTCAGCGACAAGACCGAATGGGTCGAAGCCTCGGGCAAGGGCACGATCTACTCCTTCAGCGTCATGCGCCGCGCGCCAGTTCCCTACGCCATGGCCTACGTGACCCTGGCCGAAGGCCCGCGCATGGTGACGAACATCGTCGATTGCGACTTCGACAAGCTGAAGTGCGAGCAGCCGGTGAAGCTGGTCTTCAAGCCGACCGACGGCGGCCCGCCGCTGCCGATGTTCACCCCGGCCTGACCGGCAGGGCCACGACCGCGTCGACGAGTTCGGCGCGGTCCGAGGCGACCGCAAACACATAGCGATCGGGCCGCAGCACTGCGGCCCTTTTGCCGTGGAGAGACAGCCAGTTCAGACCGACGCCGGGCAGCAGCACCGCATCGGTCCGCAGGCCGTCGAGCAAGGGCGCTTCACCGACGACGGCAAAGCGCTGGCCGATGGCTTCGTCCATCAAGCGGCCGTCGCCGAGACGGGGCTGCGGGAAGATGGTGCCGACGGGCGGCGGTGCGTCGACGCGGCAACCTGGCCCCAATTGCGGCTGCGGATAGTCGAACATCTCTGCACCGGCCTCGAAACGCCGGTCGCGGGCTCGCGCCGCCTCGCGGTCGGTCTCCTGCAGAACCGCCCCCAACCGCACGGCCAACTCAATGAAGGTGCGGACATGCGGCAGCCGCTCGCTTTCGTAGGAGTCGAGCAACGTGTCTTGTGCACTGCCTTTCACGACGGCGGCGAGCTTCCAGGCAAGATTGGCAGCATCGCGCAGCCCCGCGCACATGCCTTGGCCGAGAAAAGGCGGGGTCTGGTGGCAGGAGTCGCCCGCCAGCAGCAGGCGGCCCTTGCGCCAGCCTTCCTGCACGACCGAATGGAAGGTGTAGACGGCGGCCCTTTCGGGGCGCGCATCCTCTGGTCCCAGCCAGCGGTTGATCATCGGCCAGAAGAGGGCGGGCTCGACCACGCGGGCGGGGTCGTCGCCCGGCATCAGCATGATCTCCCAGCGCCGGCGAACGCCGCCCGGGGCGGTGCCGACGTTCACGATCGTCATCGGTCTTGCCGGATCGCAGAGCTGCACCGAATAGTCGGGCAGGGCAAGGACGCGGGGGGCGTTCGGATCGCAGATGAGATCGACGACCAGCCAGGGCTGGTGCAGGCCGAGATCGACCGGGCGGCTGCCGATGGCGCGGCGCACCAGCGAGCGGGCACCGTCGCAGCCGACGACATAGCGGGCATCGAGTTCGTCGACCGAGCCGATGTCGTGCCCGAGGTGTGTGCGCACATTGGGAAAGCGCGTCAGGCCGGCACGCAGGATCCGTTCGAGTTCGGGCTGGTGGAAGTACCAGTTGCCCGCCCAGCCATGCGGCCCCAGCCCGTCGATGCCGCGACGGACCATGAGGGTGCGGCCCTCGGCGTTGACGAAATGCATGCCCTTGGACGAAGGGCGGCCCGCGGCGGCGATCCGATCCGCGAGTCCCGCCGCCTGGAAGATGCGCATGACTTCGCCGTCGAAATGCACGGCGCGCGGCAAGGGGTAGATCTCACGCTCGCGGTCGAAGATATCGACCGCGAGTCCTTCCTGGCCCAGCAGGTTGGCCAGCAGGGCGCCGACCGGCCCGCAGCCGACGATGGCGACGTCGCTCAGGAGTTGAGCGCTTCCCACACCCGCTCGGGCGTGGCCGGCATGTTGATGTGACGGCCGCCCAGCGCATCGACGATGGCGTTCATCACCGAGGGCAGGGAGCCCGCGCAGCCTGCCTCGCCGCAGCCCTTGGCACCCAGCACGTTGGTCTTGGCCGGCACCGAGTGATAGTCGATCTTGAAGAACGGCGTATCGGACGCGCGCGGCAGCGCATAGTCGGTGAAGCTGCCGGTGAGCGGCTGGCCTTCTTCGCTGTAGACCACGTGCTCGAACATCGCCTGGCCGATGCCCTGCACCACGCCGCCATGGCTCTGGCCTTCGACCAGCAGCGGATTGATGACGGTGCCGAAGTCGCCGACCATCGTGTACTTCACGACCTCGACGACGCCGGTATCGGGGTCGATCTCGACTTCCGCGACATGCGTGCCGTTGGGGAAGGCCGAGGGCGCGGCCTCGTGGACGTGGCTGACGTCGAGCGTGTCGGGCACGCCTTCGGGCAGCACCATCCCTCCGCGCAGCTTCTCGGCCAGCTCCATGATGCCGACGCCGCGGTCGGTGCCGACGATGGTGAAGCGGCCCGTCTTGAATTCGATGTCGGCCGCCGAGGCTTCGAGGGCGACGCCCGCGATCTGCTTGCCCTTGTCGATCACCTTGTCCGAGGCTTCGACGATCGCAGCCCCCGACGCCATGATCGACTTGGAGCCGCCGGTGCCGCCGCCGGCGATCAGCAGGTCGCTGTCGCCCTGGATCAGCTTGATCCGGTGGAACGGCACACCGAGCTTCTCGGTCAGCACCTGGGCGAAGGCCGACCAGTGGCCCTGGCCGTAATCGAGCGTGCCGGTGATGATCGAGACATCGCCGTTCGGCTCGAAGCGGATGCCGCCCATCTCCTTGGTCGGCGGCGCCGTGACTTCGAGATAGTCGCCGATGCCGATCCCGCGCAGCTTGCCGCGCGCCGTGCTCTCGGCCTTGCGGGCGGCAAAGCCCGCGACGTCGGCCAGTTCCAGCGCCTTGTCGAGCAGGACGGTGAATTCGCCACTGTCGTAGGTCGTGCCGGAGGCGGTCTTGTAGGGCATCTCCTCCGGGCGGATATGGTTGCGGCGGCGCATCTCGACCTGGTCGATGCCCATCTCGCGGGCGGCCGTGTCGATCAGCCGTTCCATGAAATAGTTGGCCTCCGGCCGTCCGGCGCCGCGATAGGCGCCGACCGACGAGGTATGCGTGAAGACGACCTTGGTGGAAACCTCGATCAGCGGCGTGCGGTAGATCGCGGCGAGATTGCGCGTGACGCCCATCGAGCCCATAGCGGCGCCGACATTGGCGAGATAGGCGCCGAGATTGGCGTAGCCCGAGAGCCGGACCGCAAGGAAGTGGCCTTCCTTGTCGAGTGCCAGCTCGGCGTCGAAATCATGGTCGCGGCCATGCTGGTCGCTGAGGAAGGCGCCGCTGCGATCGTCCGTCCATTTGACCGGACGGTCGAGCAGCTTGGAGGCGTGGAACAGGCCGGCATACTCGGGGTAGGGCGAGCCCTTCATGCCGAACGAGCCGCCGACATTGCCGGTGAGGATGCGCATCTGCGCCGGCTTGATGTTGAGCAGTGCCGCCATCTGGTGCTTGAGGCCGAACGCGCCCTGATTGCCGGCATAGAGCGTGTAGCGGTCGGTCGCGGCATCGTAGTGGCCGGTCGCCGAACGGGGCTCCATGGCGCAGACGACGATGCGGTTGCTGATCAGGCGCAGGCGCGTGACGTGGGCTGCCTTGGCAAAGGCCTCGTCGACCTTGGCCGTGTCGCCATAGTGGAAATCGACGCCGATGTTGCCGGGCACGTCGTCGAACACCAGCGGTGCACCGGGCTGTGCGGCGGCACGCGCGTCGGTGACGGCCGGCAGCGATTCGATGTCGACCATCACCGCCTCGGCGGCATCGCGCGCCTGCGCCGGCGTTTCGGCGACGACGAAGGCCACCGGATCGCCGACGAAGCGCACCTTGTCGGTGGCGAGCGAGGGGCGCACCGGCGTCTTCATGGGGGAGCCGTCGCGATTGGGTACGGGAAGCACGGTCTTGAGCGTGCCGTAGCCCGCGGCTTCGAGGTCGGCGCCAGTCCAGACGCCGAGCACGCCGGGCATCGTCCTGGCTTCGGAGATGTCGATGCCCTTGATCAGCCCGTGTGCCACCTGGCTGCGCACCATCGCGCAATAGGCAAGGCCTTCGAGCTTGATATCGTCGCTGTACCGGCCCTGACCCCGCAGCAGGGTCGGGTCTTCCTGGCGCGGCACGGGCTGGCCGACGCCGAACTTCATCAAATTGAGCGAGTCGGCTGCAAGGGGCGCGTTCATGGGCATCCGCTGGAAAGAAGGGAAATTTCCCCCTGATCATAGCGCAGGACCCCGGGGCGTGTGCTAGTCATTGCTGCCATGTCGAACCTCGCGTCGAACCCTGCGTCGAACCTCGATCCCGTTACCCTGACCGTCATTCAGAACGGCCTGATCCAGGTCTGCAACGAAATGGACCTCGCTTTCGTGCGCGCGGCCTTCTCGCCGGTGATCTCGGAAGGGATGGACCGCTCCGACGGCATCTACGATGCCGCCGATGGCGCACTTATTGCACAGGGCGAACTGGGCCTGCCGGTCTTCGTCGGCACGATGCAGTTCTCCACGCGCGCCGTGATCGAGCGCGTGAAGAGCCACTATGCCGGCAGGGTCGAGCCGGGCGACATCTTCATCGTCAACGATCCCTATCTCGGCGGCACGCACCTCATGGATGTGCGGTTCGTGAAGCCGTTCTTCTACAAGGGCGAGCTCTTCGCCTGGCTGGCCAACACGGGGCACTGGCCCGACGTCGGCGGCATGGTGCCGGGCGGCTTCTCGGCCAGCGCCACCGAGGTCGAGCAGGAGGGGTTGCGTCTCCCGCCGGTGAAGTTCTTCAAGAAGGGCGAGATGGACCAGGAGATCCTGTCGATCATCCTGTCCAACATCCGCATCGCCGATCAGCGCATCGGCGACATCAAGGCCCAGGCCGCCGCGCTCAGCACGGGCGAGCAGCGGCTGACCGATCTGGTGGACCGCTACGGCGCCGCTGTGGTGAAGGCCGCCATTGCCGAGATGCGCCATCGCGCCGAGCGCCAGATGCGCGTCAAGATCGCGGACATTCCCGACGGCGTCTATGAAGGCTCCTCCCAGGTCGACAGCGACGGTGTGGTCGACGAGCCGCTGACGATCCGCATGAAGATCACCAAGAAAGGCGAGGACCTTGCCTTCGACATGACGGGATCGAGCCCGCCCTGTCGCGGGCCGATGAACAGCGTCATCGCCACGACCAAGTCGGCGATCTATCTCGCGGTGAAGCACATCTTTCCCGACGTGCCGATCAATGCCGGCACCTTCGAGCCGCTGCGCATCGTCGAGCCGGAAGGCACCTTCCTTTACGCGAAGTATCCGCGGCCGGTGTCGGGCTGTGCGGCCGAGGTGAGCCAGCGTATCGCCGAGGCGGTGTTCGCCGCCCTTACCAAGGCGATCCCCGGCCTGCTGTTCGCCGCGCCCGCCGGGACGTCGGGCAATCTCGGCATCGGCGGCTACGATCCCGAGCGTCGGCGCAACTACATCATGTATCTCTTCACCGGCGGCGGGTACGGGGGCTTCCAGGGCGGCGATGGCCTCAGCAACGGCTGCTCGACCATCGGCATTTCCAAGATGCCGCCGGTCGAAGTGCTGGAGCAGTTCTACCCCGTGCTGTTCGAGGAATTCTCGTTGCGCGAAGGATCGGGTGGGGCGGGCGAGTTCCGCGGCGGCTTCGGCATCAACTACGCGATCAAGTTGCGGCGCGGCGAGGCGCGCGTCTCGATGGTGATGGATCACGGCCGCACCGGCCCGCAAGGTGTGCTGGGCGGCAAGGATGGCGGCACCAATACGGTGCTGATCGAGCAGGGCGGGACGAGCTATCGGCCGCCGCATCTCTCCAAGGATCAGGACATCGAGATCGGCGTCGGCGACGTGGTGCGCGTGTCCACGCCCGGGGGCGGCGGCTTCGGCGATCCGGCACGGCGTGCGCCGGCCGCCGTCGCGCGCGACATCGTGCGCGGCTATTACACGGAGGCCGAGGCGCGCGAAAAGTTTGGCCGGGCGCGCGCTGCAGAATGAACCGGCTCAGGCGTTCGTTCCTCGCGCTGCCGGCACTTCTGGCGGCAGGCGAAGCTGCCGCGCAGCTCGCGGCCTGGTATCCGCTCGAAGGTGCCGACAAGTCGTTCTTCGTCGAGATGCCCGGCGCCCCGATCTACAAGATTCTCGATACGAACTCGCCCGGCGGCACGCCGTTCGCCTATCACTCCTACAGCCTCGAATACCGTCGTCTTTCCTTCGTGGCGCAGACCGCGCTCTATCCCGCCGATGTCGATGTGCGCCAGCCCAGGCTCAATCTCCAGTCCGCGCTCGACGATCGCGCGCAGCGGCTGGCGGGCGGCAAGTGGACTCAGGTCGACTGGAAATCCCTGCAGGGTGCGCCTGCCGTCGAATCGACCGGGCCGCTGCCGGGCGGCAATGCGCTGCGGCAGCTCGTGGTGTTGAAGGGCCACCGCTACGTGTCACTAGGCTATATGGGGCCGGCCGACGCCATGCGGGCGCCGGAGGCCGAACGTTTCTTCCGCTCCTTGAGATTGCTGTCATGACCTTGCCGCGTATTCACATCCTGGCGCTGGGCGGAACCATCGCCACGCGTCCCGACGCTTCCGGTGCCATGCAGATGGGATTGGGGGCCGACGATCTGGTGGCCGCTGTTCCGCTGCTCGCCCGGCTCGCGGATATCCGTGCCGAGACGGTGTCGCGCGTCGGCAGCCATTCGCTGTCGTTCGACCAGCTCCATGCGCTGGCGGCGAAGATCAGGACGCTTGACGTCGATGGCGTGATCGTGACCCAGGGCACCGACACGCTCGAAGAGACGAGCTTCCTGCTCGACCTGCTGGTCGACCGCGACATTCCCGTGATCGTGACGGCGGCGATGCGCAATCCCGCGCTGACCTCGCCCGACGGCCCCGGCAACCTCCTCGCGGCCGTGCGGGTGGTCTGCGATCCCTGGGTGCGCACCCATGCCCGGGCCCTGGGTGTGATCGCCGTGATGCTGGACGAAGTCTATGCCGCGAGCGATGTCTTGAAGACCCATCCCACGCGGCTGAACGCCTTTGCGTCGCCGCAGACGGGGCCGCTGGCGGCGCTGGTCGAGGATCGCGTGGTGCCGCTGTCGTTGCCCGTGCGTGCACCTGTCGAAGCGGCACGCAAGCGGCTTGGCGCACTGACCGATGTTGGCCGGGAGCAGCCTGTCGCCTTGCTGTGGATGGCGCTCGACGAGCCGGGCTATCTGCTGGAAGTGCTGGTCGATCACCGCGACCAGCTCGGCTATCGCGGCATCGTGCTGGGCGCGATGGGCGGCGGTCATGTACCGGAGCGGATCGTGCCGCTGATCACGCAGCTCGCCGAGGTCTTGCCGGTGGTCGTGTCGCCGCGTGCCGGGGGCGGGCCGCTGCTGCAGCAGACCTATGGCGGCCCGAGTTCGGAGATCGCGCTGCGCAAGGCCGGGCTCGTCTGGGGCGGCCGCCTCAATCCCCTGAAGGCGCGCGTGCTGCTCGAGACCTGTCTGCGTGCCGGCCTGGATCGGCCGGCGATCGTCGAGGTTTTCGACGCCTGGGCTTAGGGCTGCGCGATCAGGTTCGCGCCTGCTTGGCCTCGGCGAAGCCGTGCATCCCCATGTACCATTGCAGCGCGACGATGGTGCCCTTGATCGGCTGCAGGAGGCCGACGGACAGGCCGATCACCAACGGTGTCCATAGGAGCGTGTGCAGCCAGTAGGACGGCATGTAGGCGATCTCCACGAACATCGCGAGCGGCACGATCACGTGGCCGACGATGAAGATGGTGAGATAGGCGGGGAAGTCGTCGGCGCGGTGGTGGTGCAGGTCCTCGCCGCAGACGTTGCAGCGGTCCGCGACCTTCACGAAGGCGCGGAACAGGCGGCCCTCGCCACAGGCCGGGCAGCGCCCGCGAAAGCCGCGCCACAGATAGAGACCGCCTTTGCCGGACATTTTGTCTTCCTCCAGTTCGGTGCCTTGTATGTCCATACGGACGGACATACATTCAAGCCTGAATAGGAGAATTGTATGGATTGGAGCCCTACAATCGACAGTGCAGCCGGGCCGGTCTACGAGGGCATTGTCGAAGCCCTGGAGCGCGATATCGCTTCGGGCCGCCTCCATCGGGGGCAGCGCCTGCCGACCCACCGCGCGCTGGCGCGGACCCTGGGGGTCGACCTCACCACGGTTACGCGCGCCTACAACGAAGCGCGACGGCGTGGCCTGACCGAAGCCAGGGTGGGGCAAGGAACATTCGTGGCGGAGAGCCGGTCGCGGCCGGCGCGGGCCGCCGCCGGCATCGCCATCGATCTTTCGATGAACCTGCCGCCGCAGCCAATCGAAGCCGATCTCGAAGGGCGTATTTCACGCGGCTTTGCGGCGCTCCAGCGTGACCATGGCCTCTCCGAGTTCCTGAACTACCAATATGCCGGTGGCAGCGACGCAGACCGGAGCGCGGCGGTGCAATGGTTGCGGCGCCGCGTGCGCACGTCCGAAGCCGACAGGCTGCTGGTGGCGCCCGGAACGCAGACAACGCTCACCGCCCTGCTGCTCGCGACGACAAGCCCAGGCGACGTCGTACTCGTCGATCGACTGACCTATCCGGGATTCAAAGCGGCGGCGGCGGCGCTGGGCGTACGCCTGGTCGGTGTCGAAGCGGACGGCGAGGGGATGATCCCGGAGGCGCTGGCGCAAGCCGCGCAACGCCATCGTGCCAAGGCCGTTTACCTTATCCCGACGATGCACAATCCGACCACGCTCACCATCGACACGAAGCGACGCGAAGACCTCGCCGCCGCGATTCGCCGATGCGATCTTCTGCTCTTCGAGGACGACGCCTATGGTTGTCTCGATCCGAAGGCACAGCCGATTGCGGTGCTCATACCGGAACGCAGTTATCTCGCCGTGAGCCTTTCCAAGTGCATCACGCCGGGCCTGCGTGTGTCGTTTCTGTTGACGCCCGATCGTGCTGCGGCTGCGATGGTTGCCAACGCAATTCGCACTGTCGCGCAAATGCCGGTGCCGTTGATGGTCGCGCTGGTCGTGCGTTGGCTGACCGACGGGAGCGCCGACGCGATCATATCGGCGATCACGGTCGAGGCGGCGGCGAGGCAGCGGCTGGCAGCAAAGGCGCTCTCGGGGTACGATTACCATGCGCATCCCAAAGGGCTTCACGTCTGGTTGGCGCTGCCCCCGGCATGGACCCGGGCAGAGTTCGCCGCGCATATTCAGCGACAGGGGCTCGCGGTGGTTACCAGCGACAGCTTCGGCGTCGACGACCATCCCGAACATGCCATTCGTATCGCACTTGGTGCGGCACGCAGCCGCTCTGACCTCGTCGTTGCACTCGATCTGTTGACGACGGCGTTGCGTTCACCGACTTATGCGTCGCGCATCGTCTGAGGCGATCTACTGCCAAGGAGAACATGATGTTCGAATCCTTCGATGCAGTCTTTCTCGCAAGGCTGCAGTTCGCCTTCACGGTGTCGTTCCATTTCATATTTCCGTCATTCTCGATCGGGCTTGCAAGCTACCTCGCGGTACTTGAAGGGCTGTGGTTGTGGACGGGCCGCTCGGTCTATCTAGATCTCTTCAAATACTGGCTGAAGATCTTCGCGCTCACCTTTGGCATGGGTGTCGTGTCGGGCATCGTCATGTCCTACCAGTTCGGCACCAACTGGTCGGTCTTCTCCGATAAAGCAGGGCCGGTGATCGGACCGCTGATGGCCTACGAGGTGCTCACGGCCTTCTTTCTCGAGGCGGGGTTCCTGGGCGTCATGCTGTTCGGCATGAACAGGGTCGGCAAGTCGCTACATTTCGTGGCGACGCTCGCCGTTGCGGTCGGCACCTTCATCTCCGCTTTCTGGATTCTCTCTGCCAACAGCTGGATGCAGACACCCACCGGCCATGTGATCAGTGCCGCCGGCCAGTTCGTTCCGGAAGACTGGTGGGCAATCATCTTCAATCCGTCCTTCCCTTATCGCCTCGTCCACACGGTGTTCGCGGCCTATCTGACGACGGCATTGGTGGTCGGCGGCGTCGGTGCGTGGCATCTCCTGTGCGAACGGGCCAACGAAGGTGCGCGTGTGATGTTCTCGATGGCGATGGGCATGATCACTGTCGTCGCGCCGTTGCAGATCTTCGCGGGCGATCAGCACGGGCTGAATACGCTGGAGCATCAGCCGGTCAAGGTCATGGCCATGGAAGGCCACTTCAAGAACTACCCCGATGGCGCGCCGCTGGTCCTTTTTGGCTGGCCGGATCAGGCGGCCGGCGAGATGAAGTACTCGGTCGAGATTCCGAAAGCCTCGTCGCTGATCCTGAAGCACGCCTGGGATGCGCCGCTCAAGGGATTCGAATCGGTCGATCGCAAGGACTGGCCGCCCATAGCTGTCGTGTTCTGGGCTTTCCGGATCATGGTTGGCCTTGGCATGCTGATGCTGGCGTTGGCCGCTTTCAGCCTGCTCGCGCGCGTCCGTAAGCGGCTCTACGACTGGACCTGGCTGCATCGTTTCGCTCTCGCCATGGGGCCGGCTGGATTCGTGGCCGTGATCGCAGGTTGGGTGACGACCGAGGTCGGGCGCCAGCCCTTTACGGTCTACGGGCTGTTGCGCACGGCCGACTCCGCGTCGCCGCTCGCGGCGCCAGCCGTCGGTGCGTCGTTGCTGGCCTTTGTCGTGGTCTACTTCGTCGTCTTCGGTGCAGGCGTCTATTACATCCTGAAACTGATGAGCCATTCGCCGCATCGTGGCGAGGAGGGGCCGGAGCGCGGCCATCCAGTGCGCGCGGCTGGTATCACGCCGGCATCCGCAGTCGGTGAGTCAGTGGCCCACGGCAAGGAGGCCTGATCATGCCCTTCGGTCTCGACCTGCCCACCATCTGGGCGTTCATCATCGCCTTCGCGATTTTCGCCTACGTCGTTATGGACGGTTTCGATCTCGGCATCGGCATCCTTTTCCCGGTGCTGCCTGTGGGGCGCGAACGCGATCGTGCCATGAACTCGATCGCCCCCGTATGGGACGGCAACGAAACCTGGCTGGTGCTGGGGGGTGGTGGCCTGCTGGCAGCCTTTCCGCTGGCTTACGGCATGATCCTGTCGGCACTCTATGCGCCGATCATCGCCATGTTGCTGGCGCTGATCTTTCGCGGCGTCGCGTTCGAGTTCCGCTGGCGCGATCCCGGCCATCGTGCGGCCTGGGATTTTGCGTTCAGCTTCGGCTCGATTGTCGCGACCTTTGCACAGGGCGTCACTCTGGGCGCGTTGCTCCAGGGGATCGCCGTCGAAGGCCGTGGTTATGTCGGCGGTTGGTTCGACTGGCTGACTCCGTTCAGCATCCTGGTCGGCGTGAGCCTGCTGGTTGGCTATGCCCTGCTGGGCGCGACCTGGCTGATCATGAAAAGCGAAGATTCGTTGCAGGCGCGCTGCTATCGGCTGGCTTTCGGTCTCGGCATCGGCGTGATCATCGCCATGGCGGCGGTGAGTGCTGCGACGCCATTCCTGCGCGAAGCCTATTGGCAACGCTGGTTCGCCTGGCCGCAGGTGTTGTTCACCGCGCAGGTGCCGTTGTTGGTCGCGATTGCCACGGTGGCCTTCTTTTGGAGCCTAAAGCGGCTTCATCACTACACGCCGTTTCTGATGGCGCTGGCGTTGTTTGCGCTCGGCCTCACCGGCCTCGGCATCAGTCTCTTCCCCTATGTGGTGCCGCCGGTCGTCACGATCTGGGAAGCGGCTGCTCCCGATCCGAGCCTGATGTTCATGCTGCCCGGGGCACTGATCATGGTGCCGATCATCCTGGCCTATACCGGCTATTCCTACTGGGTGTTCCGCGGCAAGACCGGCCACGAGGGCTATCATTGATGCCGGCGCCCCGGCAGTGGCTCTGGTTCGTCGGCCTCTGGATCGCCGGGGTCGGCGCCACAGCGCTCGTCGGCTACGCGATCAAGATCTGGCTGAAGTAGCGCGGCTAGGTCGTGCGGCGCGTCGGTCGGCAATTGAAGGCAACCGGGGCGCCCGCGATGGGCTTCAGTACGGCGGTGTCGTCGCGTCCGCTCCACTCGTAGGTCGAGTCGGCATAGCGAAAGCCTTGGCCTGTGGCCTGATATTCGAGCCGCCAGGTCTTGTCGCCCTGGGTCACAGAGGCACGATTGCGGGCGTAGACCACAGTCACTTCCTTGCGGCCATCGCAAAGATAGGCAATGCCGGTGGGCGCCGCTTCATCCGGCGCGGGACGCGGGATCGTGGTCGTCACCGGCTGTTGCTGGCCGGTACATCCGGCTACCAGAATCATCGCGGCAATCGACAGACGCTTCATCGTGCGCTTTCCTCCTGCGGCGGGACCATACGCAAATCGCCGAGGAGACGGAATGCCCCTGTTCAAACTGCGCGACGGCGCCGACCTCTACTACGAGCAGCTGGGTAGCGGCCCGCCGCTGTTTCTGGTCCCTGGCCTGGGTGGCGACAGCCGCTGGTGGGGCGAAAACGTCGCAGAGTTGGCGCGCCGGTTCACAGTCGTCGTGCACGATCATCGGGGCACCGGCCGCAGCAGCCTGTCGAAGATCACCTACAGCGTCAGTCAGATGGCTGACGATGCGCTGCAGCTCATCGAGGGGCTGGGCTACGACAAGGTCCATTGGTGCGGCCACTCCACCGGCGGCGCGATGGGGCAGGTCCTAGCGATCGAGCATCCGGGGCGCATCGACCGCCTCGTGCTGAGTGCTACCTGGGCCAGGACCGATGCCTTCTTCCGGCGTCTGTTCGAGGTGCGTTCCCTGCTGCTGAGGGAACTGGGACCGGCGGCCTATCTCAAGTCCAGTGCGCTGGCGCTCAACATGCCGTCCTGGGTGCGCGACCACGATGCCGATCTGGTGGCGGTCGAAGCCAAGGCCCGGGAGACCATCCCGATCCCCGAGATCGTGCTGTCCCGGATCGCCGCCATCGTCGCGCACGACAGGCGCGAGCAGCTGCAGCAGGTTCAGGCACCGACGCTTGCAATCTGCGCCCGCGACGACATGGTGACGCCACTCTATTTCACCGAGGAGCTGGTGCGGCTGATCCCGGGCGCGCGGGCCTATGTGCTGCCCGACGGCGGCCATGCATATCCGAACGTGCATGGCGGCGAATTTCGTCGTGTAATGACCGCCTTCCTGCTGGAGTCCTGAAGCTTATGAAGATCGAACCGCAGATTGCCGCCGCCGCTGCCGAGCTGACCGCCATCCGGCGCGACATCCACGCTCATCCCGAACTCGGTTTCGAAGAGGAACGGACCAGCACGATCGTGGCGCAGAAGCTGAAGGAGTGGGGGTGCGAGGTCACGACCGGCATCGGCAAGACCGGCGTCGTCGGCACGATCCGCGTGGGCAACAATCCGCGCGCCATCGGTCTCAGGGCCGACATGGACGCGCTGCCGATGGATGAGCACAACACTTTCGACCATCGCAGCCGCCATTCCGGCCGCATGCATGCCTGTGGTCACGATGGTCATACGGCGATGCTGCTGGGCGCCGCCAAGTATCTCTCGGCCACGCGCAACTTCGACGGCACCGTACACTTCATCTTCCAGCCCGCCGAGGAGGGCCGCGGCGGCGCCGAGGCGATGGTGAAGGACGGGCTGTTCCAGAAATTTCCCTGCGAGATCATCTTCGGCATGCACAACAGGCCGAAGCTCGACGTCGGCAAGTTCGCGATCCGCTCCGGCCCGCAGATGGCGGGTGGCGGCCTGTTCGACATCCACATCACCGGCAAGGGCGCCCATGGCGCGCGGCCCGAGAGCGGTATCGACCCGGTGATCATCGCAACCCAGATCATCTCGGCCTTGCAGAGCGTGGTCTCGCGCAACGTATCGCCGCTCGATTCGGCCGTGATCTCGGTGACGCAGATGTATGCCGGCGATGCCTACAACGTCATCCCGCAGGAGGCCGTCCTGCGCGGTACCATCCGGGCCTTCCGCAAGGAGACGATGGCGTTGGTCAAGGAGCGCATCGAGACGATCTCGACCGGCATCGCGAAGACCCTCGGCGGCACGGCCAAGGCCGATGTCCGGGTCGTCTTCCCGCCGTTGGTAAACGATCCCAATGCGGTGAAGTTCATCGCCGACGTCGCTGCCGAGATCGTGGGGCCGGAGAACATGAACCGCGAGGGCCCCTATGTGATGGCCTCCGAGGATTTCTCCTACATGCTCGAACAGGTGCCGGGCGCCTTCATCAACATCGGCAACGGTGGCGGCGAAGGCGGATGCGAGGTGCACAATCCGGGATACGATTTCAACGACGAGGCACTCACGCTGGGCTCGACCCTGTGGGCGCGCGTCGTCGAGAAGCGGCTGGCCAAGGACGCCCGTTGAGCGAGCAGAACAAACACTGGCTGCTGCGGGAGCTGCCGTATGTGGCCATGCTGGTCTTGGCCGTCGGCGGCATCGTGCTGTCGGGATTCCGGGGCCTCACGACTTACTATTATTGGATGGCGCTGGCCCCGATATACGGTCTCGCCTGCATCCTGTCGGGCTGGCGAGCGACCGACAAGACTGCCGAGCATGTTCGGCTGATCGTTACCCAGGCACTGCACTGGCTGGCCTTCTTGGTGGCGATGTCGCTGATGTTCATGCCGGAAGTGCGTGGCGTCGTGAACGACAATGCGACCAGCCTCGCGCTCCTGATCCTGTTGGCGCTGGGCACCTTCGTGGCGGGCGTCCATGCCCGGGTCTGGCGTATCTGCCTTGTCGGCGTCTTCCTGGCGCTTGCGGTGCCAGCCGTGGCGTGGGTGCAGGATTCGGCCATGTTCCTGCTGGTCGCCTGCGCCTTGGTCGTCGTGGTCGCGGCAGCCTTCTTCTGGCTGCGGCGCCGAGAGGGGAGCGGGGGATGAGCGACCGTCCTACGATCATTGTCTGGAGCGACTACATCAGCCCCTACGCCTTCGTCGCCAAGGCCTGGGCCTATGCCCTCGAGGCTGACTACGACCTCACGCTCGACTGGCGGCCCTATACGCTGGATATCGCGTCGTTCCAGGGTTCGGTCGAGCAGCGCGATCCGCATCACTGGCGGCGCGTGCGCTACGCCTACATGGATGCGCGCCGCTTCGCCAACAAGCAGGGGCTGACCCTGATGGGGCCGAAGAAGATCTTCTACGCCCGTCCGGTCAACGCCGGCATGCTCTATGCCCAGGATCACGGTGTGTTCCAGGCCTATAACGACCGTGCCTTCGAACGTTTCTGGCGCCGCGACCTCGATCCCGAAAGTGTCGAGGCCGTCGGGGCCTTGCTGGAGCAGTGCGGCGCGCCCGCCGGCTTCGCATCGTTTTACACGGGTGAGGGCGGCGCCAGGCACGATCGGCTCCGCGCGGAGGCCGAGGCCTCGGGAATCTTCGGCGTGCCGTCCTTCGTCTTCGATGGCGAGCTGTTTTGGGGGGGCGACCGGGTCTTCCTGCTGCGCGAACGGCTGGATGAGAAGGGTGTTTCCCGCCGTCGCGGTGGCGATTAGGACGAACTCAACTCGGGGGCCGGTCGAGCGTACGTTCGACCCGCTCGTGCAGGTTCTTGACCTCGCCGCGCTGCTTGCGTGCCTTTTCCTTGATCAGACGCTTCGCGCGCCGGAAGGCATCGTTGACGGCGAACACAGGGTCGGAAAAACGCGAATCGTCCTGTGGCGTGTGATCGACATTGATGTCGATATTGCCCGGCAGAACGAGGTGGATGTTGACGCTGTAGAGGTTGCTGGTGCGATGGTGGCGGTCAGGCACCTGCACGACGACCTGACACGATGTCAGCCGGCCATGCAGCCGTTCCAGCGTTTCGAGGTGCTCGGAGATCAGGTTGCTTAGCGCTTCGCTGGGCGTGCTGCCTTGAAAGCTGATCCGTACGGGTGTTTCCACAGGAGTCCTCCGCTGCTTGACCGCTCCCCCAAGGAGCTGAACGTAGCATGGCAGCGGGTGGTTGCGGACTCCAATAACCTGCGCGGACGATAGGTCCGTCAGTCGCCGGCTGCGATGGCCGTGGCACGGTTGGACTTGGCCGGCTGCACCGTGCGATGGCTCACCATGCGGTGATGGAGGGTGCGGACAGTATCGCTGCCCCTGGTGAGGCAGAGCCAGGGGAAAAAGCCGTGTACGAAACAGGCCAGAGCTCCGATCAGCATGCGCCCGCCGAAGCCGAAGGCCATACCCATATGCTGCAGGTAGGTCTCGTTGACCGTGGCGGGATGATCGGTGAAGCGCTTTAACATGCCCAGGATTCTAGCGGTCGTAGCGGGAAACGGCTTGCTACCTTTGCGCTAAACCCGGCAGATTTGAGAAATTCATTCTCAGAGATCGCTTATGGCCGCAAAATTGTCGCTCGATTCCTTCGACCGGAAGATTCTGGATTGCCTGCAGGACAATGCCGATATGGCGCTGGCCGAGATTGCCCGCCGGGTCGGCCTGTCGACTACGCCGTGCTGGCGTCGAATCAACCGATTACAGGAAGCAGGCATCGTGCGCGCACGCGTGGCCTTGCTGGATCGCAAGGCCGTGAATGCCGGCGTGACGGTGTTCGTTGCGGTCCGCACATCGCAGCACAATGCCCAGTGGCTCGCCCGCTTCGCCAAGGCCGTTGCCTCGTTTCCGGAGGTGATGGACTGCTATCGCATGAGCGGTGAGATCGACTACCTCATCCGGCTCGCCCTGCCCGACATCGAGGCTTACGACGCCTTCTACAAGCGCCTGATTGCCCGGGTCGAACTGTCCGACGTCACCTCGATGTTTGCCATGGAGGAGATCAAGTCCACCACGCGGCTCCCGCTCAATTACCTCCCCTAGCGCCTTTGAGTAACGGCCATTAGGATCGCCCCGTTCGCACGGCAAGACTGCAGGGGAAACGATGACTACGGGCAAAAATCGCAAGAAAGTGCTGATTGTCGGCCGCATGCCGCAGGCAGGGATCGACGTGCTGAAGACGCGTGACGATGTCGACTACGAAATCCTGACCGACGACACGGTGCCGAGCCTGCATCCCAAACTGAAGGATGCCAACGCGGTGACTCTGGGCGCGACCCCCTTTCGCCAGGCCGAGCTCGATGCTGCACCGGGCATGATGGTGGTGGCTCGCCTCGGCGTCGGGTTCGATGCCGTGGAGATTCCGGCACTGAACAAGCGCAAGATCCCGCTGATGACCACCGGCATCGCCAACTCCGTCTCGGTGGCCGAGCATGCGATGTACATGCTGCTGGCCTCGGCGCGCCTGGTGAAGAAATACGACCGCTTCGTGCGCGAAAAGGGCTGGAGCCAGCGCCTCTCCGACCTGCCGGCTGATCTTTCAGGCAAGTCGATCCTGGTGATCGGCATGGGCCGTATCGGTTCGCGCACGGTGAAGCGTTGCGTAGCCTTCGAGATGGACGTCTTCGTGCTCGATCCGAATATTTCCGAAGCCGACATCAAGAAGGCCGGGGCTACCAAGGTCACCGATCTCAAAGCCACGCTGCCCAAGGTCGACTTCGTCTCGGTCCACTGCCCGAAGGCGCCTGAAACGGTGAACATGTTCAATACGGAGACGCTCGGCCTGATGAAGCCCGAGGCATTCCTGGTGAACACCGCGCGCGGCGGAATCGTGAACGAGGATGCGCTCTACACGGCGCTCTCGACCGGCAAGCTGCGTGGCGCCGGTCTCGATGTGCTCGACAAGGAGCCGCCGGATCCTGCCAACAAGCTGTTCGGCCTTGAGAATGTGATCTTCAGCCCGCACATGGCCGGCGTCACCAAGGAAGCCAGCGACCGCATGGCAGTGACCGCCGTCGAAAACATCCTCAGCGTCTTCGATGGCCGCCCGAACGCGGCCAACATCGTGAATAAAGAAATACTGGGCTGACGCCGGATTCAGTCCGGCAACAGATTCTCGATCTCGGCATCGGTCGGAAAGCGGCCGGTGTCCCGGCGGGTGTATTTCAGTTCACCATCGACGGTGACATCGAACTGGCCGGATTTTCCGGGGCGCAGCTCGATGTCGGCCGTGCCCAGCTTTTCGAGGCGTTCCCTCACACGGAGGGCTTGCGGCTTGTAGCCTCAAGCGCCGCAATATTCGATCAGCACTTTCATCCATCGAAGGTGGGAGCTTAAGCTGCTACCGGCAAGGGGGATATTCGATGAAGTACGGACCGCTCGGCCGCTCGGGCCTGATCGTGAGCAGGATCTGCCTCGGCGGCAATTCCTGGGGGGCCAAGGGCCGTCGCGGCTGGGGCAAATTCGACGAGACCGAGGCGCCGGCCTACTTCAAGCGGGCACTCGATGTCGGCATCACCTTCTTCGACACAGCCGACACCTATAATTTCGGCCGATCCGAGGAAATCATGGGCGCCACGCTCATGAAGATGACAAAGCGCGAGGAGATCGTGCTCTCGACCAAGATCGGCATCCGCATGAGCGGCGTCGCCAATGATGTCGGGACCGGCCGCAAGCATCTGATGGCGTCGGTAGACGCCCAGCTCAAGCGCCTGCAGACCGACTATATCGACGTCTATCAGGTCCACCGGCTCGATCCGCACACGCCGATCGAGGAGACCATGTACTCGCTCGACCAGATCGTGCGCTCGGGCAAGGTCCGCTACATCGGCGGTTCGACCATGCCGGCCTACAAGTTTGCCCAGATGGTGATGATGGCCGACTGGAAGGGCTATGCGCGGCCGATTGCGATGCAGAATCTCTACAACCTCATCCAGCGCGAGGAGGAGCGGGAGATGAACCGGCTCTGCCAGGAGCAGGGCGTCGGCCTCATTCCTTATTCGCCGCTGGCGCGTGGCTTCCTGGCCGGCAATCGCAGCAAGGACGGCGGGGGCAGCACCGAGCGCTCGAAGAACGATACGGTGGTGCAGGCGGGTACTTATCGCGACTGCGACTGGGAAGTCGTGAAGCGCCTGAAGAAGATCGCCAGGGCCAAGGAGGCGACGCCGGCCCAGGTGGCGCTCGCCTGGCTGCTGCACAAGCCCTACATGGGGGCGCCGATCATCGGCGCGACCGGGCTGGACCAGCTCACTTCGGCCGCGAAGTCGACCGACATCGTGCTGACGGCCGAGGAGTGCAAGGCGCTCGAGGCGCCCTATCAGTTCCGGGTATCGCCGGAGAGCTGACTGCGCCGCGCGATCGCGGCCGAGAACCAGAAGGCCAGCAGCGGCAGGAAGACGGCGGCCGCCCAGAAGACGGGCGGTGCGCCCCAGCGATCGACGATCGGGGCGGCGATGGGGACGCCGATCGCCTGGCCGACGAACAGGCAGAGCGCGAACAGGGCCATGCCGGCGCCGCGTGCTTCCGGGGCCATCTGCGTGCCGTTGGTCTGCAGCGTGTTGTGCAGCATGTAAAACGATATGCCCGAGACGACGATGGCGGCGAACTCGACCTCTGCGGTCGGCGCAAGTGCCATCGTGGCAAAGGCGAGGCCGAGGCCTGCGCCACCCCAGGTACAAAGCCCGCGTTCGCCCAGGATGCGCACAAGATGGTGGGCCACCATGACATAGAGGAAGCCGCCGGCGCCAAAGGCTGCGACGGCGAGGCCGATCGCGGCGAAGCCCATGCCGAAGCGCTGATGCAGGTCGGCACCGACGAACGTGAAGGCCCCCCAGAAGACGCCGCCTTCGAGGGCAACGACGATGATGACGGTGAGGGCCCACGGCCGTTGCAGGACGCCGAACATCTGTCCGATCATCGATCCCTGGGTGCGTTCGGTCCGCCGGGCGATCTCGGGCCGCGCGCGCATTACGGCGAATAGGGCGACGCCCGCCATGACGTAGATTCCGGCCAGTACCCAGAAGACCGAGCGCCAGCCCAGCCAGTCGCCGATCGCCCCACCCAGCGCGGACCCCGTCATCAGGCCGAGCGTCTGGCCAGTGAGGAAGCGCGCGAGGGTGGCCTGGCGCTTGTCGTAGCTCACATTGTCGCCGACCCAGGCAATGGCGAGCGGAATGATGGCGGAGCCTGTGACCCCGGTCAGGAAGCGCGCCAGGGTGAGCATGTCCAGTGAAGTTGCAACGGCGCTGAGGAGGCAGCAGGCTGCCGCCCCGATGCAGGCGATGGCGACTACCGGCATCTTGCCGTAGCGGTCCCCGAAGGGGCCGTGCACCAGCACGAAAACGCCGTTGGCGAGCAGGAAGGCCGTGGCGGCGATCGAGGCTTGGCCCACCGTGACGCCAAAACTGGCGGAAAGCTGCACCAGCAGGGGGTCGATGACGCGCATGTTGGCCGCTGCAGCGAAGGCCGCCACCGACAGCAGGACGATCGCGAGCGGCGGGGCGGCCGTCGGGGCAGCGGGAGCAGACATCGGCTGCGGGCTTAGCGGTTCGGCTTCGCAAAGGAAAGGTCTCTTGGCCGGCGGCAGCAATGTCTTATGTTTGGGGGATGATGGAAGAACTCCTCACTCTCGCCCGGGACCCACATGCCTGGGCCGCTCTGGCAACCCTGGTGGTCATGGAAGTCGTGCTGGGCATCGACAACCTGATCTTCATCTCGATCCTGACCAACAAGCTGCCGGAGGAAAAGAGATCGAACGCCCGGCGGGTCGGCATCGGCCTTGCCGTGTTCCTGCGGCTCGGCCTGTTGGGGGGCGTTGCCTTCATTGTGCAGCTCACGACGCCGATATTCTCCCTGCTCGGCCACGATTTCTCCTGGCGCGACCTGATCCTGATCGTTGGTGGCCTGTTCCTGATCTACAAGGCGACCAGCGAGATTCACGATCATGTCACGGCCACGGAGGAGCACGAGGCCGACCCCGGCGCCGCCGTTGTCCGTGCGACGGTTGCCGGCGTCATCGGTCAGATCCTGATCCTCGACCTGGTCTTCTCGCTCGACAGCATCATCACCGCCGTCGGTATGACAGATGACATTCCGATCATGGTGATCGCGGTCGTCGTCGCGGTCGGGATGATGCTGCTGGCGGCCGATCCGCTGGCGCGCTTCATTGGCCACAACCCCACCATCGTGATGCTGGCACTGGGGTTCCTGCTGATGATCGGCGCCACGCTGATCGCCGACGGCATGGGCGTCCATGTCCCCAAGGGCTACATCTACGCCGCCATGGCATTCTCGGGGCTGATCGAGGCTCTCAACATGCTGGCGCGCCGGGCGCAGCGCAGACGTCCGCTGCGCCAACGCCCGCGTTGACAGTACGCTGACAGACCGAGCGGCGGCGCGCTAAGCTCGCCGCATGAAGCTCGAGAATCGCGTTGTCATCGTGACGGGGGCCGCGTCGGGTATCGGCGCCGCTTCCGCCCGTCTGTTCGCCGCCGAGGGGGCCCGCGTGGCGCTGGTCGATCTCGACGAGGCCGGCATCCTCGACGTCGCGGCGGAGATCGAAAGTGAAGGTGGCCACGCGCTGGCCATCGCCGCCGATGTCAGCCGTGCCGAGCAGGTGCGCGGTGGCGTCGCCCATGTCATGGAGCAATGGGGACGTATCGATGTGCTGATGACGGCGGCCGGCGTTTCTCTGGGTGGCACGGTCGACACCGTCGACGAGGCGACCTGGGATCGCACCTTCGATATCAACGTCAAGGGTACCTATCTCTGGATCCATCATGCCATCCAGCCGATGATTGCGGCCGGCTCGGGCGCGATCGTCACCGTGGGGTCGCAGCTCGCGCAATCGAGCCCCGGCCGCAACGCCGCCTATGTAGCGTCCAAGGGCGCCATCGCTTCCTTCACCAAGACCATGGCCGTCGACCATGCGGCACAGGGCATCCGCGTCAACGCGTTGATGCCGGGCGTCATCGACACCCCCATGCCGGCCCGCTCGTTGAAGCGCTATGTCGATCCCGAGGCCATGCGTGCCTTCTGGAAGCAGCGCCACCCGATGGGCCGCATCGGCAAGCCCGAGGAAGTGGCCCGTGCCGCGCTCTTCCTGGCCAGCGACGACTCCTCCTTCGTCACCGGCACATTGCTGTTCGTCGACGGCGGCTGGACGGCGCACTGATGCCCCGCAAGCTCTCCGCCCAACAGATCGCCCAGTACGAGCACGACGGTTATGTCTGTCCCGTCGATGCCTTCTCGACGGAGCGCACGCGCGCCTGGCGCGACAGGCTCGAAGCCTTCGAGCGGGCAGAGGGCCAGAAGATGACGCGCGGCCATAACTTCAAGCCGCATCTTCTCTTCCCCTGGGTCGACGAGATCGTGCACGCCCCCGAAGTGCTGGATGCCGTGGAGGATCTGATCGGTCCTGACATCCGGCTATTCCATCTCACGGTCTGGCCGAAGGACGCCGGTTCCGGTGCCTATGTGAGCTGGCACCAGGACGCGACCTACTTTGCCCTTGAGCCGGCTTGTCATGTCACGGCCTGGGTGGCGCTCACCGATGCGCCGGTAGAAGCAGGTTGCATGGAAGTTGTGCCAGGCTCGCACAGGCTCGGCCAGCTTCCGCATGCGGAGATGCAGGATCCCGAGAATCTGCTGTCGCGCGGCCAAGAGCTGGCGGTCGATGTCGATCGCTCGAAGACGGCCTACATGCCGGTGAAGGCCGGCCAGTTTTCGCTGCACCACACGCATCTCGTGCACAATTCGCGGCCCAACCGCTCCAACGATCGGCGTATCGGGCTCGGCATCAGCTACATCCCGACCTGGGCGCGCTGCACCTCGGCGACCCGCGTGACGGCAATGCTGGTGCGTGGCGAGGACAAATACGGGCATTTCGACGACGAGCGTCGTCCGACGCAGGAAGCCGGCGCGAAAGAGCGTGCCTTCCATGCCGAGGCCGTCGCGCGCTTCCGGGCCATGAACGCCAGCGAAACCGAGAACAAAGTCGCGGTCGTCAAGAGGTAGCCATGCACACGATTCGTCTGCCGTATCACGACCGCTACGCCTACTCGCCTATCACCGAGCGCAAGGACTATTCCTGGCCCGAGGGCAAGCGCCTGGCCGTCTATCTCGGCCTCAATATCGAGCATTTTGCATTCGGTTCAGGCGATGGGCATCTGCTCACGGTCGCCAATCCGCCGCCCGATCCACGTACCTTTGCCTGGCGCGACTACGGCAACCGGGTCGGCGTGTGGCGCTGCCTCGACCTGTTCGACGAACTCAATCTGCCGGCTGCGCATCTGATCAACACCACGGTGTTCGATTACGCGCCGCAGATCGTCGATGCCCTGAAGGCGCGCGGCGACGAGTTCATTGGCCATGGTCGCACCAACGCAGAGCGGCACGGCCATATGTGGGAGGCCGACG
>WBZX01000940.1_pt1 | contig 23730 bp, 17 predicted proteins | sample 5204211 | NCBI WGS metagenome assembly WBZX01 (sample SAMN12344362, study PRJNA552823) | activated sludge metagenome | biome: Activated sludge suspended growth; feature: Nitrification reactor; material: Wastewater; isolation source: activated sludge from nitrification reactor of wastewater... | reverse complement strand
GAGCGCTGCTTCGAGCGGGTCGGCGGCACGACTCCCATCCTCGCGGACGTCCGCTGGGTGGCGGCCACGAACCGCGACCTGACCTCCGAGATGCGGGAGGGCCGTTTTCGCGAGGATCTCTACCATAGACTGGCCGTATTCCCGGTACACCTGCCGCCGCTGCGGGCGCGGCGGGAGGACATCCCGCACCTCGCGCGGACGCTGCTGGAGCGCGCGGCGCAGGACCTCGGGAGAGAGGCGCCGTCCCTCGACGAGGAGGCGCTCGCGGCGCTCGTGCGCGCCCCGTGGCCGGGGAACATCCGGGACCTGTCGAACACGCTGTCGCGCGCGGCGATCCTGGCGGAGGGGCCCACGATCGGCGCGGCGGACCTGGCCGCGGCCTCCGGCGCCGCCCCCGAGGCGCCGCCCGGCGCACGCGCGGCCGCCGCCGCCGCGGCCGAGCGCGAGAGCCACGCGCCGACGATGGACGAGGCCGAACAAGGCGCCATCCGGAAGGCCCTGGAGAAGGCCGGCGGCAACAGGAAGAAAGCGGCGGAGCACCTCGGCATCGGGCTGCGGACGCTCTACGAGAAGCTGAAACGCTACGGGATCCGGTGAACGGCAGCCGGCCGGGGGCGGACTCTGGTATGGACCGCGGTCATGCCCGCGGCGTCCCCGGCACCGTCGCCGCGCGGATGAGCTGACAAGGGCGAATCGACATGGCCACCCCTCCCCGGACCCCCTCGCAAACAGCCACTCCAGCGGCCGGCCAGACTGCCACTCCAGCGGCCGGCCAGACTGCCACTCACGTCGGCGGTCAGGCGGGGCCCGGGGCGCCGCAGAGGCCCGGCCCGGCGCCCAGGAGCGGCTTCGCGCACCTCCGCCGGACGTACCTCGTGATCACCGGTATCGGGGGCTTCGTCCTCGCCGTCTCTCTGGCCGGCATCGGGCTCGGGGGCGGGGCGGGGTGGAGCACCTACGTGGCGCCCTTGCTGCTCGGGACGGCCTTCGTGCTCTTCGGGCGGTGGGGGCTGGGCATCGGGTCGGTCCTGCCGGTGCTGACGTCGTCGTACAACCTGGTCCAGTCAGGGAAGCTCGCGGAGGCCTCCGCGCTTCTCGACACGATCGCCTCCAACAAGTCGCGCAGCGTCCGGGCGGCGGTGCACCTGCAACGCGCCTTCATCGCGGTCCGGCGCGGCGACCTGCCGGAGGCGACACGGCAGCTGGACGCGCTGCTCGCGATGCCGCCGCGCTGGATCGAGGGCGCGAACGGCGAGGTGCAGCGCGCCGCGGCGCACGGAATACGGGCCTGGACCCGCGCGGCGACGGGGGATCTCGCGGGCGCCGAGGAGGACATCGCGAAGGTCCGCTCCGCGCAGGCGCCCGGGAGCGCGGCGCTCGCGCACGCCTCCCTCGCCGAGGGGCTGATGCTGGAGCGCGCCGGGGAGCGCGCGAAGCTCGCGGCGCTGCTCCGGCGCGATCAGCGGCTCCTGCTGGCCAGCCTCGACATGCGCGAGCGGTCCGTCGTCCGGGCGATGCAGCGCATGCTGAAGGCGCCCGCCACGACGGTGTACCGCACGCAGCTCGATCCGAAGAAGCTCGCGGGCGAGGACGAGCCGCCGATCGCGGAGTGGGTCGATCGCGTCACGCCCGAGCTCGCGCCCTTCCTGCCCCGGCAGCGCGCCCGGGCCGCCGCGGCGACACCGCCGCTCCCGCCCGGGTTCGAGGCCTCGCCGGAGGCGCTCCGCGAGGCCCGCAAGGTGCACGACAAGAAGCCGGCGTCGATGGCCGGGCGCGTCGTCGCGCTCTGGGCGCTGCTGATCGGGCTGTTCCTGGCCGTCTGGCAGTTCCTGGAGCCGGACACGAGCGCGCCTGTCCGCCCGCGCGGGCACGCGGCGGCGGCCCCCTCCCCGGCCACCGTCCTCGGCGGGCTGATCGCCTTCACGGGGGTCCTCCTGGCGGCCGCCGTGGTGCGGGTCGTGCTCGTGGTCCGGCGCGCCCGCGCGCTGACGCGCAAGCTCGTCGAGATGGAGGCCTCGGTCGCGCGGGGCGAGGACGTCGCCGCGCCGCTCGCAGAGCTGGCCCGCGCGAAGCAGGAGACGATCGCCGCGCAGGCCGAGGGGTTCCTGGGCACGCTGGCCGATCGCCGGGGCGACCTCGCGGGGGCGCTCGCGCACTTCGACGCCGCCCGCGGGAAGCTGCGCACGCGCGCCGCGCGGAGCGCCGCGGCCGGCTTCGTGACGCCGGGGATCACCGCCAATCGTGCGTACACGCTCGCGGCCCTCGGGCGCGCGGACGAGGCGGCCGCGGAGCTCGCGCAGCTGCCGCCGGACTACCTGTTCCTGGCGCGGATGCGGTTCGTGGTGCCCCTCGTGGCGTTCCTCGCGCGCGGCGACATCGACGGCGCGGGGCGCCTCGTACTGGCCACGTCGCCGGACCTCTCGGTGGGCGCGCGCGACGAGCTGATGCGCGATCTCGTGCACGCCGTCACCTCGCCGGCCGCGACGGGCGCGGGGGAGATGGCGCGGCTGCGAGAGGAGATCCGCGACCGGGAGGAGACGCGCCGGTGGATCGAGAAGGTCGCCCCGGCGCTGCTGGCGCGCTTCGAGCACGTGGTGCAGGGCCACGACGCGGTCGCGGACGGCGCGGACGACGCGGCCGCGGACGGCGCGGGCGACGCGGCCGCAGGAGGCGACGCCGAGGGCCGCCGCGACGCGGAGGCCGAGCGCGAGGCGCACGCGGAGGCCGAGGCCGAGGCCGGGGCGCTCGCGGCCAGACGGATCTGAGCGGGGGGCCACGGAGACGCGGGGAGGGGGCGCCCGGGGGCCGGGAGGGCGCCTGCCGCGCCCCCAGATGCTTTTTTTGAATACGTGTTGTTTACGACCCCCACGCGACGTCAACGGCGACCGCGACGGCGGCGGGACGCGAGCGCGGAGAGGCCCAGGAGCGCCGCGGCGAACAAGGCACCTCCCTCGCCCGGAGTCGCCCCCGAGACGGCGCATCCGGAGGACTTGGCGCTGCTCTTGGACGGGCCGCCGGCGGAGCCCGCCTCGCCCCCCTGGCCCCCTGCCCCGGCCCCGCCGGCTCCCCCGCCGCCGCCGACTCCGCCGGACGTGCCGCCCGCGCCGGCCCCGCCGCCGGTGCCGGGATCGACGACGCCGCAGTGGTCGTCGGTGCCAATCGGCTCGACGATGCAGCTGTGATCCTTGCAGTGGGACGTCTCCAGGACGCCGTCCGTGCACCTGTAGGCGACGCTGAGGTCGTGCACGCAGTTGAAGTGGCCGTAGGCGTCGTTGCACTTGCAGTGGGCGCCCTCGCCGATGATCTCCATGTACTGGCACCACTCCCAGTTGATCCCGGGATCACGGTGGTTGTTGGCCCCGCCGTAATTGTCACTCTTGATGCAAGTGCCGGGGGAGTCCGAGCAAGGGGGGCTGTCCGACGCGATGGCGTTGCCGTTCGGCACCTCCTGGTGGCCCACGAGGACGCTGCGATCCAGGTCCGTGCCGTCGCCGTTCGGGCCGAGTCCGTGGCGGGCCGCGATGTCGCGCACGAGCTCGCCGCTCTTCTCGTAGAGGGCTGTCTTGTAGTCGTCCTCTCCCGCGAAGCCGACGTGCTCGATGCCGACCATGTGCTTGTTGTAATAGGAGTTGCCGACGTGCCACGCCGTGTCCGCCTCGTGGACGAACTGGCCCACTCGGCTGCCGTCGGCGTCGATGATGTAGTGGCACGACTTGCCGGGGTCGTTCTGGAGCGTGGAGACGCTCGCGTCCCAGCCTCCCTCGGTGTCGTGGACGGCGATCATGGTCACTTTGTACCCGTCGCGCCCCGGCGCCCACTTCTGGTCCTGGGGAGTCGGCAGCCACTCGGCGCCGGCGAACTCGGGGGTGTCGAGGGGCTGCACGGTGGGGGGCGTGAACGTCAGCTCGAAGGGGACGTCGTCGTGCGGCGCGAGCACCAGCGCCTCGCCGCCGCGGGCGCGGAGCGTGCCGCCCGTCGCGAGGATCGCGAACACCCGCGCTCGGTAGTCCTGCCTGTCGCGCTCGCGGAGGTGGCCGGACATCTCCTCGACGATGGGCGCCCACGCGGCCAGACTGGCGCGATCGATCCCGCGCTGCGCCGCGAGATCCGCGAGGACGCGCGCGCCCGCCTCGGTGCCGAGCGCGAGGTCCCGCTGGAGGGCCAGCTCGGAAGTGGCCATCAGCTCCGCGCCGCGAGCGAGGGAGTCGAACCGGCCGTGCCGCAGCTCCAGGACGCCCGCCACGGGGATCGCCTCGTCCGCGTCCACGTCGCGGATCGGGGCCAGCCGGAGGCCGCCCTCGACGTGCGCGATCGCCGCCATCAGGTCCGCCGGGACGCCCTGCGCGCGCGCCGCCTCCTCGACCATGCGGCCGACAGGGCCGGAGTACGAGGAGGACGGCGCCGTGCAGCCCGCGAGGACGGCGGGCGCCGGCAGCGCAGCGAGGACGAAGAGGAGAGTGGCAGTCCGGGGTCCGAGCGTGGAGCGGGGGCGCATTCAGGGGACGATCGCCGCGCGAGGGCGAGGCCGCAAGAGGGACCGCCCGGTTCGGCGCGCGGCTGCACGCGCAGGTTCCGTCGCGGGCGCGCGTGGTGGTACCGTGGAGGCCGTGCTTTACCGGCAGCGCATCGTGGAGCTCCTGGCGCCGCACTGCGACATCGCGACGCGGCTCAAGGCGTGCCCGCCGACGGCGCGCGTGCGCGGGCTCTATTTTCGCGCGCTCGTCGACGAGATGTCGCGGCGCGGGCTGCGCTCCGCGTTCGAGGAGATCATCCACGACAGCGATCGCTCGGCCTTCACGCTCTACCCGCTGAGCGACTACCTGACGTGGCTCGCCTTCGCGGGCTCGCTCGTCCACTCGCCGGCCGAGGTGCACAGGGGCATGCGCGATCTGCACCGCGGCCACTCGCTCTATTTCGGCCAGAGCTTGCTGGGCCGCAGCCTCCTCCGGCTCATCTCGCGCGACCCGATCCGCCAGCTCCACCAGGCCGTGCAGTCCAAGCGCGCCGTCACGAACTACGGGCGGTGGACGGTGTGCGACGAGGGGCCCGGCCGCGCGACGGTGCGCCTGCAGGACGAGTACGTGTGGATCGAGAGCGCCCTGCTCGGCGGCGCGCTCGGCGGCCTCGAAGCGTGCGGCATCCACCCCACCGCCGAGGTCCGCCTGACGGACCCGTACAACGGCGATCTCCTGTTCCGCTGGTAGCCCCCGATCCCCTGCAAAAAGCGGCAGATCAGGGGGCGCGCCAGGCGCCGCCCGGCCCCCGGCCCCGCCCCCCCGCGTCTCCGCAGCGCCCCGCTACTTCACGGCGAAGGCGCGCCGCACCATCGAGGCGAGCACGCGATCCGGCAGGAAGCGGCGGAGCGTCGAGAGCACGTGCGCGTCCGTGCCGACGACGACGCGCGGCGCGGGCGTCGGATCCGTCACGAGGCGCGTGACCACCTCCGCGACGGCCTCGGGCGGGAGCCCCTTCGCCGAGTCGCCGAGGATGCGCTTCTCCAGCGCCTCGGTGAACGCGGCGTAGACGCTGTCCGCGCGGCGCAGCGAGCCGCGGCGGAAGTTCGTGGAGAAGAGCGGCGTGTTGATCATGCCGGGCGCCACGGCGACGACGTGGATGCCGAACGGCTCGAGCTCCCACCTTAGCCCCGCGGAGAGGCCCTCGATCGCGTGCTTCGTCGCGGCATACACGCTGAGCAGCGGCGGCGCGAAGCGGCCGGCGAGGCTCGACACGTTGAGGACGCGGCCCCGCCCCGCGGCGCGCATCGACGGGAGCACCGCGCGCGTCACCGCGAGGAGGCCGAAAACGTTGGTCTCGAACTGGGCGCGGAGGTCCTCCTCGGACTGCTCCTCGAAAGCGCCGACGACGCCGATGCCGGCGTTGTTCACGAGGGTGTGGAACGTGCCGTACCGCGCGACGAGCTCGCGCACGCGATCGCCCGCCTCCGGATCGAGCACGTCGAGCGGCTCGACGTCGACGCGGACCGAGCGCGCGCGCGCCGCGGCCCGGAGAGGCTCGCTCCGGGCCGTGTCCCGCATCGTGGCGACGACGTCGTGCCCGGCGGCCGCGCACGCGATCGCGATGGCCTGCCCGATGCCGCTGGACGTCCCCGTGATGAGGATGCGCTCGCCCACGGCGCGCGGCTCAGCCCTTGCCAGGCTCGGTCATGTCGCGCAGCACGCGCACGAGATCGAGCGCCGAGACGACGCCCTGGATCTTGCCGGCGTGCGACACGAAGACGCGGTGGATGCGGCCGCGCGCCATCACGTCGGCCATCTCGTGGATGGTCGCCTCGAGCGGCACCTCGAAGACGACGGGCGTCATGATCTCGCGGACCGTCGCGGACGAGGGCATCTCGATGTGCAGGCCGCGGAGATCCTCGGGGGCGAGGCGGCGATCGACGCCGTGCCGGTAGAAGTGGTGCTCGTCCTCGGTCGACACGCCCTCCTCCGCGGCGGTGCGCATCAGGTCGGTGGAGGACACGACGCCGAGCAGCTTGCCTGTCTTGTCACAGACAGGGGCGCCGGAGATCGAGCGGGAGACGAGGAAATTGCGGAGCTCGTCGAGCGTCCAGTCGGCGTCGACCGTCTGCACTCCTCGGGTCATGACGTCGCGGGCGGTCAGGTTTCGCATGGGGTCGACCGTCCTAGACGGAGAAAGACCCGGTTACAAGGGCGTCAGGCGTGGCGGGAGGCCCGGTGGGCCGGGAAAGCGGCCGCGTATTCCTGGATGGCCTGCACCTCGCTGACCTCGTGCTGGAAGCCCGTGGCCTTGCGAAACGCCGCGGCGTCGATGACGACGGGATACTTGATGTGCTGGAGCGCCCCCTTGGGGAGGCGGGGCAGCCCGAAGCGGCCGAGGAGGTTCGTGAAGAGGATCTCCGGCAGGGGGATCTGCGAGCGGCCCGCGTCGCGGATGAGGAGGCTCAGCGGCACGGGCTGGGGGCCGGCCACGTTGTAGACGCCGCGGATCCTCGATTTCAGGGCGAGGACGATGGCGGACGCGACGTCGCGCTCGTGCATGAACTGGTAGAGCGGATCGAAGCCGAGGAGCGTCGGGACGCGCGGCCCCCGGAGGAACGACGCGAGCGTGCCGTGGCCGGTGGGGCCCAGCGTGTAGCAAAAGCGAAGGACGCTCGTGACGAGGTTGGGGAAGCGCCAGAGGGCGGTGCACGCGTAGAGATCGGCGGCGACGAGATCCGCCAGCTCCGGGAAGGTCGTGACGGCCATCGGAGGATCGTCCTCCTGGTGGTAGAGCGGCGCCTCGGGGCCCGCGCCGTAGTAGGTGTGGCGGCCGACGAAGATGGCGTGCTCGACGCCGTAGTTGCACGCGTGATCGAAGACGGCGCGCGTCCCGCCGAGGTTGATGCGGTACCGCTCCTCGGTGCGCGCGACGAGGTGCGTGACCGTCGCCATGTGGATGACGGCGTGCGGGCGGCGCTTGCGGAAGACCTCCTCCGCGGCGCGCTTGCGGATGTCGACCTGGTGCATCTCGACGCCCGGCGGGGCGTCGGGCCACGCGCGCTTGTCGATGCCGATGACCTCGTGCCCTTCGGCCAGGAGGCGGTGCGCGACCATGTGACCGAGCACGCCGGAGATGCCGGGGATCAGGACCCTCATCGCGAGACCTCCGAACCGCTGCGGTGCTTGATGCCCTCTTCCATGAGCCCCTGGATCGCGCCCTTCACCCGCTCCACGTAGCCGTTCACGATCTCGTCGTCCTCGGCGCCGGTGCCTTCGAGGACGATCGGCTTTCCGTACCGGACCTCCAGCGACACGGGCAGCGGGATCGCGAAGATGTACGGCGTGATCGGCACGTACGGCGCGCCGAAGAGCGCCCCGAGCGCGTACGAGTTCACGATCGTGGGGATGGCCTCGCCGCCGCCGATGAAGCCGAACGGGACGATCGGCGTCTTCGTCTTCATCGCGAGCCGCACGAAGCCCGTGCCGAAATCGACGAGCGTGTGGCGCTCGCTGTAGAGCTTCGCGGTGCCGCGCGCGCCCTCGGGGAACACCATGAGGAGCCGCTCGTCGTGCAGGAGGCGCTCCGCGTGCTCGGGCAGGCCGGTGAGGTTGCCTGTGCGGCTCGCCCACAGGTTCATGAACGGGACGCGGTTGATGAACTTCTCGGCCATCCCCTGGGTGAGGCGCGGCGGGTCCATCTCCCAGAACATCGACGCGCTCACCATCGCGCCGTCCACGGCGACGCCGCCGGAGTGGTTCCCGACGAGCATCGCGCGCCCGCGCGGCGGGACGTTCTCGACCCCGTAGGCGGTGACCCGGAAGTACCGCTTGTAGAGGAACGTGAGCATCGTGAGCGAGCGCGCGATGTACGTCTTGGAGAGCCCGTAGGGATCCACGCCCTGCGAGTTGAACGGGATCTCCAGGCGGTCGACGCGAGCTGCGACTTCGGGATCGATCAGAAAGGCCACGGTGCCCTCCGCCGCGCGCGTGATGCGCCGCAGCAAGGGGGCAGACTACGAACGAAAGGCCGCAGGCCACAAGGCTCGATTTCGGGTGGGGGGCGCGCCTTCTTCGTACGGCGCGCGGCGCGCCTTCTTCGTACGGCGCGCCCGTCCTGGTAGCGTCTCGGCATGGGGAAGCCCGAGGACCCGCAGCCGCCGACCGTCGTGGAGCCCACCCGAGCGCGGGCGACCGTCGACCCGAGCGCGCGCGCCGCGGGCGAGACCGCGCGGGTCACCCTCGGCAGCGATCCGGACGGGTGGCCCACGCTGCGGAAGAGCGGCGGTCACAGGGTCCTCCCGGCCGAGGTGTCGGTCCCGGATCTGCCCGCCGCGGACGTGGACGCGCTCGCCTTCTCGGCGCGGTACGAGCAGCGCGCGGTCCTCGGCGAGGGCGGCATGGGCCGCGTGACCCTGTGCCAGGATCGCCGGATCGGCCGGCTCGTGGCGGTGAAGATGCTCCGCAAGGATCGCTCGGACCGCCCCGAGCTCCGCATGCGCTTCCTCCGCGAGGCGCGCGTCCAGGGGCAGATCGAGCACCCGTCCGTCGTGCCCGTGTACGACGTGGGGCTCGGGCCGGACGGGATGTACTTCTTCACGATGAAGTGCGTGCGCGGCCGCACGCTCGATCAGGTGCTGCGGGCCCTCCGCGCGGGCGAGGACGAGACGGGCGCCGCGTTCAGCCGCCACAAGCTCCTCACGGTGTTCCAGAGCGTGTGCCAGGCCATCGCCTTCGCGCACGAGCACGGCGTGATCCACCGGGATCTCAAGCCCAGCAACGTGATGATCGGCGATTTCGGCCAGGTGCAGGTGCTCGACTGGGGCCTCGCGAAGGTGCTGGAGACGGAGGATCTCCCCGCGGACGAGGGGATCGAGGAGCTGACCGAGGACGCGCACACGCTGAGCGGCGAGATGCTCGGGACGCCCGGCTACATGTCGCCGGAGCAGGCCATGGGCGAGCTCGATCGCATCGACGCGCGCACGGACGTGTACGCGCTCGGGGCGATCCTCTTCGAGCTGCTCACGCTGACGCCGCTGCACCCGCGCGACAGCGTCGAGGAGACGCTGCTCTCCACGATCCACGGGGTGGACGCGCGCCCGAACGAGCGCGTCCCCGGCGCGCACGCGCCGCCCGAGCTGTCCGCGATCTGCGTGAAGAGCACGCAGCTCGCGCCGGAGGACAGGCACGCCTCCGCCAAGGAGATGCTCGCGGCGATCGAGGGGTTCCTCGCGGGCGACCGCGACATGGAGCTGCGGCGGACGCTGGCCGACGCGCACGCGAAGAGCGCCGAGGAGGCCGCGGGCCGCGCGGGGGACGAGCCGCAGGAGCGCGAGCGGGCGATGCGCGAGGCGAGCGCGGCGCTCGCGATCGTCCCCGGCCACGAGGCCGCGATGACGACGCTCCTCTCGCTCCTCGCCGACCGCCCGAAGCGCGTGCCGCCCGAGGCGAAGGAGGAGCTCCGCGAGTTCCAGCAGCGGTGCGAGGGCGAGGCCCGGCGCGGCATGCTGATCGCGTACCTCGGGTGGATCCTGTACGCGCCGCTCCTGATGTGGCTCGGCCCGCACAACCACGCGGCCGGGTGGATCGCCTTCGCGCCGCTCGCTGTCGCGGGGTTCCTCGCCTACCTGATGTACCGCGGCGATCAGCGCCCGTGGATGCCGATGGCGATGTTCGTGGCCGGGAGCGCGGCGATCGCGACGAGCGCGACGATCACCGGGTGGGCGACGCCGCTGCCGGGGATCGCCGCGGCGCACACCGTGTCGTTCGTGATGTACACGCAGAGGCGCACGCGGGGCGTGTCGATCGCGATCGGCCTCGCGGCGATCCTCCTCCCGTTCGCGCTCGAGACGTCCGGGCTCATCCCGCCGTCGTACACGTTCGAGGAGGGGCGCCTCACGATCTCGCCCGTGATGGTGCAGTTTCACCCGCTCGCGCTGCGCGTGTACCTGCTCCTGTCGTCGCTCGGCGTCGTGCTGCTCCCGGCCCTCGTCCTGGGCCGCTACCGCGTCGCGCTGGAGAAGACCGAGGAGGAGGCCTTCCTCCACGCGTGGAACGTGCGCCACCTCCTGCCGGGCGAGGCCCGCAAGGCCGCGTCGATGCTGCAACGGAGCGCGAAGCGCGCGGCCGCCGCGCAGTACGGATCGCCCCCGACGACGGGCGCCGCCGCAAAGAAGGCCGCCTGAGCTCTGCGCGCGCCGTACGGAGAAGGCGCGCGGCGCGCCGTACGAAGAAGGCGCGCCCCCCGCCCGGATCTGGAGGGCCCTCGTCGCCTGCGGGCTCGACGAGGCGGCGCGTGCGCTATGGTGGCGACCTCATGGCTCGCTCGTTCGATCTCCGCCGAAAGACAGCGCTCGTCACGGGCGCCTCCAGCGGCATCGGCCGCGCCCTCGCCGACGTGCTCGCGCGCGACGTCGCCACGCTCGTGCTCGTCGCGCGGCGCCGCGATCGCCTCGACGTGCTGGCGCAGGAGCTCCGGGCGAAGCACCCGGACCTGCGCGTCCTCGTGCACGTCGTCGACCTCACGGATCGCACCGCCACGGCCGCGATGCTCGACGCGCTCGACGACGAGGGCGTCGCGGTCGATCTGCTCGTGAACAACGCCGGCTTCGGGGATCGCGGGCTCCTGCACGAGCGGCCGTGGTCGAAGCTGGAGGCGCTCCTCGAGCTCAACGTCGTGACAGCGACGTTCCTCATCCACCGCCTCGTCCCCGGGATGATCGCCCGCGGCTCCGGGGCGATCCTCAACGTCGGCTCCATCGCCGGCATCGTCGCGAAGCCGGGCTCCGCCGTGTACGGGTCCAGCAAGAGCTACCTCAACGCGCTCGGCGAGGCGCTCCACGCGGAGCTGTCCAGCGCCGGCATCGTCGTCACCACCGTCCTCCCCGGCCCCGTGCCGACCGAGTTCGGCGAGATGGCCGTCAAGTCCGACGCCGCCCCCGTCCGGGACACGGCGAACGACGGCGCGCCCTCCTCGCGATCGTCGCCCTTCAAGCTGCCGAAGGTGTTCGTCGTGAGCGCCGAGGACTGCGCCGAGCAGGCGGTGCAGGCCCTCGTGCACGGCCACGCGCGCGTCGTCCCCGGCGCCGCGGTGAACGCGATGGCCCGCGTGATGGACAACCTGCCGCGCCCGGTCCTCCGCCAGGTGCTCGCCCGAGCCGCGGCGCGCCTGAGGAAATAAGCCCCACGCCGCGGGCTCGCGGGGGCGTCACCGGCGCGGATCCCTCGGCGACGCAAGGCCCGCGCGCGAGGACGGAGCGAGGCCCGCCGCGGTCGCCGCGCGCGCACGGCCTTCGACACGTGGTGGGAATAAACGCGAAACGCTCCTGTTCAGCACGGCGCTCATTGACAGGCCAAGTTCCCTAACTAGGATGCGCGGCCGCGCCAGACTGGGCAATTCGAGATCCATGGCGCATGCGCGGGGCACGCAGCGAAACACCGCTGTACCCCGCGCGCTCAACGCTACGAAGCACGGTGATCCGCGGTGTCGCGGTCGCCGGCGCGAAGGAGGTTTCCTTTGGCGAGCGATGTGATGATCGAGGCGAGCTCCCTGACGAAGCGGTACGGAGCGTTCCGTGCCCTCGACAAGGTGAGCTTCGAGGTCCATCGCGGCGAGGTCGTCGGCTTCCTCGGCCCGAACGGCGCGGGCAAGTCGACCACGATGCGTATCCTGACGTGCTTCATCTCCGCCTCCGGCGGGACGGCGCGCGTTCACGGGCACGACGTGTTCGACGAGCCGCTCGAGGTCCGTAAGAAGATTGGCTACCTCCCGCAGCGAGCCTCGCTCTACGGCGAGATGAGCGTCTGGGAGTACCTGACGTTCGTCGCCGACATGCGCGGCCTCGACCACGGTGTCTTCAAGAAGCGCATGCGCGACATCGTCGAGGTGTGCGGCATCGCGCAGGTGCTCGGCAAGGACATCCGGACGCTCTCGCACGGCTACCGGCAGCGCGTCGGCCTCGGCCAGGCGCTCGTCCACAACCCCCCCATCCTCATCCTGGACGAGCCGACGAGCGATCTCGACCCGAACGAGAAGGCCGAGGTCATCCGGTACATCAAGGAGATCGGCAAGGAGCGCACCATCCTCCTGTCGACCCACAACCTCGCCGAGGTCGAGGCGGCTTGCCCGCGCGCGATCATCGTGTCGAAGGGGCGCGTCGTCGCCGACGGGTCGCTCGAGGACATCCGCTCCAAGGGCGGCCGCGTCCGCTACGTGGTGACCGTCGACGAGCAGCGCACGTTCGAGGCCGGCGCGGACTACCGCAAGGTCGGCAAGAAGAGCGCGCCCACGGCGCAGGAGGTCCAGGACGCGCTCTCCGCGCTGCCGGGCGTCTCGCACTTCAAGGAGCTCCCCACCGACGAGCGCGCGCACTCGTTCGAGTTCGGCGGCTCGCCGGGCTCCGACGTCCGCCACGAGATCTTCCAGCTCTGCGTGCAGAAGGGCTGGTACATGCTCGAGCTCCGCCGCGAGGCGCGCTCCCTCGAGGACGTGTTCAAGGCGCTCACCAAGGGCGACGAGAGGCTCGATCGCGGCCGCAAGGTGGTGATCGAGGAGGCGGACGCCGAGGAAGAGGACGAAGAGGAAGAGGCGGAGGACGAGGCCGACGAAGAGGCCGACGAGGGCGAGGGCGACGAGGAGTCCGAAGGCGAAGACGCCGAAGGCGAAGAAGGCGACGGCGAAGGGGACGAGGAAGAAGCCGCCGAGGAAGACTCGAAGGACGCCGAGAAGAAGGCCTCCAAGGGGAAGAAGGACTGAGCCATGTGGACCACCTGGAACATCGCGAAGCGGGAGTTCAAATCGAACTTCACCTCCCCGCTCGCCTACGTCGTGATCTGCCTCAGCCTCATCCTGCTGGGCATCTTCTTCTTCTTCGTGTGGGGCGGCGGCTTCTGGCAAGCCGACCGCGCGACCTTCGCGCAGATGTTTCTCTGGGCGCCGCGCGGCCTCGCCATGGTCGTCGTGCCCGTCATCACGATGCGCCTCCTCGCGGAGGAGAAGCGCAGCGGCACGCTGGAGATGCTCATCACGCTCCCCGTGCGTGACCACGAGGTCATCCTCGGGAAGTTCTTCGGGGCCTGGGGCCTCGTGCTGGTGCTCGTCCTCAGCACCTTCCTCTTCCCGGTGATGATGTTCGTCTACCCGTGGAAGCTCGGCGCCCTCGACTGGGGCCCGATCTTCTCGGGATACCTGGGCCTCGTGCTCTTCAGCGCCGCGTCCGTCGCGCTCGGCCTGTTCATCTCGGCGCTCACCGAGTCGCAGGTCATCGCGTTCTTCGTGACGTGGGTCGTGCTGCTGCTCCTGACCTTCCTCGGGTTCGGCATCGAGCAGCTCACCAACCCGATCGCGCGCGACGTGCTGTCGTACGTGAGCTTCGACGCGCGGCTCGCGCCGTTCTCGCGCGGGATGATCTCGACGCGGGACGTCGTGTTCTTCCTGAGCATCATCTTCCTGTTTCTGATGGGCTCGTTCTGGGCGCTCGAGCGGCGCAAGTGGACGTGAGAGGTTCGTGATGGAACGCAAGACCAGAGCAGCCACATTTTCCGGCGTCCTCCTCGCGGTGGTCGCGGGGATCGCGGTCGTCGCCAACGTCCTTTCGTACGGCGTGACCAAGCGGTTCGACGTCACGCAGACGGAGCGGTTCACCCTGTCCAACGGCTCGGCGCGCCTCGTGCGCGAGGGCCTGAAGCAGGACCTGCAGATCGACCTCTACGTGACGCGCGGCCTCCCCAAGTACGAGGCCTTCATCCGGGATCTCACGGATCTCCTCGACGAGTACGAGCGCGCCGGCAACGGCAAGGTGAAGTACACGGTCATCGAGGCCAAGACCGAGGAGCAGAAGACGGCGGCCAAGGAGGCCGGCCTCCAGGAGGCGCCGTTCGCCGACGTCAACTCGGCCAACGAGGACTCCGCCACCATCGCCCGCGGCTACATGGGCATGGCCTTCAAGTACGGCAGCGAGAAGGAGGCGATCCCGATCCTCTCGCCCGACGCGGCCCAGGGCCTCGAGTTCTGGGTCACGAACAAGATCCGCGAGATCCGCGATCGCGCCGACGAGATCAGCCAGAAGATCGGCGTCATCACGGGCAAGGACGAGATCAAGCTCGCGGACGCGAACCTCGTCGCGGCGCAGCCCGGCCGCGGCGCCGGCCCGAACATGCGCGGCATCCTCGAGCAGGCGCTCCCCTTCTACAAGTTCGAGGACGTCGACCTGAAGGGCGGCGAAGAGGAGATCAACAAGGAGCTCAAGGGCGTCATCATCACGCAGCCCGGCAAGGAGTTCACCGAGAAGGAGCTGCGCCGCATCGACCAGTTCCTGATGCTCGGGGAGAAGTCCCTCGTCGTGTTCGCGGGCGCCGTGAACCTCAAGGCCTCCGACGCCACGATGAAGGCCACGCTCAACACGTGGGGCCTGGAGAAGCTCCTCGACGGCTACGGCATCGAGATGAAGAAGGAAGCGCTCCTCGACTGGGGCGCGACCATGCGCATCCCCTACCAGTCGCAGAGCGGCCAGGTCGGCTGGAAGCTCCTCCACGGCGTCGTCCAGGCGCAGCACGACGACAGCGCCGACGACAAGAACCAGACGCTCGACACGCGGTTCGCGCCCTTCTTCCGCATCGAGGAGGTGTCGTTCCCCTTCCCCTCGCCGCTCGTCCCGCACGCGGACAAGCAGCCGAAGGCGCGCATGCACGTGGTCGCCCGCTCGACGCCCTACGCGACGGTGGACAGCTCCGAGACGATCGACATGAAGTTCACGTCGGACCTCGCGCCCAAGGGCAAAGGCGAGCAGTACGTGACAGGCATCGCGCTCGAGCCCGCCTGCTGCAACGGCGACGCGCAGTGCCCGGACTCGGACCCCTGCAAGCAGGGCAAGATCCAGAGCGCCTTCGGCGGCACCGAGGGCATGGGCGTCTCCGCTCCCAAGGAGAGCGCCGGCCCCTCGCGCGTGCTCGTCGTCAGCTCGTCCGAGTTCCTCACGAACCCGCTCGCGCGCGCCGGCAACCCGCCCCCGATGCCCCCTCAGATGATGATGATGGGCGGCATGGGCGGCGACGAGGATCTGCAGATGCTCTCGGGCATGTACGCGCAGAAGTACCTGACCGCGACGATCCTCGTGTTCAAGAACACGCTCGACTGGGCCGCCAACGACTCGACGCTCCTCGCGGCGAGCGCGAAGCTGCTCGGCGATCCCAACCTCAAGTACGGCGGCCGCGTGGAGGTCGCTCCCGGCGACGACCAGGCGGCGATCCAGCGCAAGCTGGACGACTACAAGAACACCCGCAAGAGCGTGCAGTCGAACATCCAGCTGACGCTGATCCTGGTGCCCGCGGTGGTGTTCCTGCTGCTCGGCGTCCTCCTGTGGCAGCTCCGCGAGCGCTCGCGCGAGTCCATCAGCCTCGACTGACCTCGATTCTCGAGACCCCACCATGAAGAAAGAGCACAAGGTTTACCTCGCCGTAGCCGTCTTGCTCGTGCTCGTCGGCGCCTTCTACCTGTCCCGTCAAAAGGACAAGCAGAGCGACGCCGCGCACGCGCCGACCGCGGCCTCCGCCGACATGCCGTCGGTCGCCCTCCCCAAGGACGACCTCGACAAGGTCACCAAGATCGAGATCAAGAACGCCGACAAGGGCTCCGTCACCCTCGAGAAGAAGGGCGACGCGTGGGAGCTCACGGCCCCCGTCTCGGCCAAGGCCGAGCAGAGCAACGTCAAGAGCCTCCTCGACAACCTCAAGGAGCTCAAGATCAAGGACACCATCGCGAAGAGCGCCGACCTCTACCCGCAGTACGATCTCACCGACGAGAAGGGCGTCCACGTCGTCGCCTACAAGGGCGCCGACAAGGCGATCGACCTCACCTTCGGCAAGAGCGGCTCGCGCGGCCAGGTCGTCCGCATCGGCGGCAAGGACGGCGTCTACGTCGGCGGCGGCTACTCCAGCTACCTCTACACGCGCGAGGTCAAGAACTGGCGCGAGCGCACGATCGTGAAGTTCGAGGACGCGAACGCCATCGGCGTCACGGTCGAGAACAAGAACGGCAGCTTCAGCTTCTCCAAGAACGGGGAGGCCTGGTCCGGCTCCGTCACCCTCTTCGACAAGGACGGCAAGCTCAAGAAGGAGCCCGAGAAGAAGTGGGAGAAGTTCGACGGCGACAAGGTCAAGGATCTCCTCCGCGCCTTCAAGGCTCTGAACGCCGAGGATTTCGGCGACGAGAAGAGCGACACGGGCCTCGCCGACGCGGCGAAGGAGGGCGGCGTCATCCGCATCAAGCTCAAGGACAACGCCCCCGAGATCGTGATCAAGGTCGGCAAGACGTCCAAGGGATCGAGCCGCTTCACCCAGAAAGAAGGCTCGGACATCATCTACACGATCTCGTCCTGGTCGGCCGACTGGGCCACCGCCGCCCTCACCAAGTTCGAGAAGGGCGAGAAGAAGGACGACAAGAAGGAGCCGCCGCCCGGCGGCGACGACGACGGCCCGCAAGGCCTGCCGCCCGGCATGGAAATGCCCGAGTGAGGGCATCCGCTGGGAGGACGGAGTCTGCTCCGCGGAGGCGGAGCTCCGCCCGGCGGAGCGGAGTCCGTAGCGGAGCGGGCTCGGTCCTCGACGCTGCCCACCAGCAAACGCCGGATCCGGGCCCTTCGTGACAAGCTGATTCCGGTGCGCGCGCGGCTGGGCTAGACCGGCCCGCATGCGTCGCACAACCCTCCTCTCAGCCCTCGGCTTCACCCTCCTCGCGAGCCTCTCCGTGGGATGCGCGCGCGGACCGGACGTCCAGGCGCCCGCGCTCGCGCTCCGGCGCGTCGTCATCTACCGCAACGGCGTCGCCTACTTCGAGCGCGCCGGGAAGGTGCAGACCGATCAGGTCACCTTCCGCGTGCGCAACGAGAAGGTCGGCGACTTCCTCGCGACGCTGGCCGTCATGGAGCAGGGCGGCAGCAGCGTCCGATCGGCTTCGTTTCCCGTCGATCTCGACAAGGACAAGGCCGACGAGGCCGACGAGGAGCCCGTCGATCCGCGCTTCGAGATCCTCCTCAAGCCGCCGATCGCCGCGAAGAAGGCCGAGAAGAAGGACAAGCTCGAGAAGGTGACGCTCACGCTCGACGGCCTCGAGCACGACCTGCTCGTGGGGTACGTCGCGGAGACGCCGGTGTGGCGGCCCTCGTACCGCCTCGTGATCGACGACCCCAAGGCCAGCGCGGGCGCCGCCGCCGCGAAGTCCGCGGACCTCCAGGTGTGGGGCGTCGTGCAGAACCAGTCCGGCGAGAACTGGAAGGGCATCACGCTGTCGCTCGTCGCCGGCGCGCCGCTCGCGTTCCAGGCGACGCTCGACAAGCCCATCATCCCCATCCGCCCGATCGTGAGCGATCAAGGCGAGGTGTTCGGCGCCATCCCGACGGGCGAGACGAGCCTCGCGGACATGCCCGCGCCGCCGCCTGCCCCGCCGCCCGTGTGGGCGTCGACGCCTGCCGCCGGCGACATGGATTCGGATGGCCTCGCGGACGAGATGGACTCCCTCGAAGAGGGCCAGGGGTACGGCGGCCTCAAGGCCGACAAGAAGCGGGCGGAGGTCGCGGCGGCCACGCGCGCGCCGGGCGGCGGCAAGGCGGCGGCGCCGAGGCGCTCCGTGACCACCGGCACCCTCATGCCGAAGGCCGAGGCCGCTCCGATGGAGCAGAAGCCGTACGGCGTCATGCCCTCGGCTCCGCGCACCGTGAGCGCGCTCGCGGCCGTCGCGATGGAGGCCGGCACCACGCGCTACGACATCCCCTTCCCCGTCGACATCCCGGACAAGAGCGCGACGATGGTCCTGCTCCTCGCGAAGAAGGTGCCCGGCGAGGCGAACTTCCTCTTCGCCCCCGACGGCGGCGTGCCCGAGTCTTCGTCGCACCCGTTCCGCGTCGCGCGCTTCACCAACGACACGAAGGGCCTCCTCGAGCGCGGGCCGATCGCGGTGTTCTCGAACGGCGCGTTCCTCGGGCAGGGCATGGTCGAGCCGCTCCCGCCCGGCGCGACGGCGACGGTGCCCTTCGCGCTGGAGCGCAGCCTCGGCATCGATCAGAGCCGCGACGATCACGCGGAGGGCGCGCGCATCGCGATGGTCGAGGCCGGCGCCCTGGAGATCGAGCGCGACTACGTGACGCTCACGAAGTACACGATCAAGAACGGCGACGACGCGGACGCGAAGGTCCTCGTGAAGCACGCGCGGCAGTGGGGCACGCGCCTCGTCGGCGCGCCGGCGGGCACCGAGGACAACGTGGGCAGCGGCTCGGCGCTGGTGCCCATCGACGTCGCCAAGCACGCGACGGCCACGCTCTCGGTGGACGAGCGCCGCGGCTCGCGCATGCGCATCGACTGGCTGTCGCAGCTCGCCGACGACGCGGTGAAGGCCTACATGGCCGACGCGCGCTCCGACAAGGCGCAGGTCGACCAGCTCAAGAAGGCGTGGGAGGTCCGCGTGAAGCTCACCGGCGCGCTGGACGAGCGCAACAAGCTGGAGACGGAGCGCGTCCTCCTGGAGCGGCAGAGCGACCAGCACCGCCGCGATCTCAAGGCCCTCGAGAAGATCAAGACGCCCGACGCCGAGAAGCTCAAGAAGGACCTGACGGACCGCCTCACCAAGTCCTCGGCGCGCCTCAACGAGGTGAACCCCCGCCTCGTGGCCGTGGGCCTCGTCATCAGCGAGAACCAGATCCGGTTCCGCGACCTGATCAACGCCGTGAAGATCACGGCGGTGCCGGCTCCCCTTCCGGGCAAGTAGCCACGGCCGAGGACGGGGGGCTTCGCGAGGCGACGGGCGGGGGCGGCGAGGGGGGTGGCTCCCCGCCCGCAAGAGCTGCTGCTCCCACGGGCTACTGCACAGGGTGTATTCTCACTTCAGCGCGGCCAGGAACTTCTCCACGGCGGCGTTGTACTCCGCAGAACAATCGATCTGGATCATGTGGCCGCAGCCGGGCAAGGCGGTGAGCTCGGAGCCCTTGATCCCCTTGTGGCCGACCTCCATGAGGTCCGCGGCGCTGCCGCCGTGGAGGAACGGGTTGGGGATGAGGCCGTCGTCCTCGCCGAAGACGATGAGGGTCGGGACGGTGATCTTGTCGAGGCTGCCGCGCACGAAGTCGTTGTTCGTGAGGCCGGCGACGGTGCGGACGTTGGCGTAGGCGTAGGCGTCGAACTCGGGGGTCTTGGCGAGGCGGACGCGCTCCTCGATCATCCACTCGTACTCGGGCTTCCAGCGCTGGAAGTTCTGCGCGCGGATGGAGCCCCAGATCTGGTATTCGGTCGCCTTCTTGACGAGGCGGGTGGAGAAGACGCGCGAGAACCAGTCCTTCTCGCGGGTGGAGAAGGGCTCGAAGCCGGCGGGGGACGTGAGGACGAGGGCGCGGAGCTTGTCCGGAAAGCGGGCGGCGAAGGAGAGGGCCGTCTGCCCACCCATGGAGTGGCCGATGACGACAGGCCTGTCGGCGTGGAGGGAAGTGGCCACCTCCAGGACGACGTCGGCCATCGCTTCCATGGTGTACGGGAACGAAGCGGGCTTGTCGGACTTGCCGTATCCCGGGAGGTCGACGGCGATGACGCGGTACCCCTTGTCGGCGAGCGCGTCGATCTGGTAGCGCCAGAATTTGAGGCTGGAGCCGAGGCCGTGCACGAGGATCACCGGGGTCGCGCCGCCGGGGTTGCGCTCGACGTACGCGACGTGGAGCGGGACATCGAGCTTGTAGTGGGCCTCGACGCCGGGGAGGCGGAGGTGGCCCGCCGGCCAGGCGCAGCCCGCGACCGAGGAATAGGACACGTCCTGGAAGGCGAGCGCGGGCATCCGCGCGTAGGAGCGGACGCAGGCTGTCGAGAGGGTGAGGGTCAGTGCGAGCGCCAGTTTGCGGAGGATCATCGTCGGCTCCCCTCAGAAGGCGTACCAGGTGAAGGTGGTGAAGGCGGCCCACGGGTCGCCCCAGACTTGGGGGTTCCCGGCGTGGAAAGAGTCCCTGTTCCCCTCGCGGGCAGAGCCCCTGAAGAGATAAGCGCCGTGGAGGCCGACGGTCATCAGGTAGCGGATGTTGTACTTGAGCTCGGCGTTGACCTCGACGCCCAGGAAACGGCCGCGGTGGACGCCGTTCAGCGTGTCCGGCGGGGTGACGGCGCTCTGGCCGACGGCGGCGCCGACCTTGGCGTTGAGCTTGTTGGGGAGGATGTCGCGCGAGGCGGTGGCGATGCCGGCGAGGAGGCCGTATCCCTGGTTGGAGATGTCGGTGACGGCGCCCGTGTAGTTGTTGACGGTGCTGGTGAAGGGGAAGAGAAGGAGCGTCTTGTGGTTGAACCAGACGGCGCCGGGGAGGCCGTACTGGTTCATGGTGAAGGCGGTGGAATACACGTCGTCGTTGGGGTCGTCGTCGCCGGACGTGAACATGCCTTCGAGGGTGATCTGGTCGCCGTTGGTGCGGCCGTAGCGGTAGTCGAGCTCGAGGTTGGCGGCCACGCCGCGGACGTCGACCTTCTTGCGCTTCTGCCCCTCCTTGTTGCTGAGGAATCGGCCCCAGTTGTACATGAAGAAGCCGCTCGCGGCGAGGCGCGAGGTGTTGAACGCCAGGTTGTGGTGGAAGTTGAGGCCGAGGAACTCGACGTGGCCTGTCGGCTCGTCGAGGTTCATGCGGGCGACGCCGGTGAAGGAGCCGAGGCCCGTGGAGCCGGGGCCGGACTTGACGAGGCCCTCGTAGGCGTAGGCCGCGCCCTTGGTGTCGTCCTGAAGGTGCCAGTACGAGGCGCCGACGACGGTGCCCGGCCAGATGGGATAAGCCGCCTCGGCGGAGAAGAGGCCCGCGAAGGAGAAGCGCGCGTCGTTCTTGGAGGCCTTGTCGGGCTGGGCGGAGCCGAAGGGGAAGAGCGAGAGCTTCGCGAGGCCGAAGAGCTTGGAATACACGCTGATCCCCGTCGCGTCGGTGCCCATGAAGGCGAGCTTGTAGCCGGTGCGGACGATGTCGAAGAGCGACGTCGTGGCGGGGTCGTAGATGGAGTCGTACGCGGCCTGCGTGCCGAGGACGATGGAGAGCTCCTCCGGGTCGCGCGTGGGATAGACGGAGACGTTGACGTTCTTGGTCTGGATGTTGACCTGGTCGGCGTTGAGGCCGCCGCCCTGGTTGGGCTGGACCTGGTTGGCCGCGAGGCCCCACGTGAAGTCGACCTCCATCTGGGCGCGGAAGCTCGCGAGCCCGTCGACGAACTGCGGGCTGTACTGGAGGACGGGAATCCACCGCTGCTCGACGTAGTAGGCCTGGGTGTTCGGGCCGACGCGCGTGGAGCTGCCGGCGAGCTGGCCGAGGGGGCCCAGGGACACGCCCTTGAGGCCGGAGGGGTCGCCGAGCATGTTCGTCGCCGTCGCGCGGAAGAACATGTAGTTGATGAGCGTGAGGGACTCGGGCTTTGCGTCGCCCGAGCGATCATGGCTCTCGCGCCAGAGGAGGTATTGATCGACGCCGGGCGCCGGCCCCTCGGCGCGCGCCGGGGCGGCGAGGGCCGCGAGGGACAGCGTGGCAGTGACGGTGAGCAGGGTGGGAAGGAGCGGAGTCCTTCTCGGGCGCGGCGGGGCGAGCCGAGCCTGCGGCCGGGGTGCGAGAGAGCGCATGATCGCCGGGTCCTCCGGAGGGGAAATGGCGCGCGCGGCGTCCGGGAGCGGGCGCCGCGCGGGCCTGTGGATCGGGGTCAGGGAGCGGTGATCCTGTACGTCTGGACGGCGTCGCCCGTGAAGTCGTTGCCCTTGAGCTTGACGGTCATCGCGCCGACGGCGCCGTCCGCGCAGCGGTGTCCGGTGGGCTGTCCGCCGAAGTAGAGCTCGAGGTCGATCGACCCGCCGTCGCCCGCGATCTTGCCGCGGCCCTCCTGGCTGAAGCCGACGTAGGTGGCGGTGAAGTCGAAGCAGTCGGCCGTGACGTTCTCGACGAGGATGGCCGTCGAGTCGAAGCTGACCTCGCTCGACATGATGGCGTGATCGCAGGTGCCCATGTCACCGACGTTGGGCGCGTCGTTGAGGGTGCCGAGGTCCGAGACGACGTGCCAGACGGCGTCCGTCGGCGTCATCGTGACCTTGTTGTAGCACTGGGTCGCTTGACCGAAGTTGTAGTTCTCGTTGTAGCCATTCGGGTCGGTCGGGATGTCGGCGCCTTCCATCACGAGGGTCTTGCCGTTCAGGTAGCCGGTGATCTTCTCGGGGGTGCTGAAGTCGAACGTGCTGCCGCCCGTCGACCCGCCCGTGGAGCCGCCGGTTCCGCCCGTGGCGCCGCCGGTGCCGCCCGTGGCGCCGCCGGTTCCGCCCGTCGCCGAGGAGGTGGTCCCGCCGGCGCCGCCGCCGCCTGTGCCGACGGTGTCGCTGTCGCAGCCGAGCGCGGAGCCGAAGAGGAAGGTGCTGGAGAGGAGGGCGAGGGCGCGGAAAGTGGTCTTCGAGTTGAGCATGATCGTCTCCTGGAGAAACAAAGAACGAGAACAGGGATGTCCCCGCGCGGGCGAGGCGCCGGCACGGGGGAGAAAGCGGGTATGGACCGCGCGACAGGGGGTCTCCCGGTCCGGCGGCGAAGCGGCAGCGAGGGCGGGACTCTACGCGGGTCCGCGGCCACGGCGTAGCGCAAAGTCTGCCGCAGACTGCGCCCCTGGCGAGCAGGGGGCGGCGGCGGGGCGGCTGTTCTGCCGCGGTTTTTGCGCGACTTCAGGGGTGCTCCAGGATGAGACGCGGGGGCGCCTCACTGGCATTGACCAACCTCGTAGTAGCCGGGCGCGGTCATGCGGAGCCAGGACTTGGTGAGGTTGTAGAGGCCGAACTGGGTGCCAGAGCCCTTCGCGCAAACATAGCTGTTGAAGGAGCCGCACTGGGTCGCGTGGCCGTGGACGACGTGGTAGTAGTTGGCCTCGTAGAAGTCCTGGCACGCGCCGCCGGAGCAGACCTCGCCGGGATCGCACGCGTCGCCGCACGCGCCGCAGTTGCCGAGGTCGACCGTCAGATCGCGGCAGACACCGCCGCACTCGGCCAGCCCCGTCGCGCAGTCGAGCGCGCAGGCGCCGGCGCTGCACGTCTCGCCCGTGCCGCAGGCCGTGCCGCAGCCGCCGCAGTTCGCGCGATCGGTCGCGAGATCGCGGCAGCTCCCCACGCAGTCGGTCAGGCCCGGACCGCAGCTCACCACGCAGGCGCCGGCCTCGCAGACCTCGCCCGCGCCGCACGTCACGCCGCAGCCGCCGCAGTTCAGCCGATCGCTGCCCGTGTCGCGGCAGACGCCGCCGCAGTTCGAGAGCCCGCCGCCGC
>WBZX01000939.1_pt1 | contig 23787 bp, 20 predicted proteins | sample 5204211 | NCBI WGS metagenome assembly WBZX01 (sample SAMN12344362, study PRJNA552823) | activated sludge metagenome | biome: Activated sludge suspended growth; feature: Nitrification reactor; material: Wastewater; isolation source: activated sludge from nitrification reactor of wastewater... | reverse complement strand
GAGCCCACGCAGCGAGACGAAGGAGACGACGATGGACACCAGCGAACGACTCGAAGATCCGATCCTCGCCGCCGAGATCGAGCGCGCCGTGGCGCCGTACCGGGCCCTCTTTCCCGCAGAGGCGATCGCCACGATGGAGGACATCCTCGAGCACGCGCTCACGACGCACCCCGTCGGCGCCGCGTTGCTCGATCGCATGCGGCCCCGCGCCGCGCCCGATCGCAGCGGCGCACAAGCGAAGGATGGTGGCGCCGATGCCGTCGCCGACGCCAAGAAAGCGGGGACCAAGTGAAGCGCTCCACGCCCACCGGCGGCGGGCGACCGCCCGGCCCGCCCCCGCCGCTCACGAGGGAGCAGGAAGGCTGGGTCGAGCGCGGAATGCAGGTGGTCGCGAAGTGCGCGCGGAAGCACGCGCGGCGGCAGAGCCACCTCGCGAGCTACGAAGAGCTGCTCTCGCTCGGGTCCATCGGGCTCATGCAGGCGGTGCGCACGTACCGGCCGGACAGCGGGAAGGACTTCGAGATCTACTGTTACAAGCGCATCGACGGGGCGATGCGGTACGGCATGAAGAAGGAGGGGAAGTTCTATGCGCTCCTCTGGGATGCGGCCTACACGCACCTGGAGACGACGCGCGATGAAGGGCCCTCGCTCGACGAGGACGGCGGCGGCGACGAGCGGGCGCTCCATGGTTTCTCGGATCGGCTGGTCACCGCGATGGCGCGGAAGCTCTGCGGCTCCGCGACGATGATGGAAGCGGCGACGTCGGAAGACGCCCTGGCACGTCGCGAGGCGTGGTCGCGGCGCATGCGGATCTTCGTCGAGGAGCTGGAGCGGACTCCCGAAGAAGGCCGGGAGATCCTGCGGCTCGTCTACGACGATGGGATGGACGTGAAGGCCGCTGGCAAGACGCTGGGCCTCAACTACGGCCAGGTCCGCCGGCTCTGTGAGCGCACGATCGACGATCTCGGCGCACGCGTCCGGCGGCGCTGCACCTTCGACAAGATCGAATAGCCGGGGCGGCGCCCGAACCCGGCCTCAGAAGTCGGGCTCGCACGCGATGCCGGCGCACTTTGCCTTGCCCGCTTTCGCAGCGGGCGTGCCGGCGGAGCTCTTCTTTCCCGATGTGGCCGGCGGTGCAGCCGACCGAGCCGGAGGAGCCTGGGCGGTCGGGCCGGTCCCCGACGCGTCCGGCGGCGGGCCCGCATCCTCCGCGGCGAGCGTGCCGGCGTCCGGGACGACGAGCGGCGGCTCTGCGCTGCCGGTGCCGGGTGGGAGCGACGGAGGGAGCAGCGACGACGTGTCCCCGGCCGGCGGGCTCGTCTGTGCGCCCCGAGCGCCGGACGTCCACGATCGGAAGAACAGCGCGCCGATCCCGATGCCGAGCACCATGCCGCCCACGAGCACCGGCAGGGGCACGAGCCTCCGGGCGGCGGGCAGCTTCACCGAGCGCGTGGAGGCCGCCAGCGTCGACACCTTGGCCCCGGTCTCCGCGTCCGCGCCGGTCTCCAGGAGGGCCTGCTTCGCGTGTGCCGCGAACGGCGGAGGCGCGGGATCGGTCGTGGCCTCGGCGAGCGTGCGGCCCGTCTCCACGGCGCCCGTGACGCCGAGCGCGATCGTGCCCGTCGGCGCGCTCATGTCCGCGAACGAGGGCTGCTTGCCGCGCTCGCGCCGGACGCGCTTCAACGAGACGAGGAGCGCGTCCGCCATCTCCCGCATCGAGGCGAAGCGAAGGTCGGGCTTCTTCTCCAGCGCGCGCTGGGCGATCTTCCAGACGTGATCGGGGACGTCGGGGTTGAGCTCGGGGAGCGGCGTGGGCGGCTGGAGGATCGACCGCGTCACCTTCTCCATCATCGTCAGCTCGCGCTCGTGGCCGACCTCGGCGGGCCGCTTGCCGGCGAGCATCTCGTACAGGATCACGCCGAGCGCGAAGACATCCGCCCGCTCGTCGATGTCGGCCGCCGCGTCCATCTGCTCGGGCGCCATGTAGAGCGGTGTTCCCAGGCGCTCATTGCTGGTGGTCGACGTCACGCTCGTCCGGAACTTCGCGATGCCGAAGTCGGTGACCTTGGCGATCCCGTCGCGGCTGAGGAGCACGTTTTCGGGCTTGAGATCGCGGTGGACGACGGGCCGCCCCACGGCGTCGCGGAGCTTGTGGACCTCGGCGACGCCCGCCGCGACGTGGCGCGCCCAGCGGAGCGCTTGCTCGACTTCGATCGGGCGGTTCCGCGGGAGCTTGTCGCGCAGCGTGCCGCCCGTCACGTACTCCATCGCGAGCCAGATCCGCGGGCCGTCTTTGCCCGCGGCGTGGAAGCGCACCACGTTGTCGTGCTCCAGCTCGGCGAGGAGAGTGGCCTCTTTCATGAGCCGGAGCACGATGTCGGGATCGTCCTGGCCCTCGGAGGTGAGCACCTTGACGGCGATCGCCGTGCCCCGGGGATCGCGGGCTCGGTACACGATGCCGAACCCGCCCGAGCCGATGCGCGCCTCGATCTCGTTGCCGCCGATCAGGTCCCCTTCCTGCAATTCGCTGTCCGTCGCCACCGAGCGCCCTCCTTTTACTTCAGGAAGCCCGCGAGCCGCGCTGCGAGGAGCAGGAGCACGGTCAGCCCCGCGAACGCTGCGGCGACGATCGCCGCCGCGCCGAGCCACGATACCACCGGGCGCGGTGTCGGGATTCGCGGAAACGCGGGGGCGGTCGCGCGCTCTGCGGAGGCTGCAGGTCGGTTGGCGAGCGCTGTCGCGCGAGCGTCCGACATGCGCACCGTGCCGCCTGCCGCGATGATCTCGGTCTTGCCGGCCGCAGTTCGCGGCGGAGGTGCACCGCCCATCCGCAGCGTGGCCGCGTCGCTCGGCCCGTCCGCCGCGTCCTCGACGCGCACGGCGGCGAGGGCGTCTTCGAAGTCCTTCGCGCTCGCGAAGCGGTGCTCCGGGAGCTTCTGCATCGCCTTGCGGATCGCCTCGTCGAGCGCGGCCGGGATGGCGGCCGGCGCGACGTCCGCGAGGAGCGGAGCGGGCTCGATCACGTGCGCGAGGAGGACGTCGGAGAGAGCGCTGTGGTGCGCGAACGGGTCCTTGCCGGTGAGCATCCAGAAGAGCAGCACGCCCGCCGCATAGAGATCGGCGCGCGCGTCCACCGGGTTGCCGCACGCCTGCTCGGGAGAGAGGAACCTGGGCGTGCCGATCGCGATCCCGTTCACTGTCGGAGCGAGCGCGCTCACCACCGAGCCGTGCGTGCCGGGGACGACCTTGGCGATGCCGAAGTCGAGCAGCTTCACGAGCGGCGGCTTTCCGGCCTCCGCCTCGCAGAGAAACACGTTGTCCGGCTTCACGTCGCGGTGGACGAGGCCGGCGCGGTGCACTGTGCCGAGGCCGACAAGCACCTGCCGGGCGACCTCGATCGCCTCTTTGACGGGGAGCGGTCCGCGCGCGCGGACCTCCGCCTTGAGCGTTCGGCCCCACAGCTTGTCCATCACGAAGAAGGGCCGGCCGTCGATGAGCGCGCCCACGTCGTGGACGGCGACGAGGTGGGGGGACGACAGCCGCGCGAGGGCCTGCGCTTCGAGCTGCATCCGCTCGGCGAGGCGGGCATCGAGGCCGTGCTTGCCTTGGAGCACCTTGATCACGACGGGCTTGCCGAGCGCGATGTGCTCCGCGTCGACGACGACGCCCTGCGCTCCCTTGCCGAGGAGGCCGAGCGCTCTGTACTTCGTCCCTGCGAGGAGCTGCGCCAGCGTCTCGGCGGAAGGGGGTGTGTGGGCGGGGTGCTGTTCGAACGCCATCGTGGTTCGCCTCCGCCCTCTCTCTCTCGTGCTCGCCGCCAAGGTGCCGGCTTTTGTCGCGGCAGACCGCGAGAAACCCCGGTCGCATCGAGGCCGAAAAAAACCGGCACTCCGAGCGATCCGCCGAGAGAAGAGGGGAAGAGAGATGCAGCCCACGGACAAGAGCGGCCCGCCTTCGGTGAGCGAGCCCGAGAGCACCCCTGCGGCGGGTCCTGTCGTCGTTTCGAGCGACTCCTTGGACTCGCTCGGCGGGCCGGCGTCCGATCCGAGCGACCCGGACGCGGCGATGTACGCAGCGATCGCGGCCCGGCCGGACTGGACGACAAAGCCCGCGGCGCGCGCGGCGCTGGCAGAGCTGAGCCAAGGGCTCACGACGGGGCAAGACCTGTTGTTCTGGGACGTGCACCGGCCGCGGGACGCGAAGCCGAGCGACGCCGCCGAGCATGCCTCGATCGCGGTGCCCCACCAGGCGGCGGGACAGGGCGCGGCGGGCGTGGAGCTGCCGTCCCGGCGCCTGTACGTCGGGCCGGCGGCGGACCCCCGAAGGGTGGCGACGGTGCGTAGCCCGGGGCGGAACGGCCCGCGACGGCACTCCGCGGCCGGGGCGGAGGTGACGCTCGTTTCGCGGTGCGGCGGCGCGGAGGGCAGCGCCGCGGAAGGAAGGTTGCCTGCGCTGCACGGCGACGGGTCGCGCGTTCGCGTCGTGCGCGGGGCGGTTGCGACCCTTGTTGGGAGCCTCGCGGTCGCCCTGGGGCTCCTCGGGCTCTTTGGCGTCCCGGCGAGCGGGCCAGCTGCGCCGTTGGACGCGTCGGTGTCGGCGCGGCCCTCGTCGGACAAGCAGGCGGGGCGGGCCGTGCCTCGCGGTGCAGACACAGAGCACGCCTCTGCGCACGCGGCGGAGACTGCGTTCGTGGCGGCACCCGCGGCGCTCGGCACCGCTGCGCCGGAAGCGGTGCGGCCGGCGGCCACGGCGGCGCCCGCGATGGTCGCGGCACCGGCGGCCACGCAGCTTGGGCGAGGGCCCGTGCGCTCGGTTGTCCCCTTGCGACGAACGGTGCCGTCCGTCGCGCCGGCTGTCCCGAGCGTGCCTGTGGATGCCGCGCTCCCGTTGCCTTCCCCTTCGTCCCCGCAAGTCGTCAGACCCGGGGAGGGCGCTCCGGTCAAGACGCGACCGAACCTTCCCGAGAAGCCGGACTTCTGAGGCGGGATCGAGCGGCGAAGAAACATCGCCTCACTTTTTTCGGCACTCCGAGGCCAACGCAGAGAGAAGAGGAACAGAGCTCGGCGGGCGAAGGGTGGATGTCTTCGCTCCCCGAAGAGAGCGGCTGTCGGTCGACCGTGCCCCCTCCCGGGTCGCGACAGCCGCTCCCTCCCGGGAGTGAACGGCCGAGCCATGTCGTCTGCGCGCACCGCGCGAAGGAGTTTCCTGGATGAGCATCGCGGAAGAGCTGGACATCCACGTGACCGTGGCCTTCGAGCAGACAGGGGATCTGCTGTCGTCCCCAAGCCAGTTCATCGTGCATGGATATGTCCTCCTGGATCGGCTGAATGCGATCCCGGAGCTGCTCCTGGAGAGTCACCTCGAGACCGAAGGTCCCCAGCCCCAAGTGGGGGAGATCGCCGGTAGGCGTGCCCGGGTCACTTTCGAAGAGCCCTGGGCTCCCAGCTTCGACGGCATCGTCCGGAGGGCGGCCAACCTCGCCGTCGGAGACCCGAAGATCGTCGGGGTGCCGGCGTGGGAGCCCCACCGGCTGACCCTCGTACCGCCGGCATGGCTCACGACCCAACGGGCCGGACACCGCATCTTCCAGGGACGGAACGCCCTCGAGATCGTCCGTGACGTGCTCACGCCCTACGGTGGGGCGGTAACGCCTCCTGTCGGCCGCATCCTCCAGCACGCTTTGCCGACGTACGACTACCGGGTGCAGTCCGGGGAGACCGACCACGACTTCCTGTTTCGGATCTTGTCGGAGCACGGCCTTGTCTCGTACTGGGCGCCGGGCGAAGACGGGCAGTCGCGCTGGATCGTGACGGACGACACGACGATCGGCGGCCCGGACATCGAGGTTGGCTACCGGCCGCCGGGCGGCGCGCTGGGAACCAGCGGACCGCACGTCTCCGCGGTGCGGAGCGGCGCCGAGCTGTGCACGTCGGAGGCGCAACTGCGCGACTACGACGCTCGAAAGCCAGGCTATCCGCTCGACCGCCGCACCCTCGCCGGGGACGCCTCGAAGGTCGAGGAGCCGCTCGCGCGCTACAGCTTCGCCGTCGGTCGCTTCGACGACGACGAGGGGGGAGACCTGCTCGCGCAACGTCGGCTGGAACAATCCCGCACGGCGAGCCGGACCTACCAATGGGAAGTGAGCTTTCCCGTGCGGGCAGGGATGCGGATCCGGCTCAGGGAACACCCGCAGGACGACGCGAACGGGGACTTTCTTGTCGTCGCCGCGCGGACCGAGGTGAATCCCGCGCGGAAGACGCGCAAGCACATCGCGGAGGTCGTCCCGGCGAGTGTTCCGTGGCGTCCCGAAGTCCTGCCCAAGCCGCGGATCCAGGGTCACCAGACGGCGTTCGTCGCGGGGGCGCCCGGCAAGGAGATCGACGTCGACGCCGAAGGCCGCATCGCCGTCCGCTTCCACTGGGACACCCGGAAAGAGGGTGTTTCCAGACGGGTGCGCGTGGCGACGCCATGGATGGGCACGAACAGGGGATTCTGGACGCTGCCCCGGGTCGGGGATGAGGTGGTCGTCGCGTACCTCGACGGCGACCCGGATCAGCCGCTGGTGGTGGGGAGTGTCAACAACGCTGTCGCGCCCCCGGCCGCCACGCTGCCCAAGTACGAGACGCAGTCGTGGTGGAAGTCGAAGTCGACAGGGAACGGTGACGGGTACAACGCGATCTTGATGGAGGATCAGGAGGGCCAGGAGGCGCTGGCGCTCCGTGCCGAGCGCGATTTCTTCTCGGAGACGGGCCGACGATCGGAGGTCTACGTCGGGGAGAACCAGATCGTGCGGGTGGGTGGGAGTCAGACCGTGATGGTCGGCGGAGGGCAGAGCACCGGGGCGGGGAACGTCTCGCTCGCGACCGGGGGCGAGTACAAGGTTCACAGCAAGGGGGACATGGAGATCTCCTGCGACGGCTCGCGGTCGGACACCACGTCGGCCTTCCATTCCATCGGTGCGCAGAACCTCACGCTGACGGGGGCTTCTGCCGCGTTGCTCGTCGGCGGGAACGTCTCGATCGTCGCCAACGACGGCGCGATCACGCTTACCGCCGGGGGCTCTTCGATCGAGGTCGGTCCAGCGGGAATCAAGATCGCCAGCAACGCCGACGTGGCGATCAACGGCGCTTTCCTCAAGCTCAACTGCTGAGGTCGTCATGAGGAACGCAGCGCGTTTTCTGGATCCTCACATGTGCGACCACGCGGGCGGCATCGTCGGCGGCCCCGCGGCGCAGACCGTGTTGCTCCAGGGCTTCCCCGCGGCGCGGTACACCGATCACGCACCTTGCGCCGGACCGCCGAACGCCCTCGACGAGGGGGCGCCCACGGTGCTTGTCGGTCGGCTGCCCCAGACGCGGCTCGGCGACCGAACCGTCCACAAGGGCACGGTGGTCGCCGGGGCACCGCGGGTGTTCGTGGGCGAGAACCCGCCCGGGGTGAAGGTGGTGCGCCGCGGGAACATCCTGCTGATCGTGAACGACGACGCGCAGAAGATCGTGATGGTCGGCGTGCAGGAGATCGCGGGTGACGGGGCCGATGCCGCGTATGCAGAGCGGGCGCAGGATGCGATCAACGCCGCCTGGAGCGGTTCGGCGGACATCGACGGAAAGACCTATGCCGTCGAGGCGATGGTCACCTGCCGCGTCCGCACGGATGAGGACGGCGACAAGAACCCGAACGCCAATCACATCCACGTCAAGCAGACGAGCGATCCCATCTGGGTCACGTCGAAAAAGGATCCGTCGAACCAAACGCTCTACGGTCGCGGCCCCGGCTACCAGCACTCCACCGATTCGGATCTCTGTGTCGCGCACGAGTTCGGCCACGCGATGGGCCTGAAGGACGAGTACACGGAGATCGACGCGCCGGGCGAGGGGCGAAAGACGATCCCCAATCACCCGGGCGACCTGATGGGGGACATCAGCCCGGGATCGAAGCCGACGCAGGCGAACTACCATAGCCTCCTCACAGGAGACGGGCTGGCATGACGATGGCGCGATGTTGGGCGAGTAGGGTGCTCTTGTGGCTCGCTGCCGCGATCCTCTCCTCGGGGTGCGGAAGCGACAGGGCAGGGGATTCGAACGGGCAGCTCTCACGAGGTGACAGCTCCACGACCACGGCAGGAGGTTCGAAGGTGCAACTCTCACAGGATGAAAAGGCGCTCCTCGATCGGCTCGAAGCGGTCGAGAGGACGGGGCGCTCGGACGACCTCGAGGTCGAGCACTGGATCGGTGGGGGCGCTCCGCCGCCCTACAGTCGCTCCGATCAGCTCCGGCTCTTGGCGGGGCCGGGGCATCCCTCGATGGAGCTCAACATCCAGACCTTCGATCCGCAGGATCCAGCCGTGCGGATGGTGCAGTACCGGGCGCCGCTGGGCGCGGACGAGCTGCGGGCCGTGGCGAAGCTCGTGCGCGAAACAGCGGTGTTCTCGTCACGGCTCCCCGAAGAGGAGAAGCCGGCGGTGGCGGACATTCTCCGCACCGAAGTGACCCTCTCGTCGGACAAGGGGGCGAAGTTCGCGAGGCGGACCTATCACCGCGCCGCTCCCCCCGCCCTGGCGCCGCTCGTCGAGCGGATGCAGCAGATCACCGAGCGGCTGAAGAGAGAGGGCACGAAGCGTTGCCTCGATCTCCACGGCAAGGAAGTGCCGTGTCCGCGTTGAGGGGTAGTCCCGGCACGTGACTTCGCGACGGTGAGTCGACCGTCGCGGGACCGGCAGAGCCGGAGGAGATCGAAGAAGGCGGAGAGGGGACGGGCGAACGTGTGTCCGGGACGGGAGGAAGCAGGGATGTCGAGTCGGAGTTGCCCTGCGCCGCGCGGGCTCGCGGCGAGGATCGTTTGGGTGGGCTTGGTGCTGTACGAGCGTGTCAAGCGGCAGGCGTTCGCGCCGCCGCAGGCTGGAGGGACGATGGGAACGGAAGAGACCGCGCCTTTTGCCGGCGCCGGTGATTCGCGGCCGATGGTGGCCCATGGACTGACACACACGGGCAAGCGGGCGCGGAATGAGGACTGTCATTTGATCCGGGAGGATCTCGGCTTGGTGGTGATGGCCGACGGGTTCAGCGGTGCGGCGGGAGGAGACATCGCCGCGCGGCTCGCCGTCGACGAGATCGCCGCCTGCTTCGACGCGCACGAGGAACAGACGCTGCCGGACTTCGATGCTGCCGATCTCGAACAGGGGCTTGCTGTCGCGACGGTCCGCTTCGCCATCGAGCGAGCGCACCGCCACGTCGGCTACCATGCACGCCGAACGGGTCCACCGGGGATGTGCGCCGCCGTCGCGGTGCTGCTGGTGGCGGGGCCGCGGGTGGTGATCGGCCATGCGGGGAGCGTCCGGGTCTACCGCTTCCGGAGCGACACGCTGGAGCTGCTGACGAACGACGGGGCCGGCTGGACGCCGATCGTGTGTCCGATCGGCGCGGCGTCCGCCAAGTCACAGCAGGCGATCCACGTGGAGCGGTGGATACCGGGCGATGCGTACTTGCTCTGCACCACGGGGCTCCATCGGGTCCTCGCGACGGAGCCGATCCGCTGCACGCTGGCCGCCGTGCCGGGTGTCCGTGAGAGCGTCGCGGCGCTCGTGGGGAGGGCGATCCACGCGGGGGCGGCGGACAACATGACGGCGGTGGTCGCCCGGCCGGCGGCAGTGTCGAGTCCTCCCGAGGCAGCGCGCTGATCGTCGGCTTTCATGGCCTTCTGGAATCACCCGGAGGGTTGCCGGCCAGGACGAGCGTGGGTGGGGCGCCCTGGTCACGACGTGGACGATCCTCCTGTCGACGGTGGCAGGAACGCAGCCGGCCGTCGCCGCCGCTGCTACGACGCCGTCTTGCCCAGGTCCGCGCTCGGGCTCGCGCTGGGGCGCGTCGTGTCCTCCTGCGGGAGGCGGAGCGTGAACGTGGCGCCGTGATCCGTCGAGTCGACGGTGATGGTGCCCTGGTGCTCGTCGACGATCTTCTTGACGATCGCGAGCCCGAGGCCCGTGCCGCCGCGCTTGCCCGCCGTCACGAAGGACTGGAAGAGGCGGCCCTTGATCTCCTCGGGGATGCCGCGGCCGGTGTCCGCCACGGTGATCACGAGGTCGGTGCCCTCGCGCAGCACGCGCACCGTGACGGTGCCGCCCCCTTCGCCCATCGCCTCGTAGGCGTTGCGCACGAGGTTGTGCAGGCACCGCGTGATTTTCGCCTCGTCGAAGCGCGCCGTCGATCGGTCGAGCAGCTCCAGCACGAGCTGCACCTGGCCGGCGCGGCTCCCGTCGCCGGCGCGGCTCGCGAGCTCCTGGCGGAGCTGGGTCTCCAGGTCGCCGAAGAACTTGGTGAGGTACACCTTGCGGAGCAGGATGCTGCGCTCGCCGCGCGCGAACTCGAGCACCTCGCGCTGCATCGCGCTGATGGCGTCGAACTGCTTGAGCACGACGCGCTGGTACTCGTTGCGCGTGGCCTCGTCCTTGGCGTTGGTCATGAGCTGCACGTAGCCGCTGATCACGGTGAGCGGCGTCCGCATGTCGTGCATCACGCCCGAGATGAGCCGGCCGATCGCGGAGAGGCGCTCCGACTTCTCCTGCTCGATGCGCGACCGGAAGAGCTGGAGCGCCGTCGTCGCGTTCGCCGAGACGAGCCGGAGGAGGGAGCGATCGTCCTGGGTGAAGCCGAGCGGCTTCTTGGAGTTGTAGAGGGCGATCCCGCCGATGGCCGTGTCGTCGGCGCCCTCGAGGGGCACCGCGATCGCGCTCGCGATCGGCACGCCGGCGACGACCGTGCGGTGCCGCGAGATCGGCGGGACCAGCTCGTGATCGTCGTGGGGCGCGTGCTTTGGCGCGTCGTGGGGAGACGACGGCCGCGCGGCGTGCGGAGCGGGATGGCGGGCGTCGTGCGACGACGCGCGGGCCTCGAAAGGGGTCGTGCTGACGAGGGACGCGGGCGAGAGATCGCTCGCGAGCGGGGCCGCCACCGCCGTCACGTGGGTGGTGGTGCCGCCGATCGGCGGGAGGGCGTGGGCCGTCGACACGCGCCCGAGGGCGCCCGCCGGGGGCACGAACTGCCCGACGCTGGCGGCCTGGTTGTGCGCCATCGCCCAGCCGAGGATGCCCTCGCCGCGCTTCACGGGGACGCGCTTCACCTCGATGGTCGCCTCTTCCTCGGCGCTCCGATCGCCACTGGGGGACGCAGTCCCGACGTTGCGCACGCTGGGGCGGTTGCTCACGTCGACGAAGTAGAGCCACACGCCGCCCTCGCCCTCGTCGACGAGGAGGCCGCCGGCGCGCGCCTGGCACGCCCGCGCGGCCTCGACGACGACGGCGCGCGCGAGGTCCTCGATCGTCGCGGCGCGGCCCATCGCGCTCTCCAGCTCGAAGAGCAGCTTGAGATCGCTCACGCGGTGCTCGAGCTGCTCCTTGGTGTCGACGAGCTGCATGTTCTTTTGAATGACGGAGAGGAAGAGGCGGCTGTTGTCGATGGAGACGGCCGCCTGCGTCGCGAGCGCGGTGAGGAGCTCCTCGTCGTCCTGCGAGAACTCGCCGTAGCGGAGCTCCGGGGGGCTCGACGTCCGCTTGGTCGTGTCGCGCTTGGATTTGCGCTCGATCGCCTTCTCGTCGGCGCGCTTGTTGAGCACCTGGATGACGCCGATGGTGCGGCCGACGTGGTTCTTCATCGGCGCCGCGAGGATGGAGCGCGTGCGGTAGCCGGTGACGACGTCCCACTCGCGGTTGAAGCGCTTGTCCCTGTAGGCGTCCTTGACGCGGACGGTGCGCCCGACCTTGGCGACGTGCCCCGCGATCCCCTCGCCGACGGGGAGCTCGATCGCGCGCGCCTCGTCGCCGATCATGATGCGCGAGAGGAGGCGCTTGCGCTGCTCGTCGAGGAGGTAGAGCGTCGCGCGATCCGCGTCGAGGAGGTCGGTGATCTTCTTGAGGATGAGCTCGAGGAGCTGGTCGAGATCGAGCGTCGATCCGAGGGCGAGCCCGACCTCTTGCAGCGCCTTGGTCTTGCGCTCGGCGCGCGCGAGCTCGGCCGTCAGCTCGTCGATCCGAGCCTTCAGTTTCTCAGCGCTCTCCGCCTTTGCGGCCACGGTGCGACGGTATCACGACTCGCGCGTTGGAGGACGAAAGCGCGAAGCGCGCGGGGATGCTGCGAAGGGGCGGGAGCCCCTTCGCTACCCACGTCCGAACGAGCCTACTGGTTCATCGACTCGAGGAACTCCTGGTTGGTCTGCGTGCGGCTGACCTTGTCCAGGAGGAACTCCATCGAGTCGATCACGTTGAGCGGGTGGAGGAGGCCGCGGAGCAGCCAGGTGCGCTGGAGCACCCACTCCGGCAGGAGCAGCTCCTCCTTGCGCGTGGCGCTCTTGTTGATGTCGAGGCAGGGGAAGATGCGCTTCTCCATCAGCTTGCGATCCAGGTGGATCTCGCTGTTGCCCGTGCCCTTGAACTCCTCGAAGATGACCTCGTCCATGCGCGAGCCGGTGTCGACGAGCGCCGTCGCGATGATCGTCAGCGAGCCGCCCTCCTCCACGTTGCGCGCCGCGCCGAAGAAGCGCTTGGGCTTGTGCAGGGCGTTCGAGTCGACGCCGCCGCTGAGGATCTTGCCGCTCGCGGGGACGACCGTGTTGTAGGCGCGGGCGAGGCGCGTGATCGAGTCGAGGAGGATCACGACGTCGCGCTTGTGCTCGACGAGGCGCTTGGCCTTCTCGATCACCATCTCGGCGACCTGCACGTGGCGCGTGGCCGGCTCGTCGAAGGTCGAGCTGATGACCTCGCCCTTCACGGTGCGCTGCATGTCGGTCACCTCCTCCGGGCGCTCGTCGATGAGCAGCACGATGAGCTCGGTGTCCGGGTGGTTCGAGGAGATCGAGTTCGCGATCTGCTGGAGGAGCACCGTCTTGCCCGCGCGCGGCGGCGACACGATGAGGCAGCGCTGGCCCTTCCCGATGGGGCAGAGCATGTCGATGATGCGCGTCGAGTAGCCCTTCTCCCCGTTCTCGCAGTTGTACTTCTGGTTCGGGTAGAGGGGGGTCAGGTTGTCGAAGAGGATCTTGTCGCGGGCGACCTCGGGGGGCTCGCGGTTGATGCTGTCGACCTTGAGCAGCGCGAAGTAAGCCTCGCGCTCCTTGGGCGGGCGGATCGAGCCGGCGACCATGTCACCGGTGCGCAGGTTGAAGCGCCGCACCTGCGAGGGAGAGACGTAGATGTCGTCGGGACCCGGGAGGTAGTTGTAGTCGGGCGAGCGGAGGAAGCCGTAGCCGTCGGGGAGGCACTCCAGGACGCCTTCGCCGAAGATGGACTGACCCTGAGCGGCGTGCTGCTGCAGGAGCGCGAAGATCAGCTCCTGCTTGCGGAGCCCGGCGGCCCCTTCGATGTTGAGCGTTTTCGCCATCGTGACGAGGTCGCCCATGCTCTTCTGCTTGAGCTCGCGAAGATGCATCTATCGAGTCTCCGATTGGTGTAGCGATGCGGCGCGGCCGGAGGCCGCGTCGTCGTGGATCGAGGTTCTAGGTTTTGGGATGCGAGGTCGCCCGGGAACCGAGCGTGCGGCCCCGCCGGGGATGCTGGGGGGCCGCGTCCGTGGGGCGCGCGCCCCTCGCTGTTGCGCGGAGGGGCGGGCACCGTGTGAACGGCCCGCGACTCTACCAAGCACGGCCTCCATGTCAATCGCGGACCGGTGTAAGCTCGCGGCCGAGCGGACGTAGATCGCCGCGAGGACGTTGATGATGGACACCAAAACCTTTCGCTGGTCGCTGCTGTTCTCCGCGCTTTCCCTGACGATCGCCGGCTGCGGCGGCTCGGCTTCGTACGCTCCGCCGTCGGCGTCGCCCGGCAGACCGGCCGGCGCCGCGTGGGGTGATCAGGCCGCGCCGACGGCCGCGAAGGGGGCGGCGGCGGAGAGCGCCGCGGCGGCGCCCGAAGATCGCCCGGGCCTCGGGACGCAGTGGGGCGAGACGCGAAACTCCGCGATCACGAGCGTCCCGTTCCAGCGCGGCGACGGCTCGAACCCGTTCGCGACGGCGGTCCTCTACTACAACGACGAGGCGGGCGCGAAGTCGATGGCGACGTCCTCCGGCTTCGCGCGGACCGCGGCGGGCATGTACCCGGTCGCGAACGGCGCGCTCTCGATCGGCCTCAAGGACGAGAGCGGCGCGTGGCTCACGGGCTTCACCGCCGGCAGCAAGAACTACGTCGTCGGCGAGGCGGGCCGCCGCTACACCATCGTCGTCCGCAACGCGACGCCTTTCCGCATCGAGTGCGTGCTCTCGGTGGACGGGCTCGACGTCCTCGACGGCAAGGACGCGGCGTTCACCAAGCGCGGCTACATCGTCGACCCCAAGGGGGAGATCGAGGTCGACGGCTTCCGCCAGAGCACGACGCAGGTCGCGGCGTTCCGCTTCGGGTCCGTGCGCGGCTCGTACGCCGGCCAGAAGTACGGCGAGACCGCCAATGTCGGCGTGATCGGACTGGCCGTATTCAACGAGCGCGGCACCGAGCCGTGGAAGTGGAACGAGGTCGAGAAGCGCCACGACGCGAACCCGTTCCCCGGTCAGTTCGCCAAGCCCCCGGGTGTTGCCCAGTGAAGAAAATCAAGAAGAAGACAGCCAAGAAGAAGGCCCCTGCGAAGCGAGCGGCCGCGAAGAAGGCCCCCGCCAAGAGGGCCGCTGCCAAGAAGGCTCCTGCGAAGCGAGCGGCCGCGAAGAAGGCCCCTGCGAAGCGAGCGGCCGCGAAGAAGGCCCCCGCCAAGAGGGCAGGCGCGAAGGTCGCCAGGAAGGCCCCGTCGAAGCGCAGCGCCGCGAAGAGAGCGCCGGCGAAGGTCGCGAAGCGGTCCGCCAAGGTCGCCAAGAGGGCCGCCGCCAAGCGGGCACCGGCGAAGAGAGCCGCAGCGAAGAGGGCCCCCGCGAAGCGGTCCGCCCCGAAGGTCCGAGCGAGGAGGGCTGCTGTCTCGAAATCGGTCAAGCGAGCCCCCGCGAACAAGGCTGTCCCCAGGGCGGCAAAGCGGCCCCCCGCCACCAGGAAGGCCTCCGTCCCGCCGCCGCCCGCCGTCGAGCGGGAGGTCGGGATGCCCGAGGAGCTCGCGATCGAGCTCGAGCGCAACCCGCAGGCAAAGGCGCTGTTCGAGCAGATGCCGCCGTCGCACCAGCGCGAGTGGGCGCGGGTCGTCGGTGAGGCCAAGCAGGCCGAGACGCGCGTCAAGCGGGCCGCCGCCGCGATCCCGATGATCTACGAGTGGGGTCAGCGTCACTCGGGGTAGACGCGCCGGAACGTCAGGTTGATCCGCGGGCCGACGGGCCCCTTCTCCTTGGGGACGCCGTGCCGGAAGAGGTGCTGGATCGTCCCCCTCATCACGAGCAAAGAGCCGTCCCCGAGCGCCAGATCGAGCCCGGGGACACCCTTCTTCTTCGCGTGGCGGAGCTGGAAGCGCCGCGCCGCCCCGAGCGACAGGGACGCGATGACAGGGTCCTTCCCCAGCTCCCTCTCGTCGTCCCTGTGGAACCCCATCGAGTCGCGCTCGTCCCTGTACAGGTTGAGGAGCACGCTGTTGTAGGGGGCCTCCGTCGTCGCCTCCACGCGCCGCCGCAGCTCGAGGAGCAGCGGTGTCCACGGGAGAGGCACGTTGCGAACCCCCGAGTACGTGTACACCGCGTCCGGATCCCCGACCCACGCCACGAGCCGGGGCTGCATGATCCGCCTCCCCATGATCACGATCTCCCTCTGTTCCCAGGGGATCTCGCGCCGCAGCGCCGCGAAGAGCGCCCCCGCTTCGCCGGCGTCGAGCCACCTCTCCCAGAGGAGCACCTCCGCCCCCTCCCCGAGATCGACCCGACGAACGCTCATCCCAAAGCCATCTCCCCCCGCGGCTGAGACTGTCAGTTGGTGGTGAGCGACTCGGTCTCTTTCGCGATGGCGCCCTTCCACGTCTCGGCGTCCCTGTTCGGCCCGCCGGCGCGCTCCGCCTTGGCCGCCTTTTGCCGCGCCACGAGGTCCGCGTGCGTCGTGAAGTACGGGAGGCTCTTGCCCACCATCTGCCGCACGTTCTCGAGCTTGTGGTCCGTGAGCACCTTGCCGAGATCGGCCTTCAGCTCGTCGATGATCTCGTACCCGCGCAGCATCGCGCCCGTGCAGACCTGCACCGTGCTCGACCCGAGCAGGATGAACTGCGCCGCGTCGCCGCCCGTCTCGATGCCGCCCATGCCGCTGATAGGCACGTTCGGGAAATGGCGCGCCACCTCCATCACGTGCCGCAGCGCGATCGGCCGCACGGCCTGGCCCGAGTAGCCGCCGGGCACCGCGTAGCCCTCCACCGTCGGCAGCGGGCGCAGCGTCTGGAGGTCGATCCCCGTGACCGAGAGGATGGTGTTGATGAGGCTGATGCCGTCCGCGCCCGAGCGGATCGAGGCGCCGGCGACCTCCTCCGGGTGGCCGACGTTGGGCGTCATCTTCGCCCACACGGGGATCTTCGCGACCTCCTTCACCCAGCTCACGACCTCGGTGCAGATCGCCGGATCTTCCCCCATCGCCATGCCCATCTTGCGCTCCGGAAGGCCGTGCGGGCACGACAGGTTCAGCTCGAGCGCGTCGACGCCCGTCTCCTGCACGCGGGTCACGATCTCGTGCCACGCCTCGCGCCGGTACTCCTCCATGATGGAGGCGATCAGCATCTTGTGCGGGTAGTCCTTCTTGAGCTGCCGCAGCTCCTTGAGCCACACGTCGAAGGGGCGATCGCTGATGAGCTCGATGTTCTCGAAGCCGACGACCTCGCTCGTCTCGCGGGACCGGAGCTTGGCGTAGCGGGGGGCGGTGTTGATCACCTTGCTCGCGTCGAGGCTGATCGTCTTGATCACGCAGCCGCCCCAGCCCAGATCGAAGCTCTTCGCGATCACGCGGGCGTTGGTCCCCGGCGGGCCGGACCCGAGCACGAACGGATTCTCGAACTTCATCCCGCACACGACGATCGACAGATCCGGGCCCTGCATGATGTCCTCCGAAGCGCGGTGTGAAACACCTCGCGAGAGGGGCAGGGTCGCACGCGGCATCCGCCCCTTCAAGAGCACGCGTAAACGTCGAGGATGGCTGCCCTCACTTGCGCGCGACGTCGTCGAAGAACTTGTCCATCGCGCTCAGGTGCTCGGCGGAGGTGGGGTCGTCCTCGCGGAAGAGGTTGACCTTCTCGCCTGGATCCGCCGCGAGATCGTAGAGCTCGATGGTGTCGTAGCGCTTGCGGCGCAGGATCTTGAAGCCGCCGTGCACGAGCGCCACGTAGCCGCGGGACTCGATCGCCACCGGCTGCGGCGGGAGCGCCTCGCCGGCGAGCAGCGGGACCAGCGAGCGGCTCATGAACGTGAAGGGCGTGCCGGTCCGGAAGAGGTCCAGGATCGTCGGGCCGAGATCGATCGTCGAGACGGGGTCGGAGATCGCCCGCGCGGCGATGCCGGGGGCGCGCACGAGGAGCGGGACGTGCACGACCTCCTCGTAGACGGTGCCGCCGTGGCGCGTCGTGTGGTGCTCGCCGAAGGCCTCGCCGTGATCCGCCGTGACGATCACCGCGGCGCGGCCGGGGAACTTGGCGTCCACGGCGCGCGTGAGCCGGCCGACCTCGCGATCCACCAGCGTGAGCTCGCGCACGTAGCGCTCGAACTGGGTGCCCTCCACGCCGCCGCGATCGTACGGATCGTGCGCGTCGAAGAGGTGGACGTAGAGGAACAGCGGGCCCGTCGCGTGGCGCTCCACGCGCTCGATCGCGGCGCCGACAAGGTCCTCGGCGTGCGCGAGCCCCTCGGCGGGCCCGAGCAGGACCTCCTCGCCGAAGCCGCGCGCGATGCCGGAGCCGCCGTCCAGCCACTCGGCGCCGCTGACGGTCACGGTGCGGACGCCGTTCTCCGCGAGCAGCTCGGCCACGCGGGGGCTCGGATCGTGGACGGGGGTCTTGTAGCGGGAGTGCGCCGTCGGCCGCTCCGTCCACGCGAGCTGCGACTCGTAGCGGCCGGTGAAGATGGAGCTGAGCGCGACGATCGTGAAGTTCGCGGGCGAGCGGGCGGCGGTGAAGCTCGCGCTCGCGCGGCGCAGCGCGACGAGGTTCGGGAGCGCCTCCTCGTGGCGGTCGCCTTCGAGGAGATCCGCGCGGAGGCAGTCGATCGTCACCAGCACCACCGCGCCGTCCGGCGGCAGCAGCTCGGTGCGCGACGGCGGCGTCGGGAGCCGGGGCGACGTGGCCGCGATCACCGCGGCGACGTCCTCCGGCGTGCGCAGCGGCGGGATCGGCCGCGCGTGGAGCTGCGCGATGAACGGCGCCATCGACGCGGCGGGCGGCTGCATCATCTGGAAGGAGACCTGCACCGGCGGCGGGATGAGGATCGCGCACGCGCCCCAGATCGTGGCGAGGACCCACGCGATCGTGCGCGGGAGCGACGCGCGCGCCTCCGCGGCCGACCGCGGCGGGGCGAGCGACGACGCCCACGAGAGGCCCGGCGTCGCGTCGACCGGGGGCGCCGCGTGAGGCGGATCGCCCGCTGCCCTGCGGCGTCCGAACGACGGCAGCGCCGCGCCTTCGAGCGCCGCGCCGATCATCATCGCGGCCGCGATCGCGAGCATGAGGTGCAGCCCGGGGAGCGCCTGCGGCAGCACGTAGTTGCGGGCGATCACGTGGCACGTGAGGCCGAGCACCACGCCGAGCGCCCGCGACGGGGAGAAGCGCGCCCGCACCATCGGGTGCGCGAAGGCGCGGCCGACGAGCAGCGCCGCGGGGATGAGAAGCGCGACGAAGAGCGTGAGCGACGAGCGCCAGAACAGCGGCGGGGCGTGGTGCGCGAGGCGATTCTGGATCTGCGCGAGGTCGTCCTTGAGGACCGTCCACCCGAGGGTGAAGGACGCGCCGGAGAGCGCCGCCAGCGTCCACACGGCCGACCGCGTGCCCCGGGCGCGGAGGGCCCACGTCAGGACGCCCGTCACGACGCCGGCCGCGAGGAGCTGCCCCGCGGGATAGAGGCTCTGGAGCACCTGAGTCTTGAGCCCGCCGCCGAACAGCTCCGGGCGCATGCCGTTGAGGACGAGCGAGAGGCACGCGAGGATGGCCCACCCCGCGAGCTGCGCGTCGGCCCACGAAAGGAGCGGCGCGGCGCGCACGACCTGCGCGTCGTCGTCGACCTTCGCTTCCGATTTCACTGCGAGGGCGGTGGTCGAGTCCATGACGGGGGGCGCCAGTTGCGAGCCGCGTGCCGCGGGCGCCTCCGTTGTGTTGCTTCGGGACCTTGCGGGGTTCACTCCCTCACCACCTGGATCCAAGCTCCGTCGCAGACTGCGACGGGCGATACACCGCATGCCTCAAATCGAGAACGTCAGAGCACCGCCCAGGGGGTCGGCATGAACAGCAGCACGAACAGCACGAGCGTCACGACCGCCACGATCTTGCGGCTCCCCGAGAGCGGCCCCGCGTCGGTCGGCGGATGATCGCGCCCCCCGATGCGCGAGAGCAAGTGAAGAAGCCCGAACCACATCAACCAAAACATGGAATTGGAGAAGGCTTGTCCAGCCTCGTCCCAGCGCCGAGTCCGGATCACCGGCTCCATGAAGCGAACGAGGTTGTACGCGAACACCGCCAGGAGCGACCAGTGGATCACGCGCGCCACGCGGTTCTGCCGCGGGCCGAGGAGCGCGTACGCCACGTGGCCGCCGTCGAGCTGCCCGACGGGGAGCAGGTTGAGCGCCGTCACGAAGAGCCCGCTCCACCCCGCGAACGCGATCGGGTTCAGCATCACGTCGCGGTCGACGGGGATGGGGCCGATCACGATCCGCTTCAAGAGCAGGTAGAGCAGGCTCTGTCCCTCCTGCACCGAGTGATCCGAGGGCACGTCGATGCGCGACGTGGCGAGGCCGTAGATCAGCACCGGGAGCGCGATGACGAGCCCCGCGAGAGGGCCGGACGCGCCGATGTCGAGAAGCGCGTCGCGCGACCGGATCCGCCCGCGCATCCCGATCACGGCGCCCATCGTCCCGAACGGCGACACGAGCGGCACGGGGATGAAGAACGGGAGCGACGCCGGGACGCGGTGGTAGCGGGCCGCGAAGAAGTGCCCGAACTCGTGGAACAGCAGGATGGACATCAGCGGCACGGCGAACGTCCAGCCGGAGGGCAGCGCGCGCAGCAGCCCGGGGAGATCGTGGAACGGATCGAGGTGCGGCGTCGCGTACATCGCGCCGGTCACGAACACGGACAGCACCGTGAGCAGGAACAGCACGAGCGGCCGGCGCCACTTGAGCGGCGGGAGCGGCCCGTCGCGCGGCGCGGAGTCCGGCGGGCTCGACGGCGAGGCGCCCTTCTTCCAGAACTCGGCCTCCCCCGGGGAGTCGCCGTCCAGCGCGGAGACCGCGTCGTGGGCGGCGGCGGTGCCCACGGCGGGGGCGAATTCCCCGACGTCGGCGGCGCGCTCCGGGGCTAGGTCGTGCTCGGGCATGCGGGGGAGTCCAGCGCTTCTGCCACACCTGGCAGGAGGCGGCCATCGCTTCCCATCGCCGCGCCGCGCGTCGGATTCCAGAGCGCGCGAGCGGTGCGCCTTTCCTTGCTCCGAGGCCCGCGGAGCGGTAGGGCCCGGGCGTGGTCATCGTTCCGCCCGAACCACGCCCATCGCGGGAGGAGCTTCGCGACGGGCTCTCGGCCTTTCGAGAGAAGGCCCGCGCGAAGGTGTGGCCCGACGATCTCGCCGCGCGCGACGAGCGGTTCATCCGCCGCGTCCTCCCGATGCTCGGCACGCTCTACGACGAGTATTTCCGGTGCGAGACCGAGATCGAGAAGGACGTCCCCGCGGGCCCCTGCCTCGTCGTCGGCAACCACAACGGGATGACCGGCATCCCCGACATGTTCTGCCACATGGTCGCGTTCTGGCGCCGCTACTCGGCCTCGCGCGTCGCCTACGGCCTCATGCACGACGCGCCCTTCACGTTCCCCTTCGCGGGCGCGTGGCTCAACGCCGCGGGCGCGCTCGGGGCCAAGCCCGCGAACGCCAAGCGGGCCCTCGACGCGGGCGCCGCGGTGCTCGTCTTCCCCGGCGGCGATCTCGACTCCTGCAAGCCCTTCGCGAAGCGCTACCAGATCGAGTTCGGCCGGCGCCGCGGCTTCATCCGCACGGCGCTGCGCGAGCGCGTCCCCATCGTCCCCGTGGTCAGCGTGGGCGCGCACCAGTCGCTCTTCATCGCGACGGACGGCCGCTTCATCGCCGAGGCGCTCGGCCTCCCGTCGCGCTTCCGGTCCAACGTGTGGCCCATCGGCTTCGCGCTCCCGTACGGCCTCGTCTTCGGCCTCCCGGCGCCGCACTTCCCCCCACCGGTGAAGATCCACACCCGCATCCTCGCGCCGATCCGCTTCGATCTCCCGCCCCAGGCCGCCGACGACCCGGACCTCGTCGAGTCCTGCGCCGAGCACGTCACCGGCATCATGCAAGCGACCCTGGACGAGCTCCGCGACGCCGGCCGTCACGGCCTCTTCCCGACGGGCTGAGGGCCCCCCGAGCCACCTCCACGACGCCGGCCGCCGCCGCCCCTCGCCGAGGGGTCGAGAGCCTCCGAATACACCGTATTTCCTCTCTTTTTGGGGGCGCGAAAGGCGCCTCTCCGGCCCCTGTCGCCCCCGCGCCGCGTCTCCGTGGCCCCACCCCCCGGATCCTCCGCCTCGGCGCCCCGTCCCGGCGCGCTTCGCCGCGCCGAAAGCAGCCCTTTCGTTCGCGCGGGCACCCACGTACGCTGGCGAGGCAATGATTGGCCGACTTCTTTTCTTGGCGCTCGCGCTCGGATCTTCGGCGCTCTCCGCCGGCTGTCTGCTCGACGCCGGGCCTTACAGCAACGACGGGAGCGGCGGCAGCACCACGTCCACGCCGGCGGGCGGATCGGGGGGCGGCGGCGGGAGCACGTCGACGTCCAGCAGCACCACGACGACCGACACGGGGGGCAGCGGCGGCACCACGACGACCGACACGGGGGGCAGCGGCGGCACCACGACCACCACGACGTCTTCCGGCGGCTGCGCCACGGAGGCGGACTGCCCCAGCCAGGGGCCGTGCAAGTCGAAGACGTGCGTGAACAACGCCTGCATGTACGCAAACCTCGGCGACACCACCTTCGTCTCGAACGACGATCCCCTGGACTGCAAACAGACAGTCTGCGACGGACTGGGCGGCACGAAGGAGATCGCGGCGAACGAGATCCCCGACTCCGATCCCAACGACTGCACGGTCTCCTACTGCATCGACGTCAACGTCCAGACAGACTCTGTCGACGACAACACCCCTTGCGGGGGCGGCCAGGCGAACCAGTGCTCCGCCAACGTGTGCATGGGGGGCATCTGCAGCCTGCAACAGAAGCCGGACGGCACCGTCATCACCGCCGGTAACAACGCCAACTGCCTCGATACGGTGTGCAGCGGCGGAGCCCTCTCCCAGACCCCCAACTGGGAGCGTTGCATCGACCCCGGACCGGGCAACTGCTTCGTCCCTTCGTGCAGCGGGGTCGGGGTGTGCCTCACGGGTCCCGGCGGCATGAACGCGCCGGCAGGCTACGACTGCAAGCACCAGCCGAACGACATGCCCGGCAAGTGCAACGCCATCGGCCAGTGCTGCATCAACGGGCAAAACTGCCAGTGATCCGCGCGCACCTCTCCCTTCGCCCCGCCGCGGCCCTCGTCACGGCGGCCGCGTTCGCCGCCTCGCTCTCCGGCTGTCTCCTCGACGCCTCCGCCTACGACAGCGCGGGCGCCGGGGCCGGCTCGGGGACCACCAAGACGACCGTGGGCGGCGCCGCACAGGGCGGCTCCGGAACGGGGAACGGCGGTTCCGGCGCGAGCGGCGCGGCGGGCGGCGCCACGTCTTCGGGAGGCGCCACGTCTTCGGGAGGCGCCACGTCTGCGGGCGGCACCACGACGACGACCGCCGCCACCGACTGCACCAAGGACGGGGACTGCCCGGATCCAGGCGGCCTCTGCGTCGCCGCCAAGTGCGACAAGGGGCTCTGCACCGGCAAACCGGACAACGACAAGGCCGTCTGCGGGATCGCGATGGGGGAGTGTTACGACCTCGCGAAGTGCGATGCGATGGAGTGCAAGTCGCTCCCGCTGCCGAACGACTCGCCGCTCCCGAGCTTCCCCGACGACTGCAAGAAGCGCGTCTGCAACGGCGCGGGCACGGCCGTGGACAAGCCGGATCCGGACGATCACCAGCCCTCCGACGAGTGCATGGAGAGGTCCTGCAACGGGGACTCGCTCGTCGAGACGCCCATCCACATCGGCGGGACGTGCCTGTTCAACACAGGTGTGTGCTGCGCGGGGGTGTGCTGCGTCGCGGCGGCGGGCTGCTGCGCCAACAGCGGTGTCTGCAACTATGGAATCTGCCTCTGACAGGGCCGGCGCCCTCCGGGCCCTCGCCGTGTCCGCGGCGGCGCTCCTCGCGGCGTGCGGCCCGCCGGCCTCCCCGGAGCGCGCCTGCGGCGTCACGGTCTGGGCGAGAGCGACGCGCACGACTCCCACGGTGACAGGCTCCTTCTCCGACTGGAGCGCGCCGGGAACCGAGATGCGCAGGTCCGGCGACGAGGGCTGGTACGTGGTCACGCTGCCGCTCCCGCCCGGCGAGCACGGCTACCTCGTCACCGACGACGACGGCACGCACCCGGACCCGTACAACCCGCAGCGCACGTACCGCGGCGAAGCCGAGGTCTCGCTCGCGATCGCGCCCGACTGCGCCGTCCCCGAGGTGACCATCGCGTCCGCGAGCGCGACGGACGACGGCACGATCACCCTGCGCGGCACCTTCCTCCGCGCCGGCAAGAGCGCG
>WBZX01000938.1_pt1 | contig 23793 bp, 16 predicted proteins | sample 5204211 | NCBI WGS metagenome assembly WBZX01 (sample SAMN12344362, study PRJNA552823) | activated sludge metagenome | biome: Activated sludge suspended growth; feature: Nitrification reactor; material: Wastewater; isolation source: activated sludge from nitrification reactor of wastewater... | reverse complement strand
CCGTCGAGGACGCCTGGTGCGCACCGCCGTGCCCATCTTGGAGTCGGGTCTTGAACGAGCCGTGGCCCTCGCCGAGTCGATGGATGCCCGCGGCTTCGCCCGACACCGCGCCAGCCGGCGGGACCGGACCGCGGCGTGGCTGGGATTCGCGTCGCTTGCCGCTCTGGGCGCTGCCTTCGTGGCGCTGGTGGGTAGGGCACCCGACTGGGCGGTGGTGGCGGCCGGGGCCGGGACCGTGGGACTGGTGGCCGCGGTGGTCACCGCCTCACGGGGCACGGCAACCACCCGATACCGACCACGACGATTGGCCCGCCTCGACGCCGGAGTCATCACCATCGTTCTCGGCGCCCCGGTCGTGCTCACGCTGCTGAGGGCTTCGGGCCACGAGACGCTGACCTGGTGGCCCGACCCGGTCGTGTTCCCGCCGTTCTCGCTGTGGCCAGCGCTGGCCATCGCCCTGCTGGCGGTGCCCGTGTTGGTACCCCCCGGTGAGAAGGAATCCCGATGACGGCGAACAGAACGGGAGAGGTCCACTGGGACGGCGTGGGTTTCGCTTACCCCGACGGGCCGGCCGTGCTGAACGATGTAGCGCTCCACATACCGGCGGGTGAGGTGGTCCTGGTGGTCGGGGACTCGGGGTCGGGGAAGTCGACCCTGCTGCGAACCGTCAACGGCCTGGTGCCTCACAGTTCCGGCGGACGGTTCCGGGGCGAAGTGACCGTGTCGGGTCGATCCACGGCCACAAATCGACCTCGCGACCTCGCCGATGTGGTCGGGTTCGTTCACCAAACCCCCGAGGCCCATTTCGTGGTGGACCACGTCGAACACGACATCGCCTTCGCCCTCGAGAACCTGGGTCTGGACGAGGCGACCATGCGCCGTCGGGTGGAAGAAGTCCTCGACGCCCTGGCCATCGCCCACCTCCGACGACGATCCCCTGCCACCTTGTCGGGTGGGGAGCGCCAACGCTGCGCCATCGCCGGGGCGCTGGTCACCGCGCCCGCGGTGTTGGTCCTCGACGAGCCGACCTCGATGCTCGACCCCCAAGGCGCCGATGATGTCCTCGGCGCCCTGCGACGGCTCAACGAAGACCTCGGTACCACAGTGGTGGTGGCCGAACATCGCCTGGAACGAGCCGCCCCTCTCGCCGACCGAGCCATAGTCCTCACCGACGGGCAGATCACCAACGACGGGCTGCCGTCACTGGTGTTGCCAACAACTCCCGGGGCACCTCCGGTGACCCGCCTAGCTACCGAGATGGGATGGGATCCGCCCCCTCTGACGGTCCGAGAAGCGAGGGCGTTGGCCCGGGCTACGCCCCGACCGACGTGGGCGGCCGAGACCGCGGATCCCCCGGTTGTGCACCCCGGCCCCACGCCAGGCGATGTGTTCGTGCGCGCCGCCGGGGTGACTGTGGCTCACGGACAGACCGCCGTTCTGCGCAATGTCGACCTGGAGATCCGCTCCGGCGAGGTGGTAGCCCTTCTCGGCCGCAACGGCTCAGGGAAGACCACGCTGCTGCGGACGCTGGCCGGCGCCCATCCGACAGCAGACGGCGAAGTGACCGCCACCGTCCCGGTGGCCCACGTCCCGCAGGAACCCGATTCTCTGCTGTATGCCGAGACCGTCCGCGCCGAAGTGGAGGCCACCCTCAGGCTGATCGGTCGGGCCGACAACGAGGCGGTGGAGCGATGGCTGGCCGCCCTGCGCCTCGAGGACTTGGCCGACCGCCACCCCCGGTCGCTGTCGGTAGGCCAACGCCAACGGGTAGCCATCGCCGCGGTGGCAGTCGGGAATGCCCCGGTACTGGTCCTGGACGAACCGACCCGCGGCATCGACGCCACCTCGCTGCAAGCCTTGGAGGCGGCGATCATCAGCCACCGTGACAATGGCGGGGCGGTGGTGCTGGCCACCCACGATGTGGAACTGGCGGCCCGGGTGGCATCACGAGTGGTGGTCCTGGGAGATGGCGAGGTGGTGGCCGAGGGGCCGACGCGCCAGGTGCTGGCCGGTTCGTTGTTCGCTCCGCAGGTGCTGCGTGTGCTTCCCCCGTTCCTCACCGTTGCCGAGGTAGCCGCGGCCCGCCGCCGAGCCCGCGACCTCCAACCATGACCTACCCGTCGACACCGTCGTTGGTGGAGAGGTCGCGCACCACCGCTGTGTACCTGCTGGTGGTGGTGGTCGGGGTGGCCGCCTTCCTCTACCCGTTCTGGATTCCCGGCGAGGCCCTTCCGGCCGAGGCCCACGCTGGTGACGCCCCCCTGATTGCCGCCGTGGTCGGAGCCCTAGCGGTGGCGGCGGTGACCCTGGAGGTTCGGCGGGGCACCATGAACGGCACAACCGTGGCGTTGCTGGGGATGCTGTCGGCACTCGCCGGGCTGATGAAGCTGCTTGACCTTCCCGGAGGTGGCAGTGGGTTGTTCTTCTTGGTGATCCTGGCCGGCGCCGCCTTCGGGCCTCGCTTCGGCCTGCTGCTGGGGCTCACATCGTTCGTGGTGTCGGCCGTACTGTCGAGCGGGCTGGGTCCATGGCTGCCGTTTCAGATGCTCGCCCTCGCCTTCATGGGAGCCGGAGCCGGACTGATCGGACGGGTCACCATCCGTCTCGATCGACGGGTGGAGGTGGCGGTGCTGGCTTTTTACGGGTGGGTGTGGGGTTTCCTGTTCGGCGCCATCATGAACCTGTGGTTCTGGCCGTTCGTCCGTGACGGCAGCGAGCTGAGCTGGGAACCAGGCATGGGCTTGGGCCAGACCCTCCGCCACTACTGGTCGTTCTATGTGGCTACGTCGTTCGCGTGGGACGCGGCTGGAGCCATCGCCAACGCCATCATCATCTTGGTGGTGGGGCGAGCGTTGCTGGCGCCTCTGCGTCGCCACGCCCACCGACTCAACCCCGTCGTAGTCCTCGATCGGTCGCCGGCCCCGAACAACGAACGCCACCTCGTTTAGCCTGGATCCACCGAAAGGCAGAGCCTTCCGGCGGAGTTCGGTAGCCGGCCTGACGGCCGACGTCTTCGCTGCTGCGACCGGCAAAGCCGATCTCCGCAGGTCAGGGGCTCCGCCACAAAGGGCTCTGCCCCCGAACCCCCGCCCAGTCCTGTGACTTCAGCTCGTCAGACAGCCGAGCACTAACGGTGGCCGCACAGAGAACCCCGTTTCGCCTGGGTGACCATTGACAGTGACCATGGAGAATCGAGCACAACCCAAGATCGATCGGTGGATCGAGGCTTAGAGTCCTAGCGGATAGGTCCAGTCGTCGTCGCGACCATGTTGATCAGACCGAGGCTCCGCCTCGGTTTAGCCATGCCGTGCTTCATGGGTCGGTCCGCCTATCGGCGCACCGCCTTATCGGCAGCCTGTGGACAGACCACGAAATCCACAGGGTTTGACCTCTCGTTTCCCACATCGAGCCTGCCTTATGTTGGACGCAAGCGGCGACGACGAGCGGACCAGTCCGCTAGGACCCCAAGGACCGACAGGAGGATCTGGCGTGTCGACATTCCAACTAACCCTCAAGGACCGCACCACCGAGGTGGTCGACGGAGCCGACGCCTACCAACAAGAAGGGCAGATGACGACCTTCTTCCGGACGGGCTCGGAGCGTACGGTCGTCGACACCTGGAGCGTACGGGTGGCCAGTTTCCGCACCAGTGAACTGATCGCGGTACGGCGTGTGGAGGTCGGTGTGGGACCCAGCGTGGATCTCGACGGCATGAGTGCCGACGTGTCGCCGTTGGGTGTCGACGATCCCCCACGCCCCGTTCTGGGCGCGCGATCCTGAGCCCATGTCCGAGACGAGCCCCCACCCCACCGGCACGGCCTTCACATGTCCCCGCTGCGGTTCTGAGACCACCGACGAGTATTACGGGCCTTGCACCGACTGCCGCCAGATCCTGAGGGCCGAACAGGGTGGCGAAGCTCGTTCGGTGACCACCGCCGACTACGAACCCAAGATGAACGTGACGCCAAACGCAGTGGCAACCAAGGACTAGGCACCCACGCCCACCATTAGGAGGCGAGCCGACCCATTGGCACGGCATGGCCAGACCGAGGCAGCGCCTCGGTCTGAAAAGACTCGGGGCAACGACCGGACCTACCCGCTAGGACCTAGGCGTGGGTGTTCGTCATTGACCTGCCGGAGCGAATCGCACCACGCCAGAGGGCTCGAAGGCTTGGCTGGCTGTGGCGATCACCTCGGCGGGCCTGGCCCGACCTAGCTCTTCGGCCACGGCAGGGCATATCTCCCGATGGGAATGCACCGCCACGGAGTAGACCAAGAAGATCGATCGCCCCTCGGCTCGCTCCAGCAGATCCCGTGTGAACCTCTGTGGCGTGACCGACGTCGACCGGTCCAGGTAATCGACCCAGTCAACGAACTGTGGTGAAGCGAAGGTCGGGAAGGTCACCTGCTCCCATCGATTCCCCAACTCATGGGCCGTAGCTGGTGCGGTCTGGTCCGGGCAGTAGACGATGATGTCGGCAGGGCTCGCAACCCGAGCGATCGCTTCTGCGTTCCGCCTGGCATCGGATCGATCGACCGTCACGTTTCGGACTATCCCAACGCCACCTAGTGCGGTCATGACGGACAAAACCGTCACCACCAAGGCCCGAGGCTGAAGGTGGGCACAGGTGGCTCCGGCGAGGAGGACCATGAAGGGAAACACCACGGCGGCGTAACGGGACGAGTAGGCCGTCCCGAACACCAGCGAGGCGCCGACTCCGATGATCACCGTTCCACCAACCAAGGCGGCTAGGACCAGGTGCTGTTCTGAGTTTGGTCGACGGAGGTCGACAGACAGCTCCCAGTTCCGCTGGCTGTACGCCCAAGCTCCGATCGCGACCAGCACCAAGAACAGCCAGCCCAACAGCTCCGCCTCCCCGGTAACCCCACCCCCGAAATCAGATGCCGAGGTGGAGATCACCTCGGCGGGCCTAGATGCCCTGGCCCAGGGGGTGGCGGTGTGTCGGGCTTGGAACACGAGGGTTGGCACCCATGGCAAGAACGAGACCGCTCCAACCGTCAGTGCCGCCATCACCCCCAACGCCGCGGCCTTCGTCTCGGTACCGCCGGCGCGCCACGAGGAGAAGGCGATGACGGCCACGATGACGCAGGCCGAAAGGACCAGCCATATGACCCAGTAGTGGGTCCAGAGCAAGAGCGACGTGCACACCGCCAACCCGATGAGCGGTGCGGGGCGACGCCGCTTCCATGACGCCTCGGCAAACAACCATGCCGCCAGTGCCAGGGTCGACACCATGGCGTACATGCGGGCTTCGGTCGCATACCTGATGGCGAACGGGGACACCGCTAGCAACACGACCGACGTAAGGGCGACCCTCCGTCCTCCCAACCTGCGGCCAGCCACGTACATGAGGACAAGCAACGCCACGCTCCACAAGCCGGACAATGCACGGGTGACGTGGTCGGCAGAACCGAATAGGCGAATCCATCCGTGCAGCAGGAGGTAGTAGAGGGGCGGATGGCCGTCGTGGCGCAGGGCGTCGGGAATCTGCCCCGCCGGAAGACCGGCGATGTTGACCGAGAGGGCCTCGTCCATCCACAACGGAGATCGGGTGACGAAGCGCGCAACTACACCGAGACCCACGACCACGACCAGAACGACGACAAACGTCCACCACTGCCAGGTCCTTCGCGGTTCACCCACGGCGCGTCACCCCATCGAAGATGGCCTTCCACCGTTGAAGCGGCTTTTCCACCAGATACCAGCTTGTGGCTGCCGCCATGAGTGCGATCACAAAGGTTCCGACAAGGAGTGAGACGAACGAGGGCTCGACCCCTAGGTCGGACAACCAACCTGGCCACCCTGGATCGGTGGGAGTGCGAGATCCGGCAGGTCGCTCGACCAGACGCTCCATCACACCGACGTGCCACAGGTAAAGCCCATAGGACACCGTGCCCACCCACGCCACCGGCCCCCATCGCCACAGGCGCCTTAGCCAGCCGTCGCCCTGATCGCCGAACACGGCCGGGATCAACAACAGGACCGCACAGAGCGTGAAGGCGAACTGACGGAGCTGCCAGGACCAACCCTGATATCCAACTGCGAAGTCGACGCCACCGACGCCATAGGCGTAGGCCACGAACAACAGGGCTGCGCCGCTCCACCACGGCCACGCCTTGCGGGTAAAGGTGGCGACGCGCAGGCCGACCTCAGCGCGGAGCCCAGCCCACACCGAACCGACGGCCAACAGCATTCCCGCCGCGAACAGATCCAGGTTCGTGGGAAGCCACTGAAACGAAAGGGCCCGGTTCTCACCGGCCCACCAAGGAGCCGTAGCTCGGGCGATGGGTCCCAGCGAGCCGACGGCTACGAGCACAATCATCAGACCCAAAGTTCTGGCCGGAACTGATGGACCAGCAGGCGTCGATCGGGCATCGATGATTCGATGGGCGGTCCAAGCCAGGGGAGGAACGATCAGGTAGAAGCACACCTCGGTACTCAGGCTCCAGGCCGCCACCAAACCAACCAGTGCCGTGTAGCGATCGAAGGGCTGCAACAACAGGTAGTGCCGCCACCACATGTCGCCCAGAAAGACGTTGCCCGTGGCCCACAGAACGCTCAGCGCGATCCAGTACGCGGGGACGATCCTCAGTATCCGCCGCCACCAGAACCCCCAGACCCGAGGGCGATCGTGACCGCCGATGATCGCAGCGGCGAACGGTCTGAAGATGAGGAATCCGGACAGAACGAAGAACACCGCCACACCAGAGTCCATCACCTCGGCCGGAGTGGCGATCATGCCAGCAGTGGCTCCCGCCGCTGAGGACACGTGGTGTACTACGACCATCGAGGCCGCCAATGCCCGGATCGCCTCCAGCCCTGGGAAATGCACAGGCGCGGTACCAGATTGGCTAGCGTCGAGCGGGCTGCGCCGGGCCGCCCGGGGCGTCACCGGCCACCCCAGGCCCACCTGGGATCAGCTGGTCGCAAAACGCCGGGGTCAGCCACATCGCTGATTCTGTCACGCCTTCGAGAGGACTATCTCACACCATGACGTCGCCCGAACCGGTCAGCCCCTCGATCGATCCCTCAACCCACCAAGTTGTGATCATCGGTGCCGGTCCGGCCGGGCTCACGGCCGCATTCCAGTTCCACAAGGCGGGGGTTTCCAGCACCATCCTCGAGGCCGATACCCAGGTTGGCGGCATTTCCCGAACTGCCCAGCGCGACGGATGGCGGTTCGACATCGGCGGCCACCGCTTCTTCACCAAGGTCCAACCGGTCGAGGACCTATGGCACGAGATATTGCCCGACGAAGACTTCCTGATGCGGCCTCGAAAGAGCCGCATCTTCTACGAGGGCAAGTACTACGACTACCCGATCAAGGCTTCCAACGCGCTTCGAAACCTTGGTCCTGTCGAGGCCGTGCGCTGCGTCGCCTCCTATGCCGCTGCTCAGGTCAAGCCGCCCAAGGATCAGACCAACTACGAGGGATGGCTGGTCGCCCGGTTCGGCTGGCGTCTCTACCGCACCTTCTTCAAGACCTATACCGAGAAGCTGTGGGGCGTACCGGTCAGCGAGATGCCCGCAGACTGGGCGGCCCAGAGGGTCAAGGGTCTCTCGTTGGGCAACGCCATCGTCAACGCCCTGATGCCGAAGCGAAACCAGAAGGAGATCACCTCCCTCATCGAGGAGTTCCAGTACCCCAAGTACGGCCCAGGGATGATGTGGGAGGTGTGCCGGGACAAGGTTCTAGCTGCTGGAAGTACTGTCGAGACCGAGACGGTCGTGACCAAGGTCCGCCACCACGATGGTCGGGCAACCGCCGTCGGGGCTATCGGCTCGGACGGCGCCGAGACCGAGTACCCGTGTAGCGACGTCATCTCGTCCATGCCCATCTCGGACCTGCTCGAAGCCATGGATCCGCCGCCCCCCGCCGAGGTGAAGTCAGCGGCCGCTGACCTGCGCTACCGCGACTACCTCATCGTGGCTCTGGTACTACCCGAGTCTCTCGTCGACTTCGATGACAACTGGATCTACATCCACGACCCTCGAGTGCGCACAATGCGCATCCAGAACTTCGGGTCCTGGTCTCCCTACATGGTGAAGCCTGGGTTCAACACTCTCGGTTTGGAGTACACGGTCTGGGAGGGTGACGACGAGTGGACGTCCCCAGACGAGGTGCTGATCGAGCGGGCCAAGCAGGAACTCGAGCATCTGGGCTTGGCCAAGGCTGGCGAGATCCAAGACGGCTACGTGGTCCGCCAAGCCAAGGCCTACCCCATCTACGACGACCGCTACCGCGCCAACGTAGATGTCCTCAGGAAGTGGCTCGCCTCCAACGCCGCCAACGTCCACCCTGTTGGTCGAAATGGGATGTTCCGCTACAACAACCAGGACCACTCGATGTTCACGGCGATGCTCACCGTGGAGAACATCCTCACCGGCTCGACCCACGACGTGTGGGAGGTGAACGTCGAGGAGGAGTACCACGAGGAGAAGGGCACCTCACCCCTCCCCGCCGACCGGCCCGCCGGAAGCCATGGCACGGGTCGTGATGCTCCCGTCATCGACCGCGAGACCATCGACAAGCACTACCCGCCTGCTGGCTGAGCGACCTCGTCGAGTTGGTCGGCGCTCGTCGCTTTCATCAGCGAGCTGTCTGGGTCATGACCGAGCGCGCATGCCTTCTTGGAGTCGAGGGACTGGGTCACCTCTGATTCAGGCTCACGATTAGCGGCCAGTGTGGCCGCCGCGATTATCAGGAGCGGAATCACGGGGACCTTGAATCTGCTGTCACCGAAGAATGCCAGGGGCACCACCGCGGTCATTACTGCGGACCCAACCAGCAGCACGTCCTCGGGACGACGTCTACGGGCCATCCCGACCAGTCCGATCACTCCCGTCACTCCGACCAGCCAGTAGGACAGGTCGGCCGCTCGGGCCAGACGAGCTTCGGTCGGACCGACCAGGAATGGGTCCAAGCGGTAGGACTGAACCGCGATGACGCCGTCGTGGTCACCGTCGCGTATCCACATGAACCAGAACCGGCGCCAGATCAGCCATGGTTCCCGGCCCGGGTGCTCGATGATCTCGTCTATTGCCCGCGCCGCCTTCTCCCGGTCTGCACCCACCTCGGCCGACGGACCGTCCAAGAAGCGATGGTCCGTAGCACACCACGGTTCGGCCGAGAACGCTCCGGTCGCATCGGGTGCGTGACCGATGCACAGGTTGTCTCCCGTGTTCGTCGACAACAGGACCAGATCGTTCATCCGGATGTAGTTCCGAACCGTCCACGGAACGATGCACAGAGCCACCCCCGAGCTCAGAAAAACCGCCAGCCTCATCGCCCGTCGCAAGTCGGCCACCGACATCCACCAGGCGATCACGACTATGGGCAGTACCGCTAGTGAGATGGGTCGGACCATGATCGCCAGACCGAGCACCACGCCAGCAACAAGGCCACGCACCGGACTCAGATCCTCGGGCCACGATCGTCCTAGGGCCATGACCAGAAAGGCCAGGAACAGCGAGATGTAGAGCGTCTCACCGAGGATCGCACCGCTGTGGAACACCAGGTTCGGATACAGCGCCATCCCGAAGGCCGCCACGACACCACCACGAGAACCGGCCAGGCGCCTCGCGACCTGTGCCGCCAGGACCACCGACACCGCCCCGAGCACGGCCTGCACCATGGCGATCAGCACGGGAAGGTCGTCGGTGAACGGCTGGCCGACCCAGGTGATCACACCCAAGAACCACGGGTAGCCCGGCGGGTAGTACGCGGTCGGAAACCCGGACCAGGGCTCGATGAAGCCGCTCCCATCGGCGATGGCCCTGGCATAGCCGAGGTAGCGGGCAGGGTCGACCAGCCCCTGAGGGGTTCGGGCGACCTTCAGCCCCCACGCCACTCGGACCACCAGCGCCAGCAGGGCGGCGCTGAGGACCAAGAAATCGAAACGACGACCAGATGCCCCCTTCGATCGGCGATGGTGCGCCTCGGTCATGATCGACTCGACCGGGCTCTCCACCGTCGGACCCGTTCCTTGACGCCCCACGCCGTCACCAGGGTCAGGGACTCCACCATGATCGTGACCGACATCTTGGATGTGCCATAGGCCCGATCAAGGAACGTGATCGGCACCTCTGCCACCTCATGGCCCCCGTTTGCCAAACGTCGAGCTAGCTCGCTCATGAAGGCGTAGCCGTTCGACCGGGTGGTCTCGGGGTGGATCTCAGCCAGGGACACCGCACGGTAGGCCCGAAAGCCTGATGTCACGTCATGGATGCCTAGGCCTAACACCGCGGCGGTGTACCGGTTGCCCCAACGGCTCAGCAGGCGTCGGTGGAAAGGCCAGTTGGGGGTGGATCCCCCCGGGACATATCGGCTCCCCACAACGCACTGCACCGGCGCGGGCACATCCAGACGGTCGATCAACGCCGGGATGGATGCCGGATCGTGGGAGAGGTCGCAGTCCATCTGGATCACGACGTCGAATCCCTGGCCGAGGGCCCAGCTGAACCCCTCGCGGTAGGCCGCTCCCAGACCTTCTTTGGCGGTCCGGTGCAGGACCGTCACCTGACCGAGCTCGGCCCCGATCTCCTCGGCCATGCGCCCGGTCCCATCTGGGCTGGCATCATCGAGCACGACCACGTGAGCCGATGGAATGGCTTCACGGACGCCTCGGAGCAGGGGGCCGATGTTCTCCGCCTCCTGATAGGTGGGGACAACTACCACGGGACGCACCGAACCAACGATACCGGCCCCTTCGCAGGGGACTGGACCACGTAGAGGGTGCGCTACCAGGTCCATGAGGTCACCGATCAGCTCCCTACACTCGGCCCGTGTCCACCACCCGTAGACATCTGACCTGGGTCGCTCTGTTGCTCATCTGCGTCGCTCCCGTGTTCAGCAGCCTTCTTTCCTCCATGGGATCCGATCACTACCCCGAAAGCGATGACGCGACGATCATGCTTCTGGCGGGTGACTCGATCAGTCGGAAACCGCCGCTGGTCGGAATGATCTCTACCGGCGGTCAACACCTCGAGGACCCCGAAATGCATCACCCCGGCCCCGTCGAGCTCTACCTACTTGCTCCAGCGGTTCGATTGGCAGGCCCGATGACCGGCTCGACGCTAACCGCGGCTCTTGTCTCCGTAGTATCGATCGCAGTGACCGTCTGGGCTCTGCTCCGACTTGGCGGGCCGGGGTTCGGGGCTGTTGGTCTGGTCACGACGAGCCTGATCTTGTGGGGGGTTGGTAGCCACGTTCCCGTGTCCATCTGGAACCCCGACATAGTCGTTCTGCCTTTCACCGCCTTCTTGACCTGCGCGCTGTTGGCGGCGGCTGGCCAGGCCAAGGTTCTTCCGGCGCTCGTGATCTCCGGCAGTTTCGTAGCTCAGACACACCTGAGCTACGTAGGACTGGTGGGGATGATCGGTGCATGGGCTGCCGTCGTCACCGTGGTGTCCATCAAGAGATCCCGGCCGCCTTCATTAGTGCCGCACATCGCGGCTGGCATCGCCGCTCTGGTGCTGTGGATCCCTCCTCTGATCGATCAGGTTCGAGGTGAGCCTGGGAACCTCGGCCAGATTGCCAGGGCTCTGACCACCGGTGGTGGCGGCGAGTCGGTCGGCATCTCCGGGATTGGCCAGATGGGACGTGTGGTCGGGCTTCCCGCAATCGGAGTTCGTCCAGATGGCGACCTGGTCGACGTCATCGCGTCATCTGACGTCACCGGAGTGTTGCTGATGGCGATCCCCGTAGCGGTGTTGGCCGTACTGTTCGTGTTGGCCCGATCTCGCCGCCCTGACCTCAGCCCGGTGCTTACCACCATGGCGGTTGCCCTCGTCGCCGGCCTCCTGACCGCGGCCCGCATGCCCCTGAGCGATGGCGTCTTCTACCGCTACTACGCCATGTGGATGGTGCCGTTGGGAGCAATCTGCTGGGCGGTGATGGCCAGCGTCGGTTGGCAGATGAGCTCATCGTCGCAGCACTTCGCCCACCGGCGCACTCCGACGCCGCTCCGTGGCGCGCCGGTGGGACTGGTGATCCTGATGGCGGTTCTCCTGGGCGTGTCCCTGCTCCCCCGGCCTGGCCGATGGGTGCCATGGGTCGTTCAAGAACGAATCGCCGGCGATCTTGCCTCCGCCATCGAGGATGCAGGTGGGCCAGGCACGGCCGTGGTCCGGTTTCGAGGACCGACTCCATACCTGTCCACGGGCTCGGCCGCGGTGCTGGCGCTCTCACGTCACGGCGGTGACGTCCTGGTAGACCCCGGTGCTCCCACGCCGGTGTTCCCGTGGCGTGAGTTCCGTCGCTACCGTGGCCAGGGCGGGGTGAACGAACTGTGGGTCGTCAGTGGCTCGGGCCAGGTGGCTCCTCCCGGTGGTCAGGTCGTGGCCCGAACCACCTCGCTCACACCCGAGGAACGACGAGATCTGGATCGACGTCGAGCCGGGATCCAGGCAATCGTCGCTAGGGCCGGAGCTCACATCGGGCCCCGATCGCCATCCGATGCGGACACCGCTGGCGCCGTCTCGGCCGTGCTCGAGGACCCGGGTGCGGCGCTGGCCGACGGCTCACTGACTGACCTGGCAATCCGTGGTTTGGTCACCATTCCCGGCCTGTCCGCCGATGACCTCTACACCTTCTCGCGTCTGACCGTTCTGGAAGCCGAGGAGGAGATAGTCGTCTACCTCGTGAAGGCCGACGGTTCTCGCTGATCACCCCGGTATAGCCCGCTCTCCGTGTGGCCATCGATGGTATTCGGCTGTCCGACGATTTGGAGCGGGATGACAGGGCGGGGGTTCGGGGGCAGAGCCCCTGGTGGCGAAGCCCCCGACCTGCGGAGATCGGCTTTTCCGGTCAACGGTCGATCTTGTTGCACGGTCGGTAGAGCTCGAACCACGGTTCACCATCGCGGTCGCCGTACTCGCCCACCAGGCAGAACCGGTCTCTCACCACCTCGTTGGGAGCGTTCGAGCCCGGGTCCCGCGACGTGTTGGGCTCATCCCAGTTGCTCCAGACATTGGAAAGGATCAACCAGTCGGCCGATGCCACCTCGTCTGCCAGCCCCGAGTCCGCCGCGTTGGCTATTCCGGGATCCATCTCTATGTAGCGCGTGGCCGGAACCAGATCGTGGAAGAGGAAGTAGAAGAACGCATCCGAGTACGGAGTGAACCGGAAATCCACCGGACCCACCAACAACCGCTCGCCCGGCGCGGACCATTCGCCAAGGTCAACCACCAAGTCGTTGGCCGCAGCGGCCGCGTCAGGTGAGCCGTAGTAGAAGTTCCGGCCCCGATGGTTCACGGGATATCCGAACACGTTGCGACCGAAGCTCTGTCCGGTCAGGTCCACGTAGGTGCGCACCGTGTAGTGGGGTATGAGTCCCACGATCACCACCACAACAGGCATGGTGGTAGCCGCCAATCGCCTCATCGCTCCCGGACCCCACGTCCGGGGAAGGAGTTGGTGGACCGCGACCGGTACGAGCGCCAACGGCACGCAACTGACCCAGGCGAAGTGTGCGGTGTCTGGTCGCTGCATCGCCTGGGTCAACATCCCCAGCCCGAGGAAACCCACCGCCCGTAGTAGGTGGCTGCGCGGGTCCTCTGGCTGGTTGCGACAGGACCACACGCCAACCCCAGCCACGAAGATGGTGCTGATCGGCACCAGGAAGAACCAGAGGGCAACCTGTTGAGCCGACGTCGGCGCCGGTAGCGACCAGCCCAGCGTGCGCAGCCCGGCCGCCTTCTGCAAGAAGCCGTCGAGCTCGTTCCACGATGGTGGAACCGGCAGTGATCGACCTGGGCGGAGTCGAAACACCGGCTCGATGAACATCCCCTCGAAGGCCGCACCGGGGCCAGCGGTGGCCAGGTGGAACAGGATCGGCGAGACCCCGACGACCGCGCCGGTCAGCAACGGTCGGAGTTTGGTGACGGTGGGCCGCCACAATGCCGCACCCAGACCCAAGCTCAACGCCATCACCAGGTCGGGCCGGTACAACAGGGCGAAGCCGCCGAGGAGGCCAGCCAACACCAACCGTCGTGGTGTTTGCTGGCCAGGCCTGGCAGCGATGAACACCGACCACACCGCTAGCGCCACTCCCCCGTTCCAGGCCAGCGCCGTGAGGCCGATGGGGGGTACCACGATGACCAAGGATGCGAGGGCACAGATCGTCGCCGTCCGGCGTCCCCAGTATCGAGCCACCGCCCACACTCCGAAAACGATCCCCATGTGCTGGAGCAGGCCGAACCACCGCTCGGTGGCCAAAGAGGTCCCGAAAACCTTGAACGTCCCGGCCAGCACCCACAGGCTGCCAGGCCCGTACAGGTGCAAGAAGTCGGCGTTGGGTACCGATCCGCGCAGCACCTCCTGGGGGAAGGCCAACATGAAGCCCTCCTCCATCGGCGGCCCCTGGTAGCGCAGGAGACCACGCAACGGCAGAGCGAAGCCCACCAACACGATCAGGACGGCAACCACGTCGAGCGGGTGCGGTCGCCATCGGCGGACCGACGCGGGGTGCCCATCTTCGCCCCCGTCCTGGGTCTGTCTCAGGTCGTCATCATTCAACCCAACCGAGGTAGCGATGGTCATGTCGCAACCTCCGGTTGCGCCCTCAGCCGGGCAACGGCCATCTCGATGGTCACCGCGGCCAGGACCAGCACGGCCACGTCCAAAGGCGTACGGAAGCGGTTTCCGCCATAGGCGTACAACGAACTGATGGTGACGGTGGCCGCCAAGCCCACGAAGGGAATCACCGTGATGCCCCGGCGACGGAGAAGCAGCAGTCCGGGGATCGACAGGCTCAACGCCGCCCACCAGGCCCACACACCGGCCACGCTCACCCGCTCGGACTTGCCGTCGATCTTGTCGAATGCCGCGTTCTGAAACGGTGCGTACAGGTTCCAGGCTCGGCCGACCCTGGCCGCGAGGACCACGGGTAGGCGATCGCGGTGAGCACGGGCATAGGCGCGGCCCTCATCGCCCCAGTATCGGGCCCTCTGTGACGCGTCACCCGGGGGCTCACCGCCTCGCTCCGCCCTCAGCTGGTCCTGCCAGGGATAGAACCAGAACCCCAAGAACCGCCCACCGTCGACGGTGCCGTAGGCGTAGGGATTGTTGGCATAGACGAGCACCTCGTCACTGTTGGTGGACAAGGGGACGAACTCCTCGAACTGGGTTGCATTGCGAATTGCCCAGGGCGCCAGAACCAGCGCACACGCAGCCCCGGCTGCCAGGAGGTGTCCCAGGTTCCGGGTCCAGCGACGATCTCGCAAGATCACCACGGGGGTGACCAGCACCACCGACATGATGATCGCCTCACCCCGGGTCAACGCTGAGAGCCCGAGGAACACACCAGTGGCAACCGCCCAGCCGATCGTCGGCGTTCGCCACGTTCGCAGCGAGCACCAAGCGGTGAGGGCGACCATCAGGGTGAACAGCCCTTCGGGCCAGAGCTGGCCGTCGATGGACCACAACGGCGGATAGATGGCGGCCAGTCCCGCAGCCACCAATCCGACCCTCGCACCCACCACGCCGCGACCACCCGCTTCTCGGCCGAGGACGCCGATGGCGAACACAGCAAGGGCTCCAGCGATGCACGACATCACCTTGTGGGCCAGGAACCCCTTGAAACCGAGCGCCGAGGACAGGGCCAGCCACATCGTGAACAACGGCGGATGGATGGCAACCGGCTCGAATCGTCCGGTCTCCAACCACAGGAATGGATCCGAGAAGCCGTGTCCCTCCACCAAGAAGTTGGCTTGCAGGTGGTAGAAGAGCGGATCTCCGCCGTCGGGATTTCGGGCCGCGATGGATCCGAGCAGCGTCAGTCGGAAGCAAAGTGCCGCCAGGCTGATCGCCGTGAGCCGGCCCACGAACCTCCGTGCGGTCCGGTCCAACGACCTGACCCGAACGAGCGTGACCATCACAGCCCTCCCAGGTCCTGGTCGGATACGAACACGGCGGTGGCTTGGCCGATCACCAACATCCGGGCCAGCTTGTCGAACGGGGCTCCGACCACGCGCGGATCGTTCAGCCCTATCCAGATGCTGGTGGGGATTCCGTCGGCCACCTCCGACAGTCCGGCAGCTCGCAGGTCTGCCATTACCTGAGCCTGGAGGTCGAGGTACTCCCGACGTTCCTGTTCTGAGCGATGGTCGTCGTAGGCGATCTCGATGGCTCCTGGCACCTGACGGGCGGCCTCGATTTTCTGGTCCCCGCTGACCACCGTTATCACCTCGTCGAACTGACCCGGGAGAAGGACGCGGTGAGGTTCCACCGGCGCCGATCGCGCCGGACCGGCCCCGACCCTGAATCCCAGCCGTTCCAGTTCGAGCAGCATCCCGAACCCGTTGCCGCCGAGAGCATCGGGGTCTATCCACGTCATCAGGTATGTCAGCTCCGGATCGAGCGCCGCCGCCGTCTGAGGGGCCAACGCCCCGATCGTCCTCGAATAGCGCATGTCTGGAGGTTCGACCCCAGTCGCCGTCCACACGAAGGAGGTTGTGCTCACCATCAAGGCCACAGCCAACGTGGACACCGACATGGTCACCGCCTGCCGCGATACCGCGACATTGGAGCCTTCCCCAGATGGATGTCGGTGGGCTAGCTCTATGCAAGCGGCCCACATGACCGCAACCACCACCAGAGCGGTCAGCACCCAGAACCACTCGACGAGGTACAAGAAGCGTGTCGAATCGAGTCGAACCGCCCAGTACCAGCCACAGGCCAGCAGCGATCCCAGCAACACGTCAAGACGGATCAGCGCGCCAACTCGCCGCCTCCAAGCCAGTGCGAACGAGATCGCCCATGCTCCAAGCAGAACCAGACCCGGGACCACCGACGAGGAGATCCGGCGGGTGCCGAACAGCCAGTTCCCCACCGGATCAAGCTGCGTCAGCCAGATTCTGGTGCCAGCCCGGATTCCGATCACCTGATCGGTTTGATCGCGGAAGGTCTGTAGGAGGATCGAGATGTTTCCGGGCTCGTGTCTGACCTGATCGATGACCGGTGGAATCCACATCACCAACCCAACCAGCACCGAGGCGCCGACCCAGCCGAGGACGCGGGACCAGCCGCGACGTGAGGGTTCATTTGCCGGACCGTCCACGGTCACCAGCGCGGCGTCCAGAGGCGCGCCGTCTGCCCCCAAATCGGTCACATCACCCAACCATCGGGTCGGGGTCAGGGCCATCGCCATCGAGACCACGAGTCCAGCCGCCACAGCGGGGGCGTATCCCACGTGGCATTGCACGCAGAACGATCCAGCACCGACCGCGACAGCCAGGTTGGACCAACGGCGACAAGTGACCGCCCAACACGAAACCACGAACACCAGGAACGGTAGGAGCGGAACATATGGGTTCCACGGTTGGGTGAGTGCCACCGCGCCATAGGACCTCATCAGGATCGCGCCTACCACCGCAACGACCGCGGCACCGAGCCACCCCGCCAAGCGGCGGGTGACCGCCACAGCAACGCCGTAGGACGACATCACCAGCGCCGCCACGCTGGCCTGGTAGGCCCACGAGCTTCGGCCCAGCAGCCACCAGAGCGGCCAGGTGAACCAGAACATCGCCGGTCCCGGGTGGTTTCCTTGACGCTCGAAGGTTCCGATGCGACCGGCCGGACCGACTAGCGGCGGGTCATGCCAGAAGCTCAACTGGCGAAGTGTGGCCTGGGCCAGGTCCCCGATTGGATACCAGGTGACTCGCCCCAGCGCCACCACGGCGATCATCATCGGCGCCGCACCGACCGCGACTGCTAACACCAGGGACCCGCGTCGATGACCGTCTATCCAGCCGACCAGTCGGTCTGGAATGGTCACGTGACCGTCATCCGGGGCCCGATGAGGAGCCTCACCGGTGGTGGGGTCGACCATCGCTGGCTGGCGTCGCAAGCGAGACTCGACCAGACGGTAGGAGACTTCGGTAGCAACCGCGGTGACGACCAGCCCGCACACCACTCGGAGGATCACCGGCTGATCTCCTAGGCGTCGGGCCACGGTCAAGAACACCGGAACGTGCCACAGGTAGAGGCTGTAGCTACGGTCCCCCAGCCGGGCCAGGGGCGGCCAACCCGACACCCTCCCCACGGGCCCAGTCGGATCGAGGAGGGCCGAGGCCACGATTGCCGCCGCTCCGAGAGCTACGACGGTGAGGCCGAAGCGCTCGTACAGCCTGTTGTCACCGGTCTCGGACAGGAAGCTGGCGCCTAGAAGCACTCCGACACCACCCACGGCCGGCAGGCGCAGCCAGCGAGCTGATCGCCACCAGCCCCAATGGACAGTCATGCCGACCACACATCCCACGAGGATCACGTCGATGCGGGTGTCGGTACGGAGGTACAGCGGTAGGTAGTGGTCCTGGTCTGTCCACATGATCGCCCGGTGCACACCAACCGCGCCGATCACGGCCGTCAACAGCCCGATTTGGGATCGACGGGAAAGTCCCAGTGCCCGAAAGCCGATCAGGACCAGCGGCCAGACCAGGTAGAACTGGGCCTCGATTGCCAACGACCAGGTGTGTGACAGCTCGCCCGGGTACGGCCACCCCCATGCCTGCACCACGTTGGATACGTACGCCAGCGTGGCCGCCACCGCCACGGCCATCTCGGCGGCCGACAGTTGTCCCTCCCCTGGACCGACCCGGTCGGTGGCTGTCAGCAACCACACCACCGCGGCCACGGTGACCACCAGCGCCGGGTACAGGCGACGCAAGCGCCGGTCCATGAACACGCCGTAGGCCAGCCGCCCGGTGGACTCCTGTTCTTCGAGCAGGAGTCGGGTAATCAGCAGCCCGCTCAGGACGAAGAAGAGGTCGACCCCGACGAAACCACCCGGCAGCAGCCGAGGGCCCCATCCAGCGGTGAGGTAGCTGGCGTGGTACACGACCACCAGCACTACGGCGACGCCGCGGATCCCGTCGAGGTGACGGATCCGCGCCCGGGGTTCCACCCGTCTCAGCGTCCCCGCAGCCGGATGCGCGCCAAGATCCAGAGCGCTGCCACCCCGTCTGTCCACTGGATCTTCTTGCCTTCCTCCCTACCGCGGGCCCGGTAGGAGATCGGCACCTCGAATACCCGCTCTCGACGAGACAACAGCTTGCCGGTCAGCTCGGCTTCGATCCCGAAACCGTTGGATTGAAGGTCGAGCGCTCGCCAGGTCGTGGTGGGAGCGACCTTGAGACATGTCTCGATGTCTGTCAGCCACGCGTCGAAGAGGAACGACGCCCATAGCGCCAACATCTTGTTTCCCAGCACGAACCAAAACGAATAGGCGGCGTGACCGCCATAGGAGCGAGCCCCGTAGACCACGCGCGCGTCGCCGTCGAGGATGGGCCTCAGCAACGCCGGGAAGTCTGCAGGGTCGTACTCCAGGTCTGCATCCAACACGGTGAGAAGACCGTTGGATGCCTCCGCGATCCCCCTCCTCAGGGCCTTGCCCTTGCCCTGGTTGGGGTTCTGGACCAGCAGTCGGACCCGCCCCGAGTCCACAAGGTCAGAAATCGTCTCGGTGCAACCGTCCGAAGATCCGTCGTCGACCACCAGGATCTCGGTTGGAACCGGCATCGTTACGGCCAACAACCGGTCGAGCGCCGTCCGAAGCGTTTCGCGTTCGTTGTAGACCGGCATCACGATCGTGAGGCTCATGTCGGTTTCGGGGGTTACCGATGCCACGGTGTTCTCCTCAGTAGGGCCAGGTGCGCGGGTCGTGACCCAGATACCGGGTAAGTCCGCCCAGGCGAGCCACGATGAGAACCTTGATCAGAACGTTGCGGGCAAACCACGGAAGCTGCGCCAACTGTGCGCCGACGTTCTTGACCCGGATCCGACCGGCAACTGGCTCGCGTCGATAGTGCGTCATCGACTCCGACCGGCCGAGATAGCGAAACTCCGAAGACCAGACCAGGGAGCGGAACAATGCCGCGGTAACCCCGACCGAGGAGAAGGAGTCGTGGATGAGAAGGTCTCCCCCGGATTTCACGCGTTCGCCCCACGATCGAATGTCGTCGAGTGCTGGAGCCATCCGGTGAGCGCCATCGATGTACAGGAGATCGATCGGGCCGTCCACGTCGCCGTGAGCTTCGTTCGAGAATTTACGGACGTGACGGACCCGATCGGCCACACCAGCGGCCGCGAGGTTGGCGTTGAAAACCTCGTTGTCGGTGGCGGCCTCGACCTCGAAGCCGCTGATTTCCTGCGGGCCTCGATCGTTGCCAGCGTGCGGGTCGATCGCCACCAGGGTCACCCCTGGGGCTGCGGCCGACGCCAGCACCACCATGGAGCGCCCTCGGAACGAACCGATCTCCACCACAGTGCCACCGGTGGGGACCGAGCGGGCACAATCCCACAGGCGTCGGGCCTGCCCGGGGGTCATCCAACCCTCGACGTCGGCGACGACGGCCTGTACCTCTTCGAAGCTGGTGGCGGGGGCGGGGGGCATGAGGTGGGCTCGGTTGCCTTTCACGGAGCTGGATGGTGACGCCGGTGCAATGACTTCGGGACTGCCACCACTAGGGTTCTCATGGCTCTGATCTCGGACCATGGCCGGTCGTGCAGAGTACCTCACACCCTTCGGTCAGCCGCGAACCCCGACAGCATCAAGGTCCGCTGTGACACCGAACTGACCCGAAGCTACGAACGACCGTGACCCCCAACTCCGAAGCTGTCCAAAAGATCGGCGACCTGGCCGCCAGCGCCGGAATCAGAAGGGTCCACATGCTGGCGTGGCGCGACCTCGACGACGTCGAAGCCGGCGGGTCCGAGGTCCACGCCGCCGAGGTTGCCCGCCATTGGGCCGAAGCCGGCCTAGAGGTCTCGATGAGAACCTCCTATGCCCAAGGCCACCCGCCCAAGGTTCGCCGCGACGGCTACGAGGTGCTGCGAAAGGCCGGCCGCTACCTGGTGTTCCCGCGGGCAGCCATGGCCGAGGCCACCCACCGTCAAGGCCGGAGGGATGCCCTGGTCGAGATCTGGAACGGTATGCCCTTCTTCTCACCGTTGTGGGCTCGAGGACCTCGACTCGTCTTTTTGCACCACGTCCACGCCGAGATGTGGAAGATGGTCCTCCCCCCCAACCTGGCCCGGGTTGGCAACCTTCTCGAGAGCCGGATCGCGCCACCGATTTACGGTCGTTCGCGAATGGTGACGCTCTCCCCTTCCTCGAAGGCAGAGATGCTCGATATCGGCTTTCGTGATGAAAGGGTCGAGGTGGTCCCGCCCGGCCTCGACCGCCGTTACACCCCTGGTGGCGAGAGATCGGCTGCACCGATGGTGCTGGGTGTCGGGCGTCTGATGCCGGTCAAGCGCTTCGACCGTCTGATCAGGGCAGTGGCCCAGGCCCGTGCCTCGGTGCCCGATCTGACGCTCACCCTCGTCGGAACCGGTGCCGAGCGAGAGGCTTTGGATGCGCTGGTCCAAGAGTTGGGAGCAGACGACTTCGTCACGTTCGCGGGCCGACTCGACGACGAGGACCTCGTGGCCCTCTACCGCTCGGCGTGGGTAGTCGCGTCGACCTCGGTCCGAGAAGGATGGGGTATGACCCTGACCGAAGCTGCCGCCTGCGGAACACCGGTGGTCGCCACCAGGATCGCTGGCCATGTGGACGCCGTCGACGAGGGGGTGAGCGGTCTCCTCGCCGATGACGACGCTGAGGTGGCCCGACTGTTGGCCAGAGTGTGCACCGACGCGTCGCTTCGGGACCGACTTCAAACTGGAGCACTGGAGCACGCCGCCCGCTTCAGCTGGGCCGCGACTTCCACACGCCTCATGACGATCCTCGCCGACGAGGCGCTACGTCACAACGGTCACCGAACAGCCAGGTAGTGACCTGAGCTGAACTGATCTGATCTGGGCGGGTCACCGGTCGGTGACCTCAAAAATCCCACATCGATGCCGACGGGAATACAGACCGTAGGCACGCGGGCTAGCTCGCGCCGTCTCCTGAGCGAACGCGACCAGCAGGTACGTCGATGTCCTTCCCGACAGCGATAGCGGCAGTCGGCATCGAAACGGGCATCGTCGCGGCTGTAACAGGAGCGGTAGCCATCGGGGCTTCGATGGTGGCGATCCGAGCCCGCCACGCCGCCACTTCGGTCCAAGAACAGCTAGATCGGCTCGGTCAGTACGACGCGGTCAGCGACCTGCCCAACCGACAAGGCCTTCGGAACTGGCTAGAGATCGATCTGGCTGCCGCTGAAGGCCAGACCACCGACATCGGTGTGATGATCGTCGACCTCGATCGTCTCAAGCACGTGAACGACATGTTCGGACGCGAGGTCGGAGACAAGTTGATCCGAGCTGTGGCCGATCGAATCCGCTCGGTGCTGGAGCCCGGTGACCGTCTCGCCCGTTTCGGCGGAGACGAGTTCGTGCTTGTCAGCAACGGAATAACCGGCACCAACGGTTTGTCCGGCTACGCGGCGCGACTCATCCGGCTCATCGAGCAGCCCTATGCGATCGGCGGCCGGACGCTACGGATCACAGCCAACGTCGGAGCAGTGCTCGTCACCGGGCCAGGTCCGTCGGCCGATGAGATCATCAGGCAAGCCGATGTGGCCCGGTATCAGGCCAACGCGCGCGGCTCTGGTCAGGTGGTCATCTTCGAGCCAGCGATGTCGAGCGCGCTCAGCCCCACCAACGCCGAAGGGCTCGTCCGCGAGGCTCTGGAGAAGGGTGCCTTCCGGCTCGTATACCAACCGGTAGTCGACTTGTCCACGGGCTATGTGATCGGGGCGGAAGCCCTCCTTCGATGGGTGTCGACCGATCGCGGCACCCTGTCCCCCGATGAGTTCATCCCGGTACTGGAGGAGACCGGTCTGATCGTCAAGGTGGGCACATGGGTCCTACAGGAAGCCTGTGCGCAAGCTGCACGCCTGCGGACTCTTCTACCCGACCACTCCCCGCCAACGATAACGATCAACGTTTCGGCCCGACAGCTCGCCCAAGACAGTTTCGCCGAGACCGTGGCCGCCGCGTTGCGAACCACCGGCGCCTCCGAGCACCAGATCCATCTCGAGATCACCGAAGGGGCCCTCATGCACGACGTGAGCTCGGCTTGGGCGGTACTCCGGCAGGCCAAGGCCCTCGGAGTCAAGCTCGCCCTCGATGATTTCGGAACCGGCTACTCATCACTTTCCTACGTCAGACGCTTCAGTCTCGACATGTTGAAGATCGACAAGAGCTTCATAGACGGGCTGGATTCAAGCCCGGAAGATCGCGCCATCGTCGAGCACGTGATCGGACTGGCCGAGGCCTTGGGCATGACCACCGTCGCCGAGGGAGTAGAGCGACCCGAGCAGTTGGCCTGGCTCCGCCAACTCGGTTGCAGAATGGCCCAGGGCTACGCCTTGTCTCGCCCTCTGGCACCTGAGGACCTCGAAGCACTGCTCCTTCGACGGGCCAGCGAACCGTTCCAGTTCGCAACCACGATCGGCGAACCGCCGACGGTCGGGACCGGCAATCCTCGCCTGGGCACGCCCAAGCGCTCCATGAGCTCAGGCTGGTCGAATCCGTTTCCGTATCCAGATCCTCGAACACCGGGCACGAGCTCCCCGACACGTGCGAGCGATGCCGGTCGGCCACCCAAGCCGGGGGCCGAGCGCCGTCCCAGCTCCCATCAGGGCGACGGGAGTGGAGGTTCCGACACCAGTGACTCCAAGCCCGCAGCCGGACCTCCCATGATCTTCGCCGACCCAGCCCAGCCGGCCTCGCCCCCTCCCGCTCCAAGAGTCGAGCCCCCCGAGGACCTCTTGACGTCACCTGGGACGGGGGCAAGCCGGGTGAGCCTCCCCCGGTTCCGCGAGTTCAGACCAACCCAGCC
>WBZX01000936.1_pt1 | contig 23800 bp, 17 predicted proteins | sample 5204211 | NCBI WGS metagenome assembly WBZX01 (sample SAMN12344362, study PRJNA552823) | activated sludge metagenome | biome: Activated sludge suspended growth; feature: Nitrification reactor; material: Wastewater; isolation source: activated sludge from nitrification reactor of wastewater... | reverse complement strand
CGCCGCTGTCAACCCACACGCGAATGTGCCCTCTGTCCGAAGGCACCACCACTGCACTGCAACCTACGCCGGTGGTGGTCCACTTGGTGGGGCGCCGCGGTGCCTGGCGGGGCAGGTGGTTTGGGGTGCGGGCGCAGGGGCCATTCGCGGGACGCTGACCAGGCGGGTGCGTCGGGAATGCAAGGTTGCCCAGACCTGCCCAGGGCACGGGCCGTGTTCCGCGAGCCCGACCCGGAGAACGAACCCCGGGCCACCTGCACCACCGCATACAGAGCTGGGGCGCGAGAACCACCGACGGCTATGCGCCGATCCGCGACACGGCAAACCAACTTCCTGATCTTTGAACGCAATGCCTTATGAACGCCCGGGCTTGGCCGGAAGGCCAGGCACCTCACCCGCCATGGCCTGCGTACCGAACCATTCGTGTCTGGGCGCAGAGGCTGCGACACTCCTGCCCTGCAGACCCGCACCTCACCGCCCTGGCTCCCCATGCTGAACTGGCTCTACAAGAATTTCGCCCCGGCCCGCAAGACCCCCGCCGAAGCCCCTCTCAAGCCCAAGACCGCCGCCGCCCCCCCGCCGGCCCCCAAGCCGCCCCGCCCCAGCGTGGACTGGACGCCGCAGTTGCAGGCCGCGCTGGGCAACGACGAAGCCCTGCTGGGCCTGGCCCAGGCCACCGACGCGCTGGCCGTCAAGCTGCAGGCCGTGGAGGCCCTGGCCAGCGAAGACGCGTTGAAGCAGGCCGAGCGCCTGTTCCGCAACCACGACCGCAAGGTGCACCGCCTGGCCAAGCAACGCCTGGAAGCCGCCGTGGCCACCCGCGAGGCCCGCACCCAGGCCGATGCCCTGCTGGCACGCACCCAAGCCCTGCTGACCGAAGCCGAGGTGCCCGCCAACCACCTGGTGATGCTGGACCGCGACTGGGCGGCCCTGCCCAGCGCCAGCCTGGCGCCCGCGCAGCGCGAGCAGTTCAACGCCCTGCGCGCCCAACTCGGCACCCAGGTTCGCGAGCGCGCCGAAGCCCTGCGGCAAGCGCAGCGCCAGAACCAGCAGTGGCTGGCCGATGCCCAACAGCAGCTGCAAGGCTGGCCTGCGGCGCTGCGCCAGGTGGCCGATCACGGCGGATGCGGCGAGCTCGATGCCCTGCTGCCCCCACTGCAAAGCCTGCAGGCCACCCTGCCGCCCACAGCCGAAGCCGGCGCACTGGCGGCCAAGCTGGCTTCGGCGCTGGCCACCGCCGCCACGCTGCGCGCGCGGCTGGCCTGGCTGGAAGCCGAAGCCGCCCAGCCGGCGGCAGCGGCCCCGGTCAGCGACACCCCAGCACTGGACGCCGAAACACCCACGGTCACCGGCGCGGAGCCGGCCCTTGCCGCGCCCCCCCTGCCCTCGGCACCCACCGCACCCGCTGATGCCCCTGCGGCGGCCACCGCTCCGCAGCCAGCCTGGGACAGCCTGCCCAGCCTGCCCGATGCCGCCCTGATGCAGGCCCTGCAGCAGCGCCACGCCCGCCTGCGCCCGCCCGCCCCGGCCCGTGCCGCCAGCGCCCCCGCGCCGGCCCGCGAGAAAGCGCCGCGCCCGCCCAAGGCGCCGCCCATGGACGCCGCCCAGTTGGCCAGCCTGGAAGCCCTGATGGCCCAGGCCGAAGCCGCGCTGGCCGAAGGCCATGTGGGCCCCGCCCAGCAGCCACTGCAGGCCTTTGACAACGCCCTGGCGGCCCAGCCCGGGGCACCGCTGCCCGGCCCGCTGCGCCAGCGCCAGCAGGCCCTGAAGGCCGAGTTGGCCCGTCTGAAGGGCTGGCAACGTTGGGGCGGCGACCGCGCCCGTGACGACCTGGCCGCCGAGGCCGAAGCCCTGGCGGCCCTGGTGCCTGCGCCGGCCGCACAGGCCGTGTCCGAGGCCGAATCAGCTGACCCGGGTTCCGACAACCCACCCTCGGCCAACGCTGCGCCCGCCGCCGCGAACGAAACACCCACGCCCGCGCCGACCACACCGCCAGCCCCTGCCGCGCCGCTGCCCAAGCTGAACCTCAAGACCCACGCCGACGCCATCCGCCAGTTGCGCCAGCGCTGGAAAGAACTGGACCGCGCCGGCGCCGCCGCCAGCGCCGCCCAGTGGCAGCGCTTCGACAACGCACTGCAAACCGCCTACGGCCCGGTGGCCGCGCAACAAGCCCAGCTGCAGGCCGAACGCCAGCAGAACCTGGCCCACCGTGAAGCCTTGCTGGCCACGCTGGACCAGTGGGCCCTGCCTTTGGCCGGTGAAGGTGACGGTGACGACGGCACCGCCACCCAACTTGCCGCCCACCCCGCCGCCTGGCGCGACACCCTGCGCGAGCTCGACCGCTTCCAGCAGGCCTGGCGCCAGCTGGGCCCGGTGGAGCACACCGTTCCCGCTGACGCCCGCGCCGCGCTGCAACAGCGCCTGCAAGCCAGCCTGGCCCGCGTGGAGCAGCCGTTGGACGCCGTGCGCCGCCAGGCCGCCGCGCAGCGCGAGCCGCTGATCGCCCAGGCCGAGGCCCTGGCCGCCGCCCGCTTGGCGCTGCCCGAGGCCCTGCGCCAGGTGCGCGACCTGCAGGCCGCCTGGCAGGACGCCGCGCGCCAGATCCCGCTGGCCCGCGCCGCCGAAGCCGCGCTGTGGGCCCGCTTCAAGGCCGCCACCGACCAGGTCTACGCCCAGCGCGAGGCCCAGTTCGCCGAACGCGAGGCCGCCCAGGCCACCGGCGTGGCCGAGCGCGAGGCCCTGCTGCAGCGCCTGGCCGAGGTGGCCGCGGACGCCACCGCCACCGACATCACCCGCACGCTGGCCGAGGTGGACACCGCCTGGCGCCAAGCCAGTGAACTGCCACGCGCCGTGGCGGCCCCCCTGGATGCGCAACTGCGCGCCGCCCGCGAACCACTGCAACAGCGCCTGGCCCAGGCCTCGCAACGGCGCTGGCAGGCCCAGCGCGACGCCCTGGCCGCGCGCCTGGCCCTGTGCGAGGCGCGCGAGGACGGCACCGCCCCCGAAGAGGCCGAGGCCCAGTGGGACGCCACCAGCCCGCTGCCCAAGGCCTGGCAACAGGCCCTGGCGCAACGCTGGCAGCAGCCGGCGCAAACCGGCCCTCTGGCCGCTGCCGACGTGGATGCAGCGCTGCTGCAACTGGAGATGGCCTGGGACCTGCCCACCGCCCCCGAATGGCAGGAGGCGCGCCGCCAGCTCAAGCTGCAAGGCCTGAAGCAAGCCCTGGAAGCCCGCCAGGCCAGCGCACCGCAGGCCGCCGAGGCGCATTGGCTGGCCCTGCTGAAGCAGGCCGGCCTCAGCCCCGCCCAGCGCGCCCGCCTGGCCGCCGTGGTGGCGGCCCTGCCGGCCGAGCTGGCAGGCAGCAAGCGGGCCTAAGCCACGAAGCCTTCGAGCACGTTCACCAGGTTCACACCCACCTCGGCCACGGCGTAACCGCCTTCCATCACGAAGACCGTGGGCAGGCCGGCCGAGGCCAGCATCTGGCCCATGCGCAGGAAATCACCGCTGCGCAACTTGAAGGTCGAGATCGGGTCGCCCTCGAAGGTGTCCACGCCCAGGGGCACCACCAGCGCCTCGGCCCCATAGCGCCGCACCTCGGCCAGGGCCTGGGCCAGCGCCGCCATCCAAGTGGCGGCATCGGTGCCGCGCGCCAACGGCAGGTTGAGGTTGCAGCCCGCACCGGCCCCCGCGCCACGCTCGTCGGCGTAGCCCAGGTAGAACGGGTATTCGGTCAGCGGGTCGCCGTGGACGGACAACGTGTAGACGTCCGCCCGCTCGTAGAAGATGCTCTGCGTGCCGTTGCCGTGGTGGTAGTCCACGTCCAGCACCGCCACGCGCGCGGCACCCGCCTCGCGCAGCGCCTGCGCCGCCAGCGCCGAGTTGTTGAGGAAGCAGTAGCCGCCAAAGAAATCGGCCCCTGCGTGGTGGCCCGGCGGCCGCGTCAGCGCCGCCGCCACCTTGGCTTCACCCCCCGCCACGGCGCGGGCCGCGTCCACCGCACAAGCCGCACCGGCCAGCACCGCAGCCCAGGTGCCCGCCACCAACGGCGTGCCGGCATCAAAGGCATAGCGCCCCACCTTGGCCGAGAAATTGGTGGGCGCCACGTCGCGCCGCAGCCCGTGGCCGGGCCAGACCGAGGGCAGGATGTCCAGCGCGGCATTGGCGGGGTCCAGCGCCACCCACTCATCCCAGGCGCTGGCCAAAAAATCCAGGTAGGGCTGGGTGTGGATGCGGCCGATCAGTGCCAGGTCGGGCGCACCCGGCGTGCGCAGCGCCCCCACCGGGCGCCGCCGCCACTCGGCCATCACATGGTCCAGCCGCTCGGGCGTTTCGTGGCAGGGCACGAGGCGCCCGCGGAACATCTCTTGTCGGCCGACGTGCGCGTGGTGGGTGGGGTTGTGGAAGATCAGCATGGCAGGGGCAAAGCAAAGTGCCTCGCAAGGGCATTGAGCAGTCCGGCCTGCGCCCACTCATCGCGCGCAGGCAAAGAAAAAGCCGCGGAGGTCAAAGAATGACGGGCCTGGCCTGGCCGACCCGCTTTGCCTCGGCGCCGCTGAGGCGCTGGGGTCAATCCTCGCTGTATGGCGCGGCGCTCATCTCCAACGAGTCGCCATCTTTTTGCAGCGCTTCCACAACCCATGTGCTGCCGTCGGTGAACCGGATCAGGAACTGATCGTCACCGGTGTCGTCATCCGGCGCGATGCCGGCCCACTCTACGGACTTGCCTGCCATTTCTGGGATGTGCTGGCGGATGTTGAGCATTCGGTTTCCTTGTCGTCTGTCGTAGGTCAGTCTTGCAGGCAGCCCCGCTGCGGCCAGTGCCACAGCCCCGTTCTGGCCTCATGCGGAGCCATCCGGGCAAGAAAAAAGCCCTAGAGCGTTGATTCTCTAGGGCTTTTTGTCTCAAGTGGCCTCTTGTGGGGCCTGTCCTGGTGGGCGGTGCAGGGTTCGAACCTGCGACCCCTGCCGTGTGAAGGCAGTGCTCTACCGCTGAGCTAACCGCCCGGAAATCGTTGGAAACCGCTGTTTCCCGGGAAGCCTCAGATTATGCCACAAGATTTTCGGGTTGCGCCAGGGCCCGCCACAGCGTCGTGCCACCACTGGCCTTGTCGAGCTCGGCCAGTACCTTGTCGTGCGCGGCCTTTTCATCCTCCGACACGGGCACCAGCGGCAGAGCGAACGTCGTGAGGTCCACCGCCTGCACGTCCAGTTTGGGTCCGCCAGACGCTTCGTTGCTTTCGATCACCAGGCTGCCCTGGCCGCGCGTGAGGCGGATGTAGACCTCCGCCAGCAGGCCAGCGTCCAACAACGCGCCGTGCAGCGTGCGGCTGGTGTTGTCCACCTCCAGGCGCTTGCACAGGGCGTCGAGCGAGTTGCTCTTGCCGGGGAACATCTCCCGCGCCATCAGCAGCGTGTCGGTAACGCCGTGGATGTTCTCGGTGAACTTGGGGCGGCCCAGACGGCGCAGTTCCTCATTCAGGAAGCGCAGGTCGAACTCCGCGTTGTGGATGATGATCTCGGCCCCGCCAACGAAGGCCATCAGTTGGTCCACCACCGAAGCGAACAGGGGCTTGTCGGCCAGGTAGGCGTCGGACAAGCCGTGGATGCGCTCGGAGTCACCCACCAGGCGCTCGGGGTTGAGGTAGCAGTGCAGGGTCTCGCCGGTGAGGCGGCGGTTCACCATCTCGATGCAGCCGATTTCGACGATGCGGTCGCCGCTCTCGGGCGAGAGGCCAGTGGTTTCGGTGTCGAGGAAAATCTGTCTCATGCTGTCTTGGCTCCTGGCAGGCATTCGCCGCGCCGCGTGGCCCACCACCACAGGCCTGCACCGCCCACGATCATGGGCACGCACAGCCACTGGCCCATGCTCATGTTGAGGGCCAGCAGGCCCAGGAAGTCGTCGGGCTCGCGGAAGTATTCGGCCGTGAAGCGGAACATGCCGTAGCCGAACAGGAAGGCCCCCGAGAGCTGGCCTGTGGCGCGCGGCTTGCGCGCGTAGAGCCAGATCAGCGCAAACAGCAGCAGGCCCTCCAGCGCGAACTGGTAGAGCTGCGACGGGTGGCGCGGGGTGTTCGTGCCCGACTGCGGAAACACCATGGCCCAGGGCAGGCTTGGGTCGGCTGCGCGGCCCCACAGCTCACCGTTGATGAAGTTGCCGATGCGGCCGCTGGCCAGGCCGGTGGCCGAGCACGGCGCGATCAGGTCCGTGACCTGCAGGAAGCTGCGGCCCCGCCGCCAGGCGAAGGCCCACATGGCGGCGATCACGCCCAGCAGGCCACCGTGGAAGGACATACCGCCCTTCCACACCTGAAACACTTCCAGGGGGTGGCCCGCGTAGTAGACGGGCTTGTAGAACAGCGCGTAGCCCAGGCGGCCACCCATCACCACGCCAACCACGCCAAAGAACAGCAGGTCTTCCACGTCGCGGCTGGTCCAGCCCTGGGCGGCATGCCAGGGCTTGCGCACCTGCAGGTTGGCCAGCCACAGGAACAGGCCGAAGGCCACCAGGTAGGTGATGCCGTACCAGTGGATCTGGAGCGGCAGCCCTACGCGCGTCAGGTCCAGCGCGATGGGGTTGAATTGGGGGTGCATCAGCATGGGGCGGGATCATAAGCGCCCCGTGCTGCTCGAAAAACTGGGCGAAAATCCGCCCCTCGCCGGGCCCTGTCGCCCGCGCTGCCCTCGTCGACCGCTCTACAAGGTTCATCCCATGCCCGCCTACCGCTCCAAGACCTCCACCGCCGGCCGCAACATGGCCGGCGCCCGCTCGCTGTGGCGCGCCACCGGCATGAAGGACGAGGATTTCAGCAAGCCCATCATCGCCATCGCCAACTCCTTCACCCAGTTCGTGCCCGGCCACGTGCACCTGAAGGACTTGGGCCAACTGGTGGCCCGCGAGATCGAGGCCGCTGGCGGCGTGGCCAAGGAGTTCAACACCATCGCGGTGGACGACGGCATTGCCATGGGCCACGACGGCATGCTGTATTCGCTGCCCAGCCGCGACCTGATCGCCGACTCGGTGGAGTTCATGGCCAACGCCCACTGCGCCGACGCGCTGGTGTGCATCTCCAACTGCGACAAGATCACCCCCGGCATGCTGATGGCCGCGATGCGCCTGAACATCCCCGTGGTCTTCGTCTCGGGCGGGCCGATGGAGGCGGGCAAGACCAAGCTCGCTGGCGCCATCGAAATCAAGAAGCTCGACCTGATCGACGCCATGGTGATGGCCGCCGACCCCACGGTGAGCGACGCCGACGTGGCCGAGATCGAGCGCTCGGCCTGCCCCACCTGCGGTTCGTGCTCGGGCATGTTCACCGCCAACTCCATGAACTGCCTCACCGAAGCGCTGGGCCTGGCGCTGCCGGGCAATGGCACCGTGGTGGCCACACACGCCGACCGCGAGCAGCTCTTCAAGCGTGCCGGCCGCCTGGCGGTGGACCTGTGCAAGCGCTACTACGAGCAGGAAGACGCCAGCGTGTTGCCGCGCGCCGTGGGCTTCAAGGCCTTCGAGAACGCCATTGCACTCGACATCGCGATGGGCGGCTCCACCAACACCATCCTGCACCTGCTGGCCATTGCGCAAGAGGCTGAGATCAACTTCACCATGGCCGACATCGACCGCCTCTCGCGCGTGGTGCCGCAGCTGTGCAAGGTGGCGCCCAACACCAACAAGTACCACATTGAGGACGTGCACCGCGCCGGCGGCATCATGGCCATCCTGGGCGAGCTCGACCGCGCCGGCAAGCTGCACACCGACGCCCCCACCGTGCACGCCAAGACCCTGAAGGACGCGCTGGACCAGTGGGACATCGCCCGCAACCCCAGCGCCGAGGTGCAGACCTTCTACCGCGCCGGCCCGGCCGGCGTGCCCTCGCAGGTGGCCTTCAGCCAGGCCACGCGCTGGCCCAGCCTGGACACCGACCGCGCCGAAGGCTGCATCCGCTCGGCCCAGCACGCCTTCTCGCAAGAGGGCGGCCTGGCGGTGCTGGTGGGCAACATCGCCCTGAACGGCTGCGTGGTGAAGACCGCCGGTGTGGACGATCACCTGATGGTGTTCGAAGGCACGGCCCACGTCACCGAATCGCAGGACGAAGCGGTGGCCAACATCCTGGCCGACAAGGTGAAGGCCGGCGACGTGGTGATCGTGCGCTACGAAGGCCCCAAGGGCGGCCCCGGCATGCAGGAGATGCTCTACCCCACCAGCTACATCAAGAGCAAGGGCCTGGGCAAAGCCTGCGCGTTGCTGACGGATGGCCGCTTCTCGGGCGGTACCTCGGGGCTGTCCATCGGGCATGTGTCGCCCGAAGCGGCGGCGGGTGGTGCCATCGGCCTGGTGCGCAACGGCGACAAGATCCGCATCGACATCCCCAACCGCAGCATCAACGTGCTGGTGTCGGACGAAGAGTTGGCCAAGCGCCGCGCCGAGCAGGACGCGCTGGGCTGGAAGCCGGCGCAGCCGCGCCAGCGCAAGGTCTCGGCCGCGCTGAAGGCCTACGCCAAGCTGGCCATGTCGGCCGACAAGGGTGCGGTGCGCGATCTCTCGCTGCTGGATTGATGTGGCACTGAGCGCCGCAGCGCGCTCGGCTGCGATGGGTCTTGTGCCTCAGCGGCGGCCGAAGCTGCTGTCGCCCGGCTTCTTGGGGCCCAGGCCCAGTGCCGCCACGTTGCGCTTGCGGCGCTCGGCCTTGCGCTGAGCGTCCTTCTCCATTTCGCGGCGGCGCGTCATGCCCGAGGCGTCGGCCCAAGCCCACCAGGCCAAAGCCAGCAGAAAGGGCAACACGAACTTCCAAAGGTCGCCATCCAAGACCTTGAAATTCCAGGCCGCCGGCGGCCCAATGCCTGCGAAGTGCGCCGCGAGCAACAACACGCCGATGATGACGAATGCCATGGTGAAAACCCCTTTGAATGATCGCAGGACGCCGGTCGCCCGTGTCAACGCAATTGCGTAGAATTCGTTGGTGTCACTGTAATCCACTCACCCCCGGAAGGAACCCATGAAAGCTTTGTTTGCCCTCGTCGCTGCTGTGGTCGTGTCGGCTCCGGCGTTTGCTGATCCCGGCGCGGATCTCGCGCAGAAGAAGAATTGCCTGACTTGCCACGCCGTGGACAAGAAAGTCGTGGGCCCGTCCTACAAGGATGTGGCGGCCAAGTACAAGGGCGACAAGACCGCCGTTGCCAAGCTGGCCGAGAAGGTTCAGAAGGGTGGCGTGGGTACCTGGGGCCAAGTGCCGATGCCCGCGAACCCCGTGACGCCTGACGAAGCCAAGACCCTGGTGAACTGGGTGCTTTCGCAGAAGTAATTCTGGCGATGCCAAACAAAAAGCCCCGCGATGCGGGGCTTTTTTGTGGTCGGTTGGCAGGCGCTGGGTGCGCGTTCAGCGCAAATTCTGGTGATCACATCACGTCGCTCCGCGACATGAGTGATCCCCGAACCCAGCATGTCGCTTGAGGCGACCGCCGCGCTCAAGTGCGCGGCGCCTGGCTCCGATGTCTTCCAACCACTGAACCCTTGGCTCAATAGTTGTCAGAAAGCTGATCCAGGATGGCCGGGTTCTCCAGCGTCGACGTGTCTTGCGTGATGGCCTCGCCCTTGGCGATGGAACGCAGCAGGCGGCGCATGATCTTGCCCGAGCGGGTCTTGGGCAGGTTCTCGCCGAAGCGGATGTCCTTGGGCTTGGCGATGGGGCCGATTTCTTTGCCCACATGGTCGCGCAGTTGCTTGGCAATCGCCTTGGCTTCGTCGCCTGCCGGACGCGAACGCTTGAGCACCACGAAGGCCACCACGGCTTCGCCGGTGGTGTCGTCGGGGCGGCCCACCACGGCCGCTTCGGCCACCAGCTCGGTGCAGCTCACCAGGGCCGATTCGATTTCCATCGTGCCCATGCGGTGGCCCGAGACGTTCAGCACGTCGTCGATGCGGCCGGTGATGGTGAAGTAGCCGGTCTTCTCGTCGCGGATGGCGCCGTCGCCTGCGAGGTAGTACTTGCCCTTGAAGTCGTCCGGGTAGTAGCTCTTCTTGAAACGCTCCGGGTCGCCCCAGATGGTGCGGATCATCGACGGCCAGGGGCGCTTGACCACCAGGATGCCGCCTTGGCCGTTGGGCACGTCTTTGCCGGTTTCATCGACGATGGCGGCCATGATGCCCGGGAAGGGCAGCGTGCACGAACCCGGCACCAGCGGCGTGGCGCCCGGCAGCGGGGTGATCATGTGGCCGCCGGTTTCGGTCTGCCAGAAGGTGTCGACGATGGGACAGCGGCCGCCGCCCACGTGCTTGTGGTACCACTCCCAGGCGGCGGGGTTGATGGGCTCGCCCACCGAACCCAGGATGCGCAGGCTGCTGAGGTTGTAGCTCTTGGGGTGAACGGCGTCGTTCGCCTCGGCGGCCTTGATCAGCGAGCGGATGGCGGTGGGTGCCGTGTAGAAGACGGTGACCTTGTGATCCTGGATCATCTTCCAGAAGCGGCCGGCGTCCGGGTAGGTGGGCACGCCTTCGAAGACGATCTCGGTGCCGCCCAGGGCCAGCGGGCCGTAGGTGATGTAGGTGTGGCCGGTGACCCAGCCGATGTCGGCCGTGCACCAGAACACGTCGTCGCCCTTCAGGTCGAAGGTGAGCTTGGTGGTGAGCGCCGCATGCAGCAGGTAGCCGCCAGTGCTGTGCTGCACGCCCTTGGGCTTGCCGGTGGAACCGGAGGTGTAGAGCAGGAACAGCGGATGTTCGGCTTCGACCCACTCGGGCTCGCAGGTGGTGGCCTGGTTGGCGACCAGGTCGGCCATCCAAAGGTCACGGCCTTCCTTCATGGTGACGGCCACGTCGCCGCGCTTGACGACCAGCACCTTTTGGATTGAATCGCAGCCGGGCATGCCCAAGGCTTCGTCGACGATGGCCTTGAGCGGCAGCTGCTTGCCACCGCGCACCTGGCAGTCGGCGGTGATGATGGCCTTGGCGCCGGTGTCTTCGATGCGGTCGCGCAGCGACTGGGCCGAGAAGCCACCGAACACCACCGAGTGGGTGGCGCCGATGCGGGCGCAGGCCTGCATGGCGGCCACGCCATCCACCGACATGGCGATGTAGATCATGACCCGGTCACCCTTCTGGATGCCCAGGCTCTTCAGGCCGTTGGCGATCTGGCAGGTCTTGGCCAGCAGTTCCTTGTACGAAACCTTGGTGACTTCGCCACCGTCGGCTTCGAAGATGATGGCGGTCTTGTCGCCCAGGCCCTTCTCGATGTTGCGGTCCAGGCAGTTGTAGGAGGCGTTCAGCGTGCCGTCCTCGAACCACTTGAAGAACGGGGCTTCGGCTTCGTTCAGCACCTTGGTGAAGGGCTTCTTCCAGGAGAGCAGTTCGCGGGCGTTGCGGGCCCAGAAACCTTCGTAGTCGGTTTCGGCTTCCTTGCACAGCGCCTCGTAGGCGGCCATGCCGTTCACGGCTGCCTGGGCGGCAAAGGCCGGATCGGGGTTGTAGATCTTGAGGTCGTCGCTCATGGTTGTCTCCTGGAACTTGACTGTGATGCTTTGCACGGCTGTGCGAACACCCGGCATGGTGTGGCCAGCGTCTGACGAAGGCCTTACTCACCACGGGTGGGCACCCAGAGCAAGGCACAAGCCGAGTCTAGAATCCGCCCGCCTTTGGCACCACCCTCGTCCACCCTGACGACACCATGCAGCCCACATCCCCCTCCTCGAAGCCCAAACTGGCCCCCCTGCCCACCGTGATCTTCGCCAGCCGCTGGCTGCAGTTGCCGCTGTACCTCGGGTTAATACTGGCCCAGGCGGTGTATGTCTTCCACTTCTGGGTCGAACTGGTACACCTGATCGAGGCCGCCTTCGGCAACCAGCGTGCCCTGGAGATCCTGGTGAAGAGCGTGGGCTATGTGGCCGAAGCACCCCTTACCGGCCTGAACGAGACGGTGATCATGCTGGTGGTGCTGGGCCTGATCGACGTGGTGATGATCTCCAACCTGCTGATCATGGTGATCGTGGGCGGCTACGAAACCTTCGTTTCGCGCCTGCAGCTTGAAGGCCACCCCGACCAGCCCGAGTGGCTGGACCATGTGAACGCGTCGGTGCTGAAGGTGAAGCTGGGCACGGCCATCATCGGCATCAGCTCCATCCACCTGCTCAAGACCTTCATCAACGCCGACAACCTGCAACCCCAAGTGATGATGTGGCAGACCATCATCCATGTGGCCTTCCTGGCTTCGGCCATGGCCATTGCGCTCACCGACCGCATCCTGCACCCTGTTGGCTCAGCGCAAGGCCATTGAGCCGGCCCGTGCCAGACTGCTGAAAGACTGCGCGGGCACCATGCCCGCCTCGCCCCGCATCGCCCTTCTAGAGGTTTCACCATGACCACCATCCGCCAGGCCGACCTGATCGAATCCATCGCCGCCGCGCTGCAATACATCAGCTACTACCACCCGGCCGACTACATCGCCCACCTGGCCCGTGCCTACGAGCGCGAACAAAGCCCCGCCGCCAAGGACGCGATCGCGCAGATCCTCACCAACAGCCGCATGTGCGCTGAAGGCAAGCGCCCGATCTGCCAGGACACCGGCATCGTCAACGTGTTCCTGAAGATCGGCATGGACGTGAAATGGGAAGGCTTCACCGGCTCCATTCAAGATGCCATCGACGAAGGTGTGCGCCAGGCCTACAACAACCCCGACAACAAGCTGCGCGCCTCGGTGCTGACCGACCCCATCTTCACGCGCAAGAACACCCAGGACAACACGCCCGCCGTGGTCTTCATGGACGTGGTTCCGGGCAACACGGTGGAAGTGACCGTGGCCGCCAAGGGCGGCGGCAGCGAGAACAAGAGCAAGGTCTACATGCTCAACCCGGGCGACAACATCGTCGACTGGGTGCTCAAGACCGTGCCCACCATGGGCGCCGGCTGGTGCCCGCCGGGCATGCTGGGCATAGGCGTGGGCGGCACGGCCGAGAAGGCTGCGCTGCTGGCCAAGGAAGCGCTGATGGACGACATCGACATGTATGAGCTGCTGGAGCGCGGCCCACAGAACAAGCTCGAAGAACTGCGCATCGAGCTGTACGAGAAGGTGAACGCGCTGGGCATAGGCGCGCAGGGCCTGGGTGGCCTGACCACGGTGCTGGACGTGAAGATCAAGACCTACCCCACGCACGCCGCCAGCAAGCCGATCGCGATGATCCCCAACTGCGCGGCCACACGCCACGGCCACTTTGTGCTCGACGGCTCGGGCCCGGCCTTCATGACCCCGCCCAGCCTCGACCTGTGGCCCGACGTGAACTGGGCGCCCGACTACAACAAGAGCAAGCGCGTGGACCTGAACACGCTGACCAAGGCCGAGGTGGCGAGTTGGAAGCCGGGCGACACCCTGCTGCTGAACGGCAAGATGCTCACCGGCCGCGACGCCGCGCACAAGCGCATCTCCGACATGCTCGCCAAGGGCGAGAAGCTGCCCGTGGACTTCACCAACCGCGTCATCTACTACGTGGGCCCGGTGGACCCGGTGCGTGACGAAGTGGTCGGCCCCGCCGGCCCCACCACCGCCACCCGCATGGACGGCTTCACCCGCATGATGCTGGAGAAGACCGGCCTGATCGCCATGGTGGGCAAGGCCGAGCGTGGCCCGGTGGCCATCCAGGCCATCAAGGACAACCAGAGCGCCTACCTGATGGCCGTGGGCGGCAGCGCCTACCTGGTGAGCAAGGCCATCAAGGCCGCCAAGGTGGTGGGCTTTGCCGACTTAGGGATGGAAGCCATCTACGAGTTCGACGTGGTGGACATGCCCGTGACGGTGGCGGTGGACGCTGGCGGCACCAGCGCCCACATCACCGGCCCCAAGATCTGGCAGGCCAAGATCGGCAAGATCCCGGTCGTCGAGGCTTGAGGGCGGCTGCGTCGCAGGGCCGACTGTGGGTCGGCTGGCGGCGCTTCTCGGTCATTCCCGCGCAGGCGGGAATCCAGGTTTTTTTGCTTTGTGTGCGCCCGCGCCAGGCGGCCAGCCGGGTCTGGCTCATGCTGTGGCGGCGCGTCGCTGCGCGCCGACTGCCTTGCGGTGCTCGCCTTCGGGGCGTGCCGCATAACTCGTTTCGCTCACCCGACGACCTCTGCACGCCACCGACGTTGAATGCTGGATTCCCGCCTACGCGGGAATGACGGCGGTGGCGGGGATGACGGCTATGCGCCGCAAGCAGCCCCCAGGCTCAGTGAAAGTCGCGGCTGCGGGTGGAGAGGGCTTGCAGCCAGGCTGTGTGGTCGAGCAGCTTGCGGGCGATGAGGTGGCTCACGCCGTTCTCGCTCTGCCACACCCCGAACACCGTGAGCAGGCGCGCGCCCAGCAGGGGCTGGCGCTGCGCGCTGGCCACCGCCGGCCAGACGATGACGTTGACGGGGCCGGTGTCGTCTTCAAGCGTGACGAACACCACGCCCTTGGCCGTGGGCGGGCGCTGGCGGTGGGTGACGATGCCGCTGGCGCGCGCCAGCTGGCCCGAGCGGCAGTGGCGCAGCAGCGCAGCGGGCAGCACCTTCAGCGCATCCAGCTGCAGCCGCAGCAAGGCCAGCGGGTGGGTGGTGAGCGAGAGGCCGGTGCGGCGGTAGTCGGCCAGCAGTTCTGCGCCCTCTGAGGGCGCCTCCAAGGCGGGGGCCTGGGCCTCGTGCGTGCGGGCCGCATGCAGCAGGGCCGTGGGCCGCGTGTCCATGCCGGCCACGGCCCAGGCGGCCTGGCGGCGATGGCCGGCCAGGGCCCGCAGCGCGTTGCCATCGGCCAGGCATTGCAGCGCATGGGCGTCCAGCGCGGCGCGGCGGGTGAGGTCTTCCACGCTGGAGAACGGACCCTGCGCGCGCGCGGCTGCGATGCGCTGGGCCGCGTCGTCACCCAGACCGATCAGCCGGTTCAGCCCCAGGCGCACCGGCCACAACGAGGCCGCCGACGGGCTGTGCGGCCCGCCCTGCCCTGCGGCCACTGAAGCGGCCATGGAAGCGACCCCTTCTGTGGCCGAGCCGCCGGCGGGCAGCACCAGCACCGTGTCCACCTCGCTGGCCTGCACGCACACGGGCAGCACCTGCACACCATGGGCACGGGCATCGCGCACCAACTGGGCGGGCATGTAGAAACCCATGGGCTGGCTGTTGAGCAGGCTGGCCAGAAAGGCATCGGGGTGGTGGCGCTTGAGCCAGGCGCTCACGTACACCAGCAGCGCAAAACTGGCGGCGTGGCTCTCGGGGAAACCGTATTCGCCAAAGCCCTCGATCTGCTTGAAGATGGCCTCGGCGTAGGCCAGCTCGTAGCCCCGCGCCACCATGCGGCCCACCAGCTTTTCCCGGAAGGGGCCCAGGCCGCCCTTGCGCTTCCAGGCGGCCATGCCGCGGCGCAGTTGGTCGGCCTCGCCGCCAGAAAAGCCGGCCGCCAGGATGGCCAACTGCATCACCTGCTCCTGGAAGATGGGGACGCCCCAAGTGCGCTTCAACGCCTGCTCGGCCTCGGGTTTGGGGTAGACCACCGGCTCCTGGCCGCTGCGCCGCTTGAGGTAAGGGTGCACCATGCCGCCCTGGATGGGCCCGGGCCGCACGATGGCCACCTCGACGACCAGGTCGTAGAACTCGCGGGGCTTGAGGCGCGGCAGCATGCTCATCTGGGCCCGGCTTTCCACCTGGAACACGCCCACCGAATCGGCGCTGCAGAGCATGTCGTACACGGCCGCGTCGTCGTACGGCAGTGCGCTCATGGGCAGGGCCAGCGGCGCACCGGGCACCAGGGCACGCATCTGCGGCTGCCAGCGGGCGGGCTCTTTGGCCACCACCGAAGCCAGCGCCCGCTGGATGGCACTGAGCATGCCCAGGGCCAGCACGTCCACCTTGAGCAGGCCCAGGGCGTCGAGGTCGTCCTTGTCCCACTGCACCACGGTGCGGTCGGCCATGGCGGCGTTTTCCACCGGCACCAGATCGGCGATGTGCTCGCTGGCGATCAGGAAGCCGCCCGGGTGCTGGCTGAGGTGGCGCGGAAAGCCGTAGAGCTGGCCGGTGAGCTCGGCCCACAGCCGGGTGAGCGGGGCATCGGGATCAAAGCCGTTCTCGCGCAGGCGCTCGGGGGCGATGGTCTTGCCATCAAACCAGTGCTGGGAGCGTGACAAGGCCTCGATGCGGTCCAGATCAAAGCCCAGCGCGCGGCCCACGTCGCGCACCGCCGAGCGCGCCTGGTAGCGGATGACCACGCCGGTGAGCGCGGCGCGGTGGCGACCGTACTTGCGGTAGATGTACTGGATGACCTCTTCGCGGCGCTGGTGCTCGAAATCAATGTCGATGTCGGGCGGCTCGTTCCGCTCGACGCTGATGAAACGCTCGAACAGCAGCGTGACGCGGCGTGGGTCGACCTCGGTGACACCCAGGCAGTAGCAGACGGCCGAGTTGGCCGCACTGCCCCGGCCCTGGCACAGGATGCCCTGCTGCCGCGCCCAGTGCACCAGATCGGCCACAGTGAGGAAATAGGGCTCGTACTTCAGGCGGGCGATGAGCGCCAGCTCGCTTTCGATCTGCTGGCGCAGCGCAGCCGACTCACCAGTCTCACCATCTGGGCAGCGCATGCGCAGGCCGCGCTCGGTGAGCTCGCGCAGCCAGCTGGTGGCCGTGTGGCCGGCGGGCACGATCTCTTGCGGGTACTCGTAGCGCAGCTCGCTGAGCTTGAACGTGCAGCGCCGCGCCCAAGCCACGCTGGCCTGCAACCAGGTGGCAGGGTAGACCTCGGCCAGGCGCTGGCGGCTGCGCATGTGGGCCTCGCCGTTGGCCTGCAGCGCCGTGCCGCACTCGGCCACGGGGCGCCGCAAACGCGTGGCGCTGAGCACGTCCTGCAGCGGCTTGCGCGCACGGCTGTGCATCAGCACCTGGCCGGTGGCCACGATGGGCAAGCCGGTGGCCTCGGCCAGTTGCTGGGCCAACTGCACTCGCTCGTCGTCAAAGCGCTGGTGCTGCAGCGCCACGGCCAGGCCGGCGCGCGGCTGCCCGCCGTCGTCCGGCCCCACCCAGGTTTGCAGCCAACGCGCCTGGGCCAGCAAGGCTTCAAAGGACGGCGGTGTGGCCTCGGGCGCCAACGGATCGGGCCCATCGCCCTGCCCGCCCAGGCCCGCAGGCGCGGGCACGGCCTGCACCACCAGCAACACCAGGCAGCCCGGCAAGCCGGCCAGCGCGGGCAGCTGCGGCGCCCTGCCCTCCAGATCGCCCGGGTGGGCCCGGTAGCGACCCTTGGGCGCGCGCCGCCGCGCCAGCGTGACCCACTGCGAGAGGTTGGCATAGCCGCGCCGCGACGTGGCCAGCAACAGCAACCGGGCATGCGGCACCCCGCCGGCCACGCGCAGGGCGGCGGCGGTCTCGCCATCCGCGCTGCCACCTGTTATGCCGCCTGCCCCGTCACCGGCCCGACCATAGCCGCCAGCGTCGTCCGGCCAGGCCTCATCGGCCGGCCACTGCAGGTCTTGCGGCTCGGTGGGCAGCACCAGTTGCATCTCGGTGCCGATCACCAGGTGCAGGCCCAACGCTTCGGCCTCGGTGTGTGCGCGCACCACGCCAGCCAGCGAACACTCGTCCGTCAGCGCCAGCCCGGCATAGCCCAAGGCCGCCGCGCGCTGCACCAGCTCCTCAGGGTGCGAGGCCCCGGTCAGGAAGCTGAAATTGCTGCGGCAGCGAAGCTCGGCGTAGCTTGGAAGGCCAGCCACCAGAGGCGGCCTGCTGTGTGCCATGGCGCATGGCCTCGCTCAAGCCAGCGCCGCATACGCGGCCGCAGGTTCGCGCGCCATCAAGCCATCCAAAGGGCTGGCCGTGCCACCCGCAGCCACCTTCAGCACATGGGTGTAGATCATGGTGGTGCTCACATCCGAATGGCCGAGCAACTCTTGCACCGTGCGGATGTCGGTACCTGCCTGCAGCAGATGCGTGGCAAACGAGTGGCGCAGCGTGTGCACCGTGGCCGGCTTGGCGATGCCCGCCTCTTCCACCGCCTTCTTCAGGTCGCGTTGCAGGCCTTTCTCGTGCAAGTGATGGCGCCGCGCCTGGCCGCTGCGAGGGTCTATCGACAGCATGCGCGACGGGAACACCCAGAACCAGATCCAGCTCTGCGCGGCGCGCGGGTACTTGGTGTCCAGCGCGTGCGGCAGCCACACGCCATTGCGCCCTTGCGCACGATCAGCCCGCCAGGCCTGGCGGGCCTCATCCATCTGCGCCCGCAAGGGCTCGGCCAGCGAACGCGGCAGCATCACCACCCGGTCCTTGCCGCCCTTGCCGTCGCGCACGATGATGACGTTCCGATCGAAATCAACATCCTTCACCCGCAGCCGCACACCCTCCATCAGACGCATGCCGGTGCCGTACAGCAGTTGCGCCAGCAAGCCTGTGGTGCCACCCATCCGCGCCAGCAGCGCCGCCACCTCGTCGCGCGTCAGCACCGCTGGCAAACGCCGCTTGGGCACCGGCCGGCCGATCTCGTCCATCCACGGCAGCGCCACCCCCAGCACCTGCCGGTACAGAAACAACAAGGCGCTGAGCGCCTGACGCTGCGTTGAAGCCGACACCCGACGCTCGTTGGCGAGCATCGACAAAAATGCCGCCACCTCTTCGCCCCCCATGTCGCGCGGGTGCCGCAACCCCGCCCAGCGGATGTAGTGGCGAACCCAAAAGACATAGGCCTCCTCGGTTCGGATGCTGTAATGTTCGTACCGCAAACGCTGCACAAGAACATCCAGCAACCGGGGAGACTGACGTGATGACCTGTCCACTTTCGCGCCCTGCCAAAATACTGTTGTTCCATCCAGTATTCCAAGCATCCCACCTGGCGTCAAGCCCCGCCTCCCCCACCCCCTTGTCCGGTTTGCTCCCGCGTTACGCGACTGCGTAACTGGACATTCCGTGTCGTCGATATCACGTTAGGCTGCACATGAGCAACGCCGAAGCAAATCCACCACCGAAGAAGAAGCCCCGTGTCGATGGTCAGATCACCGGGCTAGCGGGAGAGCTCTTTGTTGCGGCCGAACTTCTGAAGCGGGGTCTACAGACGTCGGTGACATTTGGGAATGCAAAGTCAGTCGATCTTCTCGCCTACGACCCCGCATCCAAGAAGTCGTATGCAGTGCAGGTGAAGGCGTTGCGGTCGAAGAACTTCTTCCTCCTCAGCCACAGCAAGGTCGAACCAACGCAGGTGTACGTATTTGTTCTGCTCAACAAGCCAGGGCAACAGGTTCAATACTATGTGGTTCCTGGACAGGACTTGCACAGCGAACCCGAGCGGTTTTCCAAGTGGTTCTTGGACCCCAAGATGCCTGGCATTCATCCAAACACGCTCGCCGAGCTCGGTTACGAGAACGCATGGCAGGTATTTGCCGGAAGTGCAGCCTAACCCTTCGCTCGAGGCGACCCGCAACGGCAGGCCACCTTGGCCGGGCAGCGGTGTACGCTTCGCTCATTCTCCGCTGCCCGGCCAAGGCGTCCTACCGCCGCGGTCGCCTCAGCTCAAACGTTAGGCCTCCGGAACTCACATGCAGCCAGTTGTCGCAGCTCTTGTTCTCACTCTCTTGCTCTGTGCTGGCTCGTCACATGCTGCAGAGCCTCTACCCACCAAGGAAGCTGCGCGCAAGTTCGCCGATGGCCTACTAGGCAGCGTTGGTGCCGGCAACTTCGGCGGAACGGTGAGTCAGATCACAGGCGCAATGGAGCTTCCTCCGTCAAAGCTCAAAGACCTCGAGGCACAACTGAGCGTCGTCTACACGAACACACTCGTCACCTACGGTGATGCCATTGGCTCGGAGTTTCTCCGCCAGGCCTCCGTTGGAGAGTCACTCTTCCGCGTCACTTACCTCGCCAAGTACCAGCGCGGAGCGATTCGCTGGAACTTGCTGTTCTACAGGGGAGAGAAAGGCTGGGTGCTGGCGGACGTACGCACCGATCCGAATCTCCATAGTCTTTTCGCCGAGTAGCGCGACGCGCGCACGGAGGCCTAACCCTTCACTCGAGCGGGACCTCCACCGGCATGGCACTTGGCCCGCGAGGCGCTCGCCGTCATCATCCGCCTCGCGGGCCAAGCGCCATTCCGGTTCCGGCCCCTCAGCTCAAACGTTAGGCGTCACAGGAACGATTCGCCACTTGCTACGCGCTCAGCACCATGGCTTTCACCAACGAGTACGTTCCGCCCGTCGAGCAAGAGAGTTCGGAGTTCTTTCGGCAAGCACGGAAAACTCTGAGCGTCATGGCAGAGATGCGCAGCAAGTGGACTGTCGATCGCGAGCGCGAGATGGCACTCGTGAACGAGGGGTCAGGCCGCGAGTTGGAGAGTGCCAACCACAATCTGTGGTCCTTCCTTGATCGTAAGGGCTTCTACGTGTTCAGCACGGAGCAACTATCCAAGATCGAAGTCTCTCCGGACGAGGTCGCGATCAGCCGCAGGTTGAATGGTTTCTGGGCAGGGGAGCGCTACTCGCAGCCGGACAAAGACACGCTGGCAAGAATCAAGGAAGCACTTCGCGAGTACAAGGACTGGGGCGTAGTCTCCGATTACAAGCGCTGTCAGCTCACGCTGATTGATTCGTCGGGAAGGCTGCTCGGCGCTGCAGACGGTGACGCCTAACCCTTCGCTGGAGTGGACGGCCACCGGCAAGCCGCTTGGCCCGCGCGCCGGCCGGTGCCATCATCCGTCGCGCGGGCCAAGCGCCTTCCCGGCGTCCGCCCCTCAGCTCAAACGTTAGGCAGCAGGTTGCAGCGCTTCGGTGCTCGCCAACGCCGCTGGGGCGGCAGTCGCCGCCGAATGCCGAATGCCTTGCTTGTTCGGCGCGTTGGAGATTCGCATCAGCGTTGGTGCTACTTCGTTCTGGCTGCGCGCCAAAGGGTGCTTGTGCCCTTGGCTTCGTCTCATGGCGCTTCGCGGGTAGCGGTGCCTTCAATCCGTGCACCGCTGGTTGGTCGCACCAGCGTCGGCGCTTCAGCTCCGGCTTGCGCGTGGCCCTTGTCGGCATGGGCTGCTGCGCCAAGTCGCCGGGCGGCTGTTCGAGCACGAGCGCGTGAGCCTGCACCGGTGGGTTCGGCGCAGCCTGGTCGCCGCTCGTGTCATTCGAGCTCTTGCACTCGCCGCTCAAGTCAGCGTTTGCACGGCACCAGCGTTGCCTTGCACCAAGTACTGCTGCCTAACCCTTCGCTCAAGCGGGACTGCCACCGGCAAGGCACTTGGCCCGCGAGGCCGTCGTTCTTATCATCGGCCTCGCGGGCCAAGCGCCTTACCGGCGTCAGCCCCTTAGCTCAAACGTTAGGCGTCACAATTCGCCGTCCGAACCGTCGGTACCATTCGTGAAGAACTTCGCCCACCTGCTTACGACTACCACTATTGCGTTCGTCTCGCCTAGCGTCATCGCCACCGAGCAGCAAACCCCTCGTGAGTGGCTGACCGCCGTGGAGGCTCGCTGCAAGTCGAATGTCATGGCGGACTTCTCGGGCCCGTATTTGAACCTCAAGAACACCAAAGAAGCAGCGTCGCAACTGGCGTGGGAGGAAACGAACATTGAACGCTGCATTGGTGCAGCACATCGCGCATGCATTGATACAGGACAGTGCCAGACGATCTCGACCAAAGAAGCCCAGGAACGACAAGAGGAAGTCAAGCAGAGACAAGTCGCGCGCAGTATGTGCGCGCCGTCATGGCTGCGAGAACTTGTCGTACTTGTTGGAAGCGGTCAGCGCGTTTACGCGAGGTGCGGTGACGGGCGTGACTTACTGATCAAATAGCGTTCCGGAAAGGCGTGACGCCTAACCCTTCGCTGGAGCCGACCCACACCGGCATAGCACTTGGCCCGCTTCCCGGAGTGGTACATCATCCGTCCAGCGGGCCAAGTGCTATGCCGGCGCGGTCGGCTCAGCTCAAACGTTAGGGCGCATACTTGAAACGCCGAGCGCCTTCGCAGGAAACACGTATGGCCAAACCTGCAGAGCCTTTGCCACCGGAAGTCCTGGCCGCGTTCCAGCGGGGCGAGCCCATTGGTGCCATCAAGCTGCTTATCGCAGAGCGGGCACGCGCAGCGAGCACCAGCAAGGCTTCAGTCAAGCCTTCCGCTCAGGCGCCAACCAAACCCAAGCCGGCCAGTTCCGCGAACTCGTCCAAGGCGTTCACAGCCGCAACCGTACAGTCCATCGCGGAAGGTCGCGCCCTTTCCCCCGGGGAGGTGCCACGCTCGAGTTCAACCTTCTGGGCCTGGGCTGTGGTGGCTTTGTTGGGCTACTTGGCATTTCGGCTTGCGCACGGGTAGTCGTCAGGTCTCGCTAGCGCGGGCATCCGAGAAACGCGGTGCTCACGCCAGCCGCCGAAAAATGCGCCCTAACCCTTCGCTGGAGCCGACTCGCACCGGCGTGGCACTTGGCCCGCGAGGCGCTGGTTCTTATCATCCGCCTCGCGGGCCAAGCACCACGCCGGCGCTCGCGCCTCAGCTCAAACGTTAGGCGTCAGAAGTAGCGTCGTTGCCGGTTCGTGGAGGTGGTCATGAATACCAGTCGTCGTTCCCTTCTCTTGGCCGCAGTTGCAACCGCAGCGTCGGCGGCGCTCGCCTCAGAGTCAGGGTTGTCGCTCACCCTCGAGGTGGTGCATGCCGGCGAGTCGCGCCAACTCCCGAACGTCTGGTGCAGTTTCGGCCAAGAGGTCACCGTCCAAGTCGAGCCAGGCACCCGCGTCGAATTCACGGCGCGCGACCGTGGCACTGCGGTTGAGCTTGCCTTCTTGCTTCATCAGGCGGCGGCGCCAGGTCAGCCTCCGCTTGAGCTTCCCCGCGCATTGGTGGAGTTCGGAGCCAACTCAGTCATTCGCATCCCGGCCGCGGGCGGCGAGCCCTACGCATTGGCATTTCGGGCGGAGCGTTCGGCGAGGCCATCTTGGCTCGGGCACCGCAGCTGACGCCTAACCCTTCGCTCGTGGGGACTGCCACCGGCAAGCCGCTTGGCCCGCGAGGCGCTCTGGTCTATCGTCCGCCTCGCGGGCCAAGCGCCTTCCCGGCGTCAGCCCCTCAGCTCAAACGTTAGGCCGCGCAACCGACCCTCATGTTCGCCGTTCGCTGTACCCGAAAGCTGCTTCTTCGCGGCGCGCCGGCAATCCTCGAGGCGCCAGTACCCCCGACCACCGTGCTCGGTGATTGGTACGCGAACGTCCTGTTCACTCGCCCTGAGAACTTGGTCGTTTGCATCTCCGAACGAACGCTTCTGCCAGTCGTCGTCACTGCCAAGGACATCAAGCATCTGCCGTCGCGCGTTGCGTCAGCCGTTCGCGACATGCTGTTTACTGTCGGAATCCCGGCCTCGCAAGTCGAGGCAGAGCTGCGAGAAATGGAGTTCGGCTACTTGGCTGTCACCGCCAATCGAAAGGTTCTCGGCTCGCTCAACGAGTTCATGTTTCAGTTCGAGTACGCCTACCACCATCTTCCAAGCCTCACGCTGCACCAGCGAGCGCTCCGCCTGGCTGAAATGCCCTGTGGGGCAATCGAGTACGCGCTTCCCATCGAGGCAACTCGTGCGCTCTTCAGGGCGCACGACATCGTGCGCACCACAAGCAGCGCGGCCTAACCCTTCGCTGGAGTGGACGGCCTCCGGTGAGCCGGCTTGGCCGCGAGGCGCTCGTTGTCTATCATGCGCCTCGCGGCCAAGCCGGCTCACCGGCGTCCGCCCCTCAGCTCAAACGTTAGGCATCACCCAAACACCGCATGCCTTCGCTGGACCACAAGATCCCGCCTCCGATCGTCGGCGCTCTGGTGGGCTTGGCCATGTGGCTCGTTGCCTCCATCGGGCCAGCGGCGTCAGTGAGTCCTTGGGTCAGGT
>WBZX01000904.1_pt1 | contig 23846 bp, 21 predicted proteins | sample 5204211 | NCBI WGS metagenome assembly WBZX01 (sample SAMN12344362, study PRJNA552823) | activated sludge metagenome | biome: Activated sludge suspended growth; feature: Nitrification reactor; material: Wastewater; isolation source: activated sludge from nitrification reactor of wastewater... | reverse complement strand
CGGCGCGTGCATCACCCAGTCCGAGTGAGCCGGCATCCCAAACGGACTACAGTCCTGATCGATTCCGTTTTCGTCCTGAAGCTCCAGCGCCATCGAAAACTTGGGATCACCCGCCGTCGACGATCCACGACGCTCCAGCGATCCCGGTGCCACCAAGTCCGGCAGGTTCGACAGCCGCGTCAGGTTGTCCGGCGCTTTGGGCTCGAACACCATCACCACGCCTTCGACCGGCGTATTGTTCGCCATCGCCGTGTTCCAGGTATGCGACAGCACCACCGGCAGGTTCGACGTAAACGCCAGCGCCGCCGGATCCAGCGCAAAGTACATCTCTCCCACGAGCGGTCCGTCGGGACGACCTGGCTCAAACGCGCGCGCGCGAATCCGCGTGTTCACCGACACATTGATCGGATTTACGTAGAGCGGCGACGGCGTGCGATAGACCTGAAGCGTTCCCGTTCCCGCATCGAGGATGTCCACCACCGGCGTAAGCGTCGGCGACGTAGACAGCCGGAAGGTGTTGGTCGTCCCCGGCACGATGTAATACGTCGTCGTCGCGGACAGTCCGCCCGGCAGCGTGCCCGTGCTCTTGACCTGCACCGGATCGCCGCCAAAGAACGAATGAACCATCGATGTCGTGATGAAGTCCGTCGCTGCTGCGGTGCCCGTAGCGGCATCCCGACGCAGCTCAAACGATCCGCTCGTGGTCAGATCGATCGCCGGTCCGCCGGGCTCGATCGTCAGCTTGAACGTATCCGCCGTCAGCGCCTGCACAAAGTAGTTCATTCCGACGACAAGCGGTGCCGGACCCGAGACGCGAACCTGATCGCCGGTCTTTAGTCCATGCGCCGTCCACGTCGCCACATCGGTGGTCGCATCCGCGACGAAGGTTCCCGCCGTGCCCGCGACGCCAATCGGACGCGAGCGATTGGTGGTGTAGCGAACCTGCGCCGTCTGCGAGCTGACCGAAAGTGTCACCGGAAGTGGCGTTCCCGATGCAAACGTGCGGCTCGCTGGACCAAAGCGAACGCGCTCAGCCAGCGCCGACGATGGATCATTTGGTGCGCCCGGTGTCGGCTTGCCAAAGTGCGCCGTCGCGGAATCGGTCGCCGTCGTCAGCAGTCCATACGATACGTCGGTGGCTTGACCGGAATACGGGCTCCACACCGGAGGCAGCGGATCGCCACCACGACCCGTCAGTGCCAGGTATTCTCCGCCCTGCGTCGAGCAGCTTCCGCCCAGCTCTCCGCCCGAGAGGCTGAAGTTGGTGTGCAGCGGCTTGCCAGCGACGGCGCGATTCTTACCGCTCGCGAACACCACCAAGTAGCTGCCGGGAGCCATCACAGTTCCCGTCGGAAAGGTCCAGCGATCGGCCTTGGTCTTGCTATCGGTTAGGTGGTAGCCGGACAGGTCAAACGGCTGGCTGCCAGGGTTGTAGATCTCGATCCAGTCGGACGTTGCGCCATCTTCGTCGGTGAGCCCGGCCTGATTTTTGGCCAAAAACTCGGTGATAAACGGAAACGGCCCGGTAAACGTCAGGTCTTCGCTTGGTGTCGAGCCTGCATCGACCTCACCGCTGGTGGTACCACCCGAGCAGCCCGCAAGCCCGCTCGTCAGCGCCAAGCTCAAAAGGCCCAGCACGCTGCCAAGGACGCGAGAAGAACACTTCATGGCCTAACCCTCCCCCGAAAGTAAGCGCAAAGTGTCCGCACCACCGACCGACGACGCTCGTCAGCGGCTCGTGCAGAGAAGCCTTCATTTTAGTTTCGATTGAAACAGCAAGGTAACAACGAATCCCGTCGCACACGTAAGCCGTGAACTCGATGGGACTTTTCCCTGGCTGCTCAGGGACTTACCGGAGCCAAGCGGTCAGACGACGCCGACCGTACACACCAGCCAGGGCAATTACGTCGCTGCGCCGTGCTTGTTCAGAAAGCCCGCCGACGACTCCAGACCGCGCTCGACCTCGGCAGCGGCGAACTTTTCGATCTGACCACCGAGCCCGAAGACCTTGACCTCGATGTCCCAGTCCATGATGCGACGACAGGCGTTTTCACCGACGGGAATCACCTGCATCGTGTAGCCCATCTTCAGCTTGTCACGCATCACCGACGGAACCATCACCGCCGACACCGAGTCCGATCCCGTTTGATGCGTCACCGTTTCTTCGTAACTGAAGCCGCCACCGACGAGCTTTTTGATAAAGCCCGGCATGTTGTCCTGCGGTGTGATGCGGTTCTTGAGCGTGATCGAGCCCGGACCGACGTCGCGCGACAGCGACTCATACTGCTGGACATGCATCGCCTCGATGTTGAGACGCTTCATGAAGGACGGATCGAGAGAAAGCTCGATCACGCGGCTGGCTGAAACCTCGATGCGATGCTCTCTGCGAAAGCGCATAAACGGACTCCCTGAAAGTGGCTCACGTCGCCAAGCGACCGGCGCACGCTAGCAAAGTTTGACCTTCAGAGAAAAGCGCTTTGACCGACGACGAAGAAACCGCCGTCACAGCAGCAGCGGAGCACACGGCGAGCACCGATCAGCAGGTTTTCCGACGAGAAATCGAGCGTTAGCGACGGGGCTTCTTCTTCTTGGCGGCGGTCTTGGCGGCAGTCTTCTTTTCACCGGCCTTGGGCTTTTCCGACGACTCGTCTTCGTCTTCGCCCGACGCAGCCGCTTCGGCAGGAGTCTGCTTCGACGGAGCCGCTTCCACCGGCGCTTCCGCAGGCTTCACTTCGACGACAGGCTCGGCTTTCGCTTCGACGACAGGCTCAGGCTTCACCTCGACGACAGGCTCAGGCTTCACCTCGACGACGGGCTCAGGCTTCACCTCGACGACGGGAGGAGGCGGCGGCGCGGGCTCGGGCTCAAACTCGACACCGGCACCGACTTCCGCGCCCAGACCGAGCAGCCAGCGCGGCAGCTTGGTCGCTTCGACGGGCACCACCAGCATGCCAGCGCCTGCGCCTTCTTTCACCCGTCGTACTTTGCCTTGCAGGCTGTGCTCACCCGCGTGAACCGACAGCGCGGTCGCCACCGGCATCGGGCTGTCCAGCTCAATGAACAAGCCGCCGTCCTGAAGTCGGAAGCGCGGCTCCTTAGCGATGGAGAGAGACTGGTAAAGGACCTGTATGCTCATAATCCCATAGGGTATCAAAAGCTCATTTGCACCGGCAACGCGGTGCGCGCAAAATCAAAAAAACCATGTGCGGAATCATCGGATACATCGGACCCAAGCAAGTAACGACGCTGCTGGTCGAAGGCCTGCGTCGACTCGAATATCGTGGCTATGACTCGGCAGGTGTCGCGGTCATCAAGAGCCCCAACAATCCCGACGAGGCACGCGATCTCCAGATTGTGCGCTGTCGAGGCAAGCTCAGTGAGCTGGAAGGTCAGCTTGCCGGCGGAATGCCGCAAGGCCACGTCGGAATCGGACACACACGCTGGGCGACTCACGGTCGTCCGTCAGACGAAAACGCGCACCCGCATCGCTTTGCGTCGGTCGCGGTGGTTCACAACGGCATCATCGAAAACTATCTGTCGCTCAAGCAGTCGCTCAGCCAGCGCGGACACACGTTTTCGTCGGAAACGGACACCGAGATCATCGCGCACATGATCTGGGAAGAGCTTCAGCAGGTTGCGCCGGGGCCGGATCGACTGCTGACGGCGACGCAGCGAGCGCTCAAACAGCTCGAAGGCGCGTACGCGGTGGTGGTTCTGTGTACCGATACGCCCGACGAAGTGGTCTGTGCCAAGAGCGCATCGCCGCTGGTGCTCGGACTTGGCGACGGAGAAAATCTGATCGCATCGGACGTACCGGCGCTGCTGCCGCATACCCGACGGGTGATTTTCCTCGAAGAAGGCGATCTGGCGCAGCTCACGCGAGACAAGGTTCGCATCATCGGTCTCGACGGGGTGGAACGAAAGCGCGCCGAGCGCGTCATCACCTGGTCGCTGCTCGCCGCTGAAAAGGCGGGCTACAAGCACTTCATGCTCAAGGAAATCTACGAGCAGCCACGCGCCGTCACCGATACGCTGCGCGGACGACTTTCACACACGCCAGCGGATGCACTTCTCGACGGATACGAGATCGATCCAAGCAAGGTAAAGCGGCTGTTTATCCTGGCTTGCGGCACTTCGTTTCATGCGTCGCTCGTCGGAAAGTACCTGATTGAAGCACTGGCGCGCATCCCGGTGGAAGTCGATCTGGCGTCGGAGTTCCGTTATCGCGATCCGATCGTCTCGTCGGGCGATCTGGTGGTTGCAGTGTCTCAGTCGGGAGAAACCGCCGATACGCTGGCCGCAATTCGTGAAGCGCAAAAGAAAGGCGCGCAGATCTTTTCGATCGCCAACGTCGTCGATTCGTCGATTCCGCGCACGGCACAGCACTCGCTGTATACGCACGCAGGACCGGAAATCGGCGTCGCGTCGACGAAGGCCTTTACCACGCAGCTTGTCGCGCTGGCGCTGCTCGCGCTGCATCTGGGACGACGCAGTGGTCAGCTTTCCGAAGAAGCCGCGCAGGCATTCGTTCACGATCTGACGTCGCTGCCCGCCAAGCTGACGCAGGTTCTTCAGACGGCAGAGCAGCTTCATCAGCTGGCGCGAACCTACGGTCACTGTCGAGACATGCTGTACCTGGGACGAGGGCCGCAGTTCCCGATTGCGCTCGAGGGTGCGCTCAAGCTCAAAGAGATCTCGTACATCCACGCCGAAGGCTACGCGGCGGGCGAGATGAAGCACGGTCCGATCGCGCTCATCGACGAAGGCTTGCCGGTGCTGGTGCTGGCGCCGCACGACGGTGGCTACGAAAAAGTGCTGTCCAACCTGTCGGAAGTCAAAGCGCGCGGCGGTCACGTCATTGCGATCACCACTGAGGGAGATCACTCGCTGCGCACGCTGGCCGATCACGTCGTCGAGGTTCCGGCGGTGCATCCGCTGCTCGCGCCGATCATCACCGTCGTGCCGCTCCAGCTGTTTGCCTACTACGTCGCGGACTTCAAAGGCACCGACGTCGATCAGCCACGCAACTTGGCCAAGTCCGTCACCGTCGAATAACTGCTCTTCACCGATAGGAACCTGACATGAACAGCCAACATCCCGCCGCCAACCAGGATCTGGAACTGCTGATTGGAGCGGGCGCAGATCCGACGGCACTTGCGGCGTTTCTCGACGGACTGGATGATGCCGGTCGTGTTCGCGAAGTTCGCTCGCTGTCGCGCAAAGCCTTGGGTGCGCTGTACGATCGCTGTGAGAGCGCGCCGCCGCTTCAGCTTGCCGACTTTGTTCCATCGTCGCTGCCTGTCGGAAAGACGCTGATCTGCGCGGGACTCAACAACCTGCCGATGTTCCGCAGCTTCGAAAAGCGCCTGGTTCGCAGCGCCAGCGGTCAGGTCTTCGGCTTCAACTTCCAGTCGATGAGCTTCGTCACCGGCCCCGGCTACTTCGAGATCACGCAGTCAGGCAGCGAGCTTCTGTTTGACTACACCAAAGTACCGAGCCCAAGCGACGTGCCCGCCGACTGGCCCAAGGTCGTTCCCAACGATCGCGGCTTTTCCAACTTGGTCTATAAGAACCTGCACGACTTTTGTCGTCGCGTCTCTCGCGATGTCGTGATCGGTCACGCCACCCGAAACGGAGAGTCACTGCCGCAGTACTTTGTGCTCGCGCGGCAGCTCGGCTAAGCAGCCCAGGCTACGTCGCTGAAGACTCTTGCTCGAGGTGGACACGCGCAAACCGCAGAAAGTCCGCCTCGGTCAGGATTCCCATCAGCTTGCCACCAGAAACCACCGGCAGACAGCCGTACTTGTGCCGTTCCAAGATCCGCGCCGCGTCGGCAGCCGGAGCATCTGGCGTCGTCGTCAGCACGTCTTTGACCATCACCATCTCGATCGGGATGTCGCGTGCGACGTCGGAAACTCGCTCGCTTCCGGGGCTGCCGTGGCTCACCCACGCCGCAAGCAGCGTTCGGTGCGTCACCAGTCCAACAAGGCGCTCATCGCCATCGACGACGGGCAGGTGACGAATACGACCAACACGCATGATGCGGTCGGCCAGGTCCAGGCTGTCTCCGACGCGAAGTGCTTCTACCACTTCGGTCATGATGTCTTTCACTTGGGTGATCGCCATAGCATCCTCCAACACGGCGCCCGATAGCTGAGGGCAGTAGTCCCAAGATACGTCGCAAGCCTCGAATTTGCATTAGTATCTCTGCCCATGGCGCTCCCACACCCGCCCACAGCAGACGTACGCGACGGGCACACCGGCGGCACAGGATCTAGTCCAACGCGTTTGGCCGCACCGACCGACGACCTGCACGCGGAGCTTTCCCAGATCACGTCCGCACTTCGCGCTCGGCTGGACTGGCTTCGCATCGGCGGCGTCGATGGCTGTCCCCTTCCGGCACAGCGTCCCGCCCGCAACGTCCCGCCAGTGACGCGATCGGCCCCCGTCGCAGACATGCCTCGCAGCGGAGCCCCTTCGTCCTTCCAGCGTCCCGCAGCGGCTGCGTTTCATCCCAATGCGCCCAGCCCAGAGTCTGCGCCGTCCGACGATCCCGCAGCGCTGGCCCGAGCCGCTGTCGAGCATGCCTCGCGCTATGCAACCCGTCCGCAGTCCGCTGCGCCTCGCGCCGCTGTCCGTCCCGCCGCTGCCGATTCCGCGACGGCCAAAGGCCCAAGCGAGATCGTCTATCCCGAGCTTGCCAGCCTGTCCCCCGGCGAAAACGGCCTGCGCGTCATCCGTGACTTCATCGGAGACTGTCGTCGCTGCAACCTCTGTCATGGACGAAATCAGCTCGTCTTTGGCGAAGGAAATCCGGCCCCGTGGCTCGCGTTTGTGGGTGAAGGTCCAGGCGCTGACGAAGATCGCACCGGCCTGCCGTTCGTCGGTGCCGCCGGAGATCTGCTGTCCAAGATGATCAAAGCGATGGGCGAACATGCGCAAAAGCTCGGCTTTCCCGAGCTGAGCGCGCGTCTGTCGCGTGAGCAGGTCTACATCGCCAACGTCGTCAAGTGTCGTCCGCCCGGTAATCGCACGCCCGAAGCCGACGAGATCGCAGCCTGTGGCGGCTTTGTGCGTGCGCAGCTTGAGGTGCTTCGTCCGCGTGTCATCGTCGCGCTGGGACGCACGCCGACGCAGTTTTTGCTGCAAAACGCCGCGCCGCTCGGTCGTCTGCGCGGACAGTTCGGTGACTGGCACGGCGTGCCGGTGATGCCGACCTATCACCCGGCGTATCTGTTGCGCACGCCGTCGGCCAAAGCGAGCGTGTGGGACGACCTCAAGCTCGTGATCTTAAAGCTGGCAGAGCAGTCGAACCTGATGCCGTCCGGCCCGCAGTCCAGCACCTGAACTCAGCGGAAATCGCCTGAAATCGGCGGAATTTTCCAGAAATCAGCGAAATTCGCCAGAAATCAGCAGGACCTAGTAGGAAAGGAACTTGTGATGACTCACACCTCGTTTGCCGCAAAGACTCGTTCGATTGTGTGTGCGCTGGCTATGCTGGCCTGTACATCGGCGCTGGCCGGTCCACCGGCGGGCAGCATCGTCATCACCGAACGGCAGCTCAACCCGAAGATTCACAGCTTCCAAGAAGACCTCAAGACCGAGGCCCGCAAGGTGCTGACGAAGAAGCCCGAGCTGGAAAACTGGAAGGTCTTCTTTATCGCGTACCTGAAAAAAGCAGCGGGCGACAGCAAGGTGAACGTGGTGTTTTACGACGCAGCGCAGCCGAGCAAGCCGGGACAAGCGCGCGAGCCGATTCACTTTGCGGAAATTGGGACGGCGGCGGACACCAAGGTGCTGATGTCGAACCTCGATCTGCGACCGGATCAGGGCTTCAAAGAAGGCGGCAAGTATCAGGTGCTGATCACGCGGCTCATCAACGGCAAAGAAGAGGTCTACGCCAGGACGCTGCTGGAGCTAAAGTAGCCGCAGCCAGCGCGTCCTGTGACGCAGCGTTAGCGACGAGCGGTGATGGGCAAGCGCGGGCGTGAGAGCCGACGGAACTCGCCGCCTTCGCTGATTTCTGCGCCGCCGTCTTCCATGCCTTCCATGCCGCCGTCGTAGCCGTGGGCTTCGGCCTGACGCAGACGCTCGGCGATCTCGATGATGCGACGCTCGACGCGACCAAAGACGCTGGCCGCCGGGAAGCGACCAGAGCTGTCTCGATCACCAGCGGGCAGTCCGGTGAGGATCTCGATTCCGTCTGCCACCGACGAGATCGCGTACAGATGAAACTGTCCGCGCCCGATCGCTTGCGCCACGTCTTCACGCAGCACCAAGTGCGGCAGGTTGGCTTTCGGGATCATCACGCCCTGGCTGCCGGTGAGTCCACGCGCGTTGCACAGGTCGAAGAAGCCTTCGATCTTGGCGCAGACTCCGCCGATGGCCTGCATCTCACCCAGCTGATTGACGCTGCCGGTGACGGAAATGCTCTGATCGATGCCCACGTCGGCGAGCGCCGAGAGCACCGCAAACAGCTCGCTGGAGCTGGCGCTGTCTCCGTCGATTTCGCCGTAGCTCTGCTCGAAGACAAGCTGGGCGCGCAGGCTGAGCGGACGCTCTTGACCGAACATCCGCGCCAGATAGCCACGCAGGATCGCGACGCCTTTGGTGTGAATCGCGCCACCAAGCTGGGCTTCGCGTTCCACGTCGACAATGCCTTCCCGTCCGAGCGCCACGACGGCAGTGATGCGCATCGGCTGACCGAACTCGACATCGCCGGTGTGAAAGACCGATAGACCGTTGACGACACCGACGCGCATGCCGGTGGTATCGAGCGCCACCTCACCACGCAGCGTCAGCTCGCGAATGTGTCGCTCTTCGGAAGCCAGTCGCTCCCGTCGCTCTTGCCAAGCCCCCGCGATGTCAGCCGCCGTGACCGTCAGCACCGGCTTTGTTTCCGACGCTGGCTGTTCGATCAGTCGACAGCGCGCCTGCGCCACCGCAAAGGTCGCCGTCTCATCGAGCGGTTCCAGACACAGCGACAGCTTTTCGCGATCTTCCGCCAGCCTCGTCGACAGATCGAGCAGCCTCGCCCGCGCCGAGCGCTCAAACGGCGGCAGCCCGCGCTTTTTGGCAAACGACATCAGCACTGCGTCGAGCACACGCAGCGTCTCCGGCGTACGAGGGACGACCGGATCGACCTCGACCTTGATGCGAAACAGCGAGCCAAAGTCGGGATCGCTCGCTCGCAGCGCATCGTAAAGCTCCGCCGAGCCGACCATCACCACGCGCACCGCCACCGGCACCGGACCGGGCCGCAGCGTCGTCGAATACGTTCCCAGCGGACCGACCGGATCTTCGACCGCCATCCGCTTTTCGCGCAGCACCCGCTTCATCCGTTCCCAGATGAGCGGATCGGTCAGCAGATCCTGCGCGCGCAGCACCAGCACGCCGCCGATCGACTTGTGCATCGAGCCGGGCCGAATCCGCATAAAGTCGGTCAGCAGCGCACCAAAGCGCACCCGACGCTCCAAGTGACCAAACAGGTTCGCGTAGGTCGGGTTCGTTTCGTAGATCACTGGCGCGGCTTCGCCTGGACGATGCGTCGTCAGCAGGTTGATCTGGAAGCGCTTGAGCCGCGTCGCCAGCTCGGGATCACCCTCGTCGAGGCTGTCTTCCGATTCGCCTTCATGCTCGTGATCGTGCTCTTCGGGCTCCAGAAAGTCTTCCCAGTCGTCGATCAGCGCTTGGCGAACCCGTCGCAGATAGCGCGCCACATCCGTCGAGAGACTGGCAAACCGATCGAACAGCTCGCGCATCTCTTTTTGGATGAGCTGCGCCGCCGCCCGTGCCAGTGCCGCCGTGTGCTCGGCATCAAAGCGCGCACCTTGCGCCCGAACCAGCCGCGCGGCCTTTTCCACCTCGCGCGTCAGACGATCGGCAGCGCCTTGGAGCGCTCGCTTGGTGTTTTCGTCGAGCACATCGAACTGTTCCGCCGACAGCGGCTTGCCGTGCAGGATCGGAAACGTCTGAACCGCACCTTGCACTGTGCGAATCCCGAAGCCGTGCGTGCGCGCCGTGTTTTCCAGATCCGACAGAATCTGCTTGTTGCGCGCTTCCATTTCCGACGACAGCTTGCGATGCGAGCGCTCCAGATCGTCGGCGTCCACCAGATGAGGCATCCGCTCGCGCAGACCCTCGATCAGATCGCCCATTGCTTCGACGAGCGCTGGACCGGTTCCCGGCGGCAGCAGCAGCGGCTTGGGCGCTTCGGGATGCTCGAAGTCGTGGATGTAGACCAAGTCGCCCGGCGTATCCATCTGCGCGGCGAAGCGCTCGGCGTGACTGACCACCACATCTTCGACCATCACTTCCGAGTCGGCAGCGACGAAGATGTGAAAGCCACTTTCGGGCATGCTCAGGCCCAGATCAAGCGACCGTCGAGCCACCTTCGGGACAATGTCCCACAAGCTGGCATCAATCGGCTGCTCGGGCAGCGCTTCGGGATCAACGCGAACGGTCAGTGCTTCGTCGGCAACCATAAAGCGCAGCCGCGTCCGCATGCTGGTGCTTGGCTCGGGAGAAAGCAGCATCTTCGGATCGAGCGGCGGCTCCTCTTCCGACAACGCAACAACCGGCGACTGAGCGCTCAGCGACGAGACTTCCAGCGCTTCACCTTCGCCCAGCGCCGCATCCGTGTCCGCAGCGCTTACGGTCGACTGCTCCGCATCTTCAGGATTGGGAAGCTGACTGCCTGTGGATTGAGAGGATTCGGGTTCCATCATAAAGAGGCTCTATGTTCTACCAGAGCGGGACAGATTACCATGCCCGATCCTATCGCCCCGTCGCCCACAAAGTCTCTCACACCGAAAGGGCCGACATCCACCGACAAGGTGCGCTTGCGCCGCGTGGCTGCATAAATCACCGAGAAGCGGTGTATGCTGCCGAGCGTGCTGCTTGCAATAAACCCCGATCATCCTGAGCCTCGGAAGATTGCCAAGGCCGTCGCTGCGCTGGAAGCGGGCGAGATCATTGCCTATCCGACGGATACCGTCTATGGGCTCGGGTGCGACCTGCACAACAAAGCGGCGCTCGAAAAGCTCTACCAGATGAAGCGGATGCCGAAAAATCAGGCGCTTGCGCTCATCTGCGTCGATCTGTCGGACATCGCTCGCTATGTGATCGTCGATAACTCGTCGTATCGGCTGCTCAAACGGCTGCTGCCTGGACCGTATACGTTTATCTTGCCAGCGACGAGAGAAGTGCCAAAGACCATCGCACCGAAGCGGACCCAAGTGGGCATTCGCGTGCCCGATCATGCGATCCCGCGCGCGATCGCTGCGGCGCTTGGACGACCGCTGATCTCGACGACAGCCGCCGAGCATGGCACCGAGCCGCTCCAGTGGCCGCAAGACATCGCAGCGGCGTTTCCGCAGGCCCAGCTGGTGCTCGATGGCGGTCCCGGCGGCGTGGTTCCGACGACGGTGATTGATCTCACCAGCCAGCCGCCGCTCATCGTCCGCGAGGGCGCAGGCAGCATTGATTCCCTACTAGACGAGTAAAGTGAAGCGACATGGCAAAGAGCGTTCTCATCGTGAACCCGCAAGCGCGGGATGGCTGGGCCCAGAAAAAGTGGCCGGTGATCGAGCCGATGCTCCGCGACGCACTCGGTGTGATTGATGTTCAGTTCACCAAGCAGCCTGGCGACGGGATTCCCATGGCCAAAGCCGCAGCCGAGCAAGGCGCGGGACTGGTCGTTGCGATGGGTGGCGATGGAACAGCGTCGGAAGTGGCGTCGGGACTATTGACCGCGTTTGCCAGCAGCGCCAGCAGCGAGCCGACCTGTGCGTTCGGTTATCTGCCCTGTGCGACAGGTGGAGATCTGCGCCGAATCCTGGGAACACCGACGGAAATGAAGGACGCAGCGCAGGCGATTGCGCGCGCGAAGGCTCGTCCGATCGACGCGGGACGCATTGACTACACCAGCCACGACGGAAAGCCCATGAGCGGCTACTTCATCAACGTCGCAAGCTGCGGAATCTCCGGCCTTGTCGATCATCTCGTCAACGAAGGAAGCAAAGCGCTCGGTGGTCGCGCGACGTTCTTTGTGGCTTCGCTGCGCGCAACGCTGCGCTACAAAAACGCACTGGTTCGCATCCGGCTCGACGACCAGCCCGCCTACGAAGAACGGATTTACACGCTCGCGGTGGCCAACGGAGCCTACTTTGGCGGTGGCATGAACATCGCACCCGACGCGCAGATTGACGACGGAACCTTCGATGTCGCAACCATCGGCGATCTATCGTTTGTCGAAGCGCTGCGACTCGGAAGCCTGATCTACAAGGGCGAGCAAGCACGGATGTCAAAGGTCGCGACGCGCAGAGCCCGTCGCATTGTCATCGAGCCGGTCGATCCAAACGAAAAAGTGCTGCTCGATGTCGACGGAGAGACGCCGGGACGACTGCCCGCGACGTTTACGCTGCTGCCGGGCTCGCTGCTTTATCGAGGCTGATCCGACGCTGATCGCTGTCTGAATCACCACTTGCTCGTCGCTCGCTCGTCGCTAATGACCAACTGACTCGACGGTGACCGCGTGCGAGTTACGCGGGATGCCGAGCGGCTTCGTCCCTGGCTCGTAGCTCGTCAGCGTAAACTCCGCCGGACCCAAGATCGTCTCCGCCGAGATCTTGAGCGGCAGCCTCGCTGCATCATCGCTGAGCCACAGCTCACCCAGCCACGGCGACTTGCCAATCACTTCTTCGCGCTCGTTTAGTCGATCGCCGCGCCCAAGCATATGAATCGTGCGCTTGGCCCCGTAGATCGTCTGAAGCGACTCGCGACCAGCCACCGTCAGCACGCCACGATACAGCGCCGTTCCGCCCGTCACTGCCAGCGTCAGCTTGTCACCGTCGTGCAGTCGCAGCCCGCGCAGAAGCAGCAGCACCGACATCGGATCGAGCAGCTCTCGCTGTAGCTCCCCTTGGGTGTGCCACTCGCCGCTCGGCTTCTTCACCGTCATCTCGAAGCTGCGACCGCTTACCACAAACGTCGCTTGCCGAGGATGCGCGCCAGTATCCACCTGCTCGATCCGTCGCGGCAACAGCGTCGTCGCGTCGAGCGTCAGCTGATAGCGCTGTCGCCAGTCCGTCAGCGCCTTCGCCATCCCGAGCGCTTCACTTTCACCGACGACACGAACCACGGGCCCCGACGGTGTCTGCTGTGGAGGCGTCAGCGCCAGCCGCGCCCGACCCGCATCGACGGAGCCCAGCAGCTTCACCGCAAACGTAAACGCCTCGCCACTTCGCACAGGCTGAGCCAGCGCCGGACTCGGCAGCGACAGCCCCGACGCGATGCTCAGCAGCGGCCCGCAGTGCCACAGCGTCTGCCAACACCCGCGAACCAGCCGAGCGAATCGGTGAGCCATTTTGTTTCAAGACCTAACAGCAACCGTCCACGACAGCTATGAAATTCACCCAAGCAGCGCATACAGAACCAGCACCAGCACCGACATGATCAGCGCCCCAAGCAGCGTCAGATACAGCGTCCGCGACGGAAGGATTGGCTTACTGGGAAGATCTCCGTCGAGCAGCGTCGGCATCGGCATCGGCTGCGTCATCGGCTGCGGCGAAGCCATCAGCGTCGGAATGATCGACACCAGCTTGGTCTTCGCACTGCGACGGATGTGCTCGGCGGCCTGCTGTGCTTCGTCGGGACGCAGCGTCTCTGGATCGTCCGAAATCGGCGCAACCTTGACCTGCGTGCGATCGCTTTGGCCCAGTCCGTGTTCGGAGTGAACCTGCGTCGGAGCCGCCAGCGCCGCCACCACCTTGGTCTTGGCATCCGACGACAGCGAAGCCGCTACCTGCGTCGGGGCATGCGGAGGCAAAAACGCCGGACCACGCGCCAGATCGCCCACTTGGGTCTTGGCTTCAGGCGTGCTCGTCGGAGCGATCTGCTGCACCGCCGCCGATCCATCCGCCGCATAGACCAGCGTCGCCGACGGATCATCCTTGGCTGGCTCTGGTCTTCCTCCCAGCAGCGCAAGCAGTCGCTTTTCCACCTCTGACATCGACGGTCGTGCGCTCGGCTGCTTGAGCAGCATCTGATCGATCAGCGAGCCCAGTGCCGTCGAGACCTGCGGCGCACGCTGCAACAGAGGCTGCGGGTTTTCGTAGACGTGCTGCGCCATCACCTCTGCCGCTCCCGGCGAACCAAACGGCGGCGCACCCGCAATCATCTGATACAGAATCACCCCGAGCGCATAGACATCCGCGCGATCGTCCACGCCACGCGCACCACGACACTGCTCCGGTGCCATGTACGTCGGCGTTCCCATCAGCACGCCGGTTCGCGTCGGCATCGCCCCCGGCTGCCCCATTCCCATCGCGAGCTTAGCGATACTTTGCCACGCATCGTCTGAAGATCGATTCTTCGTTCCCTTTCATCGACGCTGTACGCTGGGGAAGTCTCGCTTCGATTTACTGTTCCCGTCGCTGTTAGACTCAGCTTGACACTCCTATAAAATGAACGAACAATTCATTTTAACGGAATCGTGAACGAATCGTTCATTTAACAGGAATCCTTTGAGGAAACTGTGAACGTGTCGTTCATTTTATGGGAATCAACCGATGGCGCAGATCCTGAAACAAGAGATGTACGATCGCTTGCTCCAAGCGGCAGAGAGCGAGTTCGCAGAGTCCGGTTATGAAGGCGCTACCGTCGCTGCCATTGCTCGACGCGCGGAGGTCTCTGCGGGCAACGTCTATCGCTACTTTGAAAACAAAGACGCGCTGTTTCATGCCGTCATCAGCGATGAGTTTGCGAATACCTTCAAGCGACTGCTGCATCGTCGGGTGTCCGCACTGCTGGATGCACAGGATCTCAGCAAGCTGCCAAGCGACGCAGAACAGAAAGCGGAAGCGCTTCTACAGCTGTGGATTTCGCAGCGGCTCAAGGTGGTGATCTTGCTGGATCGCGCCCAGGGATCTCGCTTCGCTCGCTTTGGACAGGACTTCGTCGACGAGCTGGTCCGGCTGACCAAGATCAACCTGCGCAGACAGACTCACCGGAAAGCAACCGATGTCGAGGAGCTGATCCTGTCGACGATCTTTCAGAACACGCGGCGCAGCATCGTCGCAATCTTGGAACGCTATCAAGAGGAGCCCCAGATTCGCAGCGCCATTTCAGCGTTCTGGAGCTATCAACTGGCCGGTCTCGCCGGCTTTACCAAGTGGGTGGGCACATGACGGACGAACTCTGGAAACTGGATGCAGTGGCACAGGCCGAACTGGTTGCGAAAAAGATCCTCAGCGCAACGGAGCTTGTCGACGCTGCGCTCGATCGCATTGCACGATTAGAGCCCGCGATTCACGCGATCGAAAGCATGGACGCGGAACAAGCAAAGGAGTGCGCCAAGCGGACTCCCAAAGGGCCTCTGTTCGGGGTTCCGTTCCTGATCAAAGATCTGCTGCCGCATCCAGGTCTGCCGTGCCGGATGGGATCGCGCCTGTTTCGTGGTCACATGCCGTCCGCTGCATCGGACTACAGTCGCAAGCTGTCGGACGCGGGACTGATCACGCTGGGCAAGAGCACCACTTCGGAACTGGGACTGCTGGGCAGTACAGAGTCACTGCTCAGCGGCATCACCAAAAATCCGTGGAATCCAGCGCTGTCCGCGACGGGCTCATCGGGAGGTTCCGCAGCAGCGGTGGCGAGCGGAATGGTTCCGATTGCACATGCCAACGACGGTGGTGGATCGATTCGCATTCCGGCTTCCGCGTGCGGTCTGTTTGGACTCAAGCCAAGTCGAGGTCGATCGGCAAAGACCGATGTGATGATGGCGTACGATCTGCTCAGCGAAGGATGTCTCAGTCGATCGGTGCGTGATGCAGCACTGTTTCTGTCGCTGACAGAGATCGAGAACACGCAGCTTGGGCCGAAGCTCGGCTTTGTACGCGCCACAGTCGCTGGCCCGCTGCGCATCGGCTTTTATGACCAGACGCTGATGGGACACAGTCCAATTCCCGAAGTAAAGCAGGCACTCGATCGAGCCGTCAGCCTGTGTCAGTCGCTCGGTCATACGCTGATTCCGATCGAGCCTCCGCCGGTGAATGCCGCCGCGCTGTCGCACGGGTTCTTCGCGGTGGCGGGCTTTGGCATGACGCAGCTTGCCGCGATGATGACGCCGCTGCTCGGTCGTCCGCCGGGCCCCGATGAGCTTGAGCCGTTCACGCTGGAGCTGGCGGCTTGGTTTTCGACCTTGCCTGCAAAGACGCTGCCGCAGGCTTTCGCGGACTTTGACGAGGCGGGAATCACGATGCGCGCCTATCTCGATCGCTTCGATGTGGTGCTGTGTCCGACGCTGCCGATCTTGCCGCCGCCGCTGGGAACGCTGGCTCCGACGCTGGATCGTCAGACGCTCATTCAGCGCACCGAGCTGCTCGCCGGATACACGCCGATTCACAGCATCTCGGGAGTTCCCGCGATGTCGGTTCCGATCGAGCAGAGCCCCGACGGACTCCCGATTGGAATGCACTTTGCCGCGCCCATGGGTCAGGAAGCGCGTCTGCTTCAGCTGGCCTATCAGCTAGAGCAAGCCGCACCGTGGGCGCAGCGCTGGCCGACGCTAGCGACTGCCTAATTCCGTCTCACAGGTAGCGACTCTTTTGCCTTCCCACCCACTTCCCTGCCGTCACCGCTGAAGCGAACGCTCCGACGGAAGCTGCAACCACACGCTTAGCGATACCAAAGTCGAGGATTTTGACGCGCTCGCCACCCGCCGCCGTCTGATCCGGCACCAGCATCACGTTTTCGGGCTGAACCTTGCGCAAGCGCGCGTCCGTCGACCAAGCCAGATCAAGCGGGCGCAATGGAAGTCGGTGGGAAGCCGAGATGTCGCGGGCGCTCGCCTCAGTGCGACGCTAGTGCATGTGCTCGATGTGTTCGGGCAGCTTGACCCAGCAATGCATCCGCTCCTCGTAGACCGAAAAGACCGGCGGCGGAAAGCGCGGATCGGCAAAAGCGCCCACCGGGACGGCCACGACGTCGGGCATGTCGTCGATCTCGTAGTAGACGGTCGCGCCGCAGGTGGGACAAAAGTGAAACGTCGCCTTGGCGCCAGAGTCTCCGGTGCGCACCCAGTCGGTGGCGAGGCCTGTGATGCGCACGTTTTCGCGTAGAAAGCGAGCCTGCGCAGCAAAGACGCTGCCGGTGCGCTGCTGACACGCCAGGCAGTGACAGACGGAAACTCGGACCGGCTCACCATCGCAGATGATGCTGAGCTGACCACAGCTACAACAGGCACGTCGTGACGTCATGGCACCGAATCTACAACGAGAAGCGCCGCACCTGAGACGTCATCGGACTTCACCTTGACGGCTGGATGATACGCAGAAGCAGCCTACCGCGTCGGAACCGCAGCGTACGCGTGGACACGGAAGACTTCCACGCCAGTCTCTGTCGGAAGCGGGGAAGAATTCGCAGCCTCTTCGACGGAAAATACCTGCTCGGGCTTGAGATCTCGGTGGACGATTTTTTGTTCGTGCATCACCGACAGCGCCGACGCGGCTTGCTGACCCAGCTGAATTACGGTCTGTTCGGGCAGGCTGCCACCGGCTTGATAGAGCCGCTCATGAAGGCTCATCCCGTCGAGAAATTCCATCGCCAGGTACGCCACACCACCGGGAGCCATTCCACACTCGTAGATGTGAACCACGCCGGGATGCACGACCAAGTTGGCGGCTTTGGCTTCGTTGAAGAACCGATTCAGCACGTCGCTGTTCTGCGCAAACGTCTGATGCAGCACCTTCACCGCAGCGCGCTGTCCCGACGGCTCGTGGACCGCTTCATACACCGATGCCATGCCTCCGGTGCCGAGTCGCCGAACCACGCGGTATGGACCAAACCGTCGCTGCTCCATGTCGGGAAAGGCCCAGCTGGCACGTCGAACCTGCACAGAGGGTCTCAGGATTACTTTAACCCGAGCACGCGTCCCTTCGCGGAAGAAAGTCTCTCAATCTCGCTTGGCCAAGAGCAGCGACTCGAAGTCGAGCTGACGCTGCGGACTGAGCACCTGACGGTGTCGCTCCAAGATGATGTCGATGCCTTGACGGATGTACTCAGCGACGGGAACTTTGGTGATGTCGTGAAGACGCTTCAGCTCGACGTTCTGTTCGTCGGTGATGTAGATCGTCGTCGAGACCTTCCTACGAGACATGCGGCGAAGCATACACAACCGGATCCGACAGGCAAAATTTGCCCACGGCGGACGCGGCAGCACCAGCGCAATCGATCGATTGTGCGGCGAGGACTGACAGCGCAGCGCATCTTGCGTTCTCAGTGCTGTGCGGCTGGCTGGCGTCGGTGCAGCGCGTCGGTGCAGCGCGTGCGCATCTCGGAAATCGTCTGGCCGTAGTCGCGGGTTGCGAAGATGCCGCTGCCAGAAACCAAGGTGTCGGCGCCAGCGGAAATGACGTCGGCGGCGTTGTCGAGCTTGATGCCTCCGTCGACCGAGATGCTGACGACATCGCCGAGCCCGCGCGCTTCAATCATCTGTCGCAGCGCGGTAATCTTGGGCAGCGCACTCGGAATGAACGACTGACCACCGAAGCCAGGATTGACGCTCATCACCAGCACCATCGACAGATCCTCGAGCACGTAGTCGAGCACATGCAGCGGCGTCGCCGGATTTAAGACCACCGCCGCTTGCTTTCCGACGTGACGAATCTGCTGCACGACGCGATGAAGGTGCGGACAGACCTCGGGATGAACGTGCAGGATGTCAGCGCCCGCTTTGGCGTACGCGTCGATCCAGCGCGCGGGCTCCTCGATCATCAGGTGCACATCGAGCGGCAGCTTGGTGACTTTGCGAATGGCCTCGATGACGACCGGACCCAGCGTCAGGTTTGGCACAAAGTGCCCGTCCATCACATCAATGTGAATGAGATCAGCGGAAGCGCGCTCGACGGCGGCAACTTCCTCGGCGAGCCGACCAAAGTCAGCCGCCAACAGGGAGGGAGCAATCCGAACGTGATGCATGACGGGCCTGTAGCACAGCCCGCCAGCGGTCAGGTGACCTTCTTGGCGCGGAAGACGTTGACGATCGACGAAAAGATGTTGGTGTCGCCCTGACCGGCGAGCATCTCGAACTCGCCCGCGTCGAACACCATCGCACCGCAGTTGAAACACTTGTCGATGTTGACGCCCTTGAAGCTGATCTCGTGCAGCTCCAGTCCGCACTTGGGACACTTCATGTAGTGGAGCTTTTTGGCCGCTTCACGCTCGGCCTGCTCGATCTTCTTGGCGTTTTCTAGCGCCTCGCGCTGCCGACGTGCGGCTTCTTCGCGGGCAAAGTACTCTTCTTCGGCTCCAGACGGCTTGCTGATGCTCATTGGGTGTTTCCTCTCGCTGCGGCAATGTCTATCACAAGCTGAGCCGTGGCGGCAGCATCTGCCTCGCACATGGCCATCGCAATTACGGAGGAGGCGCCGGCGGAGTGCCACCGAGCTTGGTGATTCCGTCTCGACACAGCGCCGCCGCAGAGCCCTTGGGATTCATTTCCAAGTACTTCAGGTAGTGCGCCATCGCCTGATCTTTGTCGTTTTTCAGACGGTGATAGGTCTTGCCGAGACCAAACTCGGCAGCCGAATACGACGGACGAATCTGGAGCGAGGTGTTGTAGTGCTGGAGCGCCTGCTCGGGCTGATTTCGCTCGAACGCAATGTCACCGAGCGCCTTGTGAATCGCGGGCACGTTCGGCGCGTAGGTCAGCATCAGCTGATAGACCGCCAGCGCTTGATCGTACTTGCCACGCTCGAAAAAGCGGTTGGCCAGCTCGATCTGTCCGTCGAAGGTCTTCGGAATGTCTTGCTCGATGATACGACGCACTTCGTCGGACGTAATCTTTGCGCCCGTCGCTGCCGGAGCCGGACTTGCCGTCGGGGCTGGAGCTGGAGCCGCAGGCTTGGCTGCTGCCGTCGTCGCTGCGGGACTTGCCGTTGGAGCTGGAGCCGCAGGCTTGGCCGCTGCCGTCGCTGCGGGATTCGTCGTCGCGCCCGGTGCAAGCGGAGTCACCGTCGGAAGCGGAGTCACCGTCGGAGTCGGCGGAGTCACCGCTGGCGGCTTCACCGCAACCGTCGGGGCTGGCGCTGGACCCATCGGAGCATTCGGACTGGGCACCGCAACGGCCTTGACCGGCTGCTCAGGACTTGCCGTCGGAGCCGTCGGTTTCGCACCCGGGTTCCCTTGGGCCGGTGCCGTTGCGAGCGGCTCCACCACGGGACGATTCGGCTCAGCGGTCGGACTTGCCGTCGGACTTGCCGTCGGACTCGTCGGACTTGCCGTCGGACTCGTCGTCGGACTTGCCGTCGGACTTGCCGTCGGACTTGCCGTCGGATTCGGCTCCGTCGCACGCTGCTCCACAACCGGAGGATTGTTCTGCGCGCTGTTCGTCGTCGGCTGATCACTTCCGAGCAGATAGTACAGTCCCAGCGCCGCACCACCAGCGACGAGCAGCAGGATGCCGTTGCGTCGTCGCGCCGCTTGTCGCTCGATCAGCTCGTATTCGTCGGGCTCGCTGGCTTCGATCTTTTGGGTGACATCCCGCGCTTCTTTCAGCGCACGAGGCACCGGATCGCTGTGCTTGATCGCGTCTTCGATCGGATCGGACGGCTTTTGCTTCGCCGTTGCCTTCGAGTCCCGATCGATTCGCCGCGTCGCATCTTCGTCATCGGTCGATGGATCGCGACGATACACCGCCGTCTGGCTGTCGGACTTGGTGGCTGACGACTTTCCAGGCTCTGACTTTCCAGGCTCTGACTTGACGGAATCAGCCTTCGCGACCGCGGGCTTTCCAGACGCGGGCTTGCCCGACACCGGCTTACCCGAATCGATTCGTGCCGTCGGAGCATCTTGCGCAGCCGACGGAGCCGCCGCCTGTTCCGCTGGCGCATCCGACTTGCCATCCTGCGCAGCTCGCTTGGCCGCCGCCGCACTGCTCGACAGACCGGGAGGCGAAGCCGCTGGCTTTCCTTTGGCTCCGCCGGGCCTGGCCAGACGCATCAAGCTCAGGTTGCCGCTCACTTGATTGAGTCCCGGCGGCGTCACCTTCAGCGTTCCAATCACCGGCTTTTCGACGCCTGGATCGCTCTTGGGACCGGCTTCGACTTTCGCAGCTTCGGCTTTCACCGCCGCTTCGTTCTTGCCTACAGCTTCGGTCTTCGCCGCTTCGGCTTTGACACCTGCTTCGGCTTTGACACCTGCTGCGCTCTTGGCAGCCTGCGCAGGAGCCGACTTTTCCGCCGCCACAGCGCTCGGACCTGTCGCAGCCGCTTCCGCACCTTGCGCTTTTCGTCGAGCAATTCGCTCTTGATCGACGCTGTAGAACAGCGACTCGAACTCGACGATGGTGCCCATCTTGCGCCACTTCTGTCCCGAGCGAGACACCTCGTCATCGCGCGTCAGGCGCTTTTCCGAAATCCACAGCCGCAGCGTGGCCAGGTCCGGACAGCGGAGCACCTGCGTGCTCTGGCGCTTGCGTAGCAAAAACGGTCTGGCGCTGCCGGTTGCGACGGGGGCCGACTTGCTCTTGGGTTGAGAGGTCGCTGCGCTCTTGGGTTGGGTCTTATCCATCGCCATGTGTGTGTCTTCACCAGGCACGCGATCGTGCGCGTTACGTAGAGAGTGCCGTATGTGATTTTGCAGCGTGATCTAGTAAGCGGGCAAGCAAATCCCTTTGGGCCCAAGGATTTACGCGCAAAAAGAACAGGGGTTTTGGCAGGTTTGGCGTGCGTTACATCGCGCCACCGAGGAGCTTGCGCACCTCGATGAAGATGTGGATGCCGCCGACGATGGTCAGGATGATCGCAAACGGAATGTGGATGAGCTTCCACTCGCGGAACATCGGCTCGATCCGAGGCTGAAGTACGCGACGACACTCGATCTCGGCCATCTCGGTTGCGACCGAAGCGACCAGGCTGCGCGCCTTGTGATCTTTGATTCCCCGCAGCCGACTGCGCAGGATCGTCGCGCGGAACGGTCGCGCCAGCATGTCGCGCAGATAGATAAGCTGTCCCCACACGCTGGCCACCAGCTTCGGCAGCTTCGGATCGCTCACCTTGGCGTAGCGCTGACGCAGCTCTTGGAAGAAGCGATCGGCGACGTTGACTCCGCCGTGACGGTTGCGCAGATCGGCCAGCTTGCGCTCAAGATCCGCCATTCGCAGCTCTCCGCGAGAGACGCGCTCTGGCATAACCGTCGTAATAAACCGCCCGACGAGTCCCGACAGCACCGCCGCCACCATCGACCAGATCGCGATCGACACCCAGTTATCGAGCCGCCCGGCGCTGTGCAGCATCACCAGCATCGGACCGATTGCGCCCGACCAGACGTGATAGTTAAACCACGATCGCTGCGCACCGAGCTTCTTGATGCCCGGCACCCACTTTCTCGCCGAGTAGAACATCGACGAAAACATCAGCGTGCTGCCAATGTACGCAAGCCACAAGCCGAGCTGATCGTAGGGCCGATAGCCGACTTGGTTGAGCGCCATGTCCACTTCGTCGGGGCCGGTGAAGACAAAGCGACGCTGGAACCAGAAGTCGATCGACAGCATTCGCAGGTCTTCGTAGCGACGGAGCAGGATCTCTCCGAGGCAGATGAAGAAGCCGACAAAGCCAATCACCCACGCGATCGTCCACAGCACGCCGCCGCTCTTTTTGTCGGTGGCACGCGCACTGTCATCGGCTTCCGACAGTCCCTGGAAGAACTTCTTTGGATCGAACAGCTCACCGGGACGGAAAAACGCGCTGCGCTCGAAGCCACCTTTGGCCGCTTCCGACTGTTCCAGCGTGCGATCGACGAACGCCACTTCGGGAGACATCTCGACGATCGCATCGGTCGGACACGCCGAGATACACGCCTGATCTTCAAAGCTCGCGCAGTGATCGCACTTGCTGGCGACCCGACGCGGCTTGGCTTTGCGCGGCTTGTTGTCGCCCCAGTCGAGCTTCTTTTCCTTCTGAAGACGCAGCAGCAAAAGTGGCTTTTCGTCGAGTTCCTGCATCTCGATCGCGTCGTACGGACACGCCAGCGAGCACATGCCGCAGCCGGTACACAGGTCTTCGCTGATGACGACTTCGCCCTTTTCGGGATCGAACTTGATCGAGTCATAGCCGCAGACATCGACGCAGCGCTGATCGGCGCAGGTTCGGCAGCAGTCGACAAAGTCCAAGCCGCCAAGGACCTTGCCACCGAGTGACAGCCGCTTGACGCCGTAGCGCTTTTCGCAGGCTTTTTCGCACTCGTAGCACTCGATGCACTTGCTCAAGATGCGAACGCGCAGCGACATGCCGATCGAAAAGCCGTGACGGATAAAGAAGTCCGCGATCATGCCGCGTGCGCCCGTCGAGGCATCGAGACGACTTCGCGCCGCATCCGCCGCACGCCGAATCCGCTCCGCAAAGAAGTGATACGTCCGTCGCCAAGTATCCAGTCGCTGCAGCGAAATCGACAGCGCGCGCACCGGCGTCACCGAATACGAAGCCAGCCCGACTTGGTTGGGTCCCGCCAGATCCAGGCTCAGCAAGTCCCCTTCGGTAAACAGACCCAGGTTGCTTTCGGCCAAGCGAATCAGCGGACCGACTTCCTGCCTGCGGTTGTATTCGCGCTTTTCCGCGTACTTGTCGCCTTGCACGTAGGCCGCTTGCGCCGCTCGCTCACTGGCCAGCGTCTGCGGACTAAACCGCGCCAGCGCCACTTGTCCGTCCAGCACCAGCAGCGCCCGACCCGCGATCTCGATCAGGTGATCGCGACCGCACTCGATCAGCTTGATGTCGCCCATCTTGACCGCGTCGGACACAAACTGCGGATTGAGTCCCGCCAAGATCGGCGCATGCTCGACCGCCGCT
>WBZX01000935.1_pt1 | contig 23851 bp, 20 predicted proteins | sample 5204211 | NCBI WGS metagenome assembly WBZX01 (sample SAMN12344362, study PRJNA552823) | activated sludge metagenome | biome: Activated sludge suspended growth; feature: Nitrification reactor; material: Wastewater; isolation source: activated sludge from nitrification reactor of wastewater... | reverse complement strand
GCCTCAAGCTTTCGACCTATGTGGACAATGTGGTGGCGGCCGTCTGGCTTGCCGCCGGGGTTGGCGCCACCGCCAGCCTGCGCTTCGGCCGGGCCGGCGCGCTCGGCGTCCTGCTGGGCTCGCTGGCCGCCAACGGCCTGAGCCTGCCGTTCGATCTCGCCTTCCTCATCGCCTGCGGCGCCGCGGGCGGCGCCTGGATGATGGGCTACCTGGCCCATCGGCTCGCGCCGTTCAGCCTCACGCTGGATTACGTGTCGAGCGTGGCGAAATTCGCCCTCGTCATCGCCCCGCTGGGCAGCGCGTTCAGCGCGTGCGTGGGCGTGTTCAGCCTGCACGTCGTCGGCGATCTCGCGATCGGGGCGATGCCCAGGGCGTTCTGGGTCTGGTGGCTGGGCGACATCCTGGGCATCTACCTGATCGCGCCCATCCTGCTGACCGCGTCGCGCTGGGACCTGTTGCCGACGACCCGGCGGGCGCGCATCGAGGGCCTGGCCCTGATCCTCGCGATGCTGGCGCTGACGCGGCTCATGATGCAGTACGCCGATCCCCTGCGTCCGGCCGAGATCGTGCTGTTCGTGATGTTGCCCGGCGTGCTGTGGGCCGCGCTGCGCTTCTCGGTGACGGGCGCCAGCCTGGCGATCTTCCTCGCCGCGCCCATCGTGCTGGGCATGGCCCTGGTGTCGTACGGCGGGATCAATGGCGGCACCAGCCCGCAGGACGTGTTCGCGCTGCAGATCAGCATGATGATGATGGCACTGGGCGGGCTCTTCGTCGCCTCGGCGCTGGCCGAGCGGCGCTATTCCGAGATGCGGCTCGACATGCTGGCCAACCACGATCCGCTGACGGGGCTGCCGAACCGCTCGTATTTCCAGGATTTCCTCGGCCATGCGCTGGCGCGCGCACAACGCGAGAAATCGCAGGTGTCGCTGCTGTTCATCGACCTCGACCGTTTCAAGCACATCAACGATTCGCAGGGCCACGAGGTCGGCGACCAGGTCCTGCGCGTGGTGGCCAACCGCCTCGACGAACAGTTGCGCGCCGACGATTTCGTCGCCCGCCTGGGCGGCGACGAATTCGCCGTCGTGATCATGCATCCGCCGGCCTCGCGCGCCGCGAGCCGGGTTGCGGGGAAACTGATCCAGGCGCTGGCCGAATCCTTCAAGATCGAGCAGCGGCGCTACGCCATCGGCGCCAGCATCGGCATCAGCGTGTATCCGGACGACGGGCTGGACGCCAACACCCTGCTGCGCCAGGCCGACCTGGCCATGTACCAGGCCAAGCAGCGGCGGACCGGCTTCGAGTATTACAGCGACGAGCTCAATACCGCGGCGCAGCAGCAGCTCATGCTGGAGAACGGTCTGCGCCAGGCCATCGAACGCCGCGAACTGGCGCTGGTCTACCAGCCCAAGGTCGATCTCGCCAGCGGCCGGGTCGTGGGGGTGGAGGCGCTGATCCGCTGGCTGACGCGTTCCGGCAATATCGTGGGGCCCGAGCAGTTCATCCCGGTGGCCGAGGAAACCGGCCTCATCGTGCCGATCGGGCGCTGGGTGGCGCGCGCCGCCTGCGAGCAGTGGGTGGCCTGGCGCGACGCCGGCCTCGATCCGCCGTCGGTGGCGATCAACCTGTCGCCGCGCCAGTTCGTCGACGAGCGGCTCACCGACGATATCGACGTCGTCCTGCGCGAAACCGGCATGGATGCGGCGCATCTGCAGGTCGAGGTCACGGAGAGCGCGGCGATGGAGAATCCGGAGCGTACCTTCGACATGCTGAACGCGCTGCGCCAGCGCGGCCTGCACGTCTACATCGACGACTTCGGCACCGGCCATTCCAACCTGGGGCAGTTGAAACGCATGCCCATCGATGCGCTGAAGATCGACAAGAGCCTGATCGACGACGTGCTGATCGACAGCGACGACGCCGAGATCGCCAATGCCATCATCCGGCTGGCGCATGCGCTGAACATGCGCGTGGTGGCGGAAGGCGTGGAAACCCCGGCGCAGGTGGCCTTCCTGAAAAGCCATGGCTGCGACGAGATCCAGGGCTACGTGTTCGCGCGGCCCCTGCCGCCGGACAAGATCAGCGCGTTCTTCGACAAGACGCTCGGCCAGGCGTGAAGCGGCCGCGGCGGCGGCTCAGTTCAGGCGCTTGATGCCCAGCGCCTTGAGCACGAACTTCTCGTACAGCGGTTCCGAGTTGCCGGTCTTCATCTTGCGGATGAAATATTTCTCGAACGCCGCCTTGGCGTAGTGCACCCACTTGCCCTTGCGCGCCCATGTCACGTTGCGCGGCGGGATCTGCGGGATGGCGACGAAGGCGGCGCCGGTGTCGCCCATGTCTGCCAGGCAGATCGTGCTCCAGGTGCCGGTGTGGCTGGGCGCCTTGCCTGCGATCTCTTCCTCGATGTTGTGGACGATCGCGGTCACCATGGATTCGATCATGTAGCCGGTCTTGGGCGTGCCGGTGGCCACGGGCGTCTGCTCCACCGGCGGAATGGCGATGCACACGCCCGCCGAGTAGATGTTCGGATACGCGGTGCTGCGCTGGTATTCGTCGACGTTGACGAAGCCTGAGGGGTTGCACAGGCCTTCGACGCCGGCGACGGCGTCCACGCCGCGGAAGGGCGGCAGCATCATCGAATAGCGGAAGTCGAGCGCGTGCTCGCGGACCGTCTCGCCGGCATCGTTCACTTCGTCGACGAACATCCTGCCGGCTTCCACCCGGGTCGTCTTGGCGTTGGTGATCCACTTGATGTGGCGGTGGCGGAACTCGGATTCCAGCAGGGTCTTGGAGTCGCCGACCCCGCCCAGCCCGAGATGGCCGACGTAGGGTTCCGAGGTGACGTAGGTGATGGGCACCTTGTGGCGCAGCTTGCGGCGGCGCAGGTCGGTTTCCAGCGCCATCGCGTATTCGTAGGCCGGGCCGAAGCACGAGGCGCCGGGCAGCGCGCCCACGATGACGGGGCCGGGGTTCTTGAGGAATTCGAGGTAGTTCTCGTAGGCCCGCTCGGCGTGGCCGAGCGGGCAGACGGATTCCGTATGGCCGCCCTCGGGACCGGCGCCGGGCACGAGATCGAAGGCGAGCCGCGGCCCCGTGGTGATCACCAGGTAGTCGTATTCAACCGTGTCGCCATTGGCGAGATGGATCGTGTTGCCCTTGGCGTCGATGCGGTCGGCGCGCTGGGCGATGAACCGGATGCCCTTCTTTTCCAGGTAGGGCCGCAGGTTGAACGTGACCTCGCGCGGCTTGCGCCAGCCGAGCGCGACCCAGGGGTTGGACGGCACGAACTGGAACGTCTCGGAGGCATTGATGAGTGTGACGGTGTGGGATTTGTCGAGCAGCTGGCGCATTTCGTAGGCTGCCGGCGTGCCGCCGGTGCCTGCGCCCAGGATAACAACGTGAGCCATGGATCAGTCTGGAGGGTTGGGAAATGAATAGGGGAAGTTCAGCAGGAGAGGGCGTGCGTCGCCTGCGGCGACTCGGGCTGGTTGCGCATGTGGTCGGCCAGTTGCGACAGGGCCGCGAAGAGTTCGTTGCGCAGGCCGGCGTCGGGCACCACTTCTTCCAGGGCGAGCTGCATGCACAGCAGCCACTGGTCGCGTTCCTCGCGGCCGACGCGGAAGGCGAAATGCCGGCGCCGCAGCATCGGGTGGCCGTACTTCTCGACGAACAGCTGCGGTCCGCCCAGCCAGCCGGACAGGAATTCGAACAGCTTCTGCCCGGACCCGGTCAGGTCTTCCGCGTGGATCTTGCGGAGGGCATGGGTTTCCGGCAGTTCGTCCATGATTTCGTAGAAGCGCCGGGTGAGCTGTCGCAGCGCAGCCTCGCCGCCGATGCGCTGGTAGGGGGTGAGGACGGGGAGTGCTTGAGCCTGCATGCGATCACCTCAGGAAATAACGAATGAAGAAGCCGAAACCCACGGCCATGAGCAGCCACGCGACCATGGGGCCGAGCAGGATGCGCAGTACGCCGTTGCGCGGAACGAAGCCGACCCCGTGCACGAAGCCGGCGGACATGCCCCACATGATCAGCATGAGGGCACCGTGGTTCACCGGACTGCCGTCCTCGACGGTGAGTGCGCGCGGCATCAGGGTGACCAGCAGCATCAGCGCGATGGCCGCAAGCAGGGAAAGCGTGCGTGCCCAGCCGCGATGGAGTGCCCCGCTCATGCGGGTTTCGCCTTGCGGTAGGGGCGCAGGTAGTGCCATTCGAAGAAGCGCTTGGCCCAGTGGAACAGCCGGCACGGCGGCAGGATGCGCGCGCGCTTTTCGTCGCGGTAGACCAGGATGCCGCGGTCGAGCGTGTCGACGATGCAGATGAGTTCCGGCTTGAAGCGCGCGGTGGCGGGCTGGCCGTCCAGCGCGCGCAGCAGGTTTTCTGCAGCTGCCCGGGCCTGCAGGTCGGCGATATGCGCCTGCTTCGGCAGCCAGTCGGGGCCGGGATAGCTGCCGGAATCGCCGGCCACGTAGACCTTGTCGGCACCGGCCACCTGGCAATGCGCGTCGGCCACGAAGAAGCCGCCCTCGGACAGCGGCAGGCCGGCGTCGTTGGCCCAGGCAGGGCCGCTCATGCCGGGCATGAACAGGATCAGGTCGGCCGGGACGTCGCCGCCTTCGGTCCTGATGCGGTCGGCCTCGAAGCCGGTGATCTTGTGGCCGAGATGGGTGGCGATGCCGCGCTTTTCCATCTCGCGCAGCAGGCCGGCCACGGCCTTCTCGCCCAGGCGCTTGCCGGGCTCCCCGGCGGCATTGAAGAACACCAGCCTGAAGCGTTCGCGCCGTCCCTGCCTTTTCAGCAGCGTATCGATGCCGAACAGCAGTTCGAACATCGGGCCGCCGCGCATCGCGCCCTGTTCCTTCGGGTTGGTGCCGAAGCCGAACGCGATGGTGCCGCCCGTCATGCCGGCCAGGCGTTCGCGGATGGATTCGGCCGCCGCTGCGCCCTCGCAGAGGGTGAGGGCGTGTTCGATCCCGGGCAGGGATTTGAGGAAGCGGCCGCCGCTGGCGATCAGGAGCGCATCGTTGGCGAGATTGCCGCTGTCGGTGAGTACGGTGCGCCCGCCGTCGGCCAGGCCGGTGACGCGGCCCGCATGAAACGTCACGCGCTGCTCGGCGAGGAAGCCCGCAATGTCGATGCGCAGGTCATCGCCACGGCGCAGGCCCGCCGGCACCCAGATCAGGCTGGGGTAATACATCAGCTCCGCCCTGGGCGAAACCAGCGTGATGCGCACCGAGGCGTCGCGGCGACGCAGCGTGCGCACGGCGGTCAGTGCGGCAAATCCAGAACCGATGATGACGATGTGCCTGCTATTCATGGGAACTCCCGACAGGGTGCGCGGTTACAGGAAAAAAGCGGGCCTGCCCGCGCGGGCAGGCCCGACAGGGAGGACGGTGGATCAGCCGGCGTCGTTGCCGGCCTGCCTGCGCGCTTCTTCGGGCGCGCATTCCCTGGCGTCGCACATCATGGCGCTGATCGAGGCGAGCAGCACGGCCATCGTGACTCCGAGTATCCAGGCGAAATACCACATGGCGTTTCCTTTCAGTAGTTGAGTTTGAGCGTGATCGCGGCACCGGATTCCGGCAGCGCGACGGCGGCGTCCCTGAAGGCCGGCTTGCCGCTGACCCTGGGGTTGTTCGACAGCCCCCAGCCTTCGGTAGGGATCATGCCGAGGAAGCGGTTCAGTTCGCCGTTGCCGTCTTCGTCCTGATACGCCATCACGGCGTACTGGCCGGGCTTGAGACCATCGAATGCAAGTTGGGTCTGGCCGGCGGGCAGCACGCGGCGCACACTCGCCTTCGCCTCCCCGGGAAAACCGTCGGCCCGGTCGAACAGCAGTACGGCGAGCGGACCGCCGCCGGGCTTGGAACCGTCGATGGCGACGGCGAGCGTCGCTGCCCCGGCAGCGGGCAGGCACAGCATCAGCGGCAGGACGAAGCCGTAGCGAAGGGGAAGGCGGGCGTTCGGCATGATTCCGTTATCAATAGACCGATTTGTCGTTGGCGGCGATGTACTCGGTGGTGACCTTGCCCCACATCACCTTGTACGCCCACGAGGTGTAGAAAATGATGAGCGGCATGAAGATCACCGTCGCGCCGAGCATGAGGCCGAGCGTGAGGTGCGAGGACACGGCGTCGTACACGGTCAGGCTCGAGCGCGGATCGAGCGACGAAGGCATGACGAAGGGGAACATCGACACGCCGGCGGTGCCGATGATGCCGGCGCAGGCCAGCGACGACGACCAGAACGCCAGGCCGGCCCTGTGCATGCGCGAGAACAGGATGCTGGCGACGAGCGCAGCGAAGGCCGCGATCGGCACCCACATCGCCCACGCGTACTGCGTGTAGTTGTGCATCCACGCGCCGGTCGCCACTTCCACCGTCTTGGCCAGCGGATCGGGGAGGGCGTTGGCGTCGATCGCGCTGGTGATGACGTAGCCGTCGATGCCTTTCGCAACCCAGATGCCGGCCAGTGCGAAGGTCACGATGGTCAGCGTGGCGAAGATCAGGCTGGCGGCGCGCACGCGGCGGTAGATGTCGCCCTCGGTGCGCATCATCAGGTAGTTCGCGCCCTGGGTGGTGATCATCGCGAGGCTCACCACGCCGGCGAGCAGCGAGAACGGATTCAGCAGCGCCCAGAAGCTGCCGGTGTAGGTCGACATCAAGTAGTCGTTGAACTGGAAGGGCACGCCGAGCAGCAGGTTGCCGAAGGCGACGCCGAAGATGACCGGCGGCACGGCGCCGCCGATGAAGAGGCCCCAGTCCCAGGTATTGCGCCAGGTGGCGTTCTGGATCTTCGAACGGTAGTCGAAGCCGACCGGGCGGAAGAACAGCGCCCACAGCGCGGCCATCATCGCCCAGTAGAAACCGGAAAACGCGGTGGCGTAGACCAGCGGCCAGGCAGCGAAGATGGCGCCGCCGGCCGTGATGAACCACACCTGGTTGCCGTCCCAGTGCGGGGCGACGGTATTGATGACGGCGCGGCGTTCGAGGTCGTTCCTGCCGACGAAGGGCAGCAGCACGCCCATGCCCATGTCGTGGCCGTCCATGATGGCGAAGCCGACGAGCAGCACGCCGACCAGCAGCCACCAGACGAGTTTCAGGGTTTCGTAATCCATGTCAGCTCCTTAGATTTTCTGTGCCGGGGCGCCTGCGGGCAGGGCGCCGCCGCTGGCTTTTTCGCCGTGATACTTGCCGGTGCCGAGGCTGGACGGGCCCTGGCGCGCGTACTTGGTCATCAGGTACATCTCGACGACGAGCAGCACGGTGTAGAACCCGACGAAGCCGGCGAGCGAGCCGTAGATGCTGGCGGGCGTGAGATTGGACACCGAGATGTGCGTCGGCAGCACGCCGTAGATGGTCCACGGCTGGCGGCCGTATTCGGCGACGACCCAGCCGAGCTCGGCGGCGATCCAGGGCATGGGGATGAACCACAGCGACCAGCGCAGCAGCCATTTCTTCTCGATGAAGGTGCCCTTGACGGAGTAGAACAGGGCCAGGCCGAACAGCACCAGGAAGGCGAAGCCGAGTGCCACCATGAGGCGGAAGCTCCAGAACAGCGGGGCGACGCGCGGGATGGTGTCGTCGACCGCTTTCTGGATCATCTCCGGCGTGGCCTGCGAAACGTCCACGATGTATTTCTTCAGCAGCAGCCCGAAGCCAAGATCCGCCTTGTGCAGGTCGAAGGTCGAACGGGCCTCCCAGTCGTCCCGGTTCTTGCGCAGCTTCTCGAGCGCAATGACCGCCTGGATGCCGGATTCGATGCGTTCGCGGTTCTTTTCCTTGATCTCGGTGATGCCGGGCAGGGTCTCGGTGACCGAGCGGGTGCCGATGAGGCCGAGGACGTACGGAATCTTCAGTTCGTAGTCGTTGCGCATCTGCGCGTCGTTCGGCAGCGCGAACAGCGTGAAGCCGGCGGGTGCGGGCTCGGTCTCCCACATGGCCTCGATGGCGGCCATCTTGGTCTGCTGCGCCTCGCCGACGGTGTAGCCCGATTCGTCGCCCAGCACGATCACCGACAGCGCGGACGCGAAGCCGAAGCCCGCCGCCACGCGGAAGGAGCGGCGCGCAAAGTCGAGGTCGCGCCCCTTCAGCAGGTAATAGCTGGAGATGCCCAGCACGAACAGCGAGGCGGTGACATAGCCGGCCGACACCGTGTGCACGAACTTGGCCTGCGCATCGGGGTTGAACACGATGGCCCAGAAATCGGTCATTTCCATGCGCATGGTGACGAAGGAGAATTCCGCGCCGACCGGATTCTGCATCCAGCCGTTGGCGATCAGGATCCACAGGGCCGACAGGTTCGAGCCCACCGCCATCAGCACGGTGACCATGAAGTGCTGCCACTTGTTGAGGCGGTCCCAGCCGAAGAAGAACAGGCCGATGAAGGTCGATTCGAGGAAGAAGGCCATCAGCCCCTCGATCGCCAGCGGCGCGCCGAAGATGTCGCCGACATAGTGCGAGTAGTACGCCCAGTTGGTGCCGAACTGGAATTCCATGGTGATGCCGGTGGTCACTCCGAGCGCGAAGTTGATGCCGAACAGCTTGCCCCAGAAGCGCACCATGTCCTTGTAGATGGGGCGGTCGGTGATCACGTAGGTCAGTTCCATGATCACCAGGATGAAGGCCAGTCCCAGCGTCAGCGGGACGAACAGGAAGTGATACAGGGCCGTGACGGCGAATTGCAGCCGTGACAGGTCGACGAGTTCTTCGGTCAGCATGGGCGCTCCTGGAGATCAGTTGGAAAGTTGTTGTTGCGGGTCGGCCAGTCGCCTGGCGACGGCGTCGGGATCGGTATGCACCGTTCGCCCATTGAAGAAGGCGTAGAAGAGGGCGGCGATGACCACCAGCTTGACGACGACGGCGAGGGTGATTTCGCGCGCCAGCGGGTACTGGAGGAATTCGGGGCGGGGCAGTTTCATCAGCATGTCCTTACATTCGCAAAGCGCGTGCCAGCGTATTAGACGGAAAGGCGTATTAATTAGTTTTACAAATCAACCGGATAAATAATCCTGTCCTTACCAGGGATTTGCGGGGTGTGACAAAAATGACAAATTTCGCTATGGTTGCCTGACGAAATTGTCATTTGTTCGCGCTGCCGTGTCCCCGACCAACGAACTCATCTGTTTCCTGGAAACCCATCCGGACCCCCAAATTATAATGGGAGGTGATTATCGGATTTTGGCGGCGAATGCGGCATATCGCCGCATTTATGCGGGCGGGCGCGATGTCGTCGGGCAATTCTGCTATTCCGTCTCGCACGGCTACAGCCGGCCGTGCGACGAATGCGGCGAGTCCTGTCCGCTGGCTGCCAGCCGTGCCAGCGGGGAACCGAACCGCGTACTGCATCTGCATCACACGCCGCGCGGCGAGGAACACGTGGACGTGGAACTGACCCCCATCGTGGGAGCCTCCGGCCACACCGAGTATTTCGTCGAGCGCATGACCACCGTGCGCGAGGCGAGCAGCCTGCCTGCTGCCTCCGGCCTGGTCGGCAAGGCCCCGGCCTTCAACCGCATGCTCGAACTGGTCCGTCGCGTGGCGCCGTCGAATACGGCCGCGCTGCTGCTGGGCGAATCGGGGACCGGCAAGGAACTGGTCGCGCAGACGATCCACCAGCAAAGTGCGCGCGAACACGGTCCCTTCGTGGTGGTGGAATGTTCCGGGCTGACCGAGACGCTGTTCGAGAGCGAACTCTTCGGCTACGAAAAGGGGGCGTTCACCGGCGCCAGCCAGCGCAAGATCGGCCTGGTCGAGGCGGCTTCCGGTGGCACCCTGTTCCTCGACGAAGTGGGTGACATTCCGCTCGGCCTGCAGGTGAAGCTGCTGCGCCTGCTGGAAACCGGCACCTTCCGGCGCGTGGGGGGCGTCGAGGCGCTGCGCGCGGATTTCCGGCTGGTCGCCGCGACGCACCGCGATCTCAAGGCCATGGTCGAGGCCGGCAGTTTCCGCCGTGACCTCTATTACCGCCTCAGCGTGTTCCCGATCGGGCTGCCTGCCCTGCGCGACCGTCGCGAGGACATCGGCCTGCTGGCCGACACGCTGTTGTCGCGCCTGAATCCGGGGCGCGCCTACAGCCTGTCCGACGCGGCGCGCGCGCGCCTGCAGGCCTACGATTATCCGGGCAACATCCGCGAACTGCGCAATATTCTCGAGCGCGCCATGCTGATGGCGGACGGCGATACGCTGTTGCCCGAACACCTGCCGCCGGAAGTCGCCGGAGACGGCGCGCCGACAGGGGCGTCCGCCGCGGATGCGATCGTGTCGCTGGAGGTGGCCGAGCGGCGTTACCTGCAATGGGCGCTGGCGCGCCACGGCGGGGACAGGAAGACGCTGGCGAGCCAGCTGGGCATCAGCGAGCGCACCCTCTACCGCAAGCTGGGCTGAGGCCCGGCTGCGATCAGACGTCGTCGGTGTTGATGCGGATGCCGCGCTTGCCGAGGACGGGCAGGGCGCCGTTGCACTCCTGGATTTCGTCCGGCAGGGTGTAGAACCACATCTGCCAGATCGACATCACCCACTGGATGGCGAACGACATGCCCATGAGCGCGCCGCTGCCGATGATGAACCAGGCGAAGCCCGGCACCAGCTTGGTGAGATACCAGGAGAAGATGTCGGTGAGGATGGTGAGGAAGGGCAGCACGATCACCACGCACTTGAGCCACAGCGGCTTCATGTAGGCATGCGCGAAGATGCTGCTGACGATGAAGAAGATGAAGGTGATGCCGAACAGGTGGATGTGCGAGACGCGCACCAGGGTCGGGATCGTCGCGCCTTCGTCGCGCGCGGTCAGCTTGGTGATGTCCTCATAGCTGGACAGCTTGGGCATGTTGGGGTTGCTGCCGTCGTGACACATCAGGCAGCGGCTTTCCACGATGGGCTTGACCGTCTGTTCGTAGACTTCCTTCTTGGTACCGCTCTTGACCCACGAGAAGATGACCGCGCGTTCCTCTGACGGCAGCATGCCGGCCATCGGGCCTTTCAGCGCCGTCTCCAGGCGGGTGTCGCTGTCGCTGCCGTGATAGGCGATGCGGATGTCCTCGGCGGAGATGCTGTTGGGATTGCCGTCGAGGCCGGCGTGGCTGAAGAACACCTGCAACATGGCAAACAGGTAACCCGTACCCAGTACCAGCAGCGTCATGGTGTACACCATGCGCGTCGACATCGGCAGGGCGCTGAAATGATAGAAGTGGCGGTTGCTCATGATGGCAGGCGTATTGTTTTAGGGGAGTGGATTAGTTCTTGGCGCCCTGGTCGATCCAGGCGCCGATCATCTCGACGTCGGCTTGCGGCAGCGGATCCTGGCCGTGCGGCATGCGGATGGACGGGTCGGCCTGGCCGGACACCAGGCGATAGAGGGTGCTGCTCACGCGCGAGCCGGGAACCACCACGGCGCCGAACTTGGTGCCTTTCATGATGTTCTCGTAGCTGTCCAGGCGCAGGCCGGATTTCTCGAAGCCGGCGCCGCCGGGCACGTGGCACTGGATGCACTTGCTGTCCAGCAGGGGCTTGATGTTGGCCTGGTAGCTCGGGCTCTTGTCGCCGCTGCACGCAGTCAGGGCAAGGGCGCCGGCAAGCAGGGAAAGGGAGAGGGTGGCAGTGCGCATTTTCATTGTGGCTCCTGGTTGGTGTTGTACGGCAGTCAAATCAAGCTAATTAAGCGAATGCTAATGGAACGGCGTGGCGCATTCAAGAGTTAAAGGTATTTTTATTGATTGTGTCTGTGGCGAATTCGTCCTGGTGTCGCGCATTTCAAACAGTTTATGTAGCAGAAGATGATCAGTTTGTCTCGATGAGCATGGCGCGCACGGACGCGGCCTCGCAATGAGCGGGCCGGCCCGGCATGGAAATCAGCCCAGCAGCTGTTCGAGAACGAAGGGCAGGATGCCGCCCTTGTTGTAGTACTCGACCTCGATCGGCGTATCGATGCGCAGCTTGAGCGGCACGCGCTCGGTCTTGCCCGAGGCGCGGTGCACGATCAGGGTGACATCCTGCTGCGGGACGATGCCGGCCTCGATGCCTTCGAGGTCGAAGGTCTCGCTGCCGTCGAGCCCGAGCGTGGCGGCGTCGGTGCCGTCCTTGAACTGGCAGGGCAGCACGCCCATGCCGGCCAGGTTGGCGCGGTGGATGCGCTCGAAGCTCTTGGCGACGACCGCCTTCACGCCGAGCAGATTGGTGCCCTTGGCGGCCCAGTCGCGCGACGAACCGGTGCCGTATTCCTCGCCGGCGAAGATCATCAGCGGCTTCGCTTCCGCCTGCCAGGCCATCGACGCATCGTAGATCGGCATCTGGGTCTCGCCCTTCAGCGTGATGCCGCCTTCGGAACCGGGGATCATCAGGTTCTTGATGCGCACGTTGGCGAAGGTGCCGCGCATCATCACTTCGTGGTTGCCGCGGCGTGCGCCGTAGCTGTTGAAGTCGGCCTTCTGCACGCCGTGCTCGGTGAGATACAGGCCGGCCGGCGAGGTCGGCTTGATGCCGCCGGCCGGGCTGATGTGGTCGGTGGTCACCGAATCACCGAAGATCGCGAGCGGACGGGCGCCCTGGATCGCGCCGCCGCCGGCCTGGGCGCCGGCGAAGAACGGCGGCTCCTGGATGTAGGTCGATTGGGTGTCCCACTGGTAGACCATGCCGCTGGGCGCGGAAACGGCGTCCCACAGCGGGTTGTCGGCGCCGACGTCGGCGTAGATCTTGCGGTAGGCGGCGGCGTCGGTGGCAGTGTTCATCACGGCGGCGACGTCCGCATGGCTTGGCCACAGGTCCTTGAGGAAGACCGGTTTGCCGTCCTTGCCGGTGCCGACGGGCTCCGTCCCGAAATCGATGTCCACGCGTCCGGCCAGCGCAAACGCGACGACCAGCGGCGGCGACATCAGGAAATTGGCCTTGACCGCCTGGTGCACGCGCGCCTCGAAGTTGCGGTTGCCCGACAGCACCGAGGCGACGACCAGGTCGTGGTCGGCGATGGCCTTTTCGATTTCCGGCTTCAGCGGGCCGGAGTTGCCGATGCAGGTGGTGCAGCCGTAGCCGACCACCGAGAAGCCCACCTGTTCCAGCGCATCCATCAGGCCGGCCCGGGTGAGGTATTCGGTCACCGCGCGCGAGCCGGGGCCGAGCGAGGTCTTGACGTGCGCAGGCGGCTTCAGGCCCGCGGCGGCGGCCTTCTTCGCCAGCAGGCCGGCGGCGAGCATGACGCCGGGGTTGGAGGTGTTGGTGCAGGAGGTGATCGCGGCGATGGCGATGTCGCCGTGCCGGATCGGCGTGTCACCGGTATGCAGCGCCGCCGCGCCCTTGCCATAGCCGCCGTCGGCCACGGCCTTGTCCATCAGGCCGGTGAAGGCGGATTTGAGACCGGCCAGGGCGATGCGGTCCTGCGGCCGCTTGGGCCCTGCCACGCTGGGCTCGACGGTGGACAGGTCGAGCGAGAGCAATTGCGAGTAATCGATGTCGCCGGCGCGCGGAATGCCGAACAGGCCCTGGGCCTGGTAGTAGGCGCGGATGAGATCGACCTGCGCCTCGCTGCGGCCGGTGGCGGCGAAGTACTGGCAGGTTGCCTCGTCGACCGGGAAGAAGCCCATGGTCGCGCCGTATTCCGGCGCCATGTTGGCAATCGTCGCGCGGTCGGTCACGCTCATCGCGGCGACGCCCTCGCCGAAGAACTCGACGAACTTGCCGACCACTTTGGCCTTGCGCAGCATCTCGGTGATGGTCAGCACGATGTCGGTGGCGGTCACGCCGGGCTTGGCCGTGCCGGTGAGGTTCACGCCGACGACGTCGGGCGTGAGGAAGTACACCGGCTGGCCCAGCATCGCGGCTTCGGCCTCGATGCCGCCCACGCCCCAGGCGACGATGCCGAGACCGTTGATCATGGTGGTGTGGGAGTCGGTGCCGACCAGCGTGTCGGGATAGGCGACGCCGTCCTTTTCCATCACCCCGCGCGCCAGGTACTCCATGTTCACCTGGTGCACGATGCCGACCCCCGGCGGCACCACTTTGAACGTATCGAAGGCCTGCATGCCCCATTTCAGGAACTGGTAGCGCTCACGGTTGCGTTCGAACTCGATCTTCATGTTGAGATCGAGCGCGTCGTGCGTGCCCGAGGCATCGACCTGGATCGAGTGGTCGACCACCATGTCCACCGGCACCAGCGGTTCGATCTTCTTCGGGTCCTTGCCCAGTTTCTGTGCGGCCGAGCGCATCGCGGCGAGATCGGCCAGCAGCGGCACGCCGGTGAAGTCCTGCAGGATCACGCGGGCGACGGTGAAAGGGATTTCCTCGGTACGCGCGGCGTTCGGCTTCCAGCCGGCGAGCTGCTTCACGTGCTCGGGCGTAACCTTCACGCCGTCGCAGTTGCGCAGCACGGATTCGAGCACGATGCGGATCGACACCGGCAGGCGCGCGACCGAATGGCCGAGCGCGGCCTCGAGCTTTTTCAGTGAAGCGAACTGCTTGCTGCCGCCGGAGGTGGAGAAGGAATCCTGGGTGTTGAAGGTGTCGGTCATGGCAATCTCGGACTAAGGTCAAAAATACTGGCGAAGCAACAAGCGTGCGAAGCGCGCCGCAGGGGCGCCGCTTGGCTGGATCAGGCTTCCCGCCGCATCTGCGGGAAGAGGATCACGTCGCGGATCGAGGGCGAATCGGTCAACAGCATCACCAGGCGGTCGATGCCGATGCCGCAGCCGCCGGTGGGCGGCAGGCCGTGCTCCAGCGCGCGGATGTAGTCGGCGTCGTAGTGCATGGCTTCCTCGTCGCCGGCTTCCTTGGCGCGCACCTGCTCCATGAAGCGTTCGGCCTGGTCCTCGGCGTCGTTGAGCTCGGAGAAGCCGTTGGCCATCTCGCGGCCGGTGATGAAGAGCTCGAAGCGCTCGGTGATGTCGGGCTGCGTGTCGGAACGGCGCGCCAGCGGCGACACCTCGGCCGGGTAGTCGATGATGAAGGTCGGCTGGATCAGCAGCGCCTCGGTGGTTTCCTCGAAGAAGGTCAGCTGCAGGCCGCCGAGGCCGTCGTGCTCGCGGTACTTCGCCTTCATCGCGGCAAACTGCGCGACCAGCCAGTCGCGGTCGTTGAGCTGCGCCACGGTGTACTGCGGATGGTATTTGCGCACGGCGTCGACGATGGTGAGGCGGTCGAAGGGCTGGCCGAGCTCGATGGTGTGGCCCTGGTAGGTCACCGTGGTCGAGCCGGTGGCGGCGACCGCGGCGTGGCGGATCAGCGCCTCGGTGTAGTCCATGAGGTAGCGGTACTCGCGGTAGGCCTCGTAGAACTCCATCATGGTGAACTCGGGGTTGTGGCGGGTGGAGAGGCCCTCGTTGCGGAAGTTGCGGTTGATCTCGAACACCTTCTCGAAACCGCCGACGACCAGGCGCTTGAGGTACAGCTCCGGCGCGATGCGCAGGAACAGCTCCATGTCGAGTGCGTTGTGGTGGGTGACGAAGGGCTTGGCCGCGGCGCCGCCGGGGATGGGATGCATCATCGGCGTCTCGACTTCGAGGAAGCCGTGGCCGGTCATGAATTCGCGGATCGCCTGGATGATCTTCGAGCGGCGCACGAAGGTCTCGCGTGCGGTATCGGCGGTGATGAGGTCGAGGTAGCGCTGGCGGTATTTCTGTTCCTGGTCGGAAAGCCCGTGGAATTTTTCCGGCAGCGGGCGCAGCGCCTTGGACAGCAGGCGGATCGACTTCGCCTGGATGGTGAGTTCGCCCTTGTTGGTCTTGAACAGCGTGCCGGACACGCCGAGGATGTCGCCCAGGTCCCAGTGCTTGAAGGCCTCGTGCACTTCGGTGCCGGTGATGTCGTTGGACACGTACACCTGGATGCGTCCGCTCATGTCCTGCAGCGTGGCGAAGCTGGCCTTGCCCATCACCCGCTTCAGCATCATGCGGCCGGCCAGTTGCACCTCGACGGCTTCGCCTTCCAGCGCCTCCTTGCTCTTGTCGCCGTGCGCGGCGGCCAGCTGCCCGGCGTAATCCTTGCGGTCGAAATCGTTGGGGAAGGCGACGCCCGCGTCGCGGATGGCGGCAAGCTTGGCGCGGCGCTCGGCGATGATCTGGTTTTCGTCGAGGGCGGGTGCGGTGGTTTCGTTGTTCATGGTCAGAGGAATTTCAATCGCCGAAATAGGCGACGTCGAGTTGGAGGTGAAGGGCTGCGCGACGCATCACATCGTCGGCGGTGGCAATGACGCTGGAACCGAGAACGGACGCGGTCGCCAGATGCAGCGCATCGAGCGTGCGCAGGGGCAGCGCGGTCAGTTCGTCCATCAGGCGGAAGGCCTCGATGAAATCGGCGTCGGTCGAAGGCGCAACGCTGAGGAGGCCATTCTGGATGTCGGTGCGGACTTCGTTCATTGCCGCCATTTCCTGGTCCGGATTCAGGCGTGCCTGACGACGCTTGCGCGCGAAAGTCGAGCGCAGTTCGACCATGGTGAGGCGGCTGATGTGGACCGGACCCAGTTCGGAAAAATAGGCGTCGAACGCCTCGCTGTTGCGCTCGGGCAGGTAGCGCTTCACGAGCGCGCTGGTGTCGAGGTAGACGCGCATCAGCCGCGTTCGTCGCGGTCTTCGCGAATCAGGACTTCGCTCGGTACATCCTGAAACGGCATCGTGGCGCGAAACGCGGCCAGCGAACGAAAGGCTTTCTTGCGCGCTTCCGCAGTCGGCGTCACCGGTAGAATCCGCGCCACCGGCTCGCCGCGATTCATCACCAGCACCTCGTCGGCGTCGGCGAACATCTGGTCGGGGTGCGACAGGCCTTCGCGGGCCTCGCGGATGGTCAGGGTTTTCATGGGGCGGCCTTTATGAATAGGGAACGCGCAAAACGTGACACAATTATAGCGGATGTGCCACGCCGTCGGATGAAGGCGTCGTGTGTTCCCCGTTGTCAGGAAAATTTACACCCTGATGGTTTGATCGCCTGAGTGTTTTCTGGCTGCTTGCTTAATAAAACAATTGCTTGGGCGTTTTTTCGATAACAGGCCTGCTTGTTGCTTGACTTCGGGCTGTCATAAGCCAGGGGCACGTACCCAAGGCCAAATGCGTGAACGTTGCTCGAAGTTTGGGCGGCCCCAAAATCAACTCAATCGAGAGCGCAATAATTGATGCTACGTATTTCACTTGCTACATCCACCCTTATCGCAGCCAGCCTGGTTACAGGCGTTGCCCACGCCGCCCTGCAAGGGCGCGACCTCAACGGCAGCCTCAACAGCTTCGAAGCCTATTACGACACTGTTCTCGATATCACCTGGCTGGCTGACGCCAACTACGCTGGCGCCATGATGAATTGGGGCAACGCCAACAGCTGGGCCGCTCAGTTGAACATCAACGGCTACGACGACTGGCGCCTGCCCAGCGTCCGTCCGGTTAACGGCACGAGCTACAACTTTGGCATCAACAGCTTCGATGGCAGCACGGATCATGGCTGGGGCAACACCAGTCCGCAAAGCGAGATGGCGTACATGTACTACGTCAACCTCGGCAACCCTGCGGGTTACAGCGCCGGATTTGCCCAGAACAGTTGCTTCGCGTATCCCAATTATTGCCTCGCAAACAGCGGCCCCTTCGTCAACATTCAGCGCTCTTCGTATTGGACGAACACCGATCCGGCGTTCTCCCCCCCTATCGGGGGTATCTTTTTCAGAATGGCCGATGGCGGGCAGTACTCGGACTTGTTGGCTACGCCCGGCTACGCGTGGGCCGTCAGTGATGGCGATGTTGGCGTTGCAGCAGTTCCGGAGGCGGAGACGTATGCGCTGATGCTGGCCGGCCTGGGGCTGATCGGTTGGCGCCTGCGGCGGCGTGGGTGATTGGCGCTTCGAGCATTTATCCGCAGAGGGCGGCGCAGAGGGTAGCGAGCAGGGCAAGCCACTGAGCGGTAAATTTGCGCAGGCACAGGGATCAGGGGGCGTAAGCCCCCGTTTTATTGCCTTGGCTGCATCATGGCGACGGTACCCTCGTCGAAATTGATGACCTACGGCCCCGGCCAATCGAATCGTTCTTGATTGCGACTCACCAGCCGCAGCTGTGGTGCAGCGCATCAAGCGTGCGCAGTGGCAGTTTGGTCAGTTCACCCATCAGGCGAAAGGCCTCAATGAAATCGGCGTCGGTCGAAGGCGCTACGCTGAGCAGGCCATTCGGGATGTCGGTGCGGACTGCGTTCCTCGCCGCGATTCATCACCCGCACCTCTTAGGCGTTGGCAAACATCCGGTCGGACTGCAGCAGACTTTCGCGGATGGTCAGGGGTTTTCATGGGCGGCCTATTGAATGCGGGGCACGCAAACCTGACACAATTGCGATCAATGTGACACGTTGTTCTCCAGCACTTTATTGCCCATGCCCGATACCCCTTTAAGCTTGCTCAACCGCGTGTTCGGCTACCCAGCCTTCCGGGGCGAGCAGGCCGCCATCATCGACACCATTACGGGCGGTGCCGACGCGCTGGTGCTCATGCCCACCGGCGGCGGCAAATCGCTGTGCTACCAGATCCCCGCCTTGTTGCGCGACGGCTGCGCGGTGGTGGTGTCGCCGCTCATCGCGCTGATGCAGGACCAGGTCGCGGCGCTGAAAGAGCTGGGCATCGCCGCCGCGTTCCTGAACTCCAGCCTGGATGGCGCTACCGCCATGCAGGTCGAACGCGACTTCGCCACCGGCAGCCTGAAGCTCCTGTACGTGGCCCCCGAACGCCTGCTCACGCCGCGCTTCCAGAGCCTGCTCGACGACGCCCGCGTGTCGCTCTTTGCCATCGACGAGGCGCATTGCGTGTCGCAATGGGGGCACGACTTCCGCCCGGAATACCTCGGCCTGTCGGCCCTGCACGAACGCTTTCCCCACGTGCCGCGCATCGCGCTCACCGCCACCGCCGACGCCGCGACGCGTGCCGAAATCCTGCAACGCCTCGACCTGGGCGCCGCGCGCGTCTTCGTCGCCAGCTTCGACCGGCCCAACATCCGCTATCGCATCAGTGAAAAAACCGACCCGCGCCGCCAACTGCTCGCCTTCCTCGACGAGCACGCCGGCGAGGCGGGCATCGTCTACTGCAGCACGCGCAAGAAAGTCGAAGAAACCGCCGAGGCGCTGAAGCAGGCCGGCCTCACCGCGCTGGCGTATCACGGCGGCATGGACAACGACACGCGCCGCCGCCATCAGGAAAGATTCCTGCGCGAGGACGGCGTCGTCATGGTCGCCACGCTGGCGTTCGGCATGGGCATCGACAAGCCCGACGTGCGCTTCGTCGCGCATCTCGACCTGCCGCGCTCGGTCGAGGGCTACTACCAGGAAACCGGCCGCGCTGGCCGCGACGGCGAGCCCGCCGAGGCGTGGATGGCGTGGGGGCTGCAGGACGTCGTGACGCAAAGACGTTTCATCGACGAAGGCGAGGCCGAGGACACGCACAAGCGCATCGGCCACGCCAAGCTAGACGCCCTGGTCGGCCTGTGCGAAGCGGCCAGCTGCCGCCGTGTCGCGCTATTGAGCTACTTCGGCGAAGCCAGCCAGCCCTGCGGCAACTGCGACGTCTGCCTGAACCCGCCCACCCTGTGGGACGGCACCGAAGCCGCGCAGAAAGTGCTGTCGGCGGTCTACCGCACCGGCCAGCGCTTCGGCGCCGGCCACGTCATTGACGTGCTGCTCGGCAAGACCACCGAGAAAATCGACCGCTTCGGCCACAACCAGTTGAGCGTGTTCGGCATCGGCGCCAGCCAGACCGACAAGGTCTGGCGCGCCGTGCTGCGCCAGCTCGTGGTGCGCGGGCTGCTGGAGGTGGATCACACCGCCTACGGCGCGCTCAAGCTCACCCAGGCCGCGAAGCCGGTGCTCAAGGGCGAGGAAACCGTGATGCTGCGCGCCATTGAAGTGCGGCCGGCGCGCAAGAAATCGCGCCTCGCCCCCAGCTCCGGCGCCGGCGTCCACGACGACGAAGATCCCTTGTTCCTGTCCCTGCGCGCCTGGCGCCGCGAAACCGCCAATGAAAAAGGCGTGCCCGCCTACGTCATCCTGCACGACGCCACCCTGCGCGAGATCGCCGCGCGCCGCCCCGCCACGCTGGCCGAGCTGGGCGAAATATCGGGGCTGGGGACGAAGAAGCTGGAGGCCTACGGCGAGGACGTGCTGGCGGTGGTGGCGGAGGGGTGAGGCGCACGCGTTCGATTGTGTTGGCGGACGGGTGGGTTTTGATGGCTGCTGTTCGGTGCCTAGGCAGTCATTCAGATTTCAAGCAGACATTCAACGTTTGAACCCAGCCGTCTGCAAAAGCAGAGCTTTTGACGGTTCACTAGGGGGGGATCAAGTGTGACTGCAACTCGTGATGGCGTTCAAGAACTCGCGACCGTAAACAGTTCTGTGTACGCAGCTAAAAACGGCAAATCCGCCCCATGTCATCGCTGTCGTGATAAGTCCCAAGCGCGCCAAATTGGCTAACGATATTTCGATATGACTTGGAGGCCTTAGATTTTCTTGATTTGGCTTTTCTAGCGCAACGTGGTCAGGCAAGAACGTTGTCCATATCTCACTTTCAACGTCTGGCGTCGCCGTTGATGAATAGATCTTTTCAAGTAGTAAGGCGTCCAGTGGCGTTAGGTCCTCTAAGACGCTGATGAAAGCGCGCCGAATTTCAATGTGAGAGGCTGCATCTGCAGCGTTTACCAGGAGTGCAGCCCACCGGTCCTGAAGCCAATCATCCTCTTCGAGGGATCCCCCTTGGATAAGGGGGATCGCGATTTGCAGCGGCACCTTTCGGGTTGGTTGTGGTAGTCCCTTCGCAGCCAGGAGATTGTTGGCTCGTTCGATTAATCGAATTTGGCGTTCCCAGCGAAGATATGTGAGTTTATCTTCAACTATGCCCATGGCTTGCTCAAGCGAGCCGCCGACATATTTTGACAGAAAGCCCCCCAACTCTCGTCCAGCCTCAATTGCCTTACCCGTTGTTTTGGCTACTTCTTCAATGGCTTTAGATTCGCTGGTCATGTCTCAGCAAGCCACTTCTCAAAGGTTGCGCGTTGAATGTCATAGAGTACAAGTTTGAATAAGTTTCTATCGTGAAGATAGAGAGCATGTCTCAACCGGGTGAACGGATTTAAGTCGTTACCGTGTTCGCTCTTCTGATATGTTGCATATTCACTAACCTTCTCAAGCTGTGTATCGAGAATAGACTTATATGTGGCCCCGTCGAGTTTTGGGTCCCAGCGATTAATTTCCTGAACAAATCCATCGGCTTTAAAACCCTGAAACTGATAGTCGGAAAAATGCGGCTGAGTTATCGCCAAAAATTCGAAAACGTCGAGGGGCTTTGAGTCCGTCTGGCTTGGCGCCCCAATATTGGTTTCAACGTTTTTCTTGAATCGTTCCGTGAGTTCTCTGATATCTGTGAACTCACGATCTGCGATTTCAAATAAGGCAGCAAGCGCGTTGATTTGCCGTTTCAATTCATGTGGAATCGACTTCTTGTACTTGATCTTGTGATCAAGAACGCTCCATGCATCTTGGATCGTTGATCTCACTTGAACCTCAAATCGAAGGTCAAGGTATTCCTTGTATTCTGGAAGATTTGCCCTTTCACCATTTACACGTAAGTCTAAATGGTGGCCTTTGTAGCCAAACACGTTGTCCTGGGCCTCGAGTTCAGCGCTCTTGTTCGTTTCGTCCACGACCTCGAAGTTTTCCCTTAGGACGTGAACGACACGGGCGATATCCGTTTCGTAGTAACAAACGACGCGTAGGCCGATCAAGTCCGTTATGTGATCCTTAATCTCATACTCGGTATTTGTCGACTCCAACTCAGTTTGATATTTGAGCGCGAATTTCTTGATGCACTCCTCTCGGTCCTTCACGCGGTGGGAAACCGTTGGGTCTTCAATTTCGGCTGTACTTGAGGCCAAAGAAGCAATCAGATTTTCGAGCTGGCTTGCCGCGCGAGCTAGCACCGTATGTCTTGTGTCGTACCATTCGCGGAAAGCGTTTCTTTCCTTATCGAAATCCAGAGATGCCAATTGCTCCCCCTTGAATAGATAACAGCCATACGCCAAGCCCATGGCTCGGAGATTTTTAGATATTGAGCTAGTGCGTTCTTGTTACTAATTGATCGATATGGCCGAGTTGTTATTCGGTTTCTATATTACGTTATGAAATGCGAGACCGGTCGCACATTGGTGCGCAGGCTTGCAGAGTGTTCGCGCTGACCGCAATCCGACGTCCACCTCGCCCTCCATCGGCAAGATCGCATCCCCTACGGTCAACCCTTCAACGCATTCCCCACAACTTCCGTCACATCCTTCGCCAAGCCCTCAACCGCGGCGATGCGCTCCAGCGCTGCACGCGCATGGGCCTGTCGGCCGGCGTCGAACTGCCGCCAGCGGTCGAAGCTGCGCGCGATTCTTGAGGCGACCTGCGGGTTGATCGCCTGCAATTCGCTGATGACGTCGGCCGCCAGCGCGTAGCCGCTGCCGTCGGCGGCGTGGAAGTGGCGCGGGTTGGCGCCGCAGAAGCCGCGGATCAGGGCGTAGACGCGGTTGGGGTTCTTGAGATCAAACGCCGGATGCTGCATCAGCGTGCGCACGCGCGCGGCGGTGCCGGGCAGGCGCGAGGTGGCTTGCACGGAGAACCACTTGTCGACGACCAGGGCTTCGTTCTGCCAGCGCGCGTAGAAATCGGCGAGCGCCGTCTCTCGTTCAGGCAGGTCGAGGTTGGCGAGCGTGGCCAGCGCGGCGATCTCGTCGGTCATGTTACCGCCCGCCGCGAGCTGGGCGGTGAGGCGGGGGACGACTGCGGTCTGCAAATACTCGGCGTCGCTTTCGGCGAGGTAGCCGAGGCAGGTGTTGCGCAGGGCGCGCTGGCCGACCTGCGCGCCGTCGGGCGCATAGGCTGCGGCAGAAGTTAGGGCGGCGGCGAGGGCAGTCCACGCGGCTTCGAATGCTTCGCGCAGGCGGGCGGCGAGGTGGCGGCGCAGGCCGATGCGCGCGGCGTGGATGGCCTCGGGGTCGATGATGCCACCCTGTGCCACCACCGCTTCGGCGAGCACGGCTTCGGCAGGCAGGTTGAGCGCCTCGGCTGCCAGCGCCGGGTCGCCGGCGAGGCCGGCGTCGAGCACGCGGCCGCAGGCGGCGACGAAGGCGTCGGGGATCCAGTCGCTGCCGGCGCCACCGGCGGCGATGCCTGCGAGCAGCACCCGCGTCGCCAGCCGCTGCCCGGCTTCCCAGCGGTTGAAGGCGTCGGAATCGTGCGCCATCAGGTGCGCGAGTTCGGCATCGGTCTGCTCGAATTCGAGCTGCACCGGCGCGGAGAAGTCGCGCAGCAGCGAGGCGACGGGGGCAGCGGGAATGTCGTCGAAGACGAAGGTCTGCGTGGGATCGGTGAGCGAGAGCACGCGCGTGGTGCCGCACGCCTCGGCCTCGCCGGCGAGCTTCAGCGGCGCGTCATTACCATTTGGCAGCACCAGCCCGAGCGCGACGGGGATGTGCAGCGTGCCGTCGACGATAGCCTGTCCCGATTCGGCCAGCCGCTTCTCGTAGGCGGTCGGCGCGAGGGTTTGCGTGAGCGTCAGCGTGTAGCGCTGCCTCGCGGCGTCGTAGGCGCCCGATGCGTGCAGACGCGGTGTGCCGGCGCGCGCGTACCAGCGGCGGAACTGCGCGAGGTCGACGCCGGAGGCGTCCTGCATCGCGGCGACGAAGTCCTCGCAGGTGACGGCCTGGCCGTCGTGGCGCTCGAAGTAGAGGTCCATGCCGCGGCGGAAGCCGTCGCGGCCGAGCAGGGTGTGGATCATGCGGATGACTTCCGCGCCCTTGTTGTAGACGGTGGCGGTGTAGAAGTTGTTGATCTCGGCGTAGGAGGCCGGCCGGATCGGGTGCGCCATCGGCCCGGCGTCTTCGGGAAACTGGCCG
>WBZX01000934.1_pt1 | contig 23854 bp, 25 predicted proteins | sample 5204211 | NCBI WGS metagenome assembly WBZX01 (sample SAMN12344362, study PRJNA552823) | activated sludge metagenome | biome: Activated sludge suspended growth; feature: Nitrification reactor; material: Wastewater; isolation source: activated sludge from nitrification reactor of wastewater... | reverse complement strand
CGGTCGAAGCGGCCGCCAAGCTGTTCGCCGACGCCGGTGCCCATATCGAGCCGGTGGCGCCGTTCCTCTCGCCCGACATGCTGCATCTGCAGGATCTCTTCTGGCGGGTTCGGAGCTGGGTCGATTACTCGGCGTTGAGCCACGAGCGCCAGGCCAAGGTGCTGCCTTTCATTGCCGACTGGTGCCGCGGTGGCGCCGACGTCTCGGGCTCCATGGTGATCCGCGGCGTCAACAACTACATGGCGATCCGCGCGGCCGCGACGGGCGCGACGCAGCCCTTCGACTTCGTGTTGTCGCCTGTCTCGCCCGTACCTACCTACCGGGCGGAATGGGAGACGCCGACCAACGACGTCAATCGGCCGCTGGAGCACATCTCCTTCACCATGCCCTACAACATGAGCGAACAGCCGGCGGCGTCGATCAACTGCGGCTATACGCAGGAAGGCAAGCCGATCGGCCTGCAGATCGCCGGCCATCGTTTCGACGATCTCGGCGTGATGCAGCTCTCGCGCTGGTTCGAGGCCGCGCGCGGCCCGCAGAAGAAGTGGCCGGAGCCGAAGTAACGGCCCGGCCATGAAGGCGCCCCTCGGCATCCTGATGCTCGACATGCGTTTCCCGCGCATTGTCGGTGATATCGGGAATGCCGCCTCGTTCGACTATCCGGTGATCTTCCGGCGCATGGAGGGCATCGGCTCGTCCGATGCCGTGACCACGCACCCCGACAGGCCGCGCGTGCTGGCGGCGCTGAAGGCCAATGCCGACGCGCTGGCAGCCGAGGGTGCGGTGGGCATCTCGACGAGCTGCGGGTTTCTCGCGCTCTATCAAGACGAACTTTCTGCGGTCTCGCCGGTGCCAGTGGCGACGTCGGCGCTGCTTCTCATCAAGCAGCTCAAGGGAAAGCGAGTAGGGGTCATCACGGCATCGGCGAAGAACCTGACGCCGGCACATTTCGAGGCGGTGGGTGCGCCGGGCGACACGCCCTTCGTCGGCCTGCCGGAGAACAGCTCCTTTGCCGAAACCTTCCTGCGCAACGGCCTGACGCTCGATCGCGAGCAGGTCGAGCGCGAGGCGGTTGCGGCCGGGCGTGCGCTGGTGGTCCGGCACCCCGGGATCGATGCGGTAGTGCTCGAATGCACCAACCTGCCGCCCTACAAGGAAGCCCTCAAAGCATTCCTCGGCCTCCCGGTATACGACGTGCTCGACCTGCTGAAAGGATTCTATGCCGAGCTTGGCCGTCAGGACGGCAGCAGGCGCCGATAGAGCGGCTGCAATAGGGTCGGGATCAGGTAGATCGGAAACTGCACCGCGGCGATGAACAGGAAGATGTCGGGATCGGCCGTGACCGGCAGGACCGCCATCAGCAGGGCATTGTGCCGTCCGCCCGAGCAGTAGCCGGCGGTGAGGGCAATGCGCCGGTCGAGGATCGGCAGCATGCCGAGCGCCATGACGAGATTGCACAGGAGCATGCCGGCGAACGCTCCGGCGATGAAGCCGCCGAGCTTCACGGGCTCTGCCATGGCACGGGCGACGACGCCGTCCATCAACGGGATGGCGAAGATCATCAGTACCGCCACCGAGAGGCCATCGAGGGCAGGACCGGCTTCGGTGACTTTGGTCCTGAGGACGCGACGGATGATGATCGCGCCGACGAGCGCCAGCGCCACGATCAGCCCGAGCCTCAGGCTGAGATCGAGAAGGCCGATCTTGAGATCGAGCCCCAGCAGCCAGAGGGCGAGCGGCGGCAGCGTGAAGGGCACCAGGAAGTTGGTGAACAGCGAGATGAGGAGCGCCAGCGACGAGTCGAGCCTGAGGAAGGTCGCCGTCGTGGCGGCGGAAATGATGCCCGGTGCCATGGCGCTGAGGCAAAGCGCGGCGACCAGGCCGGGCCACAGGCCGAGCCCCTGCCAGATCGGCCAGACGACCAGCGGTACGGCGATGAGATTGAGCAGCGACAGTGCGATGGCGAGGCCAGGTCGGCGCAGCAGGGCGCTGAGTCGATCCCAGTCGACCCGCGCGAGGGCCAGCATCAACAGGGTCACGGCAAGCGGCATCAGGAGCGGCCGTGCCGCCGCGGCAATATCCTGGAACAGGAGCCCGAGGAGCAGGGAGAAGGGTAGCAGAGTGGTGGCGCGCCTCCCCATGTGCGCCAAAACGAGAACGACGGGGTTCATTGCGTCGACTCTAGCACAGGCCGGTCGCCGTCACTTTTTGCATTGGCGCAGGCCCAGCATCCCGGATACGCATCCGTCGGTCGTACGTGTGTCGGGGAGGCGTGTCGGCATGAAGGGCGTCTGGTTGGAAGATCTCACCTGGCCCGAGGCCAGGGTTCGATTCGATCGAGATGACGTGGCCGTCATTCCTGTTGCCGCCGCCAGCAAAGCCCATGGGAAGTATCTGCCGCTCGGCGCCGATACGCTCATAGCTCGCGCACTGGGGCAGAGGCTGATCGAGCGGCTACCCGTTGTCGTGGCCCCTGTGGTGGGCTTTGGCGTCCACCCAACTTATGCGTCTCTTGCCGGCAGCCAGCACCTGCAGCGTGAGACGTTCGAACAATTGCTTCAGGACCTTGTCGGCGGATTCCGCGCCCAAGGCGCGAGGCGTATCGCCCTTCTCAGCATCAGGACCTCAGTCGAAGAGCCTCCGGGGGCGCTGGGAGATGTGCTCGTGCTCCGATCAGAAGACAAGGATGCCGCTGCCGAAGCATTGATCGAGCGTCTCGACGGCGAGGCGGCCAGCGAGTGTGAGACCTCCATCGTCCTGGCGCTGGCTCCGCGGAGCATTCGTCCAGGGGCATCGGTCGGCCTTGGCGACCCCAGTCAGGCGACAGCCTTCAAGGGAGAGCGCCTGATGTCGGCTTGGGTCGATGCCATGGCCACCGCACTTGCAGCGAAATGGCCAAGCGTCGGAGAGTGAAGAAAGTGCCAGATTCTCTGGCTTTTTGTGGCATTGGCTGTCACAAGACGCCGGTATGTCTCTCCATTGGACTATCGATTCCAAGGACCATCTCGTCGTTGCTGTCGCCGATGGTGACGTGACGCGCGCGGAGATGGAACATTACTTGCGTGTGCTCGATGGCGCGAATGCGATGGGCTATCGTAAGCTCTTCGACGCCAGCAATGGCGATACGTCGATGAGCGCAGAGGATCTGCTGGCGATCGGTGTGCTGATCCGCGATCGCCATTCCAAGGGCAAAGCCTTCGGCCCATTGGCGATCGTGATACCGCCCGATAAGAGCGAGTTGGTATCGCGCATCCTCGGAATTCTTGCGGCAGCGGATCGGCCGATGCGTGTGTTCGAAGCGATCGAGCCGGCGCGCCGCTGGATTGAAAGTTTCCCGAAGTAAAGCCAAAAGCTGCTTCGCATCCTCATGCGCTGAAGGCGAGATCACATTGAGAGAGCTCGTCGAGTATTTCGACGCCGTCGTCGCGGCAGGCACGATGCCCTATCGCAAGTTGTTCGATGGCCACCAGGCTTGGTCGGCGATGACCGACGAAGAGATGATGGAATTGAGCGTCCGGCTGCGCACCTATCACGGTCAAGGCAAGATCGGCGCACTTGCCATTGTGGCTGCTGTGGACAAGACGCAGGACCTTGCCCGGCTGTTCGGCGCGCTGGCGGCTGCCGATCGTCAGACCAAGATCTTCGAGACCTTCAACGCTGCCCGCGACTGGATCGACACCCAACCGCAGTAGGCATTGGAGTATAGTGGCGGCCAATTGACGGAGATGGAAATGAAGCTGGTTGGAATGACTGCAATCCTGGTCGCGTCGGCGATCGTCGGAGCCGCCCATGCCGAGACTGCCATTCAGGCCGGCGAATGGGAGGCCACGGAGAAGACGACGATGGAGGGCGTGCAGCCCATGCCTGCCACATCGAAGAAGGTTTGCCTCAAGGGTGACGACGCCAAGCTCGAGCGGTTGTTCTTTCCGACGCCGGCCGAGATGAAGGAACACGGCTGCACATACCAGGAGGGCGCCAAGAAGGCGGGTGTGCTGACGGCCACGCTGACATGCCCGCCTTCTGATGAAATTGCAGGTGTCACGGCGAAGGCGGAAGTCACTTACAGTGCCACGAGCTACGAAGGGCTGGGGCAGATCGAAGCCAAGGACAAGTCCGGCACGACGATCAAGGGCAGCACGGTGTTGAGTGGCAAGCGTCTCGGCGATTGCTCGTAACGCTCCTCGTCGTCGAGAGCGTTGAGTCGATATCGCTCTGCAGAGTTTGTGAAATTCGGACAGGTCTTCATACTCGCGCCAACTGAATGGTGCCGCGACTTCGTTAACGCGGCCTGCGTGAGGAGGAGACGACATGAAGGCAAGGGCAGCGTGTTTCGCCCTGGCCGCTGCGGCGGCCGCGATGGTTCTGGCACCGGCTTCCGGCTGGAGCCAGAAAGCGGGTGGTGTGCTGAAGATCCAGCACATGGATACGCCGCCCAGTGCGTCGATCCACGAAGAAGCGACGGTGTCGGTCGCCGTACCGTTCATGGCGCTCTACAACAATCTCGTCGTGTTCGACCAGAACGTCGCCAAGAACAGCTTCGAGTCGATCGTGCCGGATCTTGCCACGAGCTGGTCGTGGAGCGGCGACGGCAAGCAACTCGCCTTCAAGCTGCGCGAGGGCGTGAAGTGGCACGACGGCAAGCCGTTCACGTCCAAGGACGTCGTTTGCACCTTCGACCTGCTGCTCGGCACCAACAAGCTGCGCCGGAACCCCCGCTCGGCCTGGTGGGGCAATGTCGAAAAGGCGACGACTGGCGGTGACTTCGACGTCACCCTGCATCTCAAGCAGCCGCAGCCGTCGCTTCTGGCATTGCTCGCCTCGGGCTACTCGCCGATCTACCCCTGCCACGTTCCTGCCGCCGACATGCGCCGCAAGCCCGTCGGCACCGGCCCCTTCAAGTTGGCCGAGTTCAGGATGAACGAAGGCATCAAGCTCGTGAAGAATCCCGATTACTGGAAGAAGGGCAAGCCTTATCTCGACGGTATCGAGTACACGATCATTCCCGACCGTTCGACGCGCATGCTGTCCTTCATCGCCGGCAAGTTCGACATGACCTTTCCCGCCGATGTCACGGTGCCGCTGCTGAAGAACATCAAGAACGACGCCCCGCAGGCGCAATGCACCATGCGCGAAAGCGGCGTCAGCACAAACCTGATCGTCAATCGCGAAGTTCCGCCGTTCGACGATCTGAAGGTGCGGCGGGCCTTGGCGCTGGTGCTCGATCGCCAGGCCTTCATCGACATCCTGAGCGAAGGCGAAGGCAAAATGAGCGGGTCGATGCTGCCGCCTCCCGACGGCATCTGGGGCGTGCCGCCGGAAGTGCTGAAGACTTTCGTAGGCTATGGCGACGTCGAGAAGAAGCGGGAGGAAGCGCGCGCGCTGATGAAGCAGGCGGGCTTCGGCCCCGACAAACGACTGAAGCTCAAGGTCAGTACGCGCAACATCGCGACCTTCAAGGATCCCGCGGTGATTCTGATCGACCAGCTCAAGCAGATCTGGATCGACGGCGAGCTCGAGATCATCGACACCACGGTCTACTACAATCGCGTCTTCAAGAAGGACTACGTGGTGGCCCTGAACCTGAGCGGCGTCGCGGTCGACGATCCCGATGTCACCCTGTTCGAGAACTACGGCTGCGGATCGCTGCGCAACTACAACAACTACTGCAATCCGGAGATGACCAAGCTCTTCGAGGAGCAGTCGCGGGAAACCGATCAGCAGAAGCGTCTCAAGATGGTTTGGGAAATCGATCGCAGGCTGCAGGAAGATATCGCCCGGCCGATCATCTCCTACGGCCGGATCGCCGGATGCTGGCAGCCGGCCGTGAAGAACGTCACTCTTCACGTCAACAGCATCTACAACAACTGGCGCTTCGACGACGTCTGGCTCGAGCGATAGGCCGCCTGTTGGCATCGATGGGGAGACGATTTAATTTGGATCAGCGGCAGCCCGGAACGTAGTTTCCGGGCTGCGGGCCCACAGGACTTTTCGGAGCTGTGATGTCGCTGTCTAGGTCGATCGTTTCGACATTTGTCGTTGTTGTGTTGTCGTTGCTTGCTGCGGAGTTCGTCGCCCGCACCGTGTTTGGCTTGAAGCCACTCGTCATCCAGACGCCCTATCATCCGATCTATGCGCTGGCGGAGTTCGACAATCTGTCGACGAATGCCGAGATGGCGCGGGGGCCATCGGGTCCGTTGGCTTATGGCTACGCTGAGGGAACGTTCGGCTACTACTACGATGGCGCAACGCCGACGCCCCGTTCCTCGACGAACCTCTCGGATTTCCTCTTCCGCCACACGCTGTCGCGCTACGACGCCGCCACCATCGACCGCCTTGCCTGCGAACAACCCAATGCCGCTGCGATCTATGTGCTCGGTGGATCGGTGGCGCAGGGACACTCCGCGCAGAGCAAGGAAGCCACCTGGCACGCTCTTCTCGAAGGCAAGCTGCGCAAGCAGCTTCATCGCGACGATCTCTATCTCTTCAATGGTGCGATGGGTGGTTACCTGTCGTTGCAGGACAAGATGGCCTACTATCTGGCTGCCGTTCCGCGCGATGCCCGTGCCATCCTGATTCTGAATTCGCAGAACGATCTCATCGTTCCCATGAGTTCGGCGACGCGGCCTGGGGATCCTTTTGTCCTGGGCGTGCGATTCGGACAGTTCTTCACCGACGGCTTCATCTGGTGGCTGGCCAAGCACAGCAGCATCGCGAACGCCGTCCTGCAGTCCGAGGTGAAGCAGGTCGTTCGGACTTATCGTCAGCGCCTCGAGGAAGACGACACAGCCTTCGCCCAATACGCTACAGCCGCGGTCGATATCTACTTTGAGAACATGAACGAGATTCTAGAAGATTGTGCGATCGATGGCAGAGCCTGCCTTGTCGCCGTCCAGCCAGCCCGCAGCTTCACGGCGATCAACCGCGGCCTTCCTGCGGGCGATGTCCTGTCGGAGAAGCGTATGCGCCGCTTCTACGAGCTGATGAAGCAGGGAATTGCCGGAAGTCCTTATCGCGAGCGCTTCGTCGATCTCACCGGCATCTTCGACCAGTCGGACATGGCAGAGATCTATACCGACGGCTCACATTACAGTGAGCGTGGACAGGAAGTTCTGGCCGACGCATTGATGCAGCCGTCGCTCGGTCTGCTGAGGGACGCAGCCAGCGGCACGACGATGTCCGCCCGGTGTCGCCGCCCGTCGATCTGACTTGCGAAATTGGCGGCGCCTGCGGGCGTGCGCGGTTGCATTTGCGGGCCTAGGCTTTCTCCCAATAAGGAAGCGGAGGAAGCGCATGCGGCTTTTCAGAACGGCGGCCCTTGCCGCCGGACTTTCTGTCATTTCATTCGGCGCGGGCTCAGTGTTCGCGCAGCCGAAATACGGTCCTGGAACCTCGGCGACCGAAATCAAGGTCGGTCAGACTATCGCCTATTCCGGCCCTGCGTCGGCCTACGGCCAGCTCGGCAAGGTTGAGGAAGCCTACTTCAAATGGCTCAATGCAAAGGGTGGCATCAACGGCCGCAAGATCACCTTCATCACGCTCGATGACGGCTATTCGCCGCCCAAGGCGGTGGAGAACGTGCGTCGTCTGGTCGAGAGCGACCAGGTCGCCTTGGTGTTCAACGTTCTGGGCACGCCCCTCAACATGGCGATCCGGCCCTACATGAACCAGAAGAAGGTGCCGCAGCTCTTCATCGCCGCCGGCGCCACGGCTTTCAACGACCCGGCGAAGTTCCCCTGGACCATGGGCTGGCAGCCCAACCTCCAGGCCGAGACGGCCTTCTATGCCAAGCATGTGCTCGCCAAGGCGCCCAATGCCAAGATCGCTGTACTCTACCAGAACGACGATTTCGGCAAGGACATGCTGCACGGTCTGCAGATCGCGCTTGGCGACAAGGCCAAAACCATGATCGTCGGTACCCAGAATTTCCAGGCGACGGATCCGACGATCGACAGCCAGCTCATCGCGCTCAAGGCTTCCGGCGCCGATACGCTGTTCCTCTTCACCTATGCCAAGCAGGCGGCCCAGGCGATCGGCAAGATGGACGATCTCGCCTGGAAGCCCACGACATACCTGCATCTCGGCGCGGCCTCGGTCGGCGCCACTTTCAAGCCGGCGGGTCTCGAGAAGTCCAAGGGCATTCTGACCGCGGGCTTCATGAAGGACGTGACCGACCCGCAATGGAAGGACGATGCCGACGTCAAGGCCTGGGTTGCCTGGATGAACGAGAACATGCCGGGCGCTGAACTCTCCGACATCCTGAATGCCGCGGGGTACGCCTACGCCCAGACGCTCGAACAGGTGCTGCGCCAGGCCGGAGACAATCTCACGCGCGAGAACATCATGGCGCAGGCCGCCAATCTGAAGAACTTCCGCGTCGGCTTGTTGCTGCCGGAGAGCCGCATCAACACCAGCCCGACCAACTACAGTGTCATCACCTACATGAAGCTGCAGCGCTTCAACGGAACGAGCTGGGATTACGTCGACTGAGGGAGGCGTGCGATGGACCAGACGGCACTCGATCATACGGCCGACTACGGGCCGGAGGAGGCTGCGATGCAGGCCTACCTTCGAGACGGTGAGAAGCGGGCCGGTGCCCTGGGAAATCGCGGTCCGATTCGTTTCACCGCCGACGGCGCGCTGCATCCCGAGATCGTCGAAGCCTACTGGCGGTGCGGCTTCTACATCTTCGAGGACGTCCTCAAGCCGGACGAACTGGCCGATATCGAGCGAGATCTGCACAACATCCTCGACAGATTGCCGGTCGAACGAGGCGCGCCGGTCGATGCCAAAGGGCGGCCCGCGCTGGGGGCGGACTGCATTACGCCCAACCTGCTCTGGTCCAAGCCACTCGGTGATCCGTTCGGCGGCACTGCGCTCGCCAGCGGCCGCCATCAGGTGAAGATGTTCGAGCCCAAGGCTGCTGCCAATGCGCCCAAGGAGATCGTCTATCTCATTCTGGGCTCGCTGCAGTTCTCGGAAGCCGCTCTGCGTGTCTATGGCCATCCGCAACTGCTGGCCGTCGCGGCGGCCATCAACGGACCCGACTTTGCCCCCTTCAACGAGGCGCTGTTCATCAAAGAACCGGGCCGTGGTGCTTCCGTCGCCTGGCACCAGGATGGCGTCACGCACTGGGACAGCCCCGACTGGGACGAGGGCGCACACGGCTTCAATTTCATGGCGCAGCTCTACGGCTGTACGCCCGCCAACGGCGTTTGGGTCGTGCCGGGCTCACACAAGCAGGGCAAGATCGATATCAAGTCGGTGGTCGCCAAGGTCGGCAGCGAGCGGCTGTCCGAGGCGGTGCCGATGGTCTGCAAGCCGGGCGATGTCTGCATCACCAACCGCCAGGCGCTGCACGGTTCCTTCGCCAATACCAGCAGGGATTGGCGTGTGACGGTCAACTTCGGTTTCCATCGTCGCAAGTCGGTACTGGGTGTCAAAGGTGGCGGCGTGCACAACAAAGAGGCGGTCTACGATGCCCGGCGCATCCATGAACGTGCCAAGATGATCGGCTACGCCATCGATGCTCGCCGCAAGCGTTTCCCGGCAGAAACACCCTTTGTCTACCGGCTGCATGCCGAAGCAGGTGAGACCTATCGCTGGGACGACACAGCCCGGGCAGCTATCAAGGACTACAACCTCCTCGACCTGTCGATCTAAGAGGGGCGGTCAGTACATCTTGGGAATGAACTCGCCTTCCATGCTGTCGGAGATGGCGCGGAAGACCCGGCCCATGACTTCGGGCGTGCTGTGGCCCGGCATCGGCGAGATGCGGTCGATCTCTTCGAACACGGCCGGCGGGCAGTCGTCGATGGCTACGCCTTTCAGCGCTGCCCATTTCTGCACCTGATTGAGGAACCGCGGCGTGATGATCGGCACCGGATCGTCGTTGAACGGATCGGCCATTGCCTCTTCGAGCGAGATGAACTCGACGCCGGCGGCCTGAAAGCGGTCGAGGATCTCTCCGAGGCAATCGGCGGCCAGCGGCGTGCCGTGGATCAGCCAGACATGCGCCGGATCCCGCCCGAACATGGCGCGTGCCGCAGCCGCCTGTACGCGCAATTGCTGCACGGCCGTGTCGACGAACAGGCGTCGAACCAGTTTCAGTCCGTCGGTGTCGCCGGCCTTGGACGCCCGCCAATGCGGTGCCAGGAATTCTGTGTCGTAGAACCAGATGGTGATCGGGGCCGGCGTGAAGCCGTGCCGGTCGAGATAGGCCTTCACGCCCTCGTGCTTCTCCGGCGTGTTGCCCCAGTTGTCCATGCAGTAGCGAAAGTACCGCGTCGGCACGCGGCTCGACCAGGGTTGGATCACGGTCTCGGTTCGCTCGATATCGGCAAGATACTTCGGCACGGTCACCCAGTTGAGGTTCGCGTGATGATGGGTGTGGTTGGCGATGTGATGTCCGGCCTCCACCCAATGATCGAAGGTACGGAGGAGGTCGGGGCGCCCGTCGGCCGGACTGGTGGCTGAAAATGCGTAGGCGCCCGTAACCTTGTGCCGCTTCATGGCGTCGGTCATCGCCTGCGTGATGCCGAGGTGCGTGTAGCCGGACGCCAGCGGCATGTCCGGCCACAACAGCAAGTCGTCCATGCTGATGGCGAGCCGGATCGGTCCGTTCGGTGAAAGGGGCTCGACCATCGATTTTCCTTCCGTTACGCGAATGCCGGCATGACTTGTTCGCCGAACCGCCGCATTGATGCGAGGTTCTGCGCATGGTTCATGGCGCCGAAGCCGGTCTGGCAAAGCAGGTGCTGCACGCCGACATCGCGCAGTTCGGCCACCTGTTCGCGAACGCGCCTGGGCGAGCCGTAGAGGGAGCCGGTACGCAGGACGAAGGGGATTGCCTCGGAGTCCGGCACCTTGGGATCGGTCCAGGCATTGAGGGCTGCCGGATCGGGCTCGAAGTCGGCCGGATTGTGCGCCTCACGCACGTGCATCATGTGCGCGCGCGTCTCGACCAGCAGACCGGCCAGGACATCTTCGGCCTCGGCGTCGGACTCCGCGACATAGACGTTGCGCCAAAGTGCGCTCCTCGCGAGTAGCGTCGCGCGGGTCTGTTCGTCGTGACCGCCTTCGTCGATGCCGGCGGCATAGGTCGCCCAGCGCTCCTTGATGCGTTCCACCGGCAGGCGTGCCGTCAGGATCGGCATGCCGAGCTTGCCGCATTCCTTGAAGGAGCCCGGCGAAATCACGCTGCGCCACAGGGGTGGGCCGGGAAGCTGCACCGGCTTCGGCCGGATCGCCGGCACATGCAGTTTGTGGAAGCGGCCCTCGTAGTCGAGCGGCGCTTCCCGCCAGGCACGCTGCAGGATATCGATGGCCTCTTCCATACGCTCGCGGCTGTCGGTGCTGCGCAGACCGTGGCCAACGAATTCGTACTCGTTGTAGGCCGTGCCCTTGCCGATTCCGACGTCGATGCGGCCTTTGCTGAGATTGTCGAGCAGGGCGAGCTGCACGGCCAGGCGCACCGGATGATGGAAGGGTGTCTGCACCACGGCGAAGCCGATGCGGACTTTCTCCGTTCTCATCGCCAGTGCGGCGGCGAACATGAGCGAATCGCAGTAGACGCTTTCGCCGGTGAAGTAGTGCTCCGTCAGCCAGACGTCGGAAAAGCCCAGGCGTTCGGCTTCGCAGGCCTGGGCAACGATCTGATCTATGCGGGCCCCGTCTTCGTCGGGGGAAGGGGACATCGCAAGCGTCAACCAACCAAACTGCATCGAATTCTCCGCGAACTCTTGGCACGGTCCATGTTTCTATAGCATGCGGTCTGGCATCGTGAGGTAGGACGGACTAACTAGGCAGACGTGCGTAACGTGCTGAAGAATTCCCTGCTGGTTATCGTCACTGTCGTGCTGTGCACGGCAGCTGCCGAAGCCATGGTGCGCTGGCTCGAGGCTGGTAACGATTCGGCGGCACAGCGGTATCTCGACAAGGTCCCGTTAGCTCCGGGCGTCGACCGTGCGTGGTTTTCCCAGGACCCGCCGCCGCTGCCGAACCGCCATGCCGTTCCGGCAGAGTGGCGGGCTCTCGATCGCGAGATCGATCTGAGCGGCGTCAGCGGCGCGACCCGCCGTGCCGATGCCTTCAAGGCCTGGAACAGCGTTTTCGTCGGCGATCCCTGCCAGCATCCTTATCTGAAGGAAGCTCCGGGCCGCCTCTATGTCTACGACCCACCGGATGGTTCGCCGCGGCCCCCTTACCGCTTCCTGCCGGATGCGACGACGCCGATTGGCCTGGTGACCAACGCCTACGGCTTCCGCGGCCCTCCTGTTCCCGTCCAGCGCCAGCCCAAGACCATTCGCATCGCCTTCGTCGGTGCGTCGACGACGGTGGCTTCGCACAATTTTCCTTATTCCTATCCCGAGTATGTCTGGCAGTGGCTGAACCAGTGGGCCGCCGCAAAGAAGCTCGACGTGCGCTTCGAGGTGTTGAATGCCGGCCGCGAGAGCATCAACTCGACCGACATTGCCGCCATCATGCGCGGCGAGGTGGCGCCGCTCGCACCCGATCTCGTCGTCTATTACGAAGGCGCCAACCAGTTCAATCTGCGCTCGCTCGTGCCGGACCTGCCGCCGCAGCCGTCCTATGCCGAACTGATGGAAAAGAAGCAGCCGACCGCCTTCGAGCGCGCTCTGACCAACCTTGCCTACAGCTCTGCATTGGCGCGGCGGCTGCAATCCTTGCTGGCCTCGGGCGAGGTCAAGAAGGACGGCGGCGAATGGCCCAAGCCGGACTATACGCTGAGCTGGCCTCCCGGCCTCGACGAACGTGATCCGGACCTGTCCCGTGCCGATCTGCCGGTAAACCTGCCGACCATCCTGCGCGACCTCGATATCGTTCGTGGGGCGACTGCAGAAGTGGGAGGGGAGTTGGCCCTCTCGTCGTTCGTGTGGCTGGTATCGGACGGTATGGTGTTGGATCCGGAGCGCCAGCGCGGCATTCTCGAATATCTGAACGTCGGATACTCGCCATTCCGATATCGCGACATGGAGCGGCTCGCAGCCTTTCAGAATCGCGTGTTCGCCAAGTATGCGGCCGAGCACAAGCTCGCCTTCCTCGATGTCTCGAAATGGATGCCGCGGGACCCCAACCTGTTCATCGACGCGATCCACGGTACGCCCGAAGGGGTGCGCCTGCGCGGCTGGGTCATGTTCCAGCTTCTGGTCCCGCTGATCGAGCGCCACCTCGCAGACGGCGCCTGGCCGAGAAAGGACTTCCCGCCGGCACCGCCAGTTCAGCCGTTCAAGCCGCGGCAGATCACATTCGACTGCAAGAAATAGGGTGCCAGAAGGAGGCGGGTTGAGTGCCGGCGGCGAGAAGCCGCCGGCACTCCACACACCCACCACAAGCCAGCGGTCGCAGTCTGAGAATTCTCCCCCGAGATTCTATCCTGCGCCACAACTGACGCTTGTGTCATAGTCAAGTTGCAGCATAGGCGCAAGCACTGGAATTGCGTTTCTGTGAACAGAAGCCGGCCCCGCAATCGTGGTTTTGCGACGCGGTGGCGGCGCCGTTGACAGGTTTTCATGCGCCGCTCACGCTTTTTCGTCAGAAGCAGAAGAGTAGTGGAGGAAGCATGGCGCGTTTCGATCGTGTGATCCGGGGAGGCATGATCGTCGATGGCAGCCGCCTGCCACGGTTCCGCGGCGACGTCGGCATCAAGGACGGTGTGATCGCCGAGATCGGCCAGATCGGCGCCGGAGAGGCCGATGAGGTGATCGACGCGGGCGGCTTGATCGTGGCGCCGGGTTTCGTCGATCTGCACACTCACTATGACGCGCAGCTCTTCTGGGATCCCTACTGCACGCTCTCGTCGTGGCACGGCATCACCTCGGTGGTCATCGGCAATTGTGGCTTCGGCTTCGCGCCGGTGCGTCCGGCCGAACGCGAGCGCGCCATGATGTCGATGACCCGGGTCGAAGCGATTCCCATGGCCTCGATGAAGGAGGGTATGCCGTGGAACTGGGTGACCTTCCCGGAGTTCCTCGACAGTGTCGACGCCGCACCCAAGGCCGTGAACATCCTGCCCTATGTGCCGGTCTCGCCCTTGCTGATCTGGGTGATGGGCTTCGAAGCGGCCAAGGCCGGCAAGCTGCCGACGCCCGAGCAGCACGCAGAGCTGAAGCGCCTGCTGCACGAGGCCATGGATGCCGGTGCTTGTGGTTGGTCAGCCCAGCGCATGCTGCCGACCGGACCCTCTGCGGTGCAGCGCGACTATGACGGCACGCCGATGCCGACGGACGTCATGCACGACGAGACATGCCGCGAATTTGCACGCGTGCTTGCCCAGCGCAACGAAGGCTTCATGCAGATGCTGCTGATCTCGGGCGACAATGCCCGCGACCGCACCTTCTACGAGGAACTGTCCAGCATCAGCGGACGGCCGATGATCATGAACGTAATCCAGGCCTTCGATCACCGCCCGGAGATTCATCGTCGTCAGCTGGTATGGCTGAAGAGCTGTCGTGAGCGCGGTATCCGCGTCGTCGGACAGGGGCTCACGACCGATGCCGGCTTCACCTTCACCTTCGAAGACTGGAACCTGTTCGACGATTCCCAGGCCTGGTGCGATGCCACGACTGGCACGCGCGAAGAGCGTCTGGCCAAGCTCGCCGATCCCGCGCGCCGCCAGGCTTTGCGCGAGAACCTGCCGATCACCGCGACAGGCCCGCTGCCGCAGATCGCGATCGTTGGGCCTAAGCTCGAGAAGAACAAGAAGTGGCTCGACTACACGCTCGCCCATGCCGGCGAGAAGATGGGCAAGCATCCGGTCGACGTGATGCTCGACATGGCCGTGGAGGAGAATCTCGAAACGGAGTTCTTTGCCGCGCCTCCCAACGGCAGCATCGAATACCTAAAGGAACTGGTCGACGATCCCTACATCCTGTTCGGCGTCTCCGACGGCGGCGCACACACGAAGTTCCTGACGGCCGGCCGCTATCCCACGGAAACGATCTGCAAGGTCGTGCGCCAGCACGGCATGCTGAGCCTGGAGGACGTGCATTGGCGCTTGTCGGCATTGCCGGCTGAAGTGGCGGGATTCCGCGGCCGCGGTGTTCTGAAGAAAGGCGCACCGGCCGACATCGTGATCTACGACTATGACGGGTTGAAAGTGCTGCCAGACGAGATCGCGCACGACCTGCCCGGCGGCGAATGGCGTCGCGTCCAGCGTGCCTCGGGCTACAAATACATCCTGGTCAACGGCCAGGTCACGATGCGCGGCGACAAGCCGACCAACACACATTCGGGCCGGCTATTGCGTCATGGCGCCTAAAGATTACTGGCAGGGCTGGCCCTTCACCGGCACGCGCAGTTTCCAGCACAGTATCTCGCCGTCGGCAGCACGGCCGGAGTTGCAGAAGTAGATGTCCTTCTGTTTCTGCAGCCACAGGCCGCCGGGAATTGCCGCCTTGATCTCGAAGCCGGTGCTGAGGAGCAGAGCCGACGAATAGGCAGGGGCTTCAGCATACTGCGATTGGCAGGTTGCAGGTTTGGAGCCGGCAGACGGCGGACCGCCGGGCTGCTGCGCGAAAGCAACCCCTGACACCAGGCAGGCCAGGCCGAGAGTGCCTAGCAATTTCATGAGATTCCCTCAAAGAAGCGTTGGGAAATTTAGGGGAATGGCGATTCCGGCGCAACGACTCCGGGTTGGCCGTCAGGAAGAAGCCTGGTCTTCGACCGATGTTTCGAAGTCTGCAGGCATCGTGATCTCGATCAGTTCGAGATCGTCCGAATGGTCGATCTCCTTATGCTTCACGCCGGGCGGCTGATAGACGGTCGAGCCTGCGACCAGCTTGTGCTGGCCGTAGCCTTCGTACTCGAATATCGCCCAACCTTTCAGCACATAGACGAACTGAAACTCGAGCGCGTGGCTATGACGGGGCGCATCGGGGTGCTGGCCGGGAACCGCACGGATCACGTGTGCCCCGACCTTGCCGCCGGTCAATTCCTTGAGGCCGAGCGGACGATACTCGAAGAACGGACGCAGTCCGTCCTTCTTGAACGAGTCCGGCCCGACGTGATTGACGATGCTCGGTCCACCCGTGGCAGCATCGTCTTTCAGCTTCTCCTGCGTGACCTCTTCGGTCGTAGGGAACAGGTCGGGCATGGCATCCTCCGTCTGGCGTTGGAAGCGAGCATGCTCCTATTAAGCTCCCTGGTCAGCAGAAGTTGCCGGCGCTCGGTTCACGCAGACGCCAGCACAGCGGCTCGGTCTCGAGCGGCCGTCCGGAGTTGCAGTAGTAGACCTCGCGATCCTTCTGAACCCACAGGCCGCCCGGCACGGCAGCCTTGATGTCGTAGCCAGCCGTGATCAGCCCTGCGGCCGACTGGCCAGGCATCGGCGTGTACTGCGAGAGGCATATCTTCGACGGCACCTGCTGCTGGGAAGGTGGCGGTGCCGCCGCCTGCTGCGCCCACGCCAATCCCGTAGCCATCACAACGAATAGAACACCCACACCCAACGACTTCATCGTAGAACCCCATCGAAGCGTCCATCGGACAACAGCAACGGAGATCTCCCGCCTGACAGACGCTCCCCAAAAGCGGTCTACCGGCAGGAGCTCCTTCCCACGCTCTTATATAAATATTATTGCAGTGGAAACGCGAACACGAATTCGGGAATCTAGCCGAGGCGAAACAGCGCAGCAAAGAACATGCAGTCTAAATGTAGTGTTGTTAATTAACTTTCGCGTTAACTTATAATAGTCCAAAAAGACACTGTGAATACCAAAGCATCTTCGAGACGGGCCTTTCTGGCGCAAGCCGGAACGGGCGGTCTCATGCTCGTGTCGGGCGCCACTTGGGCGCAAAGTCCGGCAACTCCCGTCACTGTCGATCTGCCTCTGTCGGGCGGCCCTGACAAGCGGGCGATCACCAGGGCCTTTCCTCAGAAGGGGCCGATGATCCTGCAGCGCACCCGCCCGCCGCTGCTGGAAACGCCGTTCGAGATCTTCGACCGCGGCGTCTTTACGCCGAACGATGCTTTCTACGTGCGCTGGCACTGGGCAGTCATTCCGACCGAGATCGACGTCGATGCCTTCAGGCTCTCCGTCCGGGGCCACGTCGACAAGGAACTATCCTTGTCGTTGAAGGAGGCCGTTGACGGCCTGCCACGCGTGGAACTGGCGGCAGTCAACCAATGCTCGGGCAATTCGCGTGGCTTTACGGAACCGCGTGTTCCCGGTGCACAGTGGGCCAACGGCGCCATGGGCAATGCCAAGTGGATGGGCGTGAGGCTCCGCGATGTGCTGGACCGTGCCGGCATCAAGCCTGGCGCCGTCGCGGTGCGCTTTGCAGGGCTCGACGAGCCTGTGGTGGGTGACGCGCCGAAGTTCATGAAGTCGCTGTCGCTGGATCATGCGCGTGACGGGGAGGTGATGATCGCCTACGCCATGAACGGCGAGCAGCTTCCGCTGTTGAACGGCTTTCCCCTGCGCCTCGTGGTGCCGGGCTGGTATTCGACCTACTGGGTGAAGATGCTCGACCGCATCGAGGTGTTGTCGGCGCCCGATGAGAACTTCTGGACCAGGAACGCGTATCTGATTCCCGACACGCCCGGCGCGGACATGAAGCCAGGTCAGTCCGGTGTTGCGATGGTGCCCATAACCAAGATGGTGCCGCGTTCCTTCATCACCAATCTCGGCACCGGCGAGCCCTTGAAGGCCGGCGCCAAGAATCTGGTCCGCGGCATTGCTTTCGGTGGTACGACCGGCGTCAAGGCCGTCGACCTCTCGGTCGATGGCGGTGCCACCTGGCTACCGACGGTGCTTGGCCGCGACGAAGGCAAGTACAGCTTCCGGCAATGGCAGGCCGAGGTGACGCCGGCCGCCGGCGATCTTGCGCTGATGGTCCGCTGCACCAACGACGACGGACTCGCTCAGCCGCTGGCGAACAACTGGAATCCCAGCGGGTTCATGCACAACGGCGTCGAGACGGTGCGCGTGAAGGTGGCCTGACCGATGAAGATCTCCATGGGCGCCGTTGCCTTTGCCGTTCCGATCGTCGCTGGTCTGGTGCTTGCTTTGATCGGCCACCCGGTTGTTCAGCTTCCGCCGCCGCCCGTGGCGGCCTCTACGTCGGCTGCGGCGCCGCCAGCCACAGGTTTTGCCTTGAAGTCGGTATCGGTCGAACTGCCGGTGAGCGACGTTGTCTTTCCCGGCGGCGCCAAGGCAGATGCCATTGCCGCCAACTGCCTGTCCTGCCACTCCGCCGGTATGGTGCTGACGCAGCCCGACCTCACCAAGGTCGCCTGGACAGGCATCGTCGAAAAGATGATCCACGCCTACAAGGCGCCGGTGGCGGAGGCCGATGTCGCGGCCATCGTCGACTATCTGCACGAGATCCGGGGCGCCAAGTAGTTGCATTCCCTCCTTTTTCCGCTGCCGCCGGCATTCTTCCCTTCGTAATCCACAGGGATTACACTGCCTCGCTTTCCCGCTCCGAGGGATCTGGAAGGCATATGGCTCACATCAGACTGAATACCCATCCCAGCCAGGGCGGCCAGGCGGCGCCTCCGGTCGTGTGGGGTGCTCGTGATCCTGCAATTCGCGGTCCCGTCGTGGGCACGGTCGCGGATCCCGCACGGCGCAACGCCATCGGCGTGCATTCGGGGAGCTATGGCATCTACCGCGCCCTGGCGATCGCGGCGCAGGAGCTGAAGCCCGGGCATCGGCCGGACTTCACGAATACGTCGCCCGCCGAACCCATCGGCCCGTTCGAAAGCTGGTTCGATCCGAAGAAGATCGTGTCGCTCGACCCCTGGGGCCACATGGTGGCCGAAATATTCGCGGACAAGCTGGCGGCGGGCTGGGACATCCGCCCGACCATCGCCGTCACCAAGGCGCATGTGCACATGCCGGAGATCCGCGATGCCATCGCGGCCGGGCGGTTGAAGCCCGACAACGACATCCTGAGTTCGTCGGGCGACGTGAAGGTGACCAAGGCCGCGGTCGAGCCGGTATGGTGGCTGCCCGGGATCGCCGAGCGTTTCGGCGTCAAGGAAACCGACCTGCGCCGTACCCTGTTCGAGCAGACCGGCGGCATGTACACCGAACTCGTCACGCGCATGGATCTCGAACTCTTCCTGCCGCCGATCGGTGGGTCGACGATCTATTTCTTCGGCGACGTGCAGAAGCTCGGCAAACCGGAAACCAGGATCGCCTGCCGCCTCCACGACGAATGCAACGGCTCCGATGTCTTCGGTTCCGACATCTGCACCTGCCGGCCCTATCTCGCGCATGGCATCGAGATCTGCATCGAGATGGCACAGAAGGGCGGCGTCGGCGTGGTCATCTACAATCGCAAGGAGGGCAGGGCGCTGGGCGAGGTCACCAAGTTCCTGGTCTACAACGCACGCAAGCGTCAGCCTGGCGGCGATTCGGCGGCGCAATACTTCAACCGCACCGAATGCGTCGCCGGCGTACAGGACATGCGTTTTCAGGAGCTGATGCCCGACGTGTTCCACTGGCTGGGCATCTCACGGATCGACCGCTTCGCGTCGATGAGCAACATGAAGTCCGATGCCTTGCGCGAGCAGGGGATCGAGGTGGTTGAGCAGGTGCCGATCCCCGACGAACTGATCCCTGCCGACGCCCAGGTCGAAATGGATGCCAAGAAGGCCGCCGGCTACTTCACGCCGAAGAAGCCTGCCATCGAGGAACTGGCCAAGCCCAAGGGCAGGGGATTGGACGAGTGATGTCGTCAGGGCGCGCTAATCCGATGACCGACTTGATTGCCTATCTCCGCACGCCGGCGGCCATTCGCGAGCAGTCGGCCAGGGTGCTGAAGCACGTCGAGGACGGGCAGTCGCACTGGTTCGCCCTGTCGGGAGACGGGCTGGAAGCGGCGGTCCAGGCAACGCTTGCCGTAACGCGCGAGCGATTTCCCAATCCGGCGGCCATTCCCTTCCATTCGCGCTGGCGGCACTTCGAAGCCGGCGGCCGCGATCGCTGGAGCGCATTGGCGGAACGGCTGAAAGGGCTGCCGCCCGAGGAGATCGCGCGCCGCCGTATGGACCTCGCTGTGGTGTCCGTGCTGCTCGATGCCGGTGCTGGAACCGCCTGGAGTTATCGCGAGCCGCGCACGGGCGAAACCTACGCGCGTTCCGAGGGGCTTGGTATCGCGAGCCTGCACATGTTCGCCAACGGCGCGTTCAGCCGCGACGCCAAGGGTGATCCGCTGCGGGTCGATGCCGAGCGTCTCGCGGCGCTGACGCCCATGGACATCGCCATGGGCTTCCAGGTGAAGGCGCACAATCCGCTGCTCGGCCTGGAAGGCCGCGCCGAGCTGCTGCGCAAGCTGGGGAACACGGGGCTCGACCGACCGGGTGCGCTGTTCGATATCGTTGCGGGCAGCGGCGATGTGAAGGCCGAAGCGATCCTGGCGGCGATCCTCGACAGGCTCTCGCCGATCTGGCCGACCAAGCTCGGCGACGTCTGGGAGCATCCGGCCGTCGGGTTGGTGCCGTTCCACAAACTCTCGCAATGGATGAGCTATTCGCTGGTAGAGCCGATCGAAGGTGCCGGATTGCGCGTCGTCGCACTCGATGCGTTGACCGGCCTGCCGGAATATCGCAACGGTGGGCTGCTGGTCGATGCGGGAGCCTTGCGGCCCAAACAGCGCGCCCTGCTGGAAAGAGCGTTCAAGCCCGGCGACGAGGCCATCGTCGAGTGGCGGGCGCTGACGGTGATGCTCCTCGATCGCATCGCCGAACATGTGCGCGGCCATCTCGGCCTCGACGCCACGCGTCTGCCGTTGGTCAAGGTGTTGGAAGCCGGTACCTGGTTTGCGGGGCGCAAGCTCGCGGCGGAGCGTCGCCCGGGCGGAGGACCGCCGATCGCCATAGAAAGCGACGGCACGGTGTTTTGAGGGGAGACTTTATCAATGTCATTGCCGCACTCGATCCATGTCGTGAGCCACCCGCTGGTGCAGCACAAGCTCAGCAAGATGCGCGACAAGGAGACGTCGAGCACGAATTTCCGTCGCCTGCTGCGCGAGATGGGGTTGCTGCTGGGTTACGACGCCACGCGTGACCTGCCGCTGGTCGAGCGCGATATCGCGACGCCGATCGAAGCGATGAAGGCGCCGTTGCTCGAAGGCAAGAAGCTGGTCGTGGTGCCGATCCTGCGCGCGGGGCTGGGGCTTGCGGAAGGGATCATCGATCTCGTGCCGCTGGCGCGCATGGGCCATGTCGGCCTCTATCGCGACCCGCGGACGCTTCAGGCGGTCGAATACTATTTCAAGATCCCGCAGGACATCTCCGACCGCGACGTCATCGTCTGCGATCCCATGCTCGCCACCGCGCATTCGGCGATCGCGGCTGTCGACCGTTTGAAGGAGTCCGGCGCCAAGAGGATCAAGTTCATCTGTATCCTGGGCTCCGAACAAGGGGTGCGGGCTTTCGCCGAGGTTCATCCCGATGTGCCGGTGTTCACGGCAGCAGTCGATGCAAAACTCAACGATCACGGGTATATTGTTCCCGGGCTCGGCGACGCGGGCGACCGTCTCTTCGGGACCAAATAGCCCAAGAAGCGCGGGAGCAATGCAATGTCTCCGGACCTGAAATACCTCCTCTTCTCCACGATCCTGACGTTCGTACAAGTGCTGGTGGCAGCGATCGGTGCCAATCAGGCGGTCGGCCTTAACACGCTCGCGGGCAATCGAGAGGGTCTCGGCGAGATAGGTGGTTGGGCGGGACGCGCCAAGCGTGCCCACCTCAACATGATCGAGAGCATGGTGCTCTTCGCGGCCCTGGTGCTGATCGCAGCCACCGCCGGCAAGGCCAATGCCATGACGGCCATGGGCGCCGCGATCTTCTTCTGGGCACGCCTCGCCTACGCGGTGATCTACATCGCCGGCATCGCCTGGCTGCGTACCCTCGTCTGGTTCGTGTCGGTGATTGGCATGGCCATCATCGCCTGGGAGCTTTTCAAGGCGCTGTAGCTTTCCCGCCGCGTCGCCCGCTTCAGTGTTTCATGGCGGGCGATGCAGTGCCCATCGCCGCGACGCTCAGTTCGACGTCGACCGAACCGGCCTTTTCGAAGACCAGAGTGGCGGGGATCTTGGCGTCCTTGGCAAAGGGCGCCTTCAGTTCCATGAACATGAGGTGATAGCTGCCGGGCTTCAGCTCGACAGTAGCGCCGGGCGGGATTTCCAATCCCTTTTCCAGCTCGCGCATGCGCATCACGTTACCGTCCATCCGCATCTCGTGAATCTCAGTCTTGTTGGAGGCCGTGCTGCGGACGGCTACGAGCCGGTCGGGCGTCGTGCCCTTGTTGGTGATGGTGAGGAAGCCGCCACCGCTCTGCGCCGAAGGCGGTGTGGCGCGTGTCCAGGGATTGCCGATCTCGAGCGAGCCCAGCTTGTAGTCGTGGGCCAGCGCCGGCAGGGCGAAGGTGGCGACGGCGGCGGCGAGCAGCCAGCGACGGACGGTCATGGCGTAGTTCCTTTCGATGAGGGATGGATGAGACATGGTTCGGGGAGCAGCAAGCTTCAACGCTTGCCATGCTGGTCGAGCCAGCTTCTGACGTCGGCAAGAGCGGCGACGCCGGGCAGCGTCGTGACCTTGCCGTCGCGATCGATCAGCAGGGTGCGCGGCAGCTCGCCGGACCAGGCTGGATCGATCTCGAAGCGCAGGCGCTCGTTGAAGCGGTCGGCAAAGCTCCAGCTCTCGACCTTGTCGAGGCCCGTACGGGCGAGCATCTCCTCGACGTGGGCCGGCGGCTGCGGCACGGGGTCGGCGGCCAGCAGCACCAGCCGCATGTCGGGGCGCTCTTTCTGAAGTTTGGCCCACTCCGGCAGCTCGATCAGGCAGGGCGCGCAGGTGATTCCCCACAGGTGGACGACTGTCGGCTGACCTTCATGTGCGGTGCGGAGTTTCGCCCAACTTCCCCGTTCGAAAGGCTGCGGATCGGCAGCCTGGGCATTGCAAAGCGGTGCCAGCGCCAGCAGTAGCGCGAGGATGGTGGCCTTTCTCATGGCCGGTTCTCCAAGGGAATCAGCCGATAGCCCTCGACCTTGGTGAGCCAGGAGAGATAGGCATGGCCACCGTGGGCGACGAGCAGCGGATGATCCGAGGCATCGGATGTTTCGGCGATGGTGCGTGCTTCGGTCCATTGGCGGCCGCTGTCGCGGCTCACCTGCCAACGCACCACCGACTTCGTGCCGTCGAATTCCTTCCACACCAGGTGCAGGGCCTGGCCGTCCGACAGAAGGTAGGGCCTGGCCGGCTGGCGATTGGGAGAGGAGAGGGCACGCGGCGCACCGAAGGGAACGTTGCCATCGTCGGCACGGGCATAGAACAGGCCCTTGCGCGCTGGCGCATCGGTGAACCAGGCGATGTGATAGGACCCATCCGGTGCAACTGCGATCGTCGGGCCGTGATGCGGGCAGGCCTCGATCTTCCAGTCGTCGGCGCTCACCCGGCGCAACGAACCGGGCGTGGTCACGTCCTTGAAGGTGACGACGGCATGGTCGCGCACCGAGCCGGGAAAGATGTTGCGAAAGACGACGGCGGGACGTCCCGGCCCCGCGAAGGCGACGCCCAGCCGGCAGCATTCGCACGTGTTGTCGACCGCGATTTCCGTCTTGCCGAAGTCGGCATCGCCGTCCTCCCACGCATAGGCCAGCGCGGCGCCAGGATAAGGCTTGCCGGCCGCGCGCGCCTTGGCGCCGTTGCGCTTGTCGAGCCACGTCGCGAAGACGCGGCCCGACGATGGATCGATGGCCGCCGTCTCGAAGCGCTGGCTGGTCTTGTCGGTGGTGATCGGCCGCGGCGGGGTGAAGCTGGCGCGTTCGCTGGCCGAGGTCAAGCAGCTCGCCGGCGCCATCCTGGGCATGCAGCTGGTCACGC
>WBZX01000933.1_pt1 | contig 23873 bp, 23 predicted proteins | sample 5204211 | NCBI WGS metagenome assembly WBZX01 (sample SAMN12344362, study PRJNA552823) | activated sludge metagenome | biome: Activated sludge suspended growth; feature: Nitrification reactor; material: Wastewater; isolation source: activated sludge from nitrification reactor of wastewater... | reverse complement strand
CGCCGGGTCAGAGTTCCGGTGCCTCGGCCAGCATTCCGGTGCGCACGAAATAGTCCACGACCTTGGCGGCGGCCTTGCGCCGATGCTCGATGCAGGCCGGATGCGCCAGCGCCGACTGGCGGATCTCGTAGCTGTCGGCCAGCCCGGCGTCGCGGTAGACGGTGGGGTTGTAGTAGTCGGCCCAGGACGACTTGAGGTAGCCGGCCAGCCACTGCCGGAAGCCGGCCAGCGTCTCGGGCGACCACTGCGGGCTGTAGCGATCGAACAGCTCGGCGGCATAGACGCGGCCGAAGGCCAGGTGGCGCGCCTCGTCGATGTGATGCACCTTGTTGATCTCGCGCACCAGCGGGTCGCAGCGCTCGTCCTTCTCGATCACCACGTTGTAGTAGTCGCCGAGTTCCTCCACCACCATGGCCAGGCAGAAGAACACCACCTCTTCCTCGCCCTTGGCGAACTCGCGTGGCAGGGCGATCTTCTTTTCCGGGTACACCTTGCCGATGTAGCGGTTGCAGAACTCGCCGAACATCACCATGTGCTTGTTCTCCTCGTCGAGGAAGTGGTGCAGGTACCCGGTGATGTCCTTGTCGTTGCCCGACTGGTAGAGCCGGTGCGCCAGGCCCTGCACCAGCAGCCGCTCGCCCTGCAGCACCAGGCTGAACAGGTTGCAGATCTCGTACAGGCTCAGGCGCTTGCGCTGGGCCTCGTCCATCGCGTCCCAGACCGGCGTGCCGTAGATGGAAATGAGCTCGGGCGGCATGCACCAGGCGCCTTCCTGCAGCTGCTCGGGCCATTCGAAGGCGTTGTAGACGTCGTAGAACTTCTTGCAGGACGCGCGGGACAGGCGCGTGGCCAGTGCGGAGGCGGTTTCCATGCGGGGCTCCCTTTCGATGTGTCGGGGCATCGTAGGAAGGTCACCCCCTCGGGCCTTGCACTGGATCAAGGCCCTGTCCGGCCATGCGCCGGCCCGTGACCGTTTCCACCCGAACGAGGGGAGGACCACCGCGACGAGAACAGGGGTTTGATCCAGTTCAAGGTTCGGCCCGCCGGCGGGGGCTGCAATGGGCCATGCAGATCCCATCCGACGCCCACGCCGACCGCCCGCTGGCCTTCAGCCTGTACTACTTCGCCAGTGACGAGGGCGGGCCGCGCGCCGACGCGCAGCGCCGGCTGCTGTTCGAAAGCGCCCGCTTCGCCGATCGCCACGGATTTTGCGCCGTCTGGGCGCCGGAGCGGCATTTCCACGCCTTCGGCGGCCTGTCGCCCAACCCGTCGGTGATGGCCGGCGCGCTGGCCGCGCTGACGAAGAACGTGCGCATCCGCTCGGGCAGCGTGGTGGTGCCGCTGCACCATCCGGTGCGGGTGGTGGAGGAATGGTCGGTGGTGGACTTCCTGTCCGGCGGCCGGGTCGACCTCGGCCTGGCGTCGGGCTGGTTCCCGAACGACTTCGTGCTGGCGCCGCCCGGCGCCTACGAGCAGCGCGGCGACCTGGTGTTCGAGCGCGCGGCCGAGCTGCGCCGGCTCTGGGCCGGCGAGCCGTTCGAGGGCACGAACCCGCTGGGCGACAAGGTCAGCCTGCGCACCATGCCGCGCCCGGTGCAGCGCGAGCTGCCGGTGTGGATCACCGCTGCCGGCAACCCGCAGACCTTCCGGCGCGCCGGCACCCAGGGCCTGAACATCCTGACCCATCTGCTGGGCCAGTCGCTGGAGGCGCTGGCCGACAAGATCGCCGCCTATCGCCAGGCCTGGACCGAGGCCGGGCATCCCGGCCGCGGCACCGTGAGCCTGATGCTGCACACCTTCGTGGGCGAGGACGACGCCACCGTGCGCCGCACCGTCAAGGCGCCGATGCTCCATTACCTGGGCAGTTCCGCCAACCTGGTAGGCGGCTACACGTCGTCGGTGCCGTTCTTCCAGCAGCGCTGCCCGGTGTCGACCGGCGAGCTGACCCAGGACGACGTGTCGGACGCGCTGGAGTTCTCGTTCGAGCGCTACTACGCCACCAGTTCGCTGATGGGCACGTTCGAACACTGCCTGGAGGTGACCGACCGGCTCAAGGCCATCGAGGTCGACGAGGTGGCCTGCCTGATCGACTTCGGCGTCGACGCCGATGCGGTGCTGGCGGCGCTGCCGCTGCTGGACGAGCTGCGCGAAGTGGCCAACACGCCAGACCTTCAGCCCGTGGCCTGAGAGGACTTTTCACGGCCCGGGCGGGGAGCTGTCATGCGGGCCCCGCGATAATCCGCGCCCATGCCCGACGCGCTGCTGTTCCTGGTCGACTTCATCCTGCACGTCGACGTGCACCTGCAGCAGTTCGTGCAGACCTACGGGGCGTGGGTCTATGCGCTGCTGTTCCTGATCGTCTTCACGGAGACGGGCGTCGTGGTGATGCCCTTCCTGCCCGGCGACTCGCTGCTGTTCATCGTGGGCGCGCTGTGCGGCGCGGGCCTGATGAACCTGCCGCTGGCCATGGTGCTTCTGGTGGCGGCGGCGATCCTGGGCGACCAGGTCAACTACAGCGTGGGCCGATTTTTCGGCCCCAGGGTCTGGCAGTGGGAGCGCAGCCGCTTCTTCAACAAGCGTGCCTTCGAGCAGGCGCACGCCTTCTACGAGAAGTACGGCGGCATCACCATCATCCTGGCTCGCTTCATGCCCTTCATCCGCACCTTCGCCCCCTTCGTGGCCGGCGTGGCCGAGATGAGCCGGGTCAAGTTCACGGCCTACAACGTGGTCGGTGCGCTGATCTGGGTGATCAGCCTGACGCTGGCGGGCTATCTGTTCGGCAACCTGCCATGGGTGCAGGACAACCTGAGCAAGATCATCTGGGCCCTGATCCTGCTGCCCGGCCTGCTGGCCCTGTACGGGGCCTGGAAGGCCCGCACCACCTCGCCGGCGTTACGCAAGGACGCGTAAGCCTCGTGTGTGCCGCGCTGCCATAGAATCGTCCGGCTCTCCTGCGATCACGGTCCGGAACAACACCATGGCAGACAACACCGCGACGAAGAAACCGCGCCCCGTCCATCGCAACATCCACGTCAGCCAGATCGTCAGCTATCGCCTGCCACCCGCCGGCATGGTGTCGATCGGGCACCGCATCAGCGGCGTGTTGATGTTCGTGCTGCTGCCCTTCGTGGTGTGGCTGTTCGACGTGACGCTCACCTCCGAGGTCAGCTACGAACGCTTCAGCGCGGTCTACATGGCCGGCACGGGCTTGGTGCCGGCCTGGTTCGTGAAGCTGGTCACGCTCGGCCTGATCTGGGCCTACCTGCACCACTTCATCGCCGGCGTGCGTCACCTCTGGATGGACGCCACCCACTCGGTCAGCAAGGAATTCGGCCACATGTCCGCGCTGGTCACCCTGGGGGCCAGCGGCCTGCTGACCCTGGTGCTGGGCTTCAAGCTCTTCTTCTGAGGCGCAGATGCAAGACACCCACAAGACTTTCGGTTCCAAGCGCCTGGTCGTCGGCGCCCATTACGGCCTGCGCGACTGGCTGATCCAGCGTGTCACGGCGGCGCTGATGGCCGTGTTCACGCTGCTGCTGCTGGTGCAGGTGCTGTTCGGCGCCAGGCTCGGTTACGAGCGCTGGTCGCAGATCTTCTCGTCGCAATGGATGAAGGTGCTCACCTTCGTGACCATCGTCTCGCTGGCCTGGCACGCCTGGGTCGGCATGCGGGACGTGTGGATGGACTACGTCAAGCCGGTGGGCGTGCGCCTGGTGCTTCAGGTGGCGACGATCGCCTGGCTGGTGGGCTGCTGCGGCTGGGCGGTGCAAGTGCTCTGGAGACTCTGATGGTGGCGCTGGCCAAACGCAAGTTCGATGTGGTGATCGTCGGGGCCGGTGGCTCCGGCATGCAGGCGTCCTTGCGCCTGTCGCAGGCCGGCCTGAACGTGGCCTGCCTGTCCAAGGTGTTCCCGACCCGGTCGCACACGGTGGCGGCGCAGGGCGGCATCGGCGCCAGCCTGGGCAACATGTCCGAGGACAACTGGCACTACCACTTCTTCGACACCGTCAAGGGCTCCGACTGGCTCGGCGACCAGGACGCGATCGAGTTCATGTGCCGCGAGGCGCCCAAGGTGGTGTACGAGCTGGAACACATGGGCATGCCGTTCGACCGCAATCCGGACGGCACCATCTACCAGCGGCCGTTCGGCGGCCACACCGCCAACTACGGCGAGAAGCCGGTGCAGCGCGCCTGCGCCGCGGCTGACCGCACCGGTCACGCGATGCTGCACACGCTGTACCAGCAGAACGTCAAGGCGCGCACCACGTTCTTCGTCGAGTGGATGGCGCTGGACCTGATCCGCGACGCCGACGGCGACGTGCTCGGCGTCACCGCGCTCGAGATGGAGACCGGCGAGGTCCACATCCTCGAGGCCAAGGTCACGCTGTTCGCCACCGGCGGGGCAGGGCGCATCTACGCCGCGTCCACCAACGCCTTCATCAACACCGGCGACGGCCTGGGCATGGCCGCGCGGGCGGGCCTGCCGCTCGAGGACATGGAGTTCTGGCAGTTCCACCCGACCGGCGTGGCCGGCGCGGGCGTGCTGCTGACCGAAGGCTGCCGCGGCGAAGGCGCGATCCTTCGCAACAGCAACGGCGAGCGCTTCATGGAGCGCTACGCCCCCACGCTGAAGGACCTGGCACCGCGCGACTTCGTGTCGCGCTGCATGGACCAGGAGATCAAGGAAGGCCGCGGCTGCGGGCCCAACAAGGACTACGTCGTCCTCGACATGACGCACCTGGGCAGCGAGACGATCCTCAAGCGGCTGCCCAGCGTGTTCGAGATCGGCCACAACTTCGCCAACGTCGACATCACCAAGGAACCGATCCCGGTGGTGCCCACCATCCACTACCAGATGGGCGGCATCCCGACCAACATCCACGGTCAGGTGGTCGCGCCCAGGGCCGGCAATCCCAACAGCGTGGTCAACGGGTTCTACGCGGTGGGCGAGTGCGCCTGCGTCAGCGTGCATGGTGCCAACCGCCTGGGCACCAACTCGCTGCTCGACCTGCTGGTGTTCGGCCGCGCGGCCGGGCTGCACATCGTCGACGCGGTGAAGTCGTCGACCAAGGCCCACAAGCCGCTGCCCAAGGACGCCGCCGACCGCTCGCTGTCGCGCCTGTCGCGCCTGGACAACTCGGTGTCGGGCGAGTACGCGCAGGACGTCGCCAACGACATCCGCAAGTCGATGCAGCAGCATGCCGGCGTGTTCCGCACCCAGTCCAGCCTGGACGAGGGCGTGAGCAAGATCGCGGCGATCGCCGAGCGCGTGAAGTCGATCCAGCTCAAGGACAAGAGCCAGATCTTCAACACCGCGCGCATCGAGGCGCTGGAAGTCGAGAACCTGATCGAGTGCGCCAGCGCCACCATCGTGTCGGCTGCCGCCCGCCGCGAAAGCCGTGGCGCGCACACCGTCGACGACTACGCCGACTCGCCGCAGTACCCCAACGGCCGCAACGACGCCGAGTGGATGAAGCACACGCTCTGGTACAGCGACGGCAACCGGCTCGACTACAAGCCGGTCAACCTCAAGCCGCTCACCGCCGAGTCGATCCCGCCCAAGGTCCGCACGTTCTGACGCCCGCCATGACCAAGAGAACCTTCCAGATCTACCGGTACGACCCCGACACCGACGCCAAGCCGCGCATGCAGACCATCGAGGTCGAGCTCGACGGCTCCGAGCGCATGCTGCTTGACGCGCTGATGAAGCTCAAGGCGATCGATCCGTCGTTGTCCTTCCGCCGCAGCTGCCGCGAGGGCGTGTGCGGCTCGGACGCGATGAACATCAATGGCAAGAACGGCCTGGCCTGCCTGACCAACATGCGCACGCTGCCCGGCACGGTGGTGCTCAAGCCGCTGCCCGGGCTGCCCGTGATCCGCGACCTGATCGTGGACATGACCCAGTTCTTCAAGCAGTACAACTCCATCAAGCCGTACCTCGTCAACGACGACACGCCGCCCGAGAAGGAGCGCCTGCAGAGCCCCGAGGAGCGCGACGAGCTCAACGGCCTGTACGAGTGCATCCTGTGCGCGTCGTGCTCCACGTCGTGCCCGAGCTTCTGGTGGAACCCGGACAAGTTCGTCGGCCCGGCCGGCCTGCTGCAGGCCTATCGCTTCATCGCCGACAGCCGCGACCAGGCTACCGGCGACCGCCTGGACAACCTCGAGGACCCGTACCGCCTGTTCCGCTGCCACACGATCATGAACTGCGTGGACGTCTGCCCGAAGGGCCTGAACCCCACCAAGGCGATCGGCAAGATCAAGGAACTGATGGTGCGTCGCGCCGTTTGACCGCCATGCTCGAGCCGGCCGTCCTGAACAAGCTGAAGTGGCGCTGCCGGCGCGGCCTGCTCGAAAACGACCTTTTCATAGAGCGCTTTTTCAGGCGCCACGAGGAGACGCTCACGAACCGCGACGCGGAAGGGCTCAACCTTCTGATGGCGCTGGCCGACAACGATCTGCTGGACCTGCTGCTTGCGCGCCGCGAGCCGGAGGGCGATCTCGATCGCCCCGAAGTGCGCCGCGTGCTGGCCCTGCTCAGGGCGGCTCCGACATCCTCCGAAAGGCATTGACCATGATGACCCCCTCCGACGTGAAGGCCACCCTGTCGTTCTCCGACGGTTCGCCGGCCATGGAACTGCCGATCTACAAGGGTTCGATCGGGCCCGACGTGATCGACATCCGCAAGCTCTACGCCCAGACCGGCAAGTTCACCTACGACCCGGGCTTCCTGTCGACCGCGAGCTGCAACTCCACGATCACCTACATCGACGGCGACAAGGGCGAGCTGCTGTACCGCGGCTACCCGATCGAGCAGCTCGCCACGCAATGCGATTTCCTCGACACCTGCTACCTGCTGCTCTACGGCGACCTGCCCAACGTGCAGCAGCAGGGCGACTTCCACAAGCTCGTGACCAACCACACCATGGTCAACGAGCAGATGCAGTTCTTCCTGCGCGGCTTCCGTCGCGACGCCCATCCGATGGCCGTGATGACCGGCCTGGTGGGCGCGCTGTCGGCCTTCTATCACGACAGCACCGACATCAACAACCCGGTGCACCGCGACATCGCCGCGATCCGCCTGATCGCCAAGATGCCCACGCTGGTGGCCATGGCCTACAAGTACGGCATCGGCCAGCCCTACATCTACCCGAAGAACTCGCTGTCCTACAGCGCGAACTTCATGCGCATGATGTTCGCCACGCCTTGCGAGGACTACGAACCCAACGACGTGCTGGTGCGCGCGATCGACCGCATCTTCATCCTGCACGCCGACCACGAGCAGAACGCATCCACCTCCACCGTGCGCCTGTGCGGCAGCTCGGGCACCAATCCGTTCGCGGCCATCGCGGCTGGCGTGGCCTGCCTGTGGGGCCCGGCCCACGGCGGCGCCAACGAGGCGGCGCTCACCATGCTGGAAGACATCCAGCGCAATGGCGGTGTCGACAAGATCGGCGAGTTCATCAAGCAGGTGAAGGACAAGAACTCCGGCACCAAGCTGATGGGCTTCGGCCACCGCGTCTACAAGAACTACGACCCGCGCGCCAAGCTGATGCGCGAGACCTGCCACGAGGTGCTGGGCGCGCTCGGCCTGGGCAACGACCCGCTGTTCAAGCTGGCCATGACGCTCGAGAAGATCGCGCTGGAGGACGAGTACTTCGTCGCCCGCAAGCTCTACCCGAACGTCGACTTCTACTCGGGCATCGTGCAGCGCGCGCTCGGCATCCCGGTGAGCCTGTTCACGGCCATCTTCGCGCTCGCCCGCACGGTGGGCTGGATCGCCCAGCTCAACGAGATGATCGGCGACCCCGAGTACAAGATCGGCCGCCCGCGCCAGCTCTTCGTGGGCTCGCCGCGGCGCGACGTCAAGCCGATCGGCCAGCGCTGACCTTGCCGGCCGGCCCGCGAGGGCCGGCCGTGTCACCACAAGCCCGGCATACCCCTGATGGCCAAGCTCGCTTCCCGGCACGCCCAGTGGGTGATGCCGCTGTTCCTGACCTTCTTCATGACCTGCGTCGTGTCGTTCATCAGCACGATGAAGGGCGTGGGCTGGAAACCGGGCTTCGGGGGTATCTGGCTGGCGTCCTGGATGTGGTCCTGGCTCGTCGCCTTTCCGGCCGTCCTGGTGGTGTTGCCGCTGGTCAAGCGGTTGACGGCAGCCATCGTCGACGTCCGGCCGCCGGCCTGATCCGGCGTAAGCTCTCCGCCAGCGCCCGGGTGTGCAATCCGCGGCAGGCGCTGCCGGTGGTCGGCAGGCGTTCAAAGACGAGGAGCAGACGATGAGCAAGCGCGATGTGGTGGTTCTGGGGGCCGCACGGTCGGCGATCGGCACCTTCAGCGGGGCCCTGGCCGATATGGAGCCGGCCGAGCTGGCCGGCACGGTGATGAAGGCCGCGGTCGAGCGCTCGGGCGTCGACCCGAAGGCGATCAACTACGTGACCGTGGGCAACGTCATCCCCACCGAGAACCGCTTCGCCTACGTGGCGCGCGTGGCCAGCATCCAGGCCGGCCTGCCGATGGACAGCGTGGCGATGGCCGTGAACCGCCTGTGCTCGTCGGGCCTGCAGGGCATCGTGACCACGGCGCAGAACATCCTGCTCGGCGACTGCGAGTACGGCGTGGGCGGCGGCGTCGAGGTGATGAGCCGCGGCGCCTACCTGTCGCCGCAGATGCGCTCGGGAGCCCGCATGGGCGACGTGAAGATGATCGACGCCATGGTCGCCACGCTGACCGACCCGTTCGGCGTCGGCCACATGGGCATCACCGCCGAGAACCTGGTGACCAAGTGGGGTATCACGCGCGAAGAGCAGGACGCGCTGGCGGTGGAATCGCACCGCCGTGCGGCCGCGGCCATCGCCGAAGGCCGCTTCAAGAGCCAGATCGTGCCCATCGTCAAGCAGACCCGCAAGGGCGAGGTGGTGTTCGACACCGACGAGCACGTCAAGCCCGGCACCACGATGGAGACGCTGGCCAGGATGAAGCCGGCGTTCAAGAAGGACGGCAGCGTCACCGCCGGCAATGCGTCGGGCATCAACGACGGCGCGGCGTTCTTCGTGCTGGCCGACGCCACGCGCGCGGCGGCCGACGGCCACAAGCCGCTGGCACGCCTGGTGAGCTACGCCGTGGCCGGCGTGCCCAACGAGATCATGGGCGAGGGCCCGATCCCGGCGTCGAAGCTGGCGCTCAAGAAGGCCGGCCTGCGCCTGGACCAGATCGACGTGATCGAGAGCAACGAGGCCTTCGCGGCTCAGGCCATCGCCGTGGCGCGCGGCCTGGAGCTCGACATGGCCAAGACCAATCCGAACGGCGGCGCCATCGCGCTGGGCCACCCCATCGGCTGCTCCGGCGCGTTCCTGGCCACCAAGGCGGTGTACGAACTGCACCGCAGCGGCGGCCGCTACGCGCTGGTCACGATGTGCATCGGCGGCGGGCAGGGCATCGCCGCGGTGTTCGAGCGGCTCTGACGAGCCGTGAGGCGGGGCCCCGGCAGGGGCCCGGCGTCCGCCTGGCCGTGGCCTCAGGTCAGCGCGGCGAGCGCGCGCTCGAACGTGGCGACCGTGCGGTCGGGGTTGCCCAGCTTGTCCAGGCCGAACAGGCCGACGCGGAAGGTGCGGAAGTCAGGGCCCTCGTCGCAGGCCAGCGGCACGCCGGCGGCCGTCTGCAGGCCCTGGGCCGCGAAGGCCTTGGTGTTCTGCCATTCGGCATGGTCGGTGTAGCTCACCACCACGCAGGGCGCCTGGAAGCCGGGCGCGGCCACGCTGGAGATGCCCTTGGACTCGAGCAGCCGGCGCACGCGCTGGCCGATCTCGGTCTGCACCTGCTTGGCACGCGCGAAACCGAAGGCGCGCGTTTCCAGCATCGCGTCGCGCAGCCTGGCCAGCCCGTCGGTGGGCAGCGTGGCGTGATAGGCCACCGTGCCCGCCTCGTGGGCTTCCATGATCGACAGCCACTTGCGCAGGTCGAGTGAGAAGCTGCTGCTGGTGGTGGACTCGATGCGCTCGCGCGCGCGCTCGGACAGCATCACCAGGCCGGCGCACGGCGTGCTGGACCAGCCTTTCTGCGGCGCGCTGATCAGCACGTCCACGCCGGTGGCGGCCATGTCGACCCACATCGCGCCGGACGCGACGCAGTCGAGGACGAACAGCCCGCCATGCGCGTGCACCGCGTCGGCCACGGCCTTGAGGTAGTCGTCGGGCAGGATCATCCCGGCCGAGGTTTCCACGTGCGGCGCGAACACCACGTCCGGGCGCGACGCGCGGATGGCGGCCACCACCTCGTCGATGGGCGCGGGGGCGAAGGGCGCCTTAGGGCCGTCGCCGATGCGGCGCGCCTTGAGCACTTCGATGCCGGCGGCCACGCCGGACATCTCGAAGATCTGGGTCCAGCGGTAGCTGAACCATCCGTTGCGCACGATCAGCGCGCGCTTGCCGGCGCCGAACTGGCGCGCCACGGCTTCCATGCCGTAGCTGCCGCTGCCGGGCACCACGATGGCGGAACGGGCGCCGTACACCTCCTTCAGCACGGACGACACGTCCTGCATCACGCCGTGGAAGCGGCGCGCCATGTGATTGAGCGCACGGTCGGTATAGACGACCGAATATTCGATCAGGCCATCGGGATCAACGTCGGGCAGCAGGCCGGGCATGGCGGTCCTTTGGAGTCTTGAGGTCGCCGCAGGCGGCAAGGGCAGGCAGCTTACCGCCTTGCGGACCGGGATGCCGGCCGAGGCGCCCGCCCGCCCCCGGATCGCGCGGGTCAGCCCGTGGCTTCGAGCCCGTTCGCGAAATGCTCCCGCATCAGCCGAGTGGCAAGCTCGGCATCGCGCGACTCGATGGCCGCCATCACGGCGCGATGCTCGGCCAGTGAATCGGCCAGGCGCCCTTGCTTGAACAGCGAGTGGTGGCGGTTGAGCTTCATCACCTTGCGCAGGTCGGCCACGATCTGCGCCAGCCAGCGGTTGCCCGCGGCGTCCAGCAGCGCCATGTGGAACTGCTCGTTGATGGAGAAGAACGCATCGCGCTGGCCGGCGTTGCGTTCCAGGCGGTCGTGCAGGGCGCGCAGTGCGGCGACCTGGTCGTCGCGCGCCCGCGCCGCAACCTGTCCGGTGGCGTCGGCTTCCAGCAGCCCGAGCAGGTGGTAGACCTGTGCCACGTCGTCGCGGCTCATCTCGGCCACGTAGGCGCCGCGTCGCGGCTTCATCGTGACCAGACCCTCGGCTGCCAGCACCTTCAGTGCTTCGCGCAGAGGGGTGCGGCTGATGCCGTAGTCGGCGGCCAGCCGCGTCTCGTCGACCCAGGCGCCGGGCTCGAGCTGGCGCGCGAAGATCTGCGCGCGCAGGCGGTCTGCCACGTCCTCGTAGAGGGCGCGGCGGGCCAGGGTCGGCGCGCGGACGGAAAGGGCGTCTGGACCGGCGTCGGAGACGGTGGCGATGTCAGGCACGTGTTGGATTTGAATTCATAATTATGGATAATGCAAGTGTCACGGCCGGCGACGGTCGTGCATCCGGACCGCGCAAAACCGGCGCCGGCCGACCGAGGAGCCCCCGATGACCGACCCCGCCCCCCAACTGTCCGACTGGCAGAAGGCCGCCCGCAAGTCCGCCCCCGGCGGCGACGTGGCCGCGCTGAACTGGACCACGCCCGAGGGCCTGGTGGTCAAGCCGCTGTACACCGCGGCCGACCTGCAGGGGCTGCCGCACGCCGACACGCTGCCGGGCTTCGCGCCCTTCGTGCGCGGGCCCCAGGCCACGATGTACGCGGTGCGGCCCTGGACCATCCGCCAGTACGCCGGCTTTTCCACCGCCGAGGCGTCCAACGACTTCTACCGCAAGGCGCTGGCCGCCGGCGCGCAGGGCGTGAGCGTGGCCTTCGACCTGGCCACGCATCGCGGCTACGACAGCGACCATCCGCGCGTGACCGGCGACGTGGGCAAGGCCGGCGTGGCCATCGACAGCGTGGAGGACATGAAGATCCTCTTCGACGGCATTCCGCTCGACAAGGTGAGCGTGAGCATGACCATGAACGGCGCCGTGCTGCCGGTGCTGGCCGGCTACGTCGTGGCCGCGGAGGAGCAGGGCGTCGGCCAGGACCAGCTCTCGGGGACGATCCAGAACGACATCCTCAAGGAGTTCATGGTCCGCAACACCTACATCTACCCGCCGGAACCGAGCATGCGGGTGGTGGCGGACATCATCGAGTACACGGCGCGCCGGATGCCGAAGTTCAACTCGATCAGCATCTCGGGCTATCACATGCAGGAGGCCGGTGCGACTCAGGCACTGGAACTGGCCTTCACCCTGGCCGACGGCAAGGAGTACGTGAAGACGGCCACCGCCAAGGGCCTGGACGTCGACGAATTCGCAGGACGCCTGTCGTTCTTCTGGGCGATCGGGATGAACTTCTATCTCGAGATCGCCAAGATGCGCGCCGCGCGGCTGCTCTGGTGCCGGATCATGCAGGGCTTCGGCGCGAAGAACCCCAAGAGCCTGATGCTGCGCACCCACTGCCAGACCTCGGGCTGGAGCCTGACCGAGCAGGACCCGTACAACAACGTGGTGCGCACCGCCATCGAGGCGATGGCGGCGGTGTTCGGCGGCACGCAGAGCCTGCACACCAACAGCTTCGACGAGGCCATCGCCCTGCCCACCGAGTTCAGCGCCCGCATCGCCCGCAACACGCAGCTCATCATCCAGGAGGAGACGCACATCACCAGCGTGGTCGATCCCTGGGCCGGCAGCTACATGATGGAGCGCCTGACACAGGACATGGCCGACCAGGCCTGGGCCATCATCGAGGAAGTGGACGCGCTCGGCGGCATGACCCGCGCGGTGGATTCCGGCTGGGCCAAGCTCAAGATCGAGGCCAGCGCCGCGGCCAAGCAGGCACGCATCGATTCGGGCGCCGACGTGATCGTGGGTGTCAACAAGTACCGCCTCGCCAAGGAAGACCCGCTCGAGACGCTCGAGGTGGACAACCACATGGTGCGCGACAACCAGGTGGCGCGCCTGGCCGCGCTGCGCAAGGCGCGCGACGGCGCCAAGGTGCAGGCGGCGCTGGACGCGCTGACGCGTTGCGCCGAAACTGGCCAGGGCAACCTGCTCGACCTGTCGATCCAGGCGGTGCGACTGCGCGCCACCGTGGGCGAGGTGAGCGATGCGCTGGAAAAGGTCTGGGGGCGCCATCGCGCCGACACGCAGAAGGTGACCGGGGTGTACGCAGCAGCCTACGACAGCGCAGAGGGATGGGACCGGCTCAAGGGCGAGATCGCCGCATTCGCCGACGCGCAGGGGCGCCGGCCGCGCGTGATGATCGCCAAGCTGGGCCAGGACGGACACGACCGCGGCGCCAAGGTGGTGGCCACCGCGTTCGCCGACCTCGGCTTCGACGTCGACATCGGCCCGCTGTTCCAGACCCCGGAGGAATGCGCGCGCCAGGCGATCGAGAACGACGTGCACGCGGTGGGCGTGTCCACGCTGGCCGCCGGCCACAAGACTCTGGTGCCGGCGCTCATCGCGGAACTGAAGAAGCAGGGTGCGGACGACATCATCGTCTTCGTCGGCGGCGTCATCCCGCGCCAGGACTACGACTTTCTCTACGAGGCCGGCGTCAAGGGCATCTACGGCCCGGGCACGCCGATCCCCGCCAGCGCCAAGGACGTGCTGGAACAGATCCGCAAGGCGGTCGGCGCGTGAACCCGCTGCCGATGGCCGAGGCGCTGGCGCGTGGCGACCGCCGCGCGCTGGCCAAGGCCATCACGCGGGTCGAGAGCACCCGCGCCGACCACCGTGCCGACGCCGATGCGCTGCTCGACGCGCTGATGCCCCGCACCGGCGGCGCGGTGCGGCTGGGCATCTCCGGCGTGCCCGGCGTGGGCAAGAGCACCTTCATCGAGACGCTGGGCCTGGCGCTGCTGGGGTGGGGCCATCGTGTGGCGGTCCTGGCGGTGGATCCGTCGTCATCTGTGTCCGGTGGCTCGATCCTTGGCGACAAGACGCGCATGGAGCGTTTGTCCGTGCAACCGGGGGCCTACATCCGTCCCAGCCCCACGTCGGGTGCGCTCGGCGGGGTGGCCGAGCACACGCGCGAGGCGCTGCTGCTGTGCGAGGCGGCGGGTTTCGACGTGGTCATCGTCGAGACGGTGGGCGTCGGCCAGAGCGAGACCACCGTGGCCGGCATGACCGACCTGTTCCTGCTGCTGCAGTTGCCCAACGCCGGCGACGACCTGCAGGCCATCAAGCGCGGCGTGATGGAGCTGGCCGACCTGATCGTCATCAACAAGGCCGACCTCGACGACGCCGCCGCCACCCGGGCTCAGGCGCAGATCACCAGCGCTTTGCGCGTGTTCGGCTTTCACGGGCGCGGCGAGCACCATGCCGCGCCGGTGCTCAAGGCCAGCGCAACGCAGGGCCAGGGCATCGACGCGGTGTGGAAGGCGGTGCAGGACGAACTGCAGCGCCGCCGGGCCAGCGGCGCTTTCGACGCCCGTCGCGCCGCACAGCGCGAGGCCTGGCTGTGGGACATCGTCCACGCCCGCCTGGCCGACGACTTCCGGCGCCATGCGGCCGTGCGCGCCGCGCTGCCGCAGGCGCTGGCCGACGTGGCCGACTCGCGCAGCGCTCCCACCGTGGCTGCGCGACGGCTGCTCGACCTGTTCGAGCGCGACTGAACCCGACCCCAGAACAACGACCCGAGACCGAGGACACGGACCATGCACGACATCATCGAGCAGCTCGAGAAGAAGCGCGCCGCGGCGCGACAAGGCGGTGGCGACAAGCGCATCGCCGCCCAGCATGCCAAGGGCAAGCTGAGCGCACGGGAGCGCGTCGAGCTGCTGCTCGACGAAGGCAGCTTCGAGGAATGGGACATGTTCGTCGAGCATCGCTGCGTCGACTTCGGCATGGCCGACAACAAGATCCCCGGCGACGGCGTGGTCACCGGCTACGGCATGATCAACGGGCGCCTGGTGTTCGTGTTCAGCCAGGACTTCACCGTGTTTGGCGGCGCGCTGTCCGAGGCGCATGCCGAGAAGATCTGCAAGATCATGGACCAGGCCATGAAGGTCGGCGCTCCGGTGATCGGCCTGAACGATTCCGGCGGCGCGCGCATCCAGGAGGGCGTGGCCTCGCTCGGCGGCTATGCCGAGGTGTTCCAGCGCAACGTGATGGCTTCGGGCGTCATCCCGCAGATCAGCATGATCATGGGCCCCTGCGCGGGCGGTGCGGTGTACTCGCCGGCGATGACCGACTTCATCTTCATGGTCAAGGACAGCTCCTACATGTTCGTCACCGGCCCCGAGGTGGTGAAGACCGTGACGCACGAGGAGGTGACCGCCGAGGAGCTGGGCGGCGCGTTGGCGCACACCGGCCGCAGCGGCGTGGCCGACCGCGCGTTCGAGAACGACGTGGAGGCGCTGCTGATGCTGCGCCGCTTCTTCAACTACCTGCCGCTGAACAACCGCGCCGGCCCGCCCGTGCGGCCCAACGGCGACCCGGCCGAACGCATCGACATGTCGCTCGACACCCTGGTGCCGGACAACCCCAACAAGCCCTACGACATCAAGGAGCTGATCCTCAAGGTGGTGGACGACGGCGACTTCTTCGAGTTGCAGCCCGACTACGCCAAGAACATCGTGATCGGCATGGCGCGCATGGAAGGCCGGACCGTGGGCGTGGTGGCCAACAACCCGCTGGTGCTGGCCGGCTGTCTGGACATCAAGTCGAGCATCAAGGCGGCGCGCTTCGTTCGCTTCTGCGACGCGTTCAACATCCCGGTGATCACCTTCGTCGACGTGCCCGGCTTCATGCCCGGCACCTCGCAGGAGTACGGCGGCATCATCAAGCACGGCGCCAAGCTGCTGTACGCGTATGCCGAATGCACCGTGCCCAAGGTGACGGTGATCACCCGCAAGGCCTACGGCGGCGCCTACGACGTGATGAGCTCCAAGCATCTGCGCGGCGACGTCAATTTCGCATGGCCCAACGCCGAGATCGCGGTGATGGGCGCCAAGGGCGCGGTGGAGATCATCTTCCGCGAGGACAAGGGCGACCCGGCCAAGCTGGCCGCGCGCGAGGCCGAGTACAAGGCCCGTTTCGCCAACCCCTTCGTGGCCGGCGCCCGCGGCTACATCGACGACGTGATCCAGCCGCACGAGACGCGCAAGCGGATCTGCCGCTCGCTGGCGATGCTCAAGGACAAGAAACTCGAAAACCCCTGGCGCAAGCACGGAAACATACCGCTGTAAGCGCCACGACGAGGGGACGACTCACATGTTTACCAAGATCCTGATTGCCAACCGCGGCGAGATCGCCTGCCGCGTCATCAAGACCGCGCGCCGCATGGGCATCGCCACCGTGGCGGTGTATTCCGAGGCCGACCGCGACGCGCTGCACGTGTCGCTGGCCGACGAGGCCGTGCTTGTCGGTCCGGCGCCCAGCCGCGAGAGCTACCTCGTGGCCGACCGCATCATCGACGCCGCGAAGAAGACGGGGGCCCAGGCCATCCATCCCGGCTACGGCTTCCTGTCCGAGAACGAATCCTTCGCGCGCCGGGTGGAGGACGAAGGTCTCGTCTTCATCGGCCCCAAGCACTACAGCATCGCGGCCATGGGCGACAAGATCGCGTCCAAGAAGCTGGCCGGGCAGGCGCGCGTCAACACCATCCCGGGATGGAACGACGCCATCGACACGCCGGAGCAGGCGGTGAAGATCGCGCGCGACATCGGCTACCCGGTGATGATCAAGGCCAGTGCCGGCGGCGGTGGCAAGGGTCTTCGCGTGGCCTTCAACGACAAGGACGCCTCCGACGGCTTCGCGTCGTGCCGCAACGAGGCGCGCAACAGCTTCGGCGACGACCGCGTGTTCATCGAGAAGTTCGTCGAGCAGCCGCGCCACATCGAGATCCAGGTGCTGGGCGACGCGCACGGCAATGTGGTGTACCTGCACGAGCGCGAGTGCAGCATCCAGCGCCGGCACCAGAAGGTGATCGAGGAGGCACCGTCGCCCTTCATCAGCGACGCCACGCGCAAGGCGATGGGCGAGCAGGCAGTGGCGCTGGCCAAGGCGGTGAAGTACCAGAGTGCCGGCACGGTGGAGTTCGTGGTCGGCGCCGACCAGAGCTTCTACTTCCTCGAGATGAACACCCGGCTGCAGGTGGAGCATCCGGTGACCGAGTGCATCACCGGGCTGGACCTGGTGGAGCTGATGATCCGAGTGGCCGCGGGCGAGAAGCTGCCCTTCACGCAGGCGCAGGTGCCGCGCAACGGCTGGGCGATCGAGTGCCGCATCAACGCGGAAGACCCGTTCCGCGGCTTTCTGCCGTCCACCGGGCGGCTCGTCACGTTCCGCGCGCCCGAGGCGTCGCTGCACGCGGCCCGGCCCATGGCCGAAGGGGGTGGCGTGCGGGTGGACACCGGTGTGTACGAGGGTGGCGAGATCCCGATGTACTACGACTCGATGATCGCCAAGCTGATCGTGCACGGTCGTGACCGGGCGGACGCCATCTCGCGCATGCGCGAGGCGCTCAACGCGTTCGTGATCCGAGGCATCGCCAGCAACGTGCCTTTCCAGGCGGCGCTGCTGGCGCATCCGGAGTTCGCGGCCGGCCGGTTCAACACCGGCTTCATCGCCGAGCACTACCCCAAGGGCTTTTCGACCGGCGACATGGTGCACGACGACCCGCTGTTCCTGGTGGCGCTGGCGGCGTTCGTGCGGCGCAAGGCGCGCGAACGGGCCATGAACATCAGCGGCCAGGTCGCAGGCCACGGCGCCACCAACCTGCCGAACCTGGTGGTGGTGGTGTTGCGACCCGACGGGGCCCACGAGCACCACCCGGCGCTGATCGACCAGTTCGACGCGCGCGGCGGCCGTGCCGACGTGGTGCTGGGCGAGCGGCACTTCGCGATCCAGAGCGACAGCAAGCTGGGCGAGGTGCTGATGACCGGCACCTGCAACGGCAAGCCGTTCACCGCCCAGGTGGAGCGAGGCGGTGCGAGGAACCCGCTGGCGATCCGCGTGTCGCACCATGGCACCACCATCGACACGCTGGCGCTGCTGCCGCGCGCCGCCGAGCTGCTGCGCCTGATGCCGCACAAGGCACCGCCGGACCTGTCTCGCTTCCTGCTGTCGCCGATGCCCGGCCTGCTGGCGGACGTGACCGTGCAGCCGGGCCAGAAGGTGGTGGCTGGCGAGAAGCTGGCGGTCATCGAGGCCATGAAGATGGAGAACATCCTCACGGCCGCGCAGGACGGCACGGTGAAGGAGGTGCTGGCGAAGAAGGGCGAGAGCCTGACCGTGGACCAGCCCATCGTCAGCTTCGAATAGCGCCTGCACGCCGACCGAAGACCGCACCATGACCGACCCCAAGCCGTTTCGCATCCTCGGCATCCAGCAGGTGGCCATCGGTGGCCCCGACAAGCAGCGCCTGAAGGCCCTGTGGGTGGACATGCTCGGGCTGCAGGTGAAGTCCACGTTCGTGAGCGAACGCGAGAACGTGGACGAGGACATCTGCGCCCTGGGCCAGGGCCCCCACGCGGTGGAAGTGGACCTGATGCAGCCGCTGGACCCCGACAGGAAACCCGCCGTGCACGCCACCCCGCTCAACCACGTGGGCCTGTGGGTGGACGATCTGCCCGGCGCCGTGGCCTGGATGACCGCGCACGGCGTGCGCTTCGCCCCGGGCGGCATCCGCCGCGGCGCGGCAGGCCACGACATCTGCTTCATCCACCCGAAGGGCAACGACGAGTTCCCGCTGGGCGGCGAAGGTGTGCTGATCGAACTGGTGCAGGCACCTGCGGACGTGGTGGCGGCCCTGGCGTGAGCCCCTGCCGCCTGGCCGGGCCCGAACGGCGTCGCCGCCCGGGTCAGGCCCCCGTGCCGCGGCGGTACAGGAGCAGGCGCCCCCGGTACGCCGGGCGCCCCGGTCCGGCATCCCGGTCCAGACGCTCCTCTTCGCGCCTGAACCCGGCGCCAGCCATCTCGCGATGGAAAGCAGGGCGATTGCCGCGGTCGGGGTCCACGATCCACACGGTTGCGTCGGGCAGGGCGTGGTGGGCGATGAATGCGGCCAGGCCCCCGCGGGCGTCGCGCTCGTAGAGCAGGTCGCTGCCCACGATCAGGTCGTATCGCCCGCGCACCACGCTGCCGCTGCGCTCGCCCCCGCGAGCCTGCTCGCGCGCTTGCACGTTCCATTGGCCGTGACGGTAGCTCAAGGGAGCAAGGCCGTTGAGCCGCAGGTTCGCACGCAGGAAGCTCGACGCGAGCGGGTGGCAATCGCTGGCCGTCATGTGCGCACCGCGCCGATGCGCCACCAGGCTGGGCAACGCCAGGCCGCAGCCGATCTCCAGGATGCGTTCTGTGCGGCTTACCGGCCGCTTCGCCATCCGCTCGGCCAGCGCGACGCCGCTGGGCCAGGGCAGGCCGAAAAGCGGCCAGGTTGCCGACGAGATGCCCAGTCGGTCGGCATGGCCCTGCGGGTCGTGGAACTGATTGCGGTCGGCCAGCGCGCGGATCAGCAGGTCCGGCACGCCGTCGATGGCGATGCGGGTGCGCTGCGTGCCGTAGTGGGTGCCGTCATGGGTGCGGTGGCCGGGCATCGGAGCGAGCGCCTCGGTGCGGCAGGGTGGCCTCGCTCGTGGCCGAGTATGCGCCCGTGCCCCATGCGGGTTTGACGGGCCCGCTAGAGTGACGCGACACCGCCAACCCTCGGAGCCCCGACACCATGAGCGTACAGAACCTTCTCGAACAGTTGCTCAAGTCCGGCATGGGCCAGTACGAGAGCGCCCGCCAGTCCGGCGACCTTGGCAAGTACGCCACCGGGGCTGCGGCCGGTGGGGCGTTGGCTCTTTTGCTGGGCAGCAAGCGCGGGCGCAGCCTGGGCGGCAAGGCGCTCAAGATCGGTACCGTGGCCGCTCTGGGCACGCTGGCCTGGAAGGCCTACAACGACTGGCAGGCGCGCCAGCAGGCTGCGGCGCCACAGCCCGCGGCCGGTGCGCCGCAGGGATCGCCGTCGGTGCCGGGCTTCGCGGCATTGCCGGCGCCGCAGCTCGAGGACCACAGCCGCGCCATGCTCAAGGCGATGATCGCCGCGGCCAAGTCGGACGGTCACATGGACGACCGCGAGCGCGCCGCGCTGGAAGCCGAACTGCAGCGCCTGGAGGCCGACCCCGCCGTGCGTGCCTGGGTGGACGCCGAGCTGCGCCGGCCGGTGGAGCCGGCCGACGTGGCCGCCGCCAGCACCAGCCCTCAGATGGCCGCCGAGATGTACCTGGCCAGCGTGCTGGTGGCCGACGACACCACCACGATGGAGCGCGCCTACCTGGACGAGCTGGCACGCCAGCTCAGGCTGCCCACCGAGTTCAAGGCCGACCTGGAAGCGCGTGCGCGCAGCGCGGGCTGACCTGCTCGACCTCCGCGGGCTGAGGATCAGCCCGCAAGCTGGCGGTAGTAGTAGGTGGTGCTGCAGGGCTGCCCGTCGGGCAGCAACGCAAAGCCGGGAATGTCGCCGCAGCGCTGCCAGCCCAGGCGCTCGTACAGGCGGCGCGCGTCGTCGCTGGCGGTGTCCAGCACCAGCAGCGAGCGGCCGTGAGCCAGGGCGGCGGCTTCTGCGGCGCGCATCAACTGCGCGCCGATGCCGCGGCGGCGGGCGCGTCGATGCACCAGCATCTTGGACACGTCGGCCCGGTGCGGCTGGTTCTCCGGCAGGTCCAGCACCACTTGCACCGTGCCGGCCACGCCGTACGCGTCCTCCAGCACCAGCAGCAGGCGTTCGCCGCGAGCCACACCGGCGCCCACGCCCTGCCAGAACGCGAGCGCGCGCTCTGGCGCCAGCGGGTGCATGAAGCTCACCGACGCGCCGCCGTCCACGCAGTCGACCAGCACGGCGGCCAGGTCCCGGGCCATCGCGTCGCCCAGATGGGGCACGAGGCGCACGGCCGGCGCCGTTTCCGACGTGGTCTCGATGATGCTCACGTGACGGCGCTCAGCGCGGAGCTGCCGGCGGCCCCGCGGTGATCACCACCACGTAGCGCGCCGTCGTGCGGCCGGGATTGTGGAAGCTGGTGGGCCGGTCCAGCCGGTGGGCCAGGCAGTCGCCGGCGGCCAGGCGATGAGTCTCGTCGCCCACCGTGACCTCGATCGTGCCGGCCTGCAGCCACACCTGCTGGTGCACCGGCGGGTCGCGCTCGGCGGTGTCGTAGGCCACACGTGCACGTGGCGGGAACGACACCTCCACGATGCGCAGCGGCGAGTCGCCGGCGGGCGATACGTTGCGCCGCACATAGCCCGAATGCGGGTCGCGCCACGTGGGCTGGTCGGCCGCGCGCGCCACCGGGCTGGCGGCGGCACCTGGCGCGTCGAACAGCGACGCCAGCGGCACGCCCAGGCCGGTGGCCAGGCGCTCCAGCACCGCTGCCGTGGGGCTGGCCTCGCCGCGCTCGATCAGCGAGATCATCGAGCGGCTCACGCCGCACCGACGCGCCAGTGCCTCGAGCGACAGGCCGTGCGCGGTGCGCAGGTCGCGCACGCGACGGGCGATGCGCTCGTGCACGGAAGCGGCAGCGGACTCTTTCATGATGGAGCAAATATCCAATATGTTAGATGCCCGCGTCAAGCCCCCGGCGTGGTCTTCGGGGCCGGCGTCGGCCGGGGACAATGCCGGCATGAGCGTCACATCAAGCGAGCGGCCCCTGCCGCAGCCCCTGGCCGGCTTGAAGGTGGTGGAGTTCACCCACATGGTGATGGGCCCCACCTGCGGCATGGTGCTGGCCGACCTGGGCGCCGACGTGGTGAAGGTGGAGCCGATCGACGGCGACCGCACGCGCACGCTGCTGGGCGCCGGCGCCGGCTTCTTCCCGATGTTCAACCGCAACAAGAGGAGCATCCGGATCGACCTGCACCATCCGGACGGCGCGGCGGCGGCGCGGCGCCTGTGCCACGGCGCCGACGTGGTGGCGGAGAACTTCAAGCCCGGCACGATGGTGAAGTACGGGCTCGACCATGCGTCGCTGGCCGCGGCCAATCCGCGCGTCATCTATGCCAGCCTCAAGGGCTTCCTGCCCGGGCCCTACGACCACCGCACCGCGCTGGACGAGGTGGTGCAGATGATGGGCGGGCTGGCCTACATGACCGGCCGGCCGGGCGACCCGCTGCGTGCCGGCTCGTCCGTCAACGACATCATGGGCGGCATGTTCGGGGCCATCGCGATCCTGGGCGCTCTGATCCAGCGCGGCATCACCGGCCGCGGCATGGAGGTGCAGTCGGCGCTGTACGAGAACAACATCTTCCTCGTCGGCCAGCACATGCTGCAGTACGCCATCACCGGGCAGCCGGCGGCGCCGATGCCGGCCCGCATCAGCCCCTGGGCCATCTACGACGTGTTCACGGTGAAGGACGGCGGGCAGATCTTCCTGGCCGCGGTGAGCGACGCGCAGTGGCTGGTGTTCTGCGACACGCTGGGCTTCGCCGACCTGAAGGCGGACCCGGCACTGCGTCTGAACAACGACCGCGTCCGCGCGCGGGCGACCCTGCTGCCGGAGATCACGAGGCGCCTTCAGGCGCACACCGCCGACGACCTGGCCCGGTTGTTCGAGGACGCCGGCCTGCCTTTTGCGCCGATCATGAGACCCGAGCAACTGCTGGACGACCCGCACCTTCTGGCCACCGGCGGCCTGGCCGACATCCGCCTGACCGACGGCGCCCGGGCCGGTGCCACGGTGAAGACCACGCTGTTCCCGTTCACGCTGGACGGCCAGCGGCCGGGCGTGCGGCACAACCCGCCGCTTGCCGGCGAACACACGCGCGAAGTGCTGCGCGGCGCCGGCCTGACCGACGCCGACGTGGACTTGCTGATCGAGTCCCGCGCGGTGGCCTGAACCCCGCGGCGCCGGTTTGCAGGACAATCACGCCCGCCATGAATCCCTCACGCACCCTCTACGACAAGCTCTGGGACGAGCACGCCGTCCACACCGAGGACGACGGCACGACCATCCTCTACATCGATCGGCACCTGGTGCACGAGGTGACCAGCCCGCAGGCGTTCGAGGGCCTGCGACTGGCCGACCGCAAGCCCTGGCGCGTCAGTTCCATCGTCGCCACGGCCGACCACAACACGCCGACCGACCACTGGGAGCAGGGCTACGACGGCATCTCCGATCCGGTCAGCCGCCAGCAGATCGTCACGCTCGACGCCAACATCAAGGCCTTCGGCGCGGCGGCGTACTTTCCGTTCCTGGACAAGCGCCAGGGCATCGTCCACGTGATCGGCCCGGAGCAGGGCGCCACGCTGCCGGGCATGACCGTGGTGTGCGGCGACAGCCACACCAGCACCCACGGCGCGTTCGGCGCGCTGGCCCACGGCATCGGCACCAGCGAGGTCGAGCACGTGCTGGCCACGCAGACCCTGCTGGCCAAGAAGGCGAAGAACATGCTGGTGCGGGTGGACGGCGTGCTGCCGCGCGGCTGCACCGCCAAGGACATCGTGCTGGCCGTCATCGGCCGCATTGGCACGGCCGGAGGCACCGGCTACACCATCGAGTTCGGCGGCGCGGCGATCCGCGCCCTGTCGATGGAAGGGCGCATGACCGTATGCAACATGGCCATCGAGGCCGGCGCGCGCGCCGGACTGGTGGCGGTGGACGACAAGACCGTCGAGTACGTGCGCGGCCGCCCCTTCGCGCCCAGCGGCCCGGAGTTCGACATCGCGGCTGCCTACTGGCGCACGCTGCACTCCGACGACGGCGCCGCGTTCGACCGCGTGGTGGAAGTCGACGCGTCGCAGCTCGCGCCACAGGTCACCTGGGGCACGTCGCCCGAGATGGTGGTGTCGGTGGCCGACCGCGTGCCCGACCCCGAGCGAGAGAAGGACCCGGGCCGCCGCGGTGCC
>WBZX01000932.1_pt1 | contig 23924 bp, 23 predicted proteins | sample 5204211 | NCBI WGS metagenome assembly WBZX01 (sample SAMN12344362, study PRJNA552823) | activated sludge metagenome | biome: Activated sludge suspended growth; feature: Nitrification reactor; material: Wastewater; isolation source: activated sludge from nitrification reactor of wastewater... | reverse complement strand
ATGGTGACCATGCCGGTGTCGTGCGGGCGCGGGCTCACTTCGCTGAACCAGACCTTGTCGCCCTTGACGAACAGTTCCACGCCGAACAGGCCCAGGCCGCCCAGGTCGTTGGTGACCTCCTGCGCGATGTTGCGGGCCAGCTCCAGCGCGGCCGGGCTCATGGGGTGGGGTTGCCAGCTTTCCACATAGTCACCGCTCACCTGCACGTGGCCGATGGGGTCGCAGAAATGGGTTTGCACGTTGCCGCGTTCGTCCATGGCGCGCACGGTGAGCAGGGTGATCTCGTAGTCGAAAGCGATGAAGCCTTCGACGATGATGCGGCCGTGGCTGACGCGGCCACCGGCCATGGCGTAGTCCCAGGCCTTCTTCACATCGGCCGGGCCGTCGATCTTGCTTTGGCCCTTGCCCGAGCTGCTCATCACGGGCTTGACGATGCAGGGGTAGCCGATGCCGGCGTCGATGGCGGCTTGCAGCTCGTCCAGCGAATCGCAGAACTTGTAGGGGCTGGTGGGCAGGCGCAGGGTTTCGGCGGCCAGGCGGCGGATGCCTTCGCGGTCCATGGTGAGGCGTGCGGCGCGGGCCGTGGGGATGACGCGCACCTTGCCTTCGGCTTCGAGTTTCTGCAGCTCGGCGGTGGCGATGGCCTCGATCTCGGGCACCACCAGCATGGGCTTCTCGGTTTCGATCAGGGTGCGCAACGCGGCCGCATCGCTCATCTGGATGGTGCGGGCGTGGTGGGCCACCTGCTGGCCGGGGGCGTTGTCGTAGCGGTCGACCGCGATGGTTTCCACGCCCAGGCGCTGCAGCGCGATCAGCACCTCCTTGCCCAGCTCACCAGAGCCCAGCAGCATCACACGGGTGGCGGAGGGGGACAGAGGGGTGCCGAGGGTCGTCATGGTAGGGCTCGCAGGGGTAGGGAGTTGGGACAGTCGGCAATTGTCGCCGCCGCAGCCGGCCGCCGCCTTACTGCCAGGCGAAGCGGGGCTGGTCGTAGTGGGCCACGCGGGTGGGTCGGCCGCGCAGGCACCACTCGGCAAACTGGTACAGGAAGGCGCCGGTGGGTGCGGCGATCCAGCTCTGGCCGATGGGCATGCGCAGGGCCGGGTGCGGGGCATGCGGCGTGTTGTTGAGCAGGGGCGCGTCGGGGCGCAGTAACTCGTCCACGGGGATGCGGTGCACGCTGGCCACCTCGTCCGGGTTGGGCTGGAGCTGCCGCGCTTCACCACCCCACACCAGCACCGGCGTGATGACGAAGCCACTGCGGGTGGCGTAGTCGTCCAGGCGGCCCAGCACCGCCTCGGGTGGCAGGGCCAGGCCCACCTCCTCCTGCAGTTCGCGCAGGGCGGCCTGCTCGGGTGTCTCGCCCTCGTCCAGTTTGCCGCCGGGCAGGGCCCATTGGCCGGCGTGGCTGCGCAGGTGTGCGGCGCGGCGGGTCAGCAGCAGGGCTGGTGCTGTTGACCAGGCGGTGTGGCGCGGCAGGCCGGCCGCGTCGGCGCCGTGGCCGGCCTGTACGACGGCCAGTGCCACGGCAGCGCGCCGGGCGCCGTTGTCGGGCAGTGCCTGCACGGCCTGCTGGGCCAGGCGTTGGCGCAACTGATCGGGGCTGAGCTGGGGCATGGCCTGAGCATAGCGGCGCGGCCCCGTTGTAATCAGCAGGTAACCCCGAGGGCGGCAGGCTGCGGATAATCGGCCCACACCAGAGCGCCCGCGCCGGACGCCAGACCCCAAGACGGAGACCATTGCATGCCACGCGCCACCAAGATCGTTGCCACCCTCGGCCCTGCCTCCAGCGACGCCGACGTGCTGGAGCGCCTGCTGCGCGCCGGCGTGGACGTGGTGCGGCTGAACTTCAGCCACGGCAAGGCGCAAGACCACATCGACCGGGCCAGGCTGGTGCGCGAGTGTGCGGCCCGCGTGGGCAAGCCGGTGGCGCTGATGGCCGACCTGCAAGGCCCCAAGATCCGCGTCGGCAAGTTTGCCGACGGCAAGGTGATGCTGGTGAACGGCGAGCGCTTCGTGCTCGACGCGGCCCGCACCGAACTGGGCGACCTCGGCGGCGTGGGCCTGGACTACAAAGAGCTGCCACGCGATGTGAAGCCTGGCGACACCCTGCTGCTGAACGACGGCCTGATCGTGCTCACGGTGGAGGCCGTGCGCGGCGAGCAGGTGCACACCCTGGTGAAGATCGGTGGCGAGCTCAGCAACAACAAGGGCATCAACAAGCAGGGCGGCGGGCTGACGGCACCCGCACTGACCGCCAAGGACATGGAAGACATCAAGACCGCGATGAGCTTCCAGTGCGACTACCTGGCCGTGAGCTTCCCCAAGAACGCCACCGACATGGAGATGGCCCGCCAACTGGCCAACGTGGCCGGTGAGCCCTACCGCCACAAGCCCTGCATGATCGCCAAGATCGAGCGCAGCGAGGCCATTCCCCACCTGGAAGCCATCCTCAAGGCCAGCGACGGCATCATGGTGGCGCGCGGTGACCTGGCGGTGGAGGTGGGCAATGCCACGGTGCCAGCGCTGCAGAAAAAGATGATCCGCATGGCGCGCGAGATGGACAAGATCGCCATCACCGCCACGCAGATGATGGAGTCGATGATCCAGAACCCGGTGCCCACCCGCGCCGAGGTGAGCGACGTGGCCAACGCGGTGCTGGACGGCACCGACGCGGTGATGCTCAGCGCCGAGACCGCCGCTGGCAAGTACCCGGTGGAGACGGTGGAGCAGATGGCGCTGATCGCGCTGGAAGCCGAGCGGGCCGAGGACGTGCGCCTGGACGCCAACTTCAGCGACCGCATCTTTGCCCGCATCGACCAGTCCATCGCCATGGGCGCGCTGTTCACCGCCCACCACCTGGGCTGCAAGGCCATCATCGCGCTGACCGAATCGGGCTCGACCGCACTGTGGATGAGCCGGCACAACATCCATGTGCCCATCTTCGGCCTGACCACGCAGCGCACGTCGGAATCGCGCATGGCGCTGTACCGCAACGTGCGCCCACTGCTGATGCCCAAGCTGAACGACCGCGACCAGGCGCTGGCCGAGGCCGAGCGCCTGCTGGTGGCGCGCGGCGTGCTGCGCCCGGGCGACAACTACGCCATCACCTGCGGAGAACCCATGGGCTACCCCGGTGGCACCAACATGCTCAAGGTCTGCCACGTGGCCTGAAATGGGGCTCACGGTGGCGGAATACCGCCACCACCCTTCGCGAGGGTGCGCGGCCCGCACTGGGCATTTGGGGGAGCGGCCCGGCGCTGGCCGCGCGGTGCGCTCGGACCTAGAATCGAGCGAGTTACGGCGCGGTTACCAACGAAATCAGCGCCTCCGGTTTCTTCAACCTTTCTCGGAGACTCTCATGGCCCTCGTTTCCATGCGCCAACTGCTGGACCACGCCGCCGAAAACGGCTACGGCATCCCGGCCTTCAACGTCAACAACCTGGAGCAGGTGCAGGCCGTGATGGCCGCCGCCGACGAGGTGGGCGCGCCGGTGATCCTGCAAGCCAGCGCCGGTGCCCGCAAGTACGCTGGCGAGCCCTTCATCAAGCACCTGATCCAGGCGGCGGCCGAGATGTACCCGCACATCCCGCTGGTGATGCACCAGGACCATGGCACCAGCCTCAAGGTTTGCGAAGGCGCCATCGGCCTGGGCTTCGGCTCGGTCATGATGGACGGCTCGCTCATGGAAGACGGCAAGACGCCGGCCAGCTTCGACTACAACGTCGACGTCACCCGCAAGGTGGTGGAACTGGCCCACAAGACCGGCGTGACGGTGGAAGGCGAACTCGGCTGCCTGGGCAACCTGGAAACCGGTGATGCCGGCGAGGAAGACGGCATCGGCGCCGAAGGCAAGCTGGACCATTCCCAGATGCTGACCGACCCCGAAGAAGCTGCCCAGTTCGTCAAGGCCACCCAGCTCGACGCGCTGGCCATCGCCATCGGTACCAGCCACGGTGCCTACAAGTTCAGCCGCCCGCCCACGGGCGACATCCTGGCCATCTCGCGCGTGAAGGAAATCCACGCCCGCATCCCCAACACCCACCTGGTGATGCACGGTTCGTCGTCGGTGCCGCAAGAGCTGCGCGCCATCATCAACCAGTACGGCGGCGCGATGAAGGAAACCTACGGCGTGCCGGTGGCTGAGATTCAGGAAGCCATCAAGCACGGCGTGCGCAAGATCAACATTGACACCGACATCCGCATGGCGATGACCGGCGCGGTGCGCAAGTTCCTGGCCGAAAACCCTGAGAAATTTGACGCCCGCGAGTGGCTCAAGCCTGCCCGCGAGGCCGCCAAGGCCGTGTGCAAGCAGCGCTACCTGGAATTCGGGTGCGAAGGCCAGGCGGGCAAGATCAAGGCCGTGAGTCTGATGGACATGGCCTCGCGCTACGCCGCCGGCGCGCTCGCGCAGAAGGTGCTGTGATGCATCGGGCCGTTGTGCCCACACGCTGAACCAGCCAGGGGCCCCAAGTGGGCCCCTTTACAATTTATGGCCCCCTCACCTTGGACCCGCCATGGACGCCGCGTTGCTCAACAGTTCCCTGCATTCCTTGCCTTTGATGGCCCGCGGCAAGGTCCGCGACAACTACGCGGTGGGCACCGACCGCATCCTGATGATCGCGTCCGACCGCCTCTCGGCCTTCGACGTGGTGATGGGTGAGCCCATTCCCGGCAAGGGCGAACTGCTCACCCGCATGGCGCTGTTCTGGTTCGACAAGCTCGGCCATGTGGTGCCCAACCACCTCACTGGCGAAGCGCCCGAGAGCGTGGTGGCCGCCGACGAACTGCCCCAGGTGCGTGGCCGCGCCATGTTGGTCAAGCGCCTGAAGCCGCTGCCGGTGGAAGCCGTGGTGCGCGGGTATCTCGCCGGCTCGGGTTGGAAGGAGTACCAGGAGAGCCAGTCGGTCTGTGGCGAGAAGCTGCCCGCCGGCCTGAAGAACGCCTCCAAGCTGCCGCATCCCATCTTCACCCCGGCCACCAAGGCCGAGATGGGCGAGCACGACGAGAACATCTCGTTCGAGCAGATGGCCCAGCAGATCGGCCGCCCGCTGGCCGAGCAGGTGCGTGAAGTGTCCATCCGCCTCTACGAAGAGGCGGCCGCCTACGCGCTGACCAAGGGCATCATCATCGCCGACACCAAGTTCGAGTTCGGCTTGGACGAACAGGGCACGCTGACGCTGATGGACGAGGTGCTGACGCCAGATTCGTCGCGCTACTGGCCCGTGGAGGGCTATGTGGAAGGCGCCAACCCCGCCAGCTATGACAAGCAGTTCGTGCGCGACTGGCTGGAGCAGGCACAGGTGAACGGTGCCCCTTGGAACAAAACCGCGCCGGCCCCGCAACTGCCGGCCGACGTGATCACCCGCACCGCACAGAAGTACCGCGAGGCGCTGACCCGGCTCACCGCCTGAAGGGGGCGCCCATGTCCACGCGACTCGTTGAGCGGCTGGAAAGAGAAATCGCGCAATGCGAAGACCCCTTCGAGCGCGAGTGCCTGAAAGCCCGCCACGCGGCGGTCATCGCCCGCCTGGGGCAGTTGGACCACGCCAAATTCATTCTGGGTGGCCTGAAGACCCAGGCGAGGCGACATGGCAAGCCGACACTGAAGGCTTGGGTGCATTTCGTCGACGGCACCATCCACTATTTCGAATCGCTGGGTTCGCCTGAGGCCATGAGCGGCTTCCAGGCGGCCTGGGACACGGCCCGCGCCTGCGGGGACGCGCAACTGCAGGCGCTTGCCGGAGCCTGGTTGGCTGCGGCCAGGTTGTTTCGGGGCCGTGATGCCAGCGTTTTCGAGGTGCTGGCCCTGTCGCTGCCTTTGGCGGCGGCCGACAACCATGAGGCCCTGGCCCGCGCCTGGCTGGTGCTGGCCAACCTGGCCGATTTCGCCGGCCAGGTCGAGGACGCTATGCGCTGCTACGACCTGGTGCGCAGGCATGCAGCGGCGGAGGGCGACTCGACCACGGTGTCGCTGATGATGTACAACCGCGCCAACTCGCTGATTAGTCACCATGTGCGGCGGGAGTTGTTTGGCACCGCCACCAGTTCGGCCGTCGAGCGCGTACTCGGCGAGATCGAGTCCACGGCCAACCTGGACGCAGGCCTGGGCAACACGGCCCTTGGATCCCTGGCGCAGGTCGTGCGCGCGGAAGCACTGACCGTGGTGGGCCGCTGGTCCGAAGCCGTCGCCCTCATCGACCGGTATCTGGACCAGCATGTGAAAGAGACGGGGCCGCAGGGGGCAGCGCGCTTCCTGGCCCATCGCGCCTGGTGCCACGCCCGCCTTGCGCAGCGTGAGCAGGCTCTGGCGGATGCCCAGGCCGTGGTGGCCAGCCTGGTGCACGTCAGCGATGCCGACGATCTGGCCGTGGCAAACCAGCGTCTGGCCCATGTCCACGCCAGCCTGGGCCAGGCGGAGCTGGGTTTGCGGCATGCTGATGCCGCCGCCGCCGCCCTGCAGGCGCTGGCCACCGAGCAGGCGGCGCTCAGCGGTTTGCTGTTGCAATTCAGGAACTCCTTGCGGGAGGCGGGACTTCCATGGCCTCAAGACTGATCGACTCACTCGATCGCGCAATCGCCGCTGAACTGGCCCCTTACCCTCGCGAGTGCCTCAAGGCCGAGCGGGCGGCGGCGTTGGCCCGGCAGGGGGTGTTGGGTGAGGCGCGAGTTGCCCTGGCGGCCTTGCAGACGCAAAACCGCCGTTACCGCAAGCCGCTGCTGCAGGCCTGGGTGCATTACGTAGACGGTCTGGTGGACCACTTCGACAGCATGGCCCGCGGCGCGCGTGACAAGTTCGTGGCGGCCCGGGAGCAGGCCGAGGTGGCCGGACATCGCCGGCTTCAGGGGCTGGCGTCTGCCTGGATAGCGAATTGCGATTTCAACCGCCGCGACTACGGCAGCATGCGCGACGCGATGGCGCAGGCCCTGGCGTTCGCCACCGAGGACGACCACGGCACACTGGCGCGCGTGACGCTGGTGCGGGCCGATGCCTCGCGCTATGGCGGCCTGGCGGACAAGGTGGTGTTGCCGTTCTACACCGAGGTGCACCGCCACTGCGTGGCCGACGGCGACACGGCCATGATCTCGGCCATGCTGCACAACCGCGCGCTGTTGCAGACCACCCTGCTGGTGTTGGACGAGGTGTTCGGCTCGCCGCGCCAGGAGGAGCAGTTGCGCACGCTCAAGGAACTGGAGTCCACCGGCAACCTGGACCGCGGCCTGGGCAACGACGCCCTGAACTTCAAGGTGCCGCTGCTGCGCGCCGAACTGTGCGTGACCCTGCACCGTTGGGGCGAAGCGGTGGCGCTGTTCGACACCCACGTGGACCGGCTGGGCACCCAGTATGCCAAGCGGCTCACGGCCACCTACCTGGCGCACCGGGCCTGGAGCCTGTGGCACCTGGAGGCCAGGCACAAGGCCTTGGACGAGGCCGAACTCGCAGCCGGTTTGATGCGCGCTGACGCCGATTTCGACGACCAGGCCATAGCGCATGGTCGTCTGGCGATGCTGTACCACGCGGCGGGGCAGGATGAGAGGGCTGGCCGCCACCAACGTTCGGCCCAGGTTGCGCTGGAGCTGTTCCGCCAAGACCAGGCACGACTGGTTGATGCGCTGTCGGCGCTGGGCCCTGCCGGCGGCGAGTGACGGGCCAGGGCGCTCAGCTCAGCGCAGCGCTCAGAACAGCACCATGCTGAGCTTGCGGCGGTACTGGTCCAGCACCGGGTCGCTGGGTGCCATGGCGGCCTTGCCGGTGAGTTCCAGCGTGCTCTTGCCTTCGCCGGCGGCGGGCTTGGGGGCTGGCTTGGTCATCAGTTCCAGGATGGCCACGTAGGTCTTGCGGGCCAGGTCCTGGCTCCAGGCCTTGTCGCGCATCAGGATTTCCAGCAGTTCGTCCATGGCCGCGGTGAAGTCGCCGGCCGCGAGCAGGCACTGCGCAATCTCGAAGCGGGCCTCAAAGTCGCGTTTGTTGGCGGCCACGGCGGCGGCCAGCGCTTCGGGGGGACGGGCCAGTGCAGCGGCCTCGGCGGCCTTGAGCCAATGCTCCACCGCCGCAAAGCGGGGGTCGACCAACACCTTGGCCGCTGCGGGGTCGAAGGCGGCGCGGGCCTGGGCCACGCGGGCCGGCTCGGTGGGCGCGCGCTGCAGCAAGACCTTGAGGTAGTCCAGGCGTGCTGCGTCGTTGTCGGGGGCCATGGCCATGGCCTCTTGCAGCTTGTTCAGTGCAACGTCGGGGTCGCCTCCGGTGGCCAGCAGGTCTTCGGCTTCGGCCACATCGGCTTCGGCCTCCAGGGCGTCGGCCGTGGGCACGTGCTTGTCAAGGAACTCGCGGATCTGGGCCTCGGGGAGGGCGCCCACGAAGCCGTCCACCGGCTGGCCCTGCGAAAACATCACGCAGAAGGGGATGGAGCGCACGCCGAACATCTGGCTCAGCTGGCCGGCGATCTCGGGCACCTCGTCGCTGTTGAGCTTGGCGAGCAGGAAGCGGCCGGCGTAGTCGGTTTCCAGCTTTTCCAGCAGCGGGCCCAGCGACTTGCACGGGCCACACCAGGGCGCCCAGATGTCGAGCAGCACAGGCTGGCGCATGCTGGCGGCGATCAGGTCGGCTTCGAAATTCTGCAGGGTGATGTCGATCATGGTGCGATGGGATGCTGCGGCGCGGGCGCCGGTGGAGTTCTCGGCGAAGTGGGGGTGAAGCGGCGCGAAACAAGCGCGGCCTAAAATCGCGGTTTTGATTTTTCCGGAGTCGGTGGCCTTGAACAATGCCTCGCCCGTGGTCGGCATCGTCATGGGGTCGTCCAGTGATTGGGACACCATGAAGGCGGCGGCTCAGATTCTCGCCGAGTTCGGCATCGCGCACGAGGCCCGCGTGGTCTCGGCCCACCGCATGCCCGACGACATGTTTGCCTACGCGGAGACCGCGCAGCAGCGCGGCCTCCAGGCCATCATCGCCGGCGCTGGCGGCGCGGCCCACCTGCCGGGCATGCTGGCGGCCAAGACCGTGGTGCCCGTGCTGGGTGTGCCGGTGGCCAGCCGCCACCTGCAGGGCGTGGACTCGCTGCACTCCATCGTGCAGATGCCCAAAGGCATCCCGGTGGCCACCTTCGCCATCGGCACGGCCGGGTCCGCCAATGCCGCGCTGTTCGCTGTGGCCATGCTGGCCAACCGCGATGAGGCCTTGCGCGCCAAGCTGCAGGCCTTCCGTGCTGCCCAAACTGAGGTGGCGCGCGCGATGACCCAGGATCTGAAATGAACCACCCCCTACGCGCTTCGCGCGCCCCCAGGGAGCAACACCAGCGGCCCGGCAAAGCCGGTTCCGCGGCGTTCGCAGGCCTGGGCCTGTTGCGAGAGATGCGGCTGGTTCGTTGCCAGGAAAGACTGACATGAATGCTCCCGCCAAGGCCATCCTGCCCGGCGCCACACTGGGTGTGATGGGCGGCGGCCAGTTGGGCCGCATGTTTGTGCATGCCGCCCAAAGCCTGGGCTACCGCACGGCGGTGCTGGACCCGGACGCCGCCAGCCCGGCCGGCCTGGTGTCGCACCACCACATCCACGCCGACTACCTTGACGCCGACGGCCTGGGCCGCCTGGCATCGCTCGCCGACGCCATCACCACCGAGTTCGAGAACGTGCCCGCTGCAGCGCTGCAGGCCCTGGCCGACGAACGCCCGGTGGCCCCGGCTGCCGCCGCCGTGGCCATTTGCCAGGACCGCGCTGAGGAAAAGGCCCACTTCGGCCGCGCTGGCGTGCCCTGCGCGCCCTATGCGGTGATCCGCAGCGAGGCCGACCTGGCCGGTGTGGACGCAGCCTTGCTGCCCGGCATCCTCAAGACCGCCCGCCTGGGCTACGACGGCAAGGGCCAGGCCCGCGTGGCCAACGCCACCGAGTTGGTAGCCGCCTGGGGCCAGATGAAGCAGGTGCCCTGCGTGCTGGAAAAGCTGCTGCCGCTGGAACTGGAGCTCAGCGTCATCGTGGCGCGCGGCGCCGACGGCCAGGGGGTGAACTTCCCAGTGCAGCAGAACCTGCACCGCGACGGCATCCTGGCCGTCACCCAGGTGCCGGCGCCCGATGTCGCACCCGAGCTGGCGCAGCAGGCCATCGCCCGCGCCCACGCCATCGCCACCGAACTGGGCTATGTGGGCGTGCTGTGCGTGGAGTTCTTCGTGGTGCGCGACGGCGCCGGCGCACTGGCCCTGGTGGCCAACGAGATGGCACCGCGCCCGCACAACTCGGGCCACTACACGCTCGACGCCTGCGACCAGTCGCAGTTCGAGTTGCAGGTGCGTACCATGACTGGCCTGCCACTGACCACGCCGCGCCAGCACTCGCCCACCGTGATGCTCAACCTGCTCGGCGACCTGTGGTTCGACGGCGGTGTGGAACGCACGCCGGCCTGGGACGAGTTGCTCAAGCTGCCCGGCACCCACCTGCACCTGTACGGCAAGACCAGCGCCCGCCCCGGCCGCAAGATGGGCCACCTGAACATCACCGGCTCCGACGCCGCCAGCGTGCGCGCCACGGCGCTGCAGGCCTGCGCGCTGCTGGGCCTGGCGCCGTACTGAAGCTGTTGGATGAGCATTCGCCCCGGCACTGACGCGGCTGCGCTGCAGGAGGCCGCCGCCACCCTGGCGGCCGGCCAACTCGTGGCCCTGCCGACCGAGACCGTCTATGGCCTGGGGGCCCGCGCCGACGATGACGCGGCCGTGGCCCGCATCTACGCCGCCAAGGGCCGGCCGGCCGACCATCCGTTGATCGTGCACGTCACCGGCATCGCCGCAGCGCAACACTTCGCATCGCACTGGCCCGAGCGGGCGCAGCGCCTGGCTGCAGCCTTCTGGCCCGGGCCGCTCACCGTCATCGTGCCGCGCGCCCCGGGCGTGGCCACGGCCTCGGCTGGCGGCCAGCCCACCGTGGGTCTGCGTTGCCCCTCGCACCCGGTGGCCCGCGCGCTGCTGCAGGCGGCCGAGCACCTGGGTGTGCCGGGGGTGTCAGCGCCCAGTGCCAACCGTTTCGGCCGCGTCAGCCCCACCACGGCCGCCCATGTGGCGGGCGAGTTCGATGCCGGCCTGCTGGTGCTGGACGGCGGCGATTGTGAGGTGGGCATCGAGTCGGCCATCGTCGACTGCAGCCGCGACCGCGCCGTGCTGCTGCGCCCCGGTGCGCTGACCCGCGCGGCGCTGGAAGCCGTGCTGGGCGAGCCGCTGGCCGACCGTGACGCCGACGCCCCCAAGGCCTCGGGCACGCTGGAGTCGCACTACGCCCCCAGCGCCCGGGTGCGCCTGATGGCGGCCGACGCCCTGCAGGCCGCGCTGCAGGTGCTGCCGCCGGCCGGCGCGCAAGCCGTCCCACCGGTGGCGGTATATTCCCGCAGCGTGACGCCCGCCGACACCCGCCTGCCCTACCGCAGGCAGCCCGCCGACGCGGTGGCCGCCGCGCACGATCTGTTTGCCGCACTGCGGGCGCTGGACGCCAGTGGTGCACCGTTGATCTGGGTCGAGGCTCCCCCTGCCTCGCCCGCCTGGGATGGGGTTCGTGACCGGCTGCAGCGTGCTGCAGCCACCTGAGCGGAACCGTTCGCCGCACCGCGCGTCCCACACCAAGTCTTCCACTGGAGCCTGCATGACTTTCCCTTCCCTGGCCGTCCGCACCCTGCGTGGTCTGGCCCTGGTCGCCGTGTGCGCCGGCCTGCTGCACGCCTGTGGTGGCAGCACCTCGCAGGTCAGCAAATTCCTGCCGCAGCGCATCCTGGCCTTTGGCGACGAGCTGAACTACCTCACGAACGACGGCCACAAGTACAGCGTCAACGCCCTCAAGACCGACAAGACGCTGGACTGCGAGACCTCGCCGATCTGGGTGCAGTACATGGCCCTCAAGCTCTATGGCATGGACTTCAGCCAGTGTGTGGGCTCGGGCGTGAACAACGGTGCCTTCAACTTGGCCACCGTGGGCTCGCGGGTGGACGACTTCTCCAGCCAGGTGGCCAGCTACACCTCGGGTTCGGGCTTCCAGTCCAGCGATCTGGTCACCATCCTGGTGGGCCTGCACGACGTGATGGACCTGTACCACCTCTACGACGGCACCAACCGGGCCGACCTGGTGGCCCAGGCCGAGGCCAAGGGCGCGCAGCTGGGTGATGCCACGCTGCGGGTGGTGGGCACCGGTGCGCGTGTGATCATCAGCACCATCCCCGACATGGGCCTCACGCCCTATGCCGTGCAGCAAAAGGCCGACGTGGGCGACGACCGCCCCGAGGTGCTCTCCGCCATGACCGACGCCTTCAACAAAGGCATGCGGCTGAAGTTCGTCAACCTCGATGGCAGCCAGTTGGGCCTGTTGATGGCCGATGACCTGGTCCGTGGCGCCGTGGCCCACCCCTCGGTGTACGGCATGAGCAACGCGACCCAGGCGGTCTGCACCACAGCCCTGCCCAACTGCACCATCGACACCGTGGTGAGCGAGGCGGCCACCACCACCAACGCCACTTCGTCCAGCAACGCCTACCTCTGGGCCGACGAACTGCATCCGGGCGCCACCTTCCACACCCAGTTGGGCGTGCAAGCCGTGAACCGCGTCAACAGCCTGCCGTTTTGACACCCTTCGGCGTCGCCGCGCGGCCACGCTGACAGGGTTTGTCCCGCCGCACTGCGGTGCACCCGCCTCGTATAGTTTTTCGGATAAATCGAACGGTCGTTCGATTTTCTGAATCCACGAGGTGCACATGAAGAAGTTCAAACTGGGCTGGTTGGCTGCGGCGGCGGCAGCGGCCGTGCTGGCCGCTTGCGGCGGCGGCGGTGACGGCAATCAAACCCCGGCGGTCAAGTACAGCAAGCTGGTCTCGTTCGGCGACAGCCTGAGCGACGTGGGCAGCTACAAGGTGGGCTTGGTGGCCCAGCTGGGTGGTGGCAAATACAACATCAACGGCAGTGCGGGCCTGAACTGGACCGAACTGCTGGCAGCGCAAGCGGGTGTGGCTGCGCCTTGCGCCGCGCAGACCGGCTTGAACTCCGCAGCCCAGCTGGGCGGCCCGGTGCCTGTGGTGAACCACACCGGCTGCTATGGCTATGCCCAAGGCGGTGCCCGCGTGACCAACCCCATCGGCCCGGCCAATGCGGCCTTGCTGGCGCTGGGCGACACCTCGGCCGCACTGGGCCAGCTCACGGTGCCCATCGTCACGCAGATCGCCAACCACCTGGCGGCCAGCGGCGGCAGCTTTGCCGCCGACGACCTGGTGACGGTGATGGCCGGCGGCAACGACATCTTCATGAACCTGGCGGCCGTGCAGGCGGGGGCGACGCCAGACATGGCGGTGGCCGCGATGGCCACGGCGGCTGGCGAGCTCGCCGGCTACGTCAAGACCCAGATCCTCGCCAAGGGGGCCAAGCACGTGGTGGTGGTGAACCTGCCCGACGTCAGCACCACCCCTTACGGCAACAGCCTGGGCGCGCAGACCCAGGGGCTGATCCTGGCCATGGTGGGCGCCTTCAACACCCGCCTGAGCGCCGACCTGGCCGGCCAGGACATCGTCTACGTGGACGCCTTCACTGTCGGGCAGAACCAGACCCGCAATCCGGCCCAGTATGGGCTGACCAATGTCACCGCGCCCGCCTGCGACCTCGCCCACATGACGCTGGCCACCTCGCTGGCCTGCAATGCCAGCACGCTGATCGCGGGTGAGACCATCGACACCCACTACGAGTACGCCGACAGCGTGCACCCCACGCCCTACGGCTACAAGCTGCTGGCGCAACTCGTCACCGACAACCTGCTCAAGAAGGGCTGGCTGTGAGGCCGTTGAACCCCACGAAGGACACGCACACCATGAAGCCCTCCCAGAAGACCCTCCCCCTGGCGGCTGCGGCCTTGTTGGCCCTGTCGGCCGGTGCGGCCAGCGCCCAGTCGGCCGGCAGCATCCAGGTCAAGATCGGCGTCAACCAGATCAGCCCGCAGGTCGAGAGCGGCGCCCTCTCGGCCCCCAGCCAACCCAACACCAAGATCGACGTGAAGGCGGCCACGGCGGCCATCCTGACCGGCAGCTACATGCTCACCGACCACGTGTCGGTGGAAGGCTATGTGGGCTTGCCCTACAAGCACGACATCGTCGGCGACGGCACCATCGCCGGCGTGGGCAAGATCGGCATGGTCAAGCAGGTATCGCCCACGGTCTTTGCGCAGTACCGGTTCATGGAGCCCAAGTCGCCCGTGCGCCCCTACGTGGGCCTGGGTTTGACCTACACCAAGTTCTACGGCGAGGAAGGCTCGGGCGCGCTCACCGCGCTCACCAACCCCGGCAGCACGCCCACCCGCACCAAGGTGGACGCGGCCTGGGGCCTCTCGCCGCAGATCGGCACCACGCTGCTGATCAACGACAAGTGGTTCATGGACGCCTCGGTCATCAAGACCTTCCTGAAAACCACCACGCATTTGTCCACCGGCCAGTCCATCTCCACCAAGCTGGACCCGCTGTCGTTCAACCTGTCGATCGGCTACCGGTATTGAGCTGACGTGAAGGGCCCCGCCGGCGCTTGGCCGGCGGGGCTTTGTCATTTCTGGGGCGCGTCGCGGATGGCCCACTGGACCAAAGCGTCCAGCGCAGGCCGGCCGGCATTGGCATTGGGGTGGTTCAGCACCGCCACCACCACATAGCGCTTGCCGCTGTTCGACAGCACATAGCCGGCCATGGCCGCCACGTCGCGCAGCGAGCCGGTCTTCAGGTGGGCGCGGCCCGGCTCGGCCTTCGAGCGCTTGAGCGTGCCATCCAGCCCGCTCACCGGCAGCGAGCTCATCAGCTCCGACATCACCGCGCTGCCCCAGGCCTGCTGCAGCAGGCGCGCCAGCAGTTGTGCGCTGACGCGGGTCTCGCGTGAGAGGCCCGAGCCGTTGTCCACCACGGTTTCCTTGGCGGCGGCGTCGCCAAAGCGCTCCTGCACCCAGCGTTTCAGCGCCTCGCGGGCGTCCTCGGGCCGGGTGGGGCCGCTGCCTCCGCGCACGGCGGCCGGCAGGCTCAGGAAGAGCTGCTCGGCCATCACGTTGTTGCTGTACTTGTTGATGTCGCGCACCACCTCGGCCAGTGCGGGTGAGGGGTTGTCGAAGGCCAGCCTCGCGCCGGCCGGCACCGCGCCGTCACGCACCTTGCCCGTGAGCTTGCCGCCCAGCTCGCGCCACAGCTGCTCGATGAGCCGCACGTTGTAGCTGTGCGCGTCGGCAAAGGCCACCGGCCACACTTTCTCGCCACAGGCGGCCGGGAAGGCGCCGCCGAAGTGCACCTTGGCCACCTCGCCCACCTGGCCCTTGAGTGCGCTGCGCCAGTCGTCGCAGGGGCCGTTGGCGAGCGGCACCGTGGCGTCCACCACCACGCCCGCCAGCGCGGGCTCGGTCGACACTGCGGCCACGCCACGCGCCGCATCCGGCGTGAAGGTGTAGACCACCGACTTCAGGTTCAGCAGCAACGCGTCGGGCCGCACGTTGTAGGGCCGCGTGGCGTCGCCGTCGAATTCCCCAGGCGCCACCTCGGGCACCTGGAAGGCACTGCGGTCGAGCAGGATGTCGCCGCGGATCTCCTTCACGCCCAGTTGCTGCAGGCGGCGCAGCATCAGCCACAGGCGCTCCACCACCAGCTTGGGGTCGCCGCTGCCGCGGATCGCCACCGAGCCGTCGAGCACGCCGGCCTGCAGCGTGCCGCTCAGGTACACCGGCGTGTTCCAGGTCCAGGCCGGGCCCAACTGGTCCAGGGCGGCGTAGGTGGTGAACAGCTTGAACACCGAGGCCGGGTTCACCGGCTCGGTCTCGTTCCAGCCCAGCTTGCGCTGGCCGCTGCCGGCCTCCTGCACCACGGCCACCAGCGCGTTGCCAGGCAGCTTGGCGCGGCGCAGCGCGGCGTCCACCTCGGGGGGCAGGGGCTCGGCGTGGGCCAGGGCGGGCAGCAGGACTGACAGGGCCAACAGGCTGGCGCGCACGGGGCGCAAGAGGGCGGCGAGGGGCATGGCGGAAATGATCGCACGGCTACACTGACGGGATGCCCCGCCGCCCCGCACCAGCCCCTGCCAGCACGGCCTGTGCGCGGTGCTGGCACGCCGGGCGTGGGCCGGTGTCAACGCGGTACCGGAGCGCGCCATGAGGCTGCTCGCACTGGACACCGCCACCGAGCGCCTGGCGGTGGCCCTGGCCGACGGCGAGGCCGAGTGGCTGCTCAACGCCGAGGGCGGCGCTGCTTCGTCGGCCACGCTGCTGCCAGCAGTGCTGGCGCAACTGGCCGAGCGCCAGTTGCGGCCGGCCGACCTGCAGGCCATCGCCTTCGGTTGCGGCCCCGGCGCCTTCACGGGCCTGCGCACGGCTGTGTCCGTCGCCCAGGGTCTGGCCTTTGGCATCGGCTGCCCGGTGCTGCCCGTCAGCAGCCTGCTCATCGTGGCCGAAGATGCACGGCAGCAGGCGGGTGTGCCCGAGGGCCAGCCCTTCGACTGCTGGGTGGCCATGGACGCCCGCATGGACGAGGTCTACGCCGCCGCCTACCGCTTTGACGGCACGCGCTGGCACGAGACGTCGGCACCGGCGCTGTACGACCTGCCCGCGCTGCAGGCGCTGTGGCTGGTGCAGCCACCGGTGCGCATCGCCGGCAATGCCCTCAGCGCCTTCGCTGGGCGCCTGCCCTTTGGCGACGCCCTGCAGTGGCCCCAGGTGGCCCACCGTGCCGCCGCGTTGTTGCGCCTGGCCCGGCAAGCCTGGGTGGACGGCCCGCACCTGCCGGCCGACCAGGCCTTGCCGCTGTACCTGCGCGACAAGGTGGCGCTCACCACCGCCGAGCGCGAAGCCGCACGCTTGGCGGCCGGGGCAACGCCATGAGTGCGCAGCTGAAGCCTGCAGCCGTCGAACCGCCAGCCCTGCAGTCGCGCAGCATGACCGTGGCCGACATCGACACCGTGCTGGCCATCGAGAACGCCGCCTACGCCTTCCCCTGGTCGCGTGGCAACTTCACCGATTCGCTGGCCGCCGGCTACCGCGCGCAGATGCTGGTGCCGGCCACGGCGCCGCGCCGGGGCAAGCCGCACCAGCCCGCTTGCCTGGGCTACTGGGTGGCCATGCCCGGCTTTGAGGAAATGCATTTGCTCAACATCACCGTGCACCCCGACCACCAGGGCCAGGGGCTGGCGCAGCGCATGTTGACTGAACTGGCCGAGCACAGCCTGGCCCAGGGCCTCACCACCCTGTGGCTGGAGGTGCGCCAGAGCAACGAGCGCGCCCAGCGCCTGTACCGGCAATGGGGTTTTCTCACTGTGGGCCTGCGCCGCGGCTACTACCCGCACGACCACGGCCAGCGCGAGGACGCCATCGTCATGCGCCTGAACCTGCCCCGCACCCAGGAGGCCCCGCATGGGCTGGACTGAACGGCAGCAGCGCATGCTGAAGGCCATGGGGCTGCGCGTGTGGACGCCAGCTGCGCCGGCCGAGCCTGGGTCGGCTGTGGCCGTGGCTGAGGCGCCCGCCACCACCGAGCTCGCTCAGCCTGCGGCCCCGGCGCCCGCCGTGGCCCTGCCGCGCCCTGCAACCCGGCCCACGGCCCCGGTGGCTGCCGCCCAGGCCCTGGCCCCTGCGCTGCCGCAGCGCCCCGCAGCCCCAGCCAGCGAGCGCGAGACCGCCATTGCCACCATGGACTGGCCGGCGCTGCGCGAGGCTGTGACCGGCTGCCAGGCCTGCACGCTGTGCCAGAGCCGCACCCAGACCGTGTTTGGCGTGGGGCACGAAGGCGCCCACTGGATGGTGGTGGGCGAGGCCCCTGGCGAGAACGAGGACCAGCAGGGCGAGCCCTTCGTGGGCGCGGCCGGACAGTTGCTGGACGCCATGCTGCGGGCCCTGAAGCGCTCACGCCAGCCGGGCCCCCCCGAAGCGCAGGTCTACATCGCCAACACGCTCAAGTGCCGCCCGCCGCGCAACCGCAACCCGCTGCCCGAAGAGCTGGTGCAGTGCGAGCCTTTTCTGCAGCGCCAGATCGCCCTGGTGCAGCCCAAGGTCATCCTGGCCATGGGCAAGTTCGCGATCCAGCAACTGCTGGGCACCGACGAGGCCGTGGGCCGCTTGCGTGGCAAGGTGCACCAGGTCCAGGGCGTACCGGTGGTGGTGACCTACCACCCGGCCTATTTGCTGCGCCAGCTGACCGAGAAGGCCAAGGCCTGGGAAGACCTGAAGCTGGCCCAGCGGGTGTACGAGAAGGCTACTTCTTGATCTTCGCGGGGCGGGTCCAGCCGGCCAGGCTGACCTGCTTGGCGCGCGCCACCGTGAGGGCGCCGGCCGGCGTGCTCTTCGAGACCGTGGAGCCACCACCGATGGTGCCGCCGGCACCGATGGTGACCGGCGCGATCAGCACGCAGTTCGAGCCCACGTGCACGTCGGCCTCGATGACGGTGCGGTGCTTGTTGGCGCCGTCGTAGTTGGCGGTGATGCTGCCGGCGCCGTAGTTCACCCGCTCGCCCACCGTGGCGTCGCCCAGGTAGGCCAGGTGGTTGGCTTTTGAGCCGTCGGCCAGCGAGGAGTTCTTCACTTCCACGAAGTTGCCGATGTGGACCTCGCGGCCCAGTTGGGCGCCTGGGCGCAGCCGGGCGAAGGGGCCGATCAGCGAGCCCGGGCCCACGGTCACGCCGTCCTTGTCGCCATCGATGTGGGTGAACGGGTGAACCACCGCGCCGTCGCCGATCACCGCGTTGCGGACCACGCAGTTGGCGCCGATGCGCACGTCGTTGCCCAGGGTGACGGCGCCTTCGAAGATGCAGTTCACGTCGATGTCCACGTCGGCGCCGCAGGCCAGCGTGCCGCGCAGGTCGAAGCGGGCCGGGTCGGCCAGGCGCACGCCGGCGTCCAGCAGGGCGTCGGCCTGGCGGCGCTGCAAACGGCGTTCCAGGTCGGCCAGTTGCACGGGGCTGTTCACGCCCAGCACCTCGGTCTCGTCCACCGCGTTGGCGGCCACCACGGGCACGCCCTCGGCCACGGCCATGGCCACGATGTCGGTGAGGTAGTACTCCTTCTGCGCGTTCTCGTTCTTCAGCGCCGAGACCCAGCGCTTCAGGGCCTGGGTGGGCGCGGCCATCATGCCGGTGTAGACCTCGAGGATCTGGCGCTGGGCCTCGCTGGCGTCCTTGTGTTCGACGATGGCCTGAACCGTCTCGCCTTGCTCTTTCCCATGCCTGACGATGCGGCCATAGCCGGTGGCGTCGGCCAGCGTCACGGTGAGCAGGGCCAGCTTCTCGCCGCCGCAGGCCTGGGCCAGCGCGCGGGCGGTGGCCGGGGCGATCAGCGGCACGTCGCCGTTCAGGATCAGCGTGGTGCCGGGCTCGTCACCCAAGGCGGGCACGGCCTGCTGCACGGCGTGGCCGGTGCCCAACTGCGGCTCCTGGCGCACGCACACCGCGCCATCGGCGGCCACGGCGGCTTCCACCAAGGGGGCGCCATGGCCAGTGATCACCACGGTGCGCTGGGGCGCCAGTTGCGCGGCGCTGTCCATCACGTGCCTCAGCAGCGGCCGGCCAGCCAGTTTGTGCAGCACCTTGGGCAGGTTGGAGCGCATGCGGGTGCCCTTGCCCGCGGCCATGATCACGATGTTGAGCGCCATAGGGGATGTCTCAGGTCGGGTGCGCGCCGTGCGGCGCAGAACCCCGGATTATCCCCGCCGCCCACCGGGCGGCCCGTCGGTCAGGGGGGCGATGCCACCGCCACGTCGTGCGGCTCGGGCTTGGCGGCAGGGAAGTCTTTCATCGCCGCCATGAACATCGCGCCGATCACCGCCTTGCCGCCGGGCGAGATGCCGTCGGTGCGAGCCCGGGCCTCGTACAGCGGCTGGCTGCTGCTGCGGTCGCGGATCAGCACGGCCACCTCGCGGGCATAGGTGGTCGATTCGTAGCGCGTGGTCCAGCCCCAACCCGGGCCGCCCCAGTGGGGCCAGTTCCAGCGGCTGAAACCAAAGCCCAGCCACATGGGGTCGTCCCAGGGCGAGCGGGCCTGGCGCGAGACGCGGGCGCCAAGTTGCACCACCACGTCGGGTTGGCCGCCGGTGGCCACCGGCGTGAACCCGGCCGCCTGCAGCGCGGCCTGGGCGGCGGCTTCCACCTCCAGCAGGTCGGCCGACTGGGCCTGTTGCGAGGGCAGGCGCTCGATGGCGAAGCTGCCGGCCGAGCGGCCCGACGGCCAGGCGCCGTAGGTGCTGACCTCACTGGTGACGGTGTTCATCGCCGCGCAGCCGGCCAGCAGGGCCAGGCCCAGGGCGGCTGCGGTGCGGGGCAGGAAGTTCAGGGTTGCCATGGCGTCACCTCACTCAGGGTTGCGATCGGTATCGATCAGATGCCCAGGCCGGGGCAGAAGTTCATTCCCAGGCCAGCTTCACCGTCTGTACGGCGGGGGCGGGGCTCACCTCGGCGCAGTCGGGGCCGTCCTCGTCGAAGGCCTTGTCGCCCAGGGGCTCGGGCCGGCCGGTGGCGCGCACGTTGGCAAAGTCGTGCAACTGGCGGTCCATCATGTGCGAGAGCGTGATGTTGCCCATGGCGGTGAACATGTTGTCGATGCGGCCGGGGTACTGCTTGTCCCACTCGCGGATCATCTTCTTGGTCAGCACGCGCTGCAAGTTCTCCTGGCTGCCGCACAGGCTGCAAGGGATGATGGGGAATTGGCGGTGCACGGCCCACTTCTCCAGGTCGGTTTCGGCCACGTAGGCCAGCGGGCGGATGACCACGAACTCGCCGTTGTCGCTCACCAGCTTGGGCGGCATGCCCTTCATACGGCTGCCGAAGAACATGTTCATCAGCATCGTCACCACCATGTCGTCGCGGTGGTGGCCCAGCGCGATCTTGGTGGCGCCCAGCTCACGCGCCACGCGGTAGAGGATGCCCCGGCGCAGCCGCGAGCACAGGCTGCACATGGTCTTGCCCTCGGGGATGTGGCTCTTGACGATGCTGTAGGTGTCCTGCGTCTCGATGTGGAAGTCCACGCCCAGGCCCTGCAGGTAGGCCGGCAGGATGTCGGCGGGGAAGCCGGGCTGCTTCTGGTCCAGGTTGACGGCCACGATGCTGAACTGGATGGGCGCGCGCTTTTGCAGGTTCAGCAGGATGTCGAGCATGGCGTAGCTGTCCTTGCCACCCGACAGGCACACCATGACCTTGTCGCCGTTCTCGATCATGTTGAAGTCGGCGATGGCCTGCCCCACCTGGCGGTGCAACCGCTTGCTGAGCTTGTTGGCTTCAAAGGCGACCTTTTTGGCCTTCTTCGCTTCTTCATCTGCTGCACTCAGGGCGGGCATCTCATTGGGGGTGGCGGCGTTCATGCCTTGGGCTCCTTCAGGCCGAACACTTCCACGCCCACGGCGTCACAGTCCGGGTAGACATCGGGTTTTTCGGTGGACACGCGCGCGGCACGCACCTTGGGGTGGGCCAGCATCAGCGCCAGCACGTCGTCGCACAGCGTCTCTTGCAAGTGGATGTGGCCCTGGCTCACGCGCTGGGCGATGCTGCGGCGCATGAAGTCGTAGTCCAGCACCTCGTGCAGCTCGTCGGCCTGAGGGGTGGACAGCGACAGTGGCACGTACAGCTCCACGTTGATCAGCACGCGCTGCTCGCCCCGTTTCTCGAAGTCGTGCACACCGATGTTGATGTTGACCTCGTAATCGCGCAGGAAGAGGCGGCGGCAATCGCGCAGCGCGGGGTGGAGCAGGGTGGTGGACATGGTCAGGCGGCGCTGGGGGTGAGGAACAGCACGTCGCGCGACTGCGCGGCGAGGTGCTGGCCCCCATCCACCAGCAAGGTGGTGCCGGTGATGGCGGGGGATTCGATCAGGAAGCGCACCGCGCGGGCGATGTCTTCGGGGGTGGACGAGCGCTGCAGCGGCGTGAGCCGGTGGGCGGCGTTGAACTCGCCCTCGGTCATGGGCCCCGAGGGCAACGTGACGCCGGGCGCCACGGCCGCCACGCGCACGGCCGGCGCCAGGGCCTGGGCCAGCAGCACCGTGGCCTCGCGCAGCGCCGCTTTGCTCAGCGTGTAGCTGAAGTAATCGGGGTTGGGGTTCCAGAGCTTCTGGTCCAGCAGGTTCACCACGCAGCCTGTGCCGCCGCAAGTGGCCACATGGGCTGCCAGGCCCTGGGCCAGCAGCACCGGGGCGGCGGTGTTCACACGCCAGTGCAGGTCCATCGCGTCCGGCGCGGCGGTGCTGGCATCGTCGTACTGGAACACCGAGGCGTTGTTCACCAACGCGTCCACCCGGCCCAGCGCCGTGGCCACGTCGGGCAGCAGGGCACGGCAGGCGGCCTCCTGCGACAAATCGGCCACGAACACCTCGGCGCACACGCCCAACGCGCGGGCTTCTTCGGCGGTGGCCTGGGCGGCCTCCACGTCGTGCCGGGTGTGGATGGCCACGTCAAACCCATGGCCGGCCAGCTCCAGCGCAATCACCCGGCCAATGCGCATCGCCGCGCCGGTGACCAGGGCCACCGGACGCGCAGAGGCGGTGTTGAGCGGGGGGGGAACGGTCATGACGGGCCTGAAACCTACAATCTCGGCCCATGCAGTCGAGCCAACATGACAGTGTATCGGGGCCCCTTGCGGACCACATCCGTGCGGCCATTGACGAAGCCGGCGGCTGGCTGAGTTTTTCGCGCTTCATGGCCCTGGCGCTGTACAGCCCGGGCCTGGGCTATTACGCCAACGCCAGCCGCAAGTTCGGCTGGATGCCCGAGAGCGGCAGCGACTTCGTCACCGCGCCCGAACTCTCGCCGCTGTTCGGCCGCACCCTGGCCGTGCAGGTGGCCCAGGCGCTGCAGGCCAGCGGCACCGACGAGTTGTATGAGTTCGGCGCCGGCACAGGGGCACTGGCTGAGCAGCTCTTGCAAGCGCTGGACGACGCTGGCCAGTCCGTGCGCCGCTACACCATCATCGACCTCTCGGGCACGCTCAAGGCCCGGCAAGCCGAGCGTTTGGTTCGCTTTGGAGCACGCGTGCAGTGGGCCCAGGCCTGGCCCGAAGCCATGTGCGGCGTGGTGGTGGGCAACGAGGTGCTGGACGCGATGCCGGTGCAGCTGCTGCACTTCGATGGCGAGCGCTGGCACGAGCGCGGCGTGGCCTGCAACAGCGACGATGCGGGCCAGCCGAACTTTGTCTACGCCGACCGCGACACCGCGCTGAAGCCGCCGGTGGACACGCCGTTCGTGCCCGGCACCGTCACCGAGGTACACCCGCAGGCCGAGGCCTTCATCCGCACACTGGCGGGCCATCTCCAGCGGGGCGCGGCCTTCTTCATCGACTACGGCTTCCCCGAAGCCGAGTACTACCACCCGCAGCGCCACGGTGGCACGCTGATGTGCCACCACCTGCACATGGCCGACCCCGACCCGCTGGTGAGGGTGGGCGAGAAGGACATCACCGCACATGTGAACTTCACTGGCATCGCCCTGGCTGGGCAGGACGCCGGGTTCGACGTGGTGGGCTACACCAGCCAGGGCCGCTTCCTGCTCAACTGTGGCATCACCGACCTGATGCAGGCCGCCGACCTGCGCGAGCGCGGCATGGCCCAGAAGCTGGTGAACGAGCATGAAATGGGCGAGCTCTTCAAGGTGCTGGCCTTTGCCACGGCGGGGCTGGATTTCACGCCGCTGGGCTTCGTGGCGGGCGACCGCATGCATCGCCTTTGAGGGCTGCTGGCGGCGCATAGCCGTCATCCCCGCCACCGCCGTCATTCCCGCGTAGGCGGGAATCCAGCATTCAACGTCGGTGGCGTGCAGAGGTCGCCGGGTGAGCGATTGACGCCATGTCCCCCTGTGCCGCGCCCTTGCCAGGGCTCGACCCATTCCTCCTGATACTTGCGTCAATCGCTCACCCGACACCCTGCCTGATACGGCGGTGGTGCGCCACCAGGCGGAGCGCCAACGTCGGAGGTTGCAGTGCAGTGGCGGTGCCTTCGGACAG
>WBZX01000520.1_pt1 | contig 23926 bp, 20 predicted proteins | sample 5204211 | NCBI WGS metagenome assembly WBZX01 (sample SAMN12344362, study PRJNA552823) | activated sludge metagenome | biome: Activated sludge suspended growth; feature: Nitrification reactor; material: Wastewater; isolation source: activated sludge from nitrification reactor of wastewater... | reverse complement strand
ATCGGTTGAACCACCGAGGCCCAACGCATGCCCCATCTCGTGAAGGAAGACGGTATACAAATCGGTACGTTGTGCACTCAGGTTGGCGTTGCTGTTGAAGATAATGTCGCTGGCCCAACTGCTGGCGCTGAACTCGTTCGGTGGAATGCCAATAGCCAGCACATTGCTGGCCATCGGCTTGGCTGCAATACGAATGACACCGAAAGGCTTGGCACCACTGAGGGGGTCCTGAGTTCCCAGTGCCGAACCATCATCACTCACCACACCGATGTTGATGTTTACCAGCCTGGACCAGGTCTGGGCAGCTCGAAGAATATCGCTTTGCCAGGTTGCAGTGGTGCTGGTTTGATTGAGTGTTTGAAACAGGTTGCTGGGCGTACCACCAACATCTGTGCCATCAGGAACAAAGCTGATGGTGGTATGCATCGGGTCAATCAGCGGAACACCGAACGTAGCAGGCGTGAGACGATCTTCGAGGATGTCCATCTGCAGTCGCGATGCTGGTTTCATGTTACGCCCTAACTGGTACACTTGCTGCACTACGAAGAGTAGTCGCATTTCCATTACCCATCCGCCAGCATACCTCAAGATATTTTACACTTTCCATAGCTTTTAAGGAGGTTTATCTCCATTATTTGCTGTATCGCTTGAGAAGCTCCTGAAAATCTTGTCTCTGCCTCAAATGATTGAGGTCAGCATCTGTCGCCAAGTACTCCTTGCCAAAGCCTCGCTCCAACGCCAACGTCAAATAGGCCATGGCGATGTAGGCATCATTGCTGTTCAGTTTGCTCGTCAGTGCATAGAGGCAACCTAACTGATACAGCGTCAAAGGCGCAGGGGATGCTTCATACTTGAGTGCCGCTACCGCATCCTGATGTGCTTCCTTCCGGTGCCCCAGTCTCGCATGGTAAACCGCTCGGGAGGCATACAGGAGAGATGATTCCGGGATACGTTCAACAGCCCGATCAAGCACAGCCAGTGCCTTCTCCGGTTGATGCAAGTGCTCACCCAGGACTGCAGACTGATTCTCCAAAGCAGGCAAATAGTACGGCGCTATCCGCTCAGCTTCAGCAAATGCAGCCAGCGCTTCCTGCGTTTTCTGCTCCTCCAGCAAAGCTACGCCGCGGACCACGTGTTCCATTTCATCACGTGATGTCAGCGTAAAACCCTGTTGACGATCCAGTGTTGCACCAGCTGCGTCGCCCATCTGCCGTTTCAGATCAGCACGCATGAACCAGAGACGTTGGGCTTTGTCATCGATCTCCAGGGCGTGGTCCAAGGCCTTTATCGCTGCAGGCAAATCGTTCTTCTGTTGATGTGCCAATGCCAGGTCAGGCAAAACATCTACAGCCGACGCGTTCTGTTTGAGCGCTGATTGAAAATCGTCGATCGCGCCAGCAGCATTCCCCAACTGCAGCCGAACCTTCCCCCGAAAATGCAAAGCTATCGGATCGTACGGCTCAAGTGCCAATGCTGTCTCGAAGCCGTGCAGTGCATTGAGCAGGTTGCCTCCACGAACATGGAGCAATCCCGAAAGGAACCAGCCTCCCGGCCAACTCGGTTCGAGATCAAGCACTCGCTGAGAGAGTTTGGAAGCAGCTTGCCATTGACCTCGATCAAGCAACTCGTATGCAAGTGCAGCCAGCTCACGATACGTCAGCGAATCACTGGGTAGAGAATCTTTCGTCTGGTCGAAATCATTCGTCATAATCCGCCGTTGCCAATCCGCTAAGGCTGACAGGTTCGTTCCAGCGCTGGCGGCTCGGGCGCTGCTGTTGGCCTGCAACGCCAAATCAGCATTTCGCTTCTTCTCCATTTCATTGCTGGTACGCATTCCCTGAAGTGCATGCAGTCGCGCAGCCAGCAACCAGGCCTTTGCCTTCATGGAGGGCAGTTGCTGTCGAGCAGAAACAGGAAGATACTGCTCGCCATGATCCTGCTGGATGACCTGCTGTATCAGCTTGCCCGCTTCATCGATCCTGGAGGGCCAAATAGCCGTGGCCAGTCGTTCTGCCTGACTAAGCTTCCGCTCCGAATCGACAAAACTGGCCTCATAGAAATGCCGACGTTCGCTCTGCTGATGATGAAACAGAATATACCCCGCTATGGAGACAGCAGCTAGCAACCCCACCGCCAGCGCTCGACGGATAAATGTCGGGTGACGCCGACGCCATTTGCCGAACCGCTCACTCCAACTGGTATCCGGTGCATAGTGCAAGGGCAGCGAGCGTCGTTGCCTTTCCAGATCGGTATGCAATTCGGTCGCATCGGCATAGCGTTGTTTCGGATCAACAGCAAGACACTTGGCAACGATTGCTGCGAGAGCCGGACTGACATCCTTGTTCAATACAGGTGCAGGATGCTTGCGTTGCTTCGCTAAATCTGCCAGGTAGGCCAACATGGAATCATTGCGAAGCTCAGGGTAGGTCTTCTTGCCGCTGAGCAATTCATGCAGTATCAACCCAAGTGCATAAACATCCGCCTGCTTGGAACCACGTGTTCCTGTCCCTTGTACCAGGCTCTCCAACTGTTCCGGGGCCAGGTAAGGCAAGGTGCCCGCCAGTTCGGAAGCAGCACCTTGCTGATCCAGTTCGATAGCAAGGTTGAAATCAAGCAGCAGCGGTTCGCCCTCTTCACTGAGCAGCACATTGGCTGGCTTGATATCCCGATGAATGATGCCAAGGCGATGGGCATGACCTAGCCCAGACGCTAACCTCTCCGCCAGTTCCAGGACGATATCAGCATGGGTTCGACGCTGGTACGTAGCAGTGGCGTCATCTTGCCCAAGTGCAACAGACCACCAGGTACCTGTGGGACGCTCCTGAATGTTACGCAACGCTACCAGTATGTCAGACAACGTTTTGCGTCCGAGGAAAGGCATGCAGATGGCTTGCCAACCATCTGCATCATGCACGGAGTAGATGGGCATGATGTTGCTGTGTCGCAGCTTGGCCAGCGTCTGTGGCTCGTGCTGCTTGCGCGAGGTAATCTTTAAAGCTACCGGTCGATTAGCCAAGCCAACCTGTCGGGCAAGATACACTTTGCCAAACGCTCCCTGGCCGAGTTCGCTGTCCAGAATGAAATCGAGAAAGCGAGTCCCCGCATGGGGTAACTTGATCTCAACAGGCGAGCCGACTGAACGACGAAGCTGTGCCGAAAGACTTAGTTCTGTCGCGCTCTGCGGTAAGGTAGGCTGATCCTGCTCTTCCGCCAGCGGAACAGGCCAGTCGCGCGTATTGATGCGATGCACCCTATGATACTCGGCTGCCGAAGGCTTCTCCCCGGCACGTTGACGTTGCCGATATTCTTCAAAAGCAATGGCACTCAGCGCTGTTGCATCGTTCTTCAACTGGGGAAAGTCTGCTATCAATTCGTTCAGGCGCTTCGGGGAGCCCTCTTCCCAGCTGAACTCCAACTCAACTCGAATGAGTTCCGTTAAGATCGATGTGTAGTCAACTGAATCTTCCTGAGGCAGGAAGTCACGAATGGAGATTCGACGGTTATGTGAACGCTGCTTTTCAAAGGTCTCAATGATCTCGTCAATATCCAGGGCGGACTTCATGACCTCTGCTCCTGCGCTAATCGGTTTCCAGGAGGATCGCTCCCAGCTTGGCTCGAAACTCCTGCAGCACTCGCTCCACCGATCGCTTGGATCGACCGAGTTGACTGGCAATCTCACTCACCTCGTGACCAGCTATGCGAAGCTTGATGATATCCCGCGTGGTGGCAGGCATGGCTGCCAGGGTTTCGTCAATCACCATGTTCAGCATGACCAATGAACTCTCATCCTGGGCTCCCGCTCCCTGCAGTGCTTCGGTTCCTGCAGTAGCGCGACTATCACGTTTGGCAGCGTGATGCCAGGCACCCGTGCGACGAATCTTGTTCAGAGCAATGACGAGAAAGAGCTTCCAGAGTTCTTCCCCTTCCGGCACCTGATAGTGCCCTTCCGCTGCCCGTCGAAAGAACGTGCGAAACACCGATTGGACAATATCTTCCGGATCGATGCGTGAACGCAAGTCGTTGGCTGTCTGCCTGGTTGCCAACTGCCTCAGCCGATCTGCATAGCGCAGATACAACTGGGTGGCAGCATCGTCTGTACCGCGATGCAGTTCAACGAGAAGCGAACGATCTGAAGCAGCACTCCTGGCTGCTTCCTCAGACTCCATAGCTGACTCCACGCTGGATACAGGCACTGGCGTTAGTATAGCTGTCCATCAGCCGAGAATGAGAAAAACCCCGGAAGAAGCCTTCCAGGGTTCAATACTCGTTGGACTATGGGCCAACGGCTTCCACTTTGCTTGCCACCTTGGTAGTGGGATTGAAAACAGCTTCGCCCCGATCTCCCACCTTGAAGGCAGAGAGGGAAACATGACGATCATTGCGTTCGATCTTGGTGGTCGCGGTGACACCAACTGTCGTCAACCCCCCCGAACGTGCCTGGATCGTCACCGAAGAAGCATCAACAGCTGTGATAGTACCTTCCACCTTCCCCGCAGCAGGCTTCTTACCCTTGCTCTTATCACCTGCATCCACCGCAGCTGTAACGATAAAGAGACTGAGGACTGCGATCGCAATAACTCGCAACATGACTAACTCCTGAAGGATGTCGCTGGTGTGAACTTATTCACCTGAGCAAGCTGACTAGCGACTTGGACATCGGGAGGAGTAGTATGAGCAGTGATCATCCGCCAACAATTGTTCAAATTAGTTGACGTGCAGATTGTTCTGCGATGTCGTTTTTGGCCGATCCGGAACATCCCGATAAGCTAGGACAACTGCATCAACACCGTGGTGCCACCTACTACTTTGTCGCCGACTTTCACTTTCAAGGTGAACTTGGTGTCGGAGGGTAGGTAGAGCTCTGTCCTGGAGCCTAGCTTGATCATGCCGAACGTGTCGCCGGCCTTCAGTTCCTGGCCGGGTTTGAGTTCGCAGACGATGCGGTGGGCGAGGGCACCGGAGATTTGCGTCACACGGATCGGCATGCCCGTGGGGATGTGTTCGAGGTCGATCCAGAGTTGTTCATTCACTCGTGCAGAGATCGTCTTCATCGCATTCAAGAATTTACCTGGGTAGAAGCGGAGCTTGGTGACTCTCGCAGCTAGCGGGGCCCGGTTGATGTGAACGTTGAAGACGTTGAGGAAGATGCCAACACGGAAAGCCCGTCCGCCGGGGAAGCCTTCGGCATCCACTTCGGCCAGTTCGACAATCTGACCGTCAGCAGGGCAGAGGACTGCATTCGGATCGTTCGGGATCGTGCGATGCGGGTTGCGGAAGAACCAGAGGATTTCGAGCCAGAAGAGGAAGACAATCACACTAAGAAGCCAAACGAGCCAGGGTGGCGCACCCCACCAAGCCAGGTAGCCGACGATGGTGCTGGCCAGCATGCAAGCGAGAGTAAAGACGACCACTTCCGCCAGGCCCCAGCTGGCGAACGGCAGATGACGACGCCATTCGAAGGGGTTTTTGCCGGTGAAGCTGTAGCCGGTGAGGGTGGTAAAGTATTTGAGGTCTCGTTCGTCGATGACTTCGTCGGGCTTCAGTATGGTGCAGGAGTCTTGGCGTCGGGCCAGTTGTGCTTTGACATAACTGGAGAAGCAGGTGCGGAGTACCCAGCGACGGAAGCGGCCCCATGCGAGTTCCACGGACATCCCCCAACCCCGTCCTGGTTGAATGCTGGTGATGGGGGCTTCTTTGCCGAAGCCGGGGTAGGTGTCATGCTGATCTGGCATAGTCTACTCAGTGCACTGCAATAGTGCTGAGTCCTGAGTGCTGAGTCCTGAGAATACAGATACCTACTTGTCACTCAGGGAGCACGCGGTCTCATCACCATAGAAACGAACCAACTCAAACATCAGTATAGGGACAAGCCACCACACGATGACATGTATTCTCAGCACTCAGGACTCAGCACTATTTCGTGGGCATCTTGGTGCCGGGGCCGGGTTTGTTGGTACTAGTGTTGGGTGGTGGTCGGCGTTGTTGCAGCAGGCGCGACTTCAAAGCATCGATATTGGGTTGAGGTTTCGGTGTCGATTGTTCCTGCAGTGCTTCAACGGTAGCGGCGGGCAGACGCATCGGCATCGGTCGTGCTTCTTCTTCATCCTGCTCATCCTCTTCTTTTTCTTCTTGTTGCCTGCTCTTGGCTGCCATCGATTTGCGAACGCCACCGATGATCTCGCCGAAGAGCTTGAAGAGGATGTCGTCTTCCACGGGGCGGTTAAAGAAGAGCATCCTCATTTCGGTCCAGGGTATCATGAAGATCCGCTCGCCTTCATCGGTACCGCCTAGTCGGCCACGGATGAGGAGGGCTTCTTCGCCGAACTGCAGGAAGCGTTGATTGTAGACGTCGATGCCCGTGGAGAGAGAAAACACGACCTGATCGTGCATGGTTTCAGGCAGTCTTTCGAATATAGCTATCCAGTCTTCGCGTGTCATAGTTACTCTTGGGCTTGAGTTATTACAGTGTAGCTTATTTATTGAAGCGGTTGTGGTAGAAACTAGAGCGAAATACGCACACCACGTTCGGCCAGCGATGCACAGTCGGGCCTGATTTCGTTGAGTGAGGTTTCGAGTGCGGTCAAAGCAGGCATTTCGCCATGCACCAGCGTCACCTGGGCACCTTCATCGATATGGGGATGCAGCAGCGAGACGAGTTCTTCATGATCGGCATGGCCGGAGAAGCCTCGCAGGGCGATGACATCGGCCCACTTGTTCCAGTCGCGGCCACCCATGCGGATGGTGGGGGTGGGTTCCAGCAGCCGGGCACCGAGGGAGCCTGGCGTCTGGAAGCTGACCAGGATGATGGTGCAACGAGGGTCATCAATCGACTGCTTGAGGTGATGGATGATCCGGCCCCCTTCACCCATACCACTGGAGGCAACCACCACGCCGGGGGTGGCATCGTACATCGCATCTCTGCTTTCGGCAGGGGTTTCGATGTAGTGAACGTAGTTGGTGTGCAGGAAGGGTTTGCCTTCCTTGATGTGTTGCTTGATGGTCGGGTGTAGCAGGTTGGTATGGTTCTCCATCACCGCCAGCACCTTGTTCGAGAGCGGGCTATCGACATAGATGGGCATGCGATCCAGTCGGCCTGATTCGATCAACTGGATAAGCGTGTGAACAACGAGCTGCACCCGGCCCAGGCTGAACGCGGGGATGAGGACCTTGCCTCCACGGTCCATGGTTTCAGAGATGCTCTGTACCAGCTTATCCTGCATCGATTCGTAGGGTTCGTGAAACTGTCCGCCGTAGGTGGCTTCGCTGATGATGAAGTCGCTGCGAAGTAACGGGGACACGGGACAGAGCAGCGGGATGCTGGAACGGCCGAGATCGCCGGTGAAGGTGATGGAGCGTTGTGAACTCCCTGCACTCATCTTCATGTGAATGGAAGCGGAGCCTAGCACGTGGCCTGCATCGCGGAACTGCACGCTGACATCGCCTGCGAGTTGCTCTTCCTTGCCGTAGCGGATGGTTTGCAGCAGGTCGAGCGTGTCGTCTACATCTTGCAGATCGTAGATCGATTCAAGGAACGGATCGTGGTTCTCGCGGTGATGCTTGTTGTAATAATTGGTCTCAAGATCCTGCACGTGGCAGGCATCGTAGAGCATCGGGTGGAGCAGATCGCGGGTGGCAGCGGTGCAATAGATCGGCCCACGGTAACCCTGGCGAACCAGCGTGGGCAGGTTGCCACAGTGATCGAGGTGAGCATGCGTAAGGAGAACGCAATCGATCTCTTCGGGGTCGAACGGGAAATCACGGTTGCGAAGCTGTGCACCCTTTTCGAGGACAAGACCACAATCGAGCAATATCTTCTGGGTTTCAGTCTGAACCAGATGCATCGAACCGGTAACGTGCTGAGCAGCTCCCCAGATGGTGACAGCCGGGGCTTGAGAAATGACAGGCGAAAACTTCTTCATGGTGGTATTCTATGAAGTACCTGAGTGACCAGCCTAGATGAGGCCAACATGCCCCTCGCTCTCGCAGATCGCACCGCGTCGTTACTCGAAACGCCGTTTCGACGCATCTTTGAACTATCCAGGCAGCTCAAGAACCCGATCAACTTCGGGCTGGGCCAGCCTGACTTTGATGTGCCGGTGGAACTGAAGCAGGTGGCGATGCAGGCGGTGGAGAAGGGCATCAATGGCTACACGGTGGCCAGTGGCAACCCGGAGCTGCGGGCGACGATCAAACAAACCCTCAATGGTACCTACACCAAGAACGATGATGTCATCATCACCTCCGGCACGATGGGGGCACTGACGCTGGCACTGCAAGCCATCGTCAACCCGGGCGATGAGGTGATCCTTCTCGACCCCTACTTCGTGGCCTATCCGCAAGTTGTGCGGTTGGTCGAAGGCGTGGCGGTCTATGTTTCCACCTACCCCGATTTGCAGCCTGATGTGGATCGCATTCGGCAGGCCATCACCCCGAAGACGAAGGCGATTCTGCTGTGCAGCCCGGGAAACCCGACGGGCGTGGTCGCGGAGCCTGCACGGGTGAAGGCGCTGGCGAAGCTGGCCGATGAACGGGGCGTGCTGCTCATCAGTGACGAGATTTATGCGAGCTTCGTCTACGATGAACCGTTCGTTTCGCCTGCCAATCACGGGGCGAACGTGCTGGTCTGTACCAGCTTCAGCAAGACCCACGGCATGACCGGCTGGCGGGTAGGCTATGCGTATGGCCCGCCTCATATCATCCAGGCGATGATCGCGATTCAACAATCGACGTTTGTTTGTGCCCCCAGCATGGCCCAGGTCGCCGCCCAGATGGCATGGACGTATCCGATGGACGACTACGTGACCCAGTATCGTGCAAAGCGAGAATATTTATTGGCGCATCTGGACCCAAGATATGAAGCAGTAAAACCCGGCGGCGGGTTCTACCTGTTCCCGAAAGCACCTGCAGGAACGGGTAGCAGTTTCGTCGAGAAGGCCCTTGGTAAGAACCTGGTGATGATGCCCGGGATGTGCTTCAGCCAGCAGGATAGCCACTTCCGGATCAGCTACGCGGTGGATGATGCGATGCTGGCAAGGGGGGTGGAGGTGTTGAATGGGTTGGTGGGGTAGCCAACATCCGAGCCGCGACCGTTAGGGAGCGGTTGGCAAGGAAGATATCTACAACGCAAGCCGCTTACTATCGTGCGCGGCTTGGAAATGGGGAAACAGTCTCAGAATGGTCGATAAACTCATGGTGATCTATGAAGCTATACCATGGCAAGACTCTGTTACAGGAGAACGCTGACTTTGCAGCCTTCACTCGAGCCTATGCCCAAGCTGTCCATGAAAAGTCATGTGTACCCTTCCTTCTGGTACGTGATGACGACTATCGACTTCTTGTAGTAACCCATGAATCCCGAATCATGTTATGCACAGCAAAGGGATACTGGTGGGCCAATGGACCAGCAAATTGTTCTGTGTCGCATGAGTCTACCTACCTGGAGGGCATTCACAGCGTGGTTGGATTGACCAAAAATCATATTACTGTCAAAGATCGATCATTGATTGAACCATTCTTTGCAATCAAAGCCATCCAGGCGTTCTTCAATAACAAGTCGATGTCTGACTTCGTATCTTTCGGTTCTGGTATGCCCGAGCCTGAAATCATGAACTTTCCGAGTCCCTTTAAGGCTGAAGAAGAGATTCAACAAGTTCGAGTCGAAATGCAAGTTACCGTGACAGATGAGTTGAAGGCTGATATGCAACGGGTATGTGAGTTCTTGGAAAGCAAACAACTCGATAGAGATGGGTACTTCGACTCCGAAGATGCGATCCGAATTGGCTCACTTTGCGGCGAACGGGTGGATCGTCGTCACAATATTTTCGACTTTTGTTATCTCCAGAACAATGGAGATGCCTGGCACTTCAGAGCGCCGCGTACTGTTCTTGATGGAATTGCTACAGGCAACATCACCAAGCTCACGGTAGGTGTATTTGTTCCGAAACACAAGTAACCAACAGTCGGCCAGGCGAGTGGCCAGCACGTCATGCACGTGTTTTGCGTATCTCGCAGTAGACTCCCATCGTCGCGCGGTCCCGCCCCTGGCTTGAAGAGCCAGGGGCTAAATGCTGTTTGGTGACTTGCGAGATATCTGTGGGGTGGCACTGAGCACCAAATAGAAGTTTCGTGGCACTGAACGGTGCAAGCACGATTCGCAAGTTTCGCAATACAATGGAATCCATCAACGGGAGTAACTGATGGCCCTGCAATTTACTTGTCAGCTAAACATGGAATCGGTTCAGGCCATGATGCACCTTATTGGTCGGAGCCGTAGCAGTGCCAGTTCGTTGAGGAAGCCTTGGGTCTATGTGACGACGACGCTGGTCTGGTCTTTCGTGGTATTCCTCCTGTTGGTGAACTTTCCGGTAATCCTCGAATACAAAATGTATGCAGCGGTAGCGGTGGTCACGTTTCTGCTCACGACCTTGCTATTTCTGTGGATGCATGCCCTCTCGATGCGGAAGCTACAGCGAGAAATATGTCCATTGGTTATTACGTGTACCCTCCATGATAAAGGGTTCACTTTGGAACATACCTATGCTCGTACTGAGTACGATTGGAATTGCTTTGGCAAAATGATCAAAAGCAAGAAGTACTGTGTGCTGTTGTACGACAAGGCGGAAATATTCGGCTTGTGTTTTCCGCTGACCCAGCTCAACGATGATATTCTGATGCTATTCCACAGCAAGATTCCAGAGGTTCTTGAGGTTTGATGCCAGAAGGTCTTGTGGCACTGAACCGTGTAACCACGGATCAGTGTTGGACCATGCGATGATGTTGCCCACTCACACTGCTCTGTGGAGTACCACAGTGCAGTGCCACCAAACCTGATCTCAGCGTAAGCTAAGGAGTGAAATCCTGATGTCGATTGACAAGCGTGATTTCAATGGCGATTCTTCGTTACTACTACGGACGGAGTTGTTGCAACCACTTGCTGCATTTCCGTTTGCTACACATATGATTTCAAAACATCTTCATTCATTAGGTTATGGATGGTATTTATTGGTTGGCTCAAGAGACTGTGTTTATGATGGATTGCCTGAGGATACAATTCGCGCTTGTATGCTGTTATGGTCAAGTGATGTATCTGCGCCATGTTAGCCTCACGCTGTGAAGATAGGATCCGAAAGAATGCTACCGAGCCGACAAGTACACTACCATCTGCAGAACTCCTAGTCTCATCTCCTGGATGGAGCTATGGTCAGCTTGCGAGCAAAAGAAGATCACAAGTATCGGAGTCAGCAACTTATGGAGCTGACGGCGAATTTCTTTATAAGGAACTACGGTTCCCACTTGTAAGCGTGTGTTATCGATCGCGAAATCAGAAGCATGATGAATTGCCCTTTGCAATCTCTATTTGTGGTGCAAAGCAAGAGAGTTGATAGCTGGGCCGTGTTGCACAGAACTACAATAGTGTATCGTGGCACTGAACCGTGTAATCACGGATCAGTGCTGGATCACGCGATGATGTTGCACACCCCAGCACTGCTCTGTGGAGTACCACAGTGCAGTGCCACATCGATACACTGCTTCCCCCTCCTCGGAATGCCCTCTACACAAACCAGTCTGTTGCCTAGAATGACCTTTCGCTATTTCTCCTCCAGTAGGATCAGTGCCGATGGCTTCTGTCAGCAATTCGTTCCATACCCGCAGCACTCTGAAGGCCAACAACAAAGAGTACACCATCCATCGCCTGGCACCGATTTACCAGGCGTTTCCGGAGACGAAGAACCTGCCTTTCTCGCTCAAGATTCTGCTCGAGAATCTGCTTCGTAACGAGAATGGCCTGAGTGTTCGCAAGCAGGATATCGAGGCGTTGGCCAAGTGGAATGCGAAGGCGGAGCCTGATACGGAGATCAGCTTCAGTCCGGCACGGGTGATCCTGCAGGATTTCACCGGAGTGCCTTGCGTGGTCGATCTGGCGACGATGCGTGATGCGGTGGCGGCGATGGGGGGCGATCCGAAGAAGATCAATCCGCTACAGCCTGTCGAACTCGTGATCGATCACAGCTTCCAGGTCGATGTCTTCGGCACCAAGACGGCACTGGCGGAGAACACGGCCATCGAGTTCCAGCGGAATCAGGAACGGTATGCGTTCCTGCGTTGGGGTCAGCAGGCGTTCCGCAACTTCAAGGTGGTGCCTCCGCAGAACGGCATCGTGCATCAGGTGAACCTCGAGAACCTGGCGCGGGTGGTGTTCGTGAACGAGAACAACGAAGCCTACCCTGATACGCTGGTGGGTACCGATTCGCATACCACCATGATCAATGGTCTGGGCGTGCTAGGCTGGGGTGTTGGCGGCATCGAAGCGGAAGCGGCGATGCTGGGGCAGCCAGTGGTGATGCTGATTCCGCAGGTGGTGGGGTTCCGCCTGAAGGGAAAGCTGAAGGAAGGGGCGACCGCGACCGATCTGGTGCTGACCGTGACCCAGCAGCTTCGCAAGAAGGGTGTCGTTGGGAAGTTCGTCGAGTTCTTCGGGCCAGGTCTGGCTGAGCTGCCTCTGGCTGATCGGGCGACGATTGCCAACATGGCTCCTGAATATGGGGCGACCTGCGGTATCTTCCCGGTGGATGCAGAGACGCTCAACTACCTGCGGTTCACGGGGCGTTCGCCAGAGCTCGTTGCCCTGGTCGAAGCCTACTACAAGGAGCAAGGGTTGTTCCATGATCCGAGTACGCCGGAGGCGAGCTACACCGATATTCTGGAACTCGATCTGAGCACGGTGGAGCCTAGCGTGGCTGGTCCATCGCGGCCACAGGATCGGGTGTTGCTGAAGGATGTGGCGGAAGGGTTCAAGACTTCGTTGCCTGCGTTGCAGACGGGGGCGAAGCCGAAGAAGCCGGTACTGGAAATGGTGTCTGCATCGAGCCCCCTCACCCCCAGCCCCTCTCCCTCCGGGGGAGAGGGGAGCCAACCACTGGATAATGGTTCGGTGGTGATTGCTTCGATTACGAGTTGCACCAATACCAGCAACCCGGCGGTGATGATTGCGGCGGGGCTCGTTGCCAAGAAGGCGATTGAGAAGGGTTTGGATGCGAAGCCTTGGGTGAAGACGAGTTTGGCACCGGGGTCGAGGGTGGTTACTGACTATTTGACCAAGGCCGGGCTGTTGACTTATCTGGAACAGTTGAAGTTCAACGTCGTCGGCTATGGCTGTGCTACCTGCATTGGTAACAGTGGGCCGTTGCCTGCTGCGGTCTCGAAGGAGATCGAAGAGAAGAACTTGGTTGCGGTGTCGGTGCTTTCGGGCAACCGTAACTTTGAAGGCCGCGTGCATGGTGAAGTGCGGGCGAACTACCTGATGTCGCCTCCGCTCGTTGTTGCGTATGCTCTCGCGGGGCGTATCGACCTCGACATGAACAACTCGCCGCTGGGCACCGGCAAGGATGGCAAGCCTGTCTACCTCAAGGACATTTGGCCGACCCAGAAGGAAGTGGCGGATACGATCAAGAGTTCGATCACTTCGGAGATGTACAAGAACAGCTACGCGGAGGTCTTCGATGGTGGCCCCCAGTGGAAGGGGATGCCTATCCCAGCGGGTGACTTGTTCCAGTGGAATCCGAAGTCTACTTACGTTCGGAAGGCTCCTTACTTCGATGGCATGAGCAAGGAACCGGGCGTGGTGAAGGACATCGCGGATGCCCGCGTGCTGGCGGTGCTGGGTGACAGCATCACGACGGATCACATCTCGCCTGCGGGTAACATCAAGGCCACCAGCCCAGCGGGCAAGTACCTGCTCGAGCATGGCGTGAGCAAGGATGACTTCAACAGCTATGGTGCCCGCCGTGGTAACCATGAGGTGATGGTGCGCGGGACGTTCGCCAACGTGCGGCTCAAGAACCTGCTTGTTCCTGGTACGGAAGGTGGCGTGTCAAGGTATCTGCCTACCAATGAGCAGATGTCGATCTACGATGCAGGTGAGAAGTACCAGGCTGATGGCACGCCGACGATCATCCTGGCTGGTAAGGAATATGGTTCCGGGTCGAGCCGCGATTGGGCTGCAAAAGGCCCGATGCTGCAAGGTGTGAAGGCGGTCATCGCCGAGAGTTTTGAACGCATCCACCGCAGCAACCTCGTCGGTATGGGTGTGCTGCCACTGCAGTTCCGCCAGGGTGAGAATGCCCAGTCGCTGGGGTTGACCGGTGAAGAGACGTTCGAGATTCAGGGCATTGCCAAGGGTGTGGCGACAGGGTTTGCCAACGGCAAGACGGTCATCGTGCTGGCAACTGCTGCTGATGGAAAAAGGACATCATTTACAGTGACGGTGCGAATCGATACTCCGCAGGAGGTCGAATACTATCGTCACGGTGGTATCTTGCCGTATGTGCTGCGTTCTTTGCTGAAGAGTTAGTTTGCATGCCAACCCTCGTCTGGTTTCGACAGGATTTACGGCTACACGATCACCCTGCTTTGCACCATGCGGTGGAGCAGGGTGATGCTGTTGTACCAGTCTATATTTACGCTCCGGAAGAGGAAAAGCCTTGGGAGTTGGGTGGGGCATCGAAGTGGTGGCTGCATCATTCGCTGGCATCGCTGGATGCGAGTCTGCGGGCGAAGGGTTCGCAGTTGGTGTTGAGGCAAGGCAAGTCGCTCGAAGAGCTGGAGAAGCTCATCAAGGAAGCAGGCATCAGCCGGGTGGTCTGGAACAGGCGCTACGAACCAGCGATCATCAAACGGGATGAAAAGATCAAAGCGGCACTCAAAGAGCAAGGAATTGGGGTGGAGAGCTTCAATGGTTCGCTCCTGCATGAACCGTGGGAAGTGCGTACGAAGGAGGGGAAGCCTTACCAGGTGTATACGCCGATGTGGAAGGCGTATCAGGTGCTGGTAGAGCCACGCTTGCCCATCGACAGGCCGCTTAAAGTGCCAAAGCCGAAATCGTGGCCTAAATCCTTGAACCTAGAAGAACTACGCCTCTTGCCCAGGATCAAATGGGATTCTGGTTTCTATGAGACATGGAAGCCCGGTGAAGGAAATGCTGAAAGACAGCTCGTTGGATTTATTGCCAAGTCAGTAGGGGAGTACAAAGAGCAGCGTGATCTGCCCGGTATCAATGGCACTAGCATGTTGTCACCTCATCTGCACTTTGGGGAAATCAGTCCGAACTATGTCTGGTATGCTGTGAAAGAAGAACAAGAGCTTGCCCCGAAGGGTGGTCCTGCATTTACACAGCATTTCCTCGAACAGTCCGAAGTGTACCTGAAGGAAGTAGTCTGGCGCGAGTTTGCGTATCATCTGCTCTTCAACTTTCCGCATACGCCGAAGGAACCACTGCGAGTCGAGTTCGCGAAGTTCCCCTGGAAAGAGGATCGTGCCAAGCTACTTGCCTGGCAACGGGGACAAACTGGCTATCCCATCGTCGATGCCGGCATGCGGCAACTGTGGACCACCGGCTGGATGCACAACCGTATCCGCATGGTGGTGGCCAGCTTTCTGGTCAAGCATCTGCTCATCCCTTGGCAAAGGGGGGCGGAGTGGTTCTGGGATACGCTCGTCGATGCCGACCTCGCCAGCAACACATTAGGTTGGCAATGGACGGCTGGGTGCGGTGCTGATGCAGCCCCCTACTTCCGCGTCTTCAACCCGATGCAGCAGGGGGAACGCTTCGATGCAGACGGGGCATATGTTCGCCGCTGGGTTCCTGAACTGGAGGCGCTGCCCAATAAGTATATTCATGCCCCGTGGACGGCACCAGCGATGGTGTTGTCTGATGCCAAGGTAGTGCTAGGGAAGACCTACCCACGACCGATAGTGGATCACGCCCAGGGGAGGAAGGGTGCCCTTGCGGCGTACGAGGCGATGCGAGGATAGTAGCCACAATCACTGCGACTTCGATTTACTGAACGCTTCCAGTTTCGCTTCGGCGAGTTGGATCCAGGGGCGGTAGTCGGGGACTTCGACGAACTTGTTCTTCTCGTCGGCCATCTTGTAGCCTTCTTCTTTCAGCAGTTTCCACTTGGTGAGGGCATCTTCGGGCTTGCCTTGCAGTTCATCTTCAAGAGCCAAGGCAGCCTGGTATTCGAACTTGCTGGCCGTGCGTTTCCATTCGGCGTTTTCGAGCAGGGTCTTCTTCCGTAGTGCATCCAGTGTTCTTTGATGACGGTTTAAGCGTTCCAGGAGGTCTCGAGCGTCCTTCCCTTGTGGAGTTTCGATGTAGAACATTGTCAGCATTGTCAGTTTCTTGAATGCAATGGGCCAGTTCTCTTCCTTATTAATGTCGTAGTTGGCTTTGCCTTCAGCCAGCAGGTTGGGTGCATGGTACTCAGCAATTTCCTTGCGGGCCTTGTCTTGAAAGACGCGGGCCTGGGGAGACTTCAGTTCGTAGAGCTTTTCGAAGCCACCTTTGAAAGCGGAGCCCCAGTTGGAAAGGGGTTCGGTGCCCAGCTTCTCTTTGCCCATGCGGTAGTAGTTGCCTGCTTCGAGGTATTCCAGTTTATCGCGAGCCTGTTGAGCTTCGGGGCTTTCGGGATGCTTGCCTCGCAGTTTCTCCAGTTCTATCTTCGCAGCTTCCCAGTTTTCGAAGACCTCGTAGTAGTTAGGCTTCTCCGCGTTGAGTGAAGCATCAAATTTCTCAATGGTCTTGTTGGCTGATGCCAACATCTTCTCAGCTGAGGGCCCCCGCATGGCGAAGATGATGGCGAAGACGACGCCCGCCAGCAAAATACTGATGCCTAGTGCTGCCAGTATCTGCCCACGGAACTCGGCACGAGCCTTCTCTTTCTTTCGCTTGATCTTCTTGCCCGCAACAATCTCTTCGGCGAGTTCCCTGTCTTTGCCTTCGCCTTTACGAGAGACCCTGCCAGCCAGTTCTGCTCCCAGGCTCTTGTGCGATTCGACCCGTTCCTTCACTTCATCGAGTGCCTGTGCCACGGTACGGGCATCAGCAGGGCGATGTTCAGGCTTCTTCTCCATCAACTGGCAGACAAGGGTATCAAGCCAGGGGGGGATGTCCATCACCAACCGGGCCGGACGTTCAAAGGTACCGGAGACATGCTGAATGAACATGTCCATCGCATTTTCAGCGGCGAAAGGCTTGCGGCCAGTCAGCAACTCATAGAACACTATACCCAAGGCATAAAGGTCTGACTTGGGAGTCAGATCACGTTCACCGCGGCACTGCTCCGGCGACATGTACGCAGCGGTACCTACCGTCGAGTTGGCCGAGGTCAGGCCTGACATGTCGCTGTCTTTGGCGATGCCAAAGTCAGTGAGCTTGACGTTGCCTGCCTTGTCGAGCATCAAGTTGCTGGGTTTCAGATCACGATGGATGATGCCGTGGTCGTGGGCGTGTTGGAGAGAAGCACAGATGTGCTTGCCGAGTTCGATCACTTTTTCCCAGTGAAGTCTGCCTTTGGTAGCGAGGTGATGGTCGAGGGCGTAGCCTTCGATGTATTCCATCGCATAGTAGGGGCGGCCTTGAATCTTGCCGGTGGCGAGCAGGCGGACGATATTGGGGTGCTTAAGTTGCTTGAGAATGTCCGATTCACGTTTGAAGCGAAGTTGAATGCGTTCGTTATCACCCAGACCAGGTGCGATGACTTTGATTGCGACTTTTTTGAATTTGCCATCGCCCTTGTCGAACTTCGCACGATAGACCGTCCCCATCGCTCCTGAGCCCAGCTCCTTCTCGACTGTGAACGGTCCTATCTTCTCACCAATCAGCATAGCACAATGTCCAGCACTACTTCGTGTGTACTTGCATTACGAGACTATCATAACAAAGGTTTGCTGGCTGGGTAGAATAATATCACGTCGTTGTACACGCTTGTCTCGATTTATCCCTGGCGCGACGATATCTGACGATGGGGATAGCTACGCAAGCTGTGATGCCGATCAGCATCCATGTGGCTGGCTCCGGGACAGCCACAGCCAGCAGGCGAACATCATCGAAATCGACTTCGATGTTGGGTGCCTGAAAGGTACTGGGTTGGTTGAGGTTGACCAGGCGGATGCCGAGGTTCTGGCCGATAAAGGGGTGATTCGCGGGGGCATCGAAGATAAGGGTGGAGGAGCGGAATTCACCTTCGGGGATGGTATTGCCGATGCTGTTGTTATCAGAGGCGATGACGGAACCACCGGCAAGAAGATCGATACGGTAGCCGGGGAAGCCATTGAGGTTGAAGAAGACTCCGGGGCCACCGCTGGAGCCGGGAAGCGAGGTGCCGGAGGCGATGTTGCCGATACCCACGGTGAGAGTGTAGCGGGTGTTGCCCACCAGGCTGCTGGTGAGAGTTTGCTGTAGCCCTGCTTCCGTACCAGCGTTGCCTGCCAGGAAGACGAGGGCAGCATTGACACCTTCCGGGGTACCACCGGGGAAGTATTCAACTCCCGGCAGCGGCCGGATCACCCCGACAGCGTTGACGTTCTGATTGATGATGCCGAACGGATCGTACCGGTTCCAGCCGGTGGGATCGAGAACGACGAACGCCCCGGGGGTGATGACGTTTGTTTCAAACCCCGGGTTGATGATAGGGATAACCTGAGCACTGACGGCCGGGGCCAGACTAAGGATGAAGCCTGCTGCAACTGCGAAACGCTTCCACATACGATATCTCCTGTAGGGATGCACCTGTAAGGAGATGGCGGGGTGGAGAAGAATCTTTCAGTTAAATTCTCGTTCCCATTCTCCGACTGGGAACGCACTGTGGGCCAGCCTCCGGCTGGCGCGGCGAAGAGATGTCATCTCTTTCTTGCGATGAAGTGAAGCACGCTCACGATTGCAGCCTGCCGGAGGCAGGCGTGCAGTGCGTCCCCGGTCGGAGACCGGGGACGAGAACGGTGCGTTTTCTCAACAGCAACAGTGCAATGAAAGGTAGCAGTGCCATGCCAGCGGTGATGTACCAGCGCCAGCGGGAGGGGTAGGGGAAGTAACGCAGGTGGTGATGGTTATCGAGGTTGACCACGCCCGATGGCAAGACTTCGGTCATTCCATGTTCGCTAACACTGACGGGTTCTGAGCAGGTCCTGCTGTTGATATCCAACCAGCGGAAATGCAGAGTGATGCGAAGGATGTTCCAATTGATGAGTTGTTCGTGCAGCCAGGGAATGGGAGGTATATTGAAGCCTACTTTCATCAAGCCTATGCCTGCCCCCGTTGATGAAGTGTTGATGCTCGATACGAAAAGCCTGTAAGGCTCGTAATCGCTGAACCGATGGAAGTCGATGCTTCGGAAATGATATGGTGGTTCTCGATCCTTCTCGATGTTAAAGACAATTCCTTCCACCGGTTGAGGGTTTTCTGGTTGTTCATTGGAATGAACCACAACGAATTGCTGTTGCTGATCCGCTGACTTTACCTGGAACCCGAAGCTATTGGGACCAGTTTGAATGAGTGGTTCGTCACAACATTCCCAGGAGCCAACCACTTTACCGTTTTTGGGGTTGATGAGGTAGACAACGAAAGCGCCCTGGCCTTGGTCGCGACGATTCACCACCTTTGCAGCCAGAAAGCTCATGTCAGCCGATGGCAGCACTTGTACCAGTCGAGTGTCGTGATCACGAGGTACCGAGATCGATTGCTCAGTCATCGTTCCCAGGTTCAGCAGTCGAATCACATGATCATCGTCAGGCTTGGAACTGTCAGCAGTTCCAAGAATCAGATGCTGGCTGTTCATACTAAACGAGATGGCTTGATGTGGAAAGGAAATGAGGCTCCACTGCTTCACAGGTTTACCGGTTGTCAGATCATACAAGACAGCTATTCCACGACTGTCACGCCGATACCCCTCTGTCATGATGAGGTAGCGTTGATCGGGTGAAACTCTCACATCGGCACTGTCATGCCACGGGGCATCGTTCTTTTCGAGTTCGATCTGCTGAAGTAGTTGACCTGTGGCTAGCGAACGTTTGCTGAGGGTTGACGGGTAGATGGTTGGTTCGGTGTTCTCATCGAGGAAGATGGTTTGGCGATCGTCAGAGATGCCAAGGAGACTGGAGCCGGGTTTGAGGGTGACAGTCCATGCGGCTTTGGTTTGGTACCAGTGAGTGAGCCAGGCCAGGACAAGGCTGGCGAGAAGGGACAGTAGTATCCAGCGGGGTTTCATGCTGGGATTATAGCTGCCTTGAACAATAGCACAAACGCTTAGCGAGACGCACCGAGGGAACAAGCCCCTCGGCTCTTGTTGTGGGATGCTTAGTGACTGCCTACTTCGGCGTGGCCATTTTCGCTAGGGGCGTGTTTGTCGTGAGGCTTGGCGGGGTGGTCGTTGAGTTTCGCAAGGAACTCGGGCATTTCGATGCCGCCAACGTCTCTCAGCACCTGCATCATGGGGGGCATGGTGCGGGCCATGTTGTGGAGGAACGAGGCGGTGTTCGAGGTTTGTCCGTTGCTGCCCCCGTTTTCCCAGACGACGACCTTATCGAACTTGATGTTCGAGATGGCCTTGGCGGAAGCATCAGCCAGGCCTTCGAGGTGTTCGAGCATCAGCATCTGGAAGGCAGCTTGCGATGAACCGCAGGCTTCGATGATCTTCTTGAGGCCTTCGCCCTTCTTGGAGAGGATCTCGTACTGCCCACGGGCCTCGGCTTGGAGCTTAGCGTAGATCGCACTAGCCTGGGCTTCCGCATCGATGCGAACCTTCTCTGCGGCAGCTTCCGCATCGACGATGGTGCGGGCCTTCTCAGCCTTGGCTGTCGCTTCCAGTTCAGCACGCTTCTCTGCTTCGATACGTTCCGCATCAGCGATAGCAGCCTTGGCCATGGCCCGGTTCTGGGCTTCGAGCACTGCTGCTTCCGCTTCGCGTTTCCTGGTTTCGCTGATCTGGTAGGCTTCTGCTTTCTTCACTTCCAGTTGAGCGCGAGCCGTAGCAGTCACAGCCATCGCGGAGGCTTCGCCAGTGACAGCCTTGGCATCAGCGTCAGCCATGCGGATGCGCTTGTCGCGTTCAGCTTCGGCGACACGTGCTTCGCGCTCGAGAGAGGCGGTTTGTTCGCCGACCTTCTGTTCTCGATCCAACTCAGCGATGCGGATGGCCTGCTGTTGTTCCGCAGCTTTCACCTGGGCCTGGCGCTCGAGCAGGGCCGTCTGCTCACCTACGCTCTTTTCCTTTTCGAGTTGGGCGACCCGTACAGCCTGTTCCCGCAGTGCCTCACGGGTGCCAATCTCACGGAGCTTGGTAGCATTGGCTACTTGAATTGTTCGTTCACGTTCTGCTTCTGCAACACCGATCTGGCCTTGCTTCTCTTGTTCAGCAACATCGACCAAAGCCTGCTGAACAGCTTGTGCAGCTGCTTTGCGGCCGATGGCTTCGATATAGCCTGATTCATCGGTGATATCGGTGATGTTCACGTTGATCAGCACCAGGCCGATCTTTTTCAGTTCCGGTTCGAGCGAGTTCTGAATCGACTGCAGGAACTTCTCGCGATCACGATTGATGTCTTCGATCTTCATCGAAGCGATGACTTGCCGAAGTTGGCCGAAGATGATGTCGCCCGCCTGCTGGGATACGTCTTCGGTATGAAGGCCGAGCAATCGGATGGCTGCGTTCTGCATCGTTTCGGTATCAGTGCCTATGGCTACGGTGAAGACGCTGGGCACGTTGACACGAATGTTCTCGATAGAGAGCGCACCCTTGAGGGGGATGTCGATCTTGATCGGTTCCAGACTCAGGTAGGCGTAGTCTTGAATCAGAGGCATCACGAACGCTGCACCACCATGAATACACTTGGCGGCGTTGCCTCCGCTGGTTTTGCCGAAGATTACCAGGACCCGATTGCTGGGGCACCGTTTGTAGCGACGGGCCAACAGGATAATGAAGCTGAACAAAACAATACCACCCACCACCGCCATCACCAGCGGCCAGGGTATATCGATTGATTGAAGGGATGTATTGGCCAGGAGCGTGGAGAGCATAGTGACCTCGAGTTAGGGATCATCCAGCCAGTGCAGCAACTTCCACCAGGTTAGGGCCATGAAGAGCTACGACGGTAACGGCTGTTCCTGTGGTGATTTCGTTCTCAGCGGTGATGGCCTGACATTCGACGGTGCGATTTTGGAGGGCGAGCGTGACTTTGCCGGCCCCGGTCTTGCGGGGTGGGATGGTGAGGTAGACACGGCCTGTCTGGCCAACAGCTCGTTCCATTCGAACGGAGCCGTCGGCTTTCAGTTGGTACATCGACTTCATCAGCATGGCTACCAGGTACAGAGCAGCGTAGCCGGAGAGGAGGGCGATCAGGAAGGAAGTGACATCGGTAGCGTGGTAGTAGCGGGCCGTCAAACCACCGAGGCCGAAGAAGGTGATGGCTGCAGCGATGGAACGGAAGGTGAGCATGCCGAGGAACCAGTTGGCGGTTCCTGATTGATCGTGGTTATCGTCGTGTGAATCGCTGTCAGCATCATGGTCGTGATCGACATCACTATCACTCATGAAGCCGAGCAAGCCTGCCAGGAACTGGCAGACAATCAGCGTCCCCCCGCCACCAGCCACAATGAGATAGAAGGTTTCCATCGGTGGTTCCTGCTGTCTCGTGATCTTTGATGCTGTATCGTAAGGTAGTTCGCTGGGAATGTGAAAGGATTTATCATAGCTGGTGAGAATTGTTAAGTTCTTTAGTCAAAAATAGAGCTGAGGTCTTCCACTGCTTCACGACCATTCCAGGTAACAATGCTACGTAGCTTCTTCATGTCGAGTTTCTCGGGGGAAGCGATCGTACGGACGCTGCCATCGAGAAAGCACATATACCTGGGTCGTTTGGTTTTCGGTAAAGCGATCAAGCATGGTGGTGGAAGTGCTTCATCAACCACTTCATCATCAGGCATTGTCCATGGGATAAATCGAAAGGACTCGACAAGCACTGCTGTCTGTGATGTGCCATCCGAAGCGGTTACCCTATTCAACGTTATCGATTTCTCGGCGAAAATGGTTCCGGGACCGGTTAGTGCTGCAATCTGTGTTTGGCCGAGTGGGGCACGCTTACGAATAGGCTTAAAGCACGGGGGGATCCTCTCGAGCAATTTGACGTTGTGCGGGCTCGACCAGGGTTCATCGAGCTTGAACTGGTGATAGAGCTCCTCTTCACCCAGGTAGGGCAGTAATGCCACTCGCCAACTTAGTAACGGTTTTCCTGAAGCATTGAGAATGTTTGTGGTGAGAAGCTTGTTGTGCTCTTCATGATAACGGTGCATGGCAATGACAACGTTACGTAGTTGACTGGCACGATACATTCCAGGAGTATTGTCACGAATGTACTCAAGATACAATGGAAAGCCGGCTATAAATGCAAAGAAAATGCTGGCGATCGAGAGGCCATCGAGGAAATTGGATCGAATGGTGATGTGAACGACTAATTGCGCAACGAGAAACATGCTGAACAATACATAGTGTTCTTCATCGGTGGTGTAGAAGTACCAGCAACCTGCCAGGGCAAACAGAGCGAGGATGCAGGCGAGTGGGCGACGAGGTGGGGCGGGTGTGGTTGTGGACATGCTTGCAGCGTACACGATTTAGCAGAAAACCGCCAACTATTCTCGTCCCCGGTCTCCGACCGGGGATGAGGTGCATGTCCGGCTCCGCCGGTATGGAATCGAAGGGAGAAATTCGCATAGAATGAACTCCCGGCGGAGCCGGTGTTGCAGTGCGTCCCCGGTTGGAAACCGGGGACGAGAGAGGACGAGAGAGTGTGTAGATTACTTCCAATCGGTGATGACTTCAATCAAACCGGGTTGGCCGTGGTAGTTGGATGCGCTCGAGTATCGCCAGTGAAGGGGATCACTGATGTAGCCACGGCGGAGAGGGTTGTGATGCATGTATTCAAGCTTCTGCAGCATCATCTCATCGTGATTGATTTGTTTGGGATGTGAGGCATCCTGCCAGAAGCCAAATTCTTGATCTAACTTGTGAGCGGCTTTGTAGAACTTCAGTTCTTGTAACATCGTGTCATGACCACGTTCTTGAAAACCATCCAGTATCTGTCGAGCGGTGAAAGTCTT